>Ga0209541_10001552_pt1 | contig 45382 bp, 48 predicted proteins | sample RifCSPlowO2_01_FD_184027 | JGI IMG/M metagenome (GOLD analysis project Ga0209541, IMG submission 184027) | Groundwater microbial communities from Rifle, Colorado - Rifle CSP2_plank lowO2_0.1 (SPAdes) (version 2) | ecosystem: Environmental > Aquatic > Deep subsurface > Groundwater | place...
GAAATCCAGATGCAAGCCGTAGAAATACGGTCGCCTTCGAGGGTTCTGGACAGGTGCTGCACGGCTATCGTCAGCTCGTCATGTGAATGGTATCCTTAAGTGGATTAACGAGCGCAACCCCCGCTGTCTGTTATATTTGTCAGGCAGGACTGCTTCGGTAACGGAGAGGAAGGTGGGGATGACGTTAAGTCAGCGTGGCCCTCTGATGCCCTGGGCTACACACATGATACAATGGACGTTACAATGGGTTGCCAAGCCGCGAGGCGGAGCTAATCCCATCAAAAGCGTCCCCAGTTCGGATTGGAGGCTGCAACTTGCCTCCATGAAGCTGGAATTGCTAGTAATCGCAGATCAGAATGCTGCGGTGAATACGTTCTCGAATTTTGCACTCACTGCCCGTCACTTCAAGGGAGCCGGTAATACCTGAAGATCCATGTTTTTATGTGGAGCTACGGTAGGATCGGTAACAGGGAAGAAGTCGTTGATGCAATCTGCATATTGCGACCTTCAGGAGCAATCCTATTGAAAAATCTGACTGTATCGGTGGAGCCTAAACTTAAATTTTATGTTAAAATTTAGATATGGTAATACCGAGGGAAGCTGGGAGAATCACATATTCAACTGAAATCAGAGATTACTCAATTAGCAAAACTGTTTTATCCCGAAGGTAAAAAAGTTTTGCCGGAAAATGTGGCAGAAATTATCCGAGATCCAATCACTCTGTCTACGTGGTTTATGGACGACGGGAATATCATTAAGAGAAACGGTAAGACATACGGATATTATCTTAATACCCAATCGTTCAGTAAAGAAGAGAATAATAGTATATCTCAGGCCTTAAATAAGGTGCATGGGATAGAAAATCTTCTCGAAAAGAATCATGGGAGATACAGGATACGGATCATGAAAAAAGAATCAAGATCGAAATTTCAAGATATCATCGGGAAATATATGTTGCCCGCGATGAGATATAAACTCGGTTGAATATGCGATTCTCCTTAGCCCCGTAGAGACTACACGTCGGCCCCTCTTAACTAGAGGGTGAAGATATAGTCCATGCCGTTAGAAATACACGGAATAACATGAACAAGGCAAGGGTAGCGGAAGCTGCTCTTGGATCACCTCCTTTCTATTTTTGAAATTTATTTCAAAAATGCACGAAAGGATTAGAAGTGCGAGGCGAAAGGTGGGAAGAATTTCTAATTTTTCACATCGTCCCTCTAATCTTCAAAATAATTGTAGTCGATCCAGGCACTTTCTTTGAAATCTTAGAAAGTGTCTGGGAGGGGTCCGACCTTGAAATCGGAGTTCCATGGTGTTGGAACACAAAATACACTTAGCTGGTTGACTATATTAAGTTGAGAAACTAAAAACGGCCTGATGGCCGTTTTTAGTTATCTAATTTGATATGTAATTGTCACATTTACGATAATTTCATTTTCTCCGGTCGGCACAGATGGTCCGCCTCCGCCGATTCCGGCATCGAGAGCCTTTTCATAATAAACGGGTATTGGAAACCCACCAATACCTTCAGAGAAATTAACTATTTTACCCAGATCTACACTAAGCTGGTCTTCAAGCTCTTCTGCTTTACTCTTGGCATCATCAATGGCTTTTTTTCTTGCGTCGGTTTTCAGAGCTTCCGGATTGTCTATTTCAAAACTCAGGCCGTTAACCTGATTTGTTCCTGCGGCCACGACTCCGTCAAGGATATCACCGACTCTATCTAAATCGCGGATCTTAATTTCCATTGATTGGTTTACTTGATAGCCAGTTATGGTTGGCTGTCCGCCATATTGGAGATATTTGTATTGAGGATATATATTGTATCCAGTTGTTTTGATATCTTTACTGTCTATGTCCTGTTTTTTTAAATAATCGGTTACGGCCTTAGATTTTTTTGAGTTCTCGCCTTGGGCGGCTTTGGAAGTAAGAGCATCTGTGACTATTGAAAGATTTACTTTGGCTATATCCGGCTTGGCAACTACCTTGCCTTCACCGCTGAAAGATACGGTATTTGTGGTGGTGGCGGTATTTATAATCTTATCGATACTTGCAAGTAAAAATATTGCGAGAATTACCGTAACCGCCGCCCCCGACCAAATTAATGGTTTGTAATTGTTATCCATAATAATTTATTATACTTTGTATTCTATGTTTAGGCAAAAATTAATTATAGTATTACATAATATAAGAAGCCGAGAGAACGTTGGTTCAATATTTCGCACCGCCGATGCTGCGGGAGTAAATAAAATATATTTGTGCGGAATAACCCCCATTCCGCCCCACGAAAAGATCTCCAAGACAGCTCTGGGAGCGGAAATGTGTGTCCCGTGGGAATCTTACAAGCAGACATGGCGGTTGCTAGATAAGCTTAAAAAAGAAGGGATTAATATTGTGGCCCTTGAACAGACAAAAGAAAGTGTTGATCTGTTTAAATTTAAACCAAAATTTCCACTGGCATTGGTGCTTGGCAATGAGGTTAAGGGATTAAGCCCACAGATTTTAAAATATTGCGATAAAAAAATATCCATACCTATGTATGGAAAGAAAGAGTCATTGAATGTTAGCGTGGCGACGGGGATTGCATTATACCAACTTACAAGATGAAACTTCCTCATAAAACTTTGGAAAAAAATTTATTCAATTCTAGTTACCGGTATGTTTTTGGCGTGGACGAAGTGGGGATAGGGTGTCTGGCTGGGCCGGTGGTTGTCTGCGCAGTAGCAATGACAAATCATTTCCATAATAAACACCACAGAAAACTCCGCTGGTTAAGAGAATCAAAATTATTATTGCCCCACCAGAGAGAAAAATTTGCTGCAGAATTGTTAAGAGAGAAAGACCTTGTTTATGCCGTTTCGTCCGTATCTCCGAAAACAATAGACAAAATAAATATTTATCAAGCCTCTCGACTGGGAATGAAAAATGCAATAAAAAAATTAAAACCAAGTTTTAATTTGAAAACCATTGTTCTGGTTGACGGCAAAACAAAAATCAAGGGTATTGATTATGAACAGATGCCGATAGTGAAAGGGGACAGAAAAATTTTCGTCATTGCCTGCGCTTCGGTTATCGCTAAAGTCCATCGGGACAAGATGATGGCGCGCTATGCCAAGAAATATCCCGGCTACGGCTTTGAGAAACACAAAGGATATGGCACGGCCCGGCACAGGGCCAGATTGGTCTTGTTGGGCCCTTGCGCAATACACAGAAAGTCGTTTCGGTTTGACTATAAATAATAGCGGGCTTTTTTGTTAACAACTATTTTGCTATACTTTACACGTGATAAAAAACAAAAAAACGACCTTAGAAAAGTTGGAAGGCCTTGTTAATGTTGTTGCCCGAAATGTTGCTGATATTAAGGACAATATGGTCACTAAAGAAGAACTGAGAAGTGAATTAGGTTCTACAGAGCGGAGGTTAACGGCAAAGATAGAATCTGTAGACGAAAAGTTAGACACCCTGGAGGAGATTGATATTCGAGATATTCAGCGAAGAGTTTTTGTTTTGGAAAAAGATGTAAAACAAATCAAGCACAAAAATGCCTAAAAAAATCTCCATCAATGGTTTTGGTCGTATCGGACGGGCATTTTTTAAGTTGGCTGTAACAAAGCCGGAATTGGAAATTGTGGCAATCAATGATTTGGGCGATTTGAATGCCATGGTCTACTTATTGAAATACGACTCCGTTTATGGGAGATACGACAAAGAAGTGGGTATGGAGGATGGCATGTTGAGAGTGGATGGCCAGGCATATAAATTTTTTCAGGAGAAAGACCCACTAAAGCTCCCTTGGGGTAAATTAGGGGTTGATATTGTGGTTGAGGCGACGGGTGCTTTTGAAAGTTACGAAAAGGTGGCGGTTCACAAAACAGCAGGCGCAAAAAGAGTTGTTCTGACTGCGCCGGCCAAGGATGAGGATAATCCCGATGGCAGGACAGTACTTATGGGCGTGAATGATGAGGTTTTAAAAACTTGCTCTATGTCATCTAACGGTTCCTGCACGACCAATTCTGCTTCTCCGGTAATGCAAATTTTAGTGGAAAAACTGGGAATCAAAAAAGCATTTCTCAACACCGTTCACGGTTATACTCCGACCCAGGCACTGGTAGATGGGGGAGCAAAAGACCATGACTTAAGAAGAATGCGGGCGGCGGCGGTCAACATTGTTCCTTCAACAACTGGAGCGGTAATTGCCGTGGCAAGAGCCATTGATTCTTTGAAAGGAAAATTTGACGGTATTGCTATGCGCGTGCCGGTGGTAACCGGCTCGTTGTCGGCAATTACGTTTGTTTCCGAACGTCCGACCACTGCCGAAGAAATTAATAGTATATTGAAAGAAGCTGAAAACGACCCGCGATGGCAGGGGATTTACAAAACGATAAGCGACCAGATTGTTTCTACCGATATTATCGGCGACTCATATGCCGCGATTGCAGATTTAAGTTTGACCAAAGTCGTCGATGGCGACCTCTGCGCCGTCTATTCCTGGTACGACAATGAATTTGGATATACGAACTCCCTTGTTGATCATGTGCTCAAAGTTGCTGCAGTATTGTAATGCCCCAATATATTTCTGAAGAAAAAATTCAGGAGCTGGAAATGAAAGCCAATGAGGCCAGACAGCTTTTGATTTCTACACTTGTTGAAGCGGGTTCAGGCCATACAGCAGGACCTTTGGGAATGGCTGATATTTTTACGGCGATGTATTTTCATGTTCTTAATCATAATCCCAAAGATCCGATATGGGCCGAGCGTGACCGCCTTATTCTCTCAAACGGCCACATTTGTCCTATAAGGTATGTAGTTATGGCTATGGCTGGATATTTTCCTTTGGAAGAGTTGAAGACATTGCGAAAATTCGGCACCCGGCTTCAAGGACATCCGGAGAGGGAGCGTCTACCAGCCGTTGAGACGACATCGGGGCCGTTAGGTTCGGGGCTTGGCCAGGCGGCAGGGTATGCGTATGCGGCAAGAATGGACGAGAAGAAATTCAGAGTTTATTGTTTTATGTCGGACGCGGAACAGGCGGCCGGAGCAACTTGGGAATCGGCAATGTTCGCCGGCAAGAACAAGTTGAGCAACCTTACGGCGGTCATTGACCGAAACAACATACAAATAGACGGTATGACAGAGAATATAATGCCTCTTGAACCATTGAGGTCAAAATACGAAGCGTTCAATTGGCACGTCCTTGAAGTTGACGGGCACAATATCGAGCAATTTGTTGATGCGATAGAAGAAACAAAAGCCATATACGAAAAGCCGACAGTTATAATTGCCCATACCATTCCCGGCAAAGGAGTTGATTTTATGGAGTTTGATTATTTGTGGCATGGCAACCCGCCCGGAAAAGTTAAAGATGATCCGGACGCTCCGCCGCCGGAGAAACAGGCCAAAGAGGCGTTGAGACAATTGAGGACACTAGGCGGTAAGATTAAATCAGAACATGAATGACGCGATGCCAATATGCGAATTTCATGCGAATGATGCGAATCGCGGATACTTTTATTCGCAATTTGTAGATTAGCATTAGATTTGTAGATTAGCATCATATTTAGATTGGGGGTGTCATATGTTTAAATCAAATTGTGGATGCGGACATCATTGGGTGCCGAAGATTTTGGCGGTCTTAGTTTGGGTTGCTGGCGTTGTCTTTTTCTGGTCGGGATTCAGAGGTATTCCTGTTTGGGGATATGATCCGTTATTCTACGCTTGGTCGGTAGTTGTGCTGGCTGTTTTAGCGTGGGCTTGTAACTACTGTGGTTGCTGCTGTGGAGGCAGAGGATGCGGTAAGTGTGGGATGTGCGGTGTCAGTGACGGAGAAAAGGGCACAAAAATTTGCAGTCATGAGGGCGGATGTAAATGCGGGGACTGTGATAGATGCCATTAGAAATTTCTAATTTCTAATATTTAATTTCTAATCAAATTCAAATTTCTAATGTCTAATTGGGCATTGGTCATTGTAATTTTTATTAGAAATTAGTAATTAGACATTAATAAAATTTACAATGTTAAGTAAAAATACGTATCTAATTCCTGACCTCACCAAACCCGAAATGATTCCAACTCGCGACGGCTACGGCAAAGGTGTAGTTGAAGCAGGCGAGAAAGACGAAAGAATTGTCGTCCTTTGCGCCGATCTGACCGAATCAACGCGGTCGCATTGGTTTGCGGAAAAATTTCCCGAAAGATTTATCCAGGTCGGGGTGGCCGAGCAGAATCTGGCTCTCTTGGGTTCCGGTATGGCAAATTACGGCAAGATACCTTTCATCTCTTCTTATGCGGTTTTCTCGCCGGGAAGGAATAATGAACAGATAAGGACCAATATCTCGTTAAACAATGTTCCCGTGAAAGTAATCGGAGCTCATGCTGGGATATCCGTCGGACCGGACGGAGCTACTCATCAAGCGCTTGAAGATATCGCTTTGATGCGTGTTCAGCCGCCGATGGTGGTCGTCGTTCCCTGTGATGCGATTGAGGCGCAAAAGGCGACGGTTGCGATAGCGTTCAACGGCAAGCCGTCGTATTTGAGAATTGGCAGAGAAAAGTCGCCGGTATTTACGACAAAAAAAACACCATTTGAAATAGGCAGAGCGGAAATTTACAGGGACACTTCGACAAGCTCAGGGCAAGCGGACTGCGTGATAATCGGTTGCGGGATGCTTTTGCATAATACCCTCTTGGCCGCAGAAGAGTTAACAGAAGAGGGAATAGAATGTATGGTCATAAATTCTCATACCGTAAAGCCGCTGGATAAAAAAACGATTGTTGAATCGGCCAAAAAATGCGGAGCCGTAGTTACGGTGGAAGAACATCAGGTTAACGGGGGATTGGGTTCTGCTGTGGCGGAAGTCTTATCCCGAAATTATCCGGTTCCTCAGGAATATATTGGTGTTCAAGACAGATTCGGAGAATCAGGCGAAGCCGAAGAATTAATCAAACACTTCGGCATGGACGCGGAAAGCATAAAGAACGCCGTTAAAAAGGTTATAGCTAGGAAATAAAAAATAAAAATCCCGGAGCGGCAGGATTTTTATTAGGCTTCTATCTTTTCTGATTCGGCTATTATTTTTTTGAGTTTTGCGAGATCGGACTGAAGGAGTATTTGGACCTGAGGATCTCTGGCGGCTGTTTCGGGATGATGGGTTGGAACAAGGGTATAACTGCCAAAATTGAATGCCCGTCCGCGGACATTGTCCAGGGGTTGTCTCAGCCCGATCCCGTTGAGAGCGATGTCGCCCAGAGTGACTACCACTTTAGGTCCGACTGTTTTTATCTCTTCTTTCAGAAACGGGACATACGATTTAATCTCTTTTGGAGTAGGTTTTTTATCTCTAGGATGATATTTAATTACATTAGTAAAATAGGCCCTATTATGATCTATACCCGCTGAACGCAGTAGTTTATTGAGCAACTTGCTGTTATTGCCAGCTATGGGACTGCCCTCTTTTTCGCCATCAGGACCGGGGTGATCGGTCACGAAGACGATTTTTGAGCCAATAGAACCCCTTCCGAAAATTAGTTTTCTATTTGGAAATTTTTTCTTTAAAGCCGTATGCACATGTTGTAGGTTTGTAGCATCGGACATAACAACTAAATCCTACCATATTATCTAAATTTTGACAAGTAAAAACCGCCACAGTGGCGGTAGGCTAGTTTAAATTCTTGAAGTTTTCATAAGGGGTAAATCGACTGCCATATTGTCCAGCCAATTCTTCTAATCTGTCGCGCATTTTGTCTAAACCCCAGTCCCTGGCCCACTTCAAGAGGCCTCCGGTAAAAGCCGGGAAGCCGGCGCCATAAAGCATTGCCATATCTATCTTTTCTGGGCTATCGACCACATCCTCGGCCAAGCATCTGATGCCTTCATCCGCCATCGGCAGTATCAGCCGATTAGTTATGACTTGTTGCGATAAGTTTGTTCTTTCTGGGCGATTTTGGGCTCGGAGCATATCCGCGAATTCAGGGCGATCTTCAAATCTTGACCCTAATCGCTTTAAGGACTTGATAACATGCAAGCATGTTTCAACACCGACAAAATCAATAAGTTCCAATGGCCCCATGACTCTGCCGGAGTCGACGGCCATTCCGAATTTTTTGGCAGCCGAATCAATATCTTTATTACAAACACCTTCTGATTTAAGGATGATCGCTTCAATCAGATATCGTGCCAATATTCTATTAACAATAAATCCGGGACTATCCCTAACAATAATTGGAATTTTGCCCATTTGTCTGGCAAGTTCCAGAACTTTGGTCAGGGTGCCGAGATTAGTAAAAGGAGCAACTCCGATTTCAACGAGTCTCATTGATTTAATCGGATTAAAGAAATGCATGGCGACACATCGTTCTTTATGTTTTGCGTCAGCGGCTATTTCTGCGACGGTGTAAGAAGAAGTATTTGTAGCAAAAATAGCATCTTTGCTTGCCACGCCTTCAAATTCTTTAAGAAGAATTTTCTTTATGGCCAATTGTTCGCTAACGGCTTCAATCACAATGGATAAATCTCTAAGCTGGATCATATCCAGAGTCGGCCGGATTCTTAGGAGCCGTCGATCAAATTCTGCCGGCGATATAATCTGTCTTTCAAGGTCCTTGCGTTCAATGCCGTCAATTCTGTCCATTCCTTTGCAAAGCTGTGGGGCGCCGATATCTTTCATTACGGCAGTGTAACCGGTTTCAACGAGATTGGCTGTAATTTGCGAACCCATGAGCCCGCTTCCTAAAACCCCGATCCGGTCTTTGTGGGGACTGATCATATTTTGTTTAGCCGGTTTTAACTCTTGAGTAGCAAGGAAGATTCCCATGAGATTTTTGGCTACCTGAGACGTTATCAAATCAAGCAGGTGTCTGGTTTCATTTCCGCTTATTACAGCACTTACCGCTCTTAATGGAGCGGGGTAGTGTCCGCCGGTTTTGGCCAGAATATCTTTCTTAGCTTTCAGACCAACAGCGTTTTTGACAAGCGGCCAGCCTAAAAATCTATTAAAAATCCCAATCTTTCTCTTTTTCTTTTGTCCGGAAGCAATTTCGTGGGCTCTTTGTATGGCCACAGAAACCAGCGCCTCGTTTTCTATGTTATCAATAGTTCTTTTTTCTGTCGCCATATTGGCAACCAAATCGTCAATAAGTTTAATCCGGAGGGCTTTTTTGGGGAATACACTCTTTCCGCTTGCTATTATTTCCAAAGCAGGTCCTACGCCGATTAACTTGGGCAAGCGTTGTGTGCCCCAGAATCCCGGGATTATGCCGAGTTGTACTTCCGGTAGCGCAAGCACGGTGCTTAGATGATCCGAAGCGACTCGCCAATGGCAGGCAAGAGCAAATTCCAATCCGCCACCCATACAAACGCCCTCAATTGCGGCAACGAACGGCTTGTTAGAATTTTCTATGGAGGCAAGCAATGCGAGCGCTTTTCTAACAAGTTGTTCGCATTCCTCTCTGCTGGTTACCGACTTGAGTTCGTTGATGTCGGCACCGGCGATGAAGCAGGAATTTTTCAAACTGACGGGCACTACGCCCTTGACCTTTTCATTTACCAAGATCTCTTTAACAACTAAACCCAGTTCTTCCAAAACGTCGGAACTTAACAAATTAACCGGCTTATCTTTTTGGTCAAAACCGAGTAGCAGAATTCCGTTGTCAAGGAGTTTGGTTTTGAAGTGTTTGCGCGTCTGCATTACTTTTGCCCTCTCTCTAGAATCATCGCGTTGCCTTGTCCGCCGCCTATGCAGGCGCTGACAAGGGCTTGTTCATCGCCTTTTCTCTCAAGTTCCTTTAGGGCGGTAATAATTAGCCGTAAGCCGGAAACGCCGACAGGGTGTCCTAAGGCGATTGCTCCGCCGTTGGGGTTAAGTTGTTTTTCTTGAATTTCGCCAGGAGCATTGCCCAGGTTGTAGGCAGAGAAGAACTTGCTCATCAATGTGTTTGACGATAGTACTTTCAAGCAGGCAAGGGTTTGAACGGCGAATGCCTCGTTTATCTCAATAACCGACATATCTTTCATGGTTCTGCCGGTTTTGTGAAGGATGTTAGCGATAGCCGCAACAGGAGACAGACCCATTCTTGACGGGTCGTATCCGACATCGCAGTAATCAACCACATATCCGAGCACCGGTAAACCAAGGTCTCTTGCTGTTTCACTGTTCATCAATAGCGCGCAGGCGGCCCCGTCGGTTATTTGTGAAGAATTTGCCGCTGTCACGGTTCCGAAGCGTCTGTCAAAGAATGGTTTTGTTCTGGCAAATGTTTCAAGGGAAAGATTCTTCTGAACTCCGTTGTCTGAATCCACCAAAGAATATGTTTTTCTGGGTACATACAAAGGAAGTATTTCCTCCGCTAAAATTCCTCTTTTTTGAGCATTCAGGACTTTTTGATGAGACCACATGGCAAACCGGTCCTGGTCTTTACGGGTGATTCCCAAAGACGGGTCTTTGGCTAATTTTTCTGCAGTTAGCCCCATGATTAGCCCGCACAATTGGTCCGTCAGACCGAGTAATAATCCAGATTGAGGAGCGTATTTTTTGTTCTGCAGACGCAGAAGTTTTGGATATATACTGACCGCGATTTTTACCTGTTTCTTTTTCGTCTTAGCCCTTGAGAAAGCAATCAGATCATTCCGAATTGATTCCGCATACATGATTGGCAATCGGCTCATTGACTCTGTGGCAACGACAAGTACAATCTTGCGGTCGTTGGCCTTGATCAAAACATTGCCGTAATGAACGGCAGCAATTCCCGAGCCGCAATTTTTGCCGACAGTATCAGCCGGAACCGATTCCGGCAAACCGCCTTTTACCGCCGCGACCCTCGCGATGTTTATGGCGTCAGGGGGCGTGCCGACATTGCTTCCTATGACCAAATCAATTTTCTTGGGGTCAATGCCCCAGTTTCTCATTCGCTGGAGCATTTCACTTACCATCATCGCGCCGAGAAGTTCCGGCGGAATATTTTTGAGGAATGTACCCTCTTTGCAGAAAGGACTTCTAAAACCGTCAACGATGGCTGTTCTGGACATGTTTTTCCCAATTTTCAATGTTCTTTGGCCGTACAATAATCCTTTTGACAAATTTTAGCAATATATGTATATTGTGCTTAAGAATTTGCTCTTTTATAGGACAGGAGTATTCAAGTGGCTTCCAATATCGCCAAAGGTCTTGGGAAAGGTGTTGAGCTTGCTGAAGAAGTCAGAGACGAACGGTCGGCTGATAATCTTTTTGCCGGGATTTTTACCGGCAAACCTTCGCTTAAGAAAGTTTTTTCAGATTGGCCCAAGCCGTCGGCGGAGGAGGTGGCCAAACGCAGCAAAGTAATGAGCGATGTCGCAAATTTCTTGCTTAATAAGGTTGATATTTATTCGATTGATGATTCCGGCAGTGTGCCTCTTGAAGTTTTTAAAGACATGGCCGAACTCGGTCTTTATGGCCTTAAGGCTCCTAAGGAATTTGGCGGCATGGAGCTTTCAAATACAAGCTATACAGACGTCCTGTCTCTTCTTGCCAGTTGGTGCAGCGCTCCCGTTATCGCCGTATCTGCCCACAATACGATTGGATGTGTTTTCCCCGTGATGTATTATGGAACCGATGAGCAGAAGAGCCGACTTTTACCCGAACTTATCAAGTGGCCGACCGGCTTCTGCTTAACCGAAAAAGACGCCGGTTCCGATGCGTACAATATAAGAGAGTGCGCGGTAAGAGTAAGAGATGCCGTGGGAAATATTGTCGGTTATAGGTTAAGCTATCAAAAATGCTATACAACGAATGGGATCCTAACCGACCATGTTCCTCTGGCTAAAAATCTTGCCGTTGTTGCGAGAATAGTCAGTGATCCGGCCGAGATTGAGATCGAGAAAGATCAAAGAAAGTTTTGCTTCGGACTCTTTATAGTTCCAACCGATTCAGAAGGGTTTGATATCGGGTTAAAAAATACCTTTATCGGAATGAGAGGGATTCACAATTCAAATCCGACCTTTGATAACGTTTATGTCTCGGCAAGTAATCTCATCGGAGAAAAAAGGCTCGATTGGGAATCAAAAAAAGGATGGGGTCCGAGAGAGGGAAGCGGCATTAAGATCGCTTTCGAATCATTAAATACCGGCCGGATAGCTATTGCCAAAGGATGCGTCGGCGCTTCCAAGCAGGCCTTAAATCTTACTCGCTGGTGGGCAAATAAAAGAAGCCAATTAGGCGGACCCCTGGCGGACAAAGAGCTGGTAAGGGATAAATTAATCTTTGCAGCAGCCAATATTCTAGCCATGGAAGCAATGGCCAGATATGCCTCAATCTGCTTTGATAACGGGCAAGATGTAAGGATTGAAGCTGCGGCAGTTAAAATCTTCGCTTCTGAAAAAGCTTGGCAGATAATAGACAATTTGGCGCAAACGCGCGGCGGCAGGTTTTATGAAACATGGCAGTCGCTCTCAAGAAGAGAATTGACTCCACCGGACGAAATTCTATGGACCGGTGCAAGACCGAATAGGATTTTCGAGGGTGCGAATGAGATACTTGTTCAACTTATGTTCAGAGAGGGGACGGATAAGTATATTAAAGCCGCCATGCCATTTTTGTCGGTCAAAAATTTGAAAGACCTTTTTAAGCCAAAAGGCTTCGGTTCACGTATCGCAGCTTTCATAAAATTGACTGGATATTACTTGAAGACATTTGCTTCTCGCAGTACCGTCGGAACGGATACAAGGTTGATGACTCATTTGGAATTTGTTGATTTAATGTCCAGTAAACTGGCAAGAAAGATTCTTGCAAAATCTGCGCGTTATCGCGACAAGCTTGCCCTGAAACAGCTAATGCTTGATAGGTTCTCGAGGATTGCAATAAGCCTTGGCGCTATGGCACTGACTTGTTCTTACGCTAAACAGCTTGATAAAGAGAATCCGGGACATGACTATAGCCAATTGGCTGATATTTTCTGCAAAGCAACGAGACGGGATGTCGATAAATTATTTAAAACATTGGATGATAATGATGACGAATATCGATGGAGAGTTTCGAAAAGATTACTCGACGGTAACTTTGACGATTTCTTGCTTGGCGGAATAATTCCTATGACAGAAGAACACATGAGGGGTCCCAAAGAGTAACATTCAACAGGGCCGTGAAAGGGTTGTGAAACCCTTTTTTATTTGGTATAATTTTTTAAAATTTGGGCGCGTAGTTTAGTGGTAAAACGGGAATCTGATAAGTTCCTGTCCCAAGTTCGATTCTTGGCGCGCCCACAACAATGTAAAACCCGCCAGTCGACTGGCGGGGTTTACATTTGAGCAAAGTTCTGGCACAATGCCGGATATGTTCTTTGTCATACACCCGCCTTCGCTCTTTGAGCTACGGCGGGCAAGGGGAGGCAGAAATGATACGTTGCGTAATGTTTGATTTCGGCAACGTCTTGGTTCATTTCAATACCAAACAGTGGTATGATTTTGTAAGCTCTAACCGGCGCATGTCCCCCGGTCTTATTGAGCCGGAGGAATTTTTTAGAACGGAAGGCGCGGGCGATTTTGATCTTGGCAACATCAACACGACGGAGTTCGTACGCGGGGCAAAGAGCGCGTTGGGGTTGAATCATGTTTCTGATAATGTGTTTCTTTCCGAGTTAACCTATATCATGAAGCCCGATCCCAAGATGCTCCCCGTCGTTAAAATTCTTAAACAAAACGGTTTCAAATTGGCGCTTGTTTCAAATATTAATGAACATCATCATTGGTATACTTCAGTGACATTTCCGGAGGTCTTTGCCGATTTTAATTATCTGATGCTTTCTTTCAAGCGCCGGTGCAAAAAACCGGATCGTGAGATGTGGGATGTTCCCGCCGCTTTTTTTGACGTTGAACCGCCGGAGTGTTTTTTTATTGACGATCTGCAAGTCAACATTGACGCCTTTGAACGGTGGGGCGGTGTCGGACATTACTACAATGTGACCGACGACAGATTCTGTCCTAACGGCCGGCTGGAGACAGAAAGAAACAGGTTAATTTTGAGAATGGTCAACTTAGGTATGTTAAGTTTAAGCCAAGCAGGCAGTATCGTGAGAATCGATTTCTAAAACAAAAGCCCGTAATGGGCTTTTTCTAATTCCTAATTCCCGGTTCCTACGCTTGGAACGACTGGCCGCAGCCGCAAGTTGAGGTGGCGTTGGGGTTCTTAATCGTAAACCCGCCGCCCATAAGGTTGTCAGCGAAGTCAACAGTAGAACCGTCCAAGTATCTTGAACTGATCGGATCTATTAACATCATAATTCCGCTTGCTTCGATCGGTACCTCGTCTTCTTGTTTGTCGTGCTCTTCGCTTCCGTCGCTCGCTAAAGCTAATCCATACTGAAATCCGGAACATCCACCGCCTTGGACAAAGATCCTAAAAAACTTTTTGTTTTCTTCGGCCATTAGTTTTTTGATTTTATCAGCGGCTTTATCGGTGACCGTGATATTCATTGTTCGGGCGTCCTTTAAAATGTGAAGATCTTATGATAAAATATATCACAATTGGGCCGATAGCTCAATGGTAGAGCATCCGGTTTGCATCCGGAAGGTTTGGGGTTCAAATCCCCATCGGTCCACCAAATGTCTTCTTCTAACAAAAAAGCCCACTTTATAGGAATTTGTGGAGCCGGAATGAGCGCGGTTGCGAAACTGCTTATTGACTATGGCTGGCAGGTGAGTGGTTCCGACGACAACTTTTATCCGCCCGTTTCGGAGTATATAAAAAAACATAAAATAAAATTTACAAATGGGTATAAAGCAGGAAATATTCCCGGTAACGTCGATCTAATTATTGTCGGCAAACATGCTCGTCTTAACGAAAAAGAAAATACGGAAACGAGAGCTGCTTTGAAATTAGGCGTACCCGTCAGATCATATCCGGAAATCTTGGGCGAGTTATCTAAAAATACTCAAAATATCGTTGTTGCCGGCAGTTACGGCAAGTCAACCTGCGCCGCTCTTCTTGCTTGGTGTCTTGAACATGCCGGCAAAGATCCGAGCTATTTTATAGGAGCAATTCCCAACACGCCCCTCGAAAGTTCTAAAAAGGGCAACGGAAAACTTTTTGTTTTAGAGGGGGACGAATATCCGTCTTCAAACTGGGACGATAAGTCCAAATTTTTGTATTATCATCCCGCACATATTCTTTTAACTTCACTTACCCACGACCATTTAAATATTTTCAGAACCCAAGAAGAGTACAAGAATACTTACAAAAAACTGCTGCTACTGCTACCTCAAAAAGGACTAATAGTTGCGTGCGCCGACGGTGAAGGAATAAAGGAAACAATCAAGGGATGTGGTCTTGATAAAAATACAGTTTTTTACAGTGTAAACTCAAAAGCGCCTTGGCATATTGCAAATACCAAATTAAGACAACTTTCAACTTTTGATATCGTCTATAAAAATAAAGTGGTGACAAAAATAAGAACATCTTTGTTGGGGAAACACAATTTCGAGAATATACTTGGCGTTGCCGCGCTCCTCCTGTCTTTAAAGATCATAAGCCCTGCCGAATTTTCAGAAGCCGTCGCTGGCTTTGAATCCTTGAACCGCCGATTGGACAGAAGGTCCGACAAGATCGCAGTTCCCATCTACGAAGGATTCGGGTCATCTTGCGCCAAAGCTAAATCGGCCATAGAAGCGATGAGAGCACATTTTCCAAAAAGAAACCTCGTTGTAATATTTGAACCACACGCTTTCAGCTGGCGCAGCGGAGACGCGGTTGAGTGGTACGACTCGGTATTTAAAGGGGCGGAAGTGGTTTTGATCTACAAACCTCCTCGCGGAACAAACCGATTCGACCTTGGGAATATTTTGAAAAGAATCAAAATATCCGGCCCAAAAGCCGAGGGTTTTTCAAATGTTCAGCGGGGGTTGTCTTTATTGGAAAATAATATCGGCTCCAATTCAGCGGTTTTGATTTTGTCTTCAGGCGGATTTGGCGGGTTTATTGGCGCAACGACGAAATGGCTGGAAGAAAAATTTCCGGAAATCTATTGATATTTTGGTATATCAACAGATTTAGGAATCAATTATTGAAAATATGCGTAAGTTTCAAAGCGAATTCGGACACAATTATAAAACATACTCCTTTGGGTATGCTAATTACTGCGCTAGAGAAAAAAGCGATAAACTTTCTGATATTTATGCGGCTGGTTACTTGCCCTATTCCGGCAGTCCGGGGGGTAAAGGACATATTTTATATGGCTCGAAGCGCGCGTGTCCCGTTGGGGTCATTTAAATTTTCAAGCGAGAATCGTAGAGTTGCAAAAAAATTTGATGACAAACTGACTCGCGAGTCCAGGCCGCTTAAAAGTTTTGACATATACGATAAAAATTTCATTGGTTTTTGTTCTGACTATTTTTTAAAACGTCATGGACCCTTGATGATGCCGGAAGAACGTTTAAAAACCATACTCAATCATGGTCTCATAACCGACATAGTTTCATATAGCACGAGCGGCAAGTTGGTGGCTTGTGTTCTTGAGGTTTCTGATAAAAATATGACTCACTTCTGGTATTCTTTTTACGACATTTCCCTCATTTACCAATCGCTGGGGATGTGGCTTATGCTTGATAGCGCGAGACACGCCAAGGACACGGGGAAGAAATATTTTTACGCAGGCACAGTTAGTGAAAGAGTCGTGGATCTTATGGACGACTGGAAGAGAAAAATTGATATTTTTTAAACGGCCAACTTAGCCATTTAAAAACCCCGCAATTGCGGGATTAATTTTGGGAAAGTTGAACTAGAGATTCAAGAGCCACTCGTATACAGATATTCATTCTTTCTTTGGCCTCATCTCCGGCCATAACTTCGTCGGTAGCCAGGTTGTCTACTACGAGGCAGATGGCTCCGACGTTATATCCGAGCTGCTCGTATCCGAGGCGGAAAAGAATGCTCGTTTCCATTTCGTGATTTACGATTCTGTGTCCGTCAACATCGAATGATTGAATAATTTGCCTAAACTCTTCTGGGCCGAAAGCGGTTGAGATTCTTCCTATTTGTCTTCCTTCCGGTCCGAAGAAGCCGGGTGATGCGGTTGTTATCCCGCAGACAATGTTACGATTTTCTCCCAAGGTTTCGACGGACTCCAATAAAGCATATACAGCATTAGGGCTTGCTAGTGAACAGTAGGTAATCGGGTTGACTTTGCCGACTACTGTTTTCAAAAACTTTTTCTCTATTCTCGCCAAAGGCCCCGTGAAAGAATAAGTGCGCGTAGGCGGTAGAGGATAATATGCCCCAAGGTTATCAAGGCCAATGGCATATTTAGATATGGCAAGAGCGCCGGCAGGAATTTCCGGCAGGGAAGTGCCGCAGGTGCCGACTCGGACGATATTTACTTTTGGTTTGTTTTCCGGCCACGATACCGTTTCGGGTAACCACATATTTGTTTCATGATCGTATTCAAACAGAGCATGGAGTTCGTTGATCGCTGTCTCCATATTGTCAAGGCCTATGCCGATAGACATTGCCGCAACAGGTACTCCTTTGTAAGTACCGGCTATGGTATAGAACTCTGATCTTTTTGGATTTCTGTGCCTGAAGTTTATTCCGTCAAAATGAGAGGCGACTTCGTCTACTCTGCTGTCCGCGCCCATAATTAGAATATTTGGCGGTACTTTATCCGATTTTTTCAGGTGAATATGATAAAGTGTGCCGTCGTCAGACATAATAAGTTGAGAACTTCGTGCTTTGTTCTTCACCGAAGAGCCTCTACGATTGCTTGCGCTTTATTTGCGGATGCGCCGAGAAGGTCAGCTCCAGCATCTAGAAACTGTTTTGCGTTTGTGGCGTCAACGCAACCGGCAATTTTTATCCTCAAGAGTCGATCTTTGAAACGCAGGTTATTTTTTACGATATAATTTGCCATCCACTCGGTATACTCAAGGCGGGTTCTTAAAGACAGATCAACTAGTTTAGAGAACGGCTTGCCTTCGCGGCCTCCTCCTAAAGATGTTTCTTTACTTGTCCAGTCCTTGACGATTCCTACGCCCATACTGGGGAGACGGTCAATAATTGCTGGAATAGCATCGCGGTCATATTGCCAAAGGAAAGGTATTTGGCAGATAAGTTTTGTTTCTCGGACAAGAATCGATACCGCAGTGCACAGAGAAGAGATATTTTCCCAGTCGCGTTTTTCCGCCTCAGCAAGATTAATCACAAGATCGCAACCGTATGCGCCGTCGTCATTTGCCTGTTGCGCCGCGACTTCTACCTCTCTTAATCCAGAACGTCCGTCAGGAAAATTGACTACAGCTGCAGAGCGAACGCCAGATCCTTTCAGGAGTCGGCAAAGCATTGGAATATCGCTTGGATATACAACAGCGCCATATGCCCCTATGCTTTTTGCTGTTTCGGCAAGTGCGACGATCGACTCATCGCCGCCATCCGGGTATAGGTATGCAAGGTCAAGACGTTCACCAATTTCTTTTGGCGCAAATCCTAGCATCTGTTTGCTCCATTATTTTGTCAAAGAATTGGCAAGAAGATACCATCTTTTATTGCCAAAAGCAAGTTCAACGGTTATATTTAAAACATGATAAATCCAATCACGGTACTAATAGTAGCCGTTGCGATCTCAATTCTCATAATGCTGGGGATTAATTTATATTTGTCCTTTAAATCAAAGAGAAAAGAAGAGCCGGATAATAATTATGTTGTTCTTCATCAGCGGCTTGATTCTTTGTCGCAAGCGGTGAGCGAGCAGATGGAGAGGTCGCGGCAGGCCTCCGAACGGGCGACTCTGACCGTTCATCAGCAAGTTCAGAATTTTACCCAGGGGATGACCCAGCTTCACGAAGGGTTGAAAGGAATGCATGATTCGGTGAAAAGCGTGGTTTCGTTTCAGGACTTATTTAGAAATCCCAAACTTCGTGGACAGTGGGGTGAAATGTCATTAGAGGCGTCTCTTGCCCAGTATTTTCCCAAAGACAGATATTTAATTCAGCATTATTTCAGTTCCGGCGAGGCGGTGGACGCGGCTTTGCGTCTGCCGAACGATATTTTGCTGCCGATTGACTCCAAATTCAATTGGGATAATTTCCAGAAACTGGTTAATGCCGATAATGACATCCATCGGGACGGCTATCGCAAACTTTTTTACTCTGACGTTAAGAAGAAAGTAGATGAGATAAGTTCCAAATATATTCTGCCGGCCGAAGGCACAACCGATTTTGCGCTGATGTTCGTTCCGGCGGAGACGGTTTATTACGAGATAATTAATAATATGAAAGACGTGGACATTGCCGACTACGCCCGGAAGAAAAAAGTAATTCTTGTTTCGCCCAATACATTCTTCCTTTCCGTCTCCGCGATACATCATTGGTACAAGGATGTCCAGATAAACCAAAAAACCCAGTCAATTATTAAAAAGCTGGAAACTATCGTAGCCGACAGCGCTAAACTCGCCGACGATTTTCGCAAATTGGGCAACCATTTGTCGAATGCCCAGTCGGCATATCAGAGTTCCGAGAAGCGTCTCGAACTTATGACCGACCGTGTCAGCAATATCGTAAAGATCGGCCCGGAAGAGAAGGCGGAAGAAATAGAGGCGCCCAAAGTATAATTTACAACTTACGTTTGATTTGTTAGCTTTTCACCACCTGGGCCCGGTCCGGTGACAAGCTCGAAATTGACACTCGGGTCTTGCGGGTTCAACCCCCGTCGGGTCCAGGAAAAAGTTATCAACCTTGACACTATTTGTGTATTTGTTATACTTTGTGTAGTGTCAATTTCGAGCTTCTGAGTCACCAGACTAGACTCGTAAATACCGTCAAATCCCGCCAAAAGCGGGATTTGACTTTTTTGGTGAAAAGGCGTATAATTAAAATATAGTTAGTACTTTAAATATCTACTTGTGAGCTTCACCGCAGAACATAGCAGCTTCTGGCTATTGCGTTCTGTGGTGAATAACTGCAGTGCGTCCAGCCATAACTCCGCATAATGCGGAAGTGGTCCAGCGCAATCCGTGAGGAGACAGCCATGAAAGAAGTAACTCGTGGTCAGGCCCTGGAAATGCAAGCCCGGTTCGCGACGGATACCAATTGGGACAAGCTTGATGGCGACGTTGTTCAAAGCGTTATCAGCTTGACCCGAGAAGAGTTCGGCGTCCGGTTCACTGCGTTTCTCCGCAACCGCGCCCAGCTCATCGTCGGCGAGCCGAAGATTGTCCCAATCGACCGTTCCATTCCATTCAACCCCGCCGCATTCATCGGCAAGGGTTGGAGCATCTGGCGCGGTCCCGCTGACGGCAACGGCCTCACTGGTGTCGAGGACCAGGACGAGCGTTCACTCGCGCTGACCCAAATCAATCTCGCCGACATCCGGCTCGTGACCTGTCTCAATGACGCCGAAACCGTCGTGAAAGGCGAGGAAAAGCAGCGTCGCCTGAAGGCCGACAGCCGAGTGCGACTCGACGCCAAGATCTTCCAGACATTCTGGGAGAACCAGGCATTGATCCCGGAGCGGTTCAAGGAAAAGGTGAATGGTAATACCCAGTTCATCTATTTCGACGGAACTGTTCTGCGGGACTCGTACGGCAACCGTTACGTCCTGGGCTTGTGCTGGGGCGGTGGCGCGTGGAGCTGGAGCGTGATCTGGCTCGACGGCGGCTGGCGCGCCAACGGCCCGTCCGCGGTTCTCGCAAGTAATCAGTCCTAGGTCCTGAGGGTATTAGCACTAGCCCTTTGAACCTTTGACCTTTGCCCGTCGGGAGGCCTCGCCTCCCGACGGGATTTATTTTTATATACAAAACAGAAAACTTTTTGATACAATAATCTCGGTGATAGGTGAATATGCGGGAGATCATGCATTTCCTACTACTGAAGCCAGTATCTATACATTCAGAATATTTCCGATCACGTATTTGAAATAGCGCGGTGTATATAGAAACTTCAAAAATTGAAGATACTTGGTGTAGGATACTATGGCATTATGATGCCAAATACGATACAGTCCCGAGAGTATTCAAGGGGCGGTGATGATAAGGGCGGTGTCCTATACATTTCTGCGGAACTCGAACGGCAACCGTTACGTCCTGTACTTGTACTGGAACGATGACGCGTGGAACTGGAACGTGAACTGGCTCGACAACGACTGGAACGCCAACAACCCGTCCGCGGTTCTCGCAACTCTCTTCATTTCTCTCCCTTTTGGGGAGAGTTTTGTTTTACGAGCTGACCTTGCCAGCCGCCGAGCATTTTACCGATCTCTTCGATTTTTACCGAAAGGACGGCATATTGATTATTTTGGAGTGAGCCTGATTCCCACAGAACCATGAAAAGTACTTTTAGCGTATCAACTCGCTGAATAGCTGACCGGACATATGTTATTTTTTCTTGCTTTGGAAGAAAGCTGGCCGTGGCAATTACTTTTATAACTTCAATCCAAATATCGTCGATTTGCTGGCCGAGCGTGTGCCTGTGAGCTTTCGGTATGATCTGATAGTATTGAAACCAAACTAAATAAACAGCTTTAACTTTTTGCAAAAGCGGCAAAAGTCGGGGGGGGGGGCTTTACTAGGACTATTTTGAGAATTAAACTCACTCATGCGTATAAAGATATAATCTCTCTCGAGAATTTACTATTGGCGTGGAAAGAGTTTATCACGGGTAAGAAAAAACGCAAAGATGTTCAAGAATTCGAGAGATATCTCATGGGCAATATAATATCGCTTCATGACGATCTTGATAATAAGATCTATGCTCACTCATCATATGAAACATTCAATATTTCCGATCCTAAGCCACGGCATATCAATAAAGCCAAAGTGCGGGACCGGTTGTTGCATCATGCAATTTATCGAATCTTGTATCCATTTTTTGACAGGACATTTATTAGTGACTCTTTTTCATGCCGGATCAATAAAGGAACTCATCGGGCATTAAACAGGTTTCGCCAATTTGAGTATAAAGCAAGTCGGAATCATACTAAAACCTGCTGGATATTAAAATGCGATATTAGAAAGTTTTTTGAGAATATTGACCACGAAATACTCGTAGAAATTCTGAAAAAATATATTCCGGACAAAAATATCCTTTGGCTTCTGGAAAGAGTAATTTACAGCTTCTCTACTGCCCCGGGCAGAGGACTGCCGCTCGGCAATCTCACATCCCAGCTATTCGTGAATATCTATATGAATGAATTCGACCAATTTGTTAAGCACGGATTAAAGGTAAAACATTACATCAGATACGCTGATGACTTTGTGGTTTTTTCTCATGATAAGACCTGGCTCGAAGAGCTTCTTCCGCGAATAGCCGATTTTCTAAAAGAACGACTAAAGCTCCAGATACACCCCGATAAGATTTATCTAAAAACACTTGCTTCGGGAGTTGATTTTCTTGGCTGGGTTCATTTTCCAGACCATAGGACATTAAGGACAACTACTAAAAGGAGGATGTTTAAAAAGATTAAAGAAAATTCTAAACCAGAAACCGTTAATTCTTACCTCGGCCTACTGAAGCATGGCAATACTTTTAATTTAAAGCACCAGGTTGAATTACTAACCGAAATCTGATATTTTGGATGTCATGAATACACTAATGCTTGCTTTGCTGGCGTCGGTCGCGTCATTGGCTTATGGCGTTTTTTTGATTTGGGGGGTTTTAAAAAAGTCGCCCGGGGACGAAAAAATGGTCGCCATCCAGAAGGCCATCCAGGAAGGCGCTTCCGCCTATCTGGGCCGGCAGAATAAGACGGTTCTGTGGGTCGGCATTCCCGCCGCACTTATAATGTGGAAAGCGCTCGGCCTCCCCATCGCGGTCGGTTTTGTCGTCGGTGCGGTCTCGTCCGCTCTGGCAGGATATATCGGAATGATGGTGGCTGTCCGCGCTAACGCCCGCGTTGCCAACGAAGCCAAGCACGGTTTGAAGCGCGCGTTCGCCATGGGTTTTAAAGGCGGAGCCGTCACGGGATTTTTTGTTGTTGGTTTGGCGCTTCTTTCACTCACACTTTTTTACTGGTGGTCTGGTGATGTGAAAGCTCTTATCGGTCTGGGCTTCGGGGCTTCATTGATCTCTATATTTGCCCGCTTGGGCGGGGGTATTTTCACTAAAGGCGCCGATGTCGGTGCCGACTTAGTCGGCAAAGTCGAAGCCGGCATCCCCGAAGACGACCCGCGCAACCCGGCAGTTGTCGCTGATCTGGTAGGAGATAACGTCAGTGACTGCGCCGGCATGGCGGCCGATGTCTTTGAAACATACGTTGTTTCGGCTTTGTCGGTAATGCTTCTGGGTAGTTTGCTTTACAGAGGTTCAACCTCTGTGGTGGAGTTCCCTTTGTTTATCGGAGTTCTTGGGGTGTTTGCCTCAATTGTCGGTTCTTTGTTTGTCCGACTGACTAAAGGAATTATGGCGGCTCTTTACAAAGGGCTTATCGCGACATCTCTTGTTCTCGTCGGCATGTTCTACTGGATAACCAGGACAATGTCCATCGGTGAACTGAACGGTCTGGCGTTATTCTGGACTCTGCTGATAGGCATAGTGCTGACGGCTCTGATGGTTTTGATAACGGATTATTATACATCCAAGAATTTCAGCCCGGTTAAAAAGATTGCCCAGGCCTCCACTACGGGTCACGGCACCAATATCATCGCGGGACTTGCCGTGTCTATGGAATCCACCGCGCTTCCGGTTTTGGCGATAGCAGGCGCGATGTTTCTTGCCTATGGCGTGGGCGGCGGCCTTTACGGCATCGCCTTGGCGACGATGAGCATGTTGTCTCTGACCGGACTTATTCTGGCTATAGATTCTTTCGGGCCCATTACCGATAATGCGGGCGGAATAGCCGAGATGTCCGGATTGCCGAAAGAGGTCCGCGAGTCAACCGATGCCCTTGATGCCGTGGGAAATACCACGAAAGCGGTTACCAAAGGATACGCTATCGCCTCCGCGGGCCTGGCCGCTATGGTTTTGTTTGCCGCGTACACGCAGGAGCTGGCGGAACTCGGAAAAACGGTTGTCTTTGAACTTTCCGACATCAGGGTGCTGATAGGGTTGTTTATCGGAGGCATGATGCCTTATCTGTTCGGCTCGCTGGCGATGCAGTCGGTGGGAAAAGCGGCCGGTGCCGTGGTTGACGAAGTCCGCAGGCAGTTCAGGGAGATAGCGGGAATTATGGAGGGAAGAGCCAAGCCCGATTACTCCGCCGCCGTTGATATTGTGACCCGTGCCGCATTGCGAGAAATGATACTTCCGGCTCTTATACCAATTGTTATTCCGGTTCTTGTGGGGTTTGTGCTTGGGCCGGAAGCGTTGGGCGGACTTCTGGTCGGCGTGATAGTGACCGGACTTTTCGTGGCTATTTCTATGACTTCCGGCGGTGCGGCCTGGGACAATGCCAAGAAATATATTGAAGAGGGGAACTACGGCGGCAAGGGCTCCGACGCCCACAAAGCGGCGGTTACAGGCGATACGGTGGGGGATCCATACAAAGATACGGCAGGTCCCGCGATTAATCCCATGATTAAGGTCGCGAATATTGTGGCTTTGCTTATAGCACAGTTTCTGGTATAATTAAAGTTATGAAACAATATGACTTTCCCATTATTATTGAGAAAGATGACGATGGCTATTTTGCTAGCTGTCCGGAGTTGCAGGGATGTTACAGCCAAGGCGATACTTATGAAGAGGCGATAGAGAATATTAGAGACGCGATAAATTTGCATCTTCAGGATAGAATAGCCGAAAAAGAAGAAATTCCATCAACTAAATCGGTTAGTTTATCAACTATCCACGTTACTCTATAGACATGCCGCGTTTGCCAAGATTAACTGCCAAACGGATTATTTCAATCTTGGAAAAACGCGGTTTTAAGTTTGTTCGTCAAAGCGGGAGTCATAAAATTTTTAGGAACAAAAAGGGTAAGAGAACAACCGTGTCGGTTCACGACAACAAAATTCTTCACCCCAAAACTCTAAAGAGTATTATGGCAGATGCTGAAATTAACCCTGAAGAGTTAATTTGACTATTTATTTTTTTTTGCGACACTTAAAGAGTATAAAATAATCTAAAATATAAAGTATGGAAAGACTCCCAACAATAAAACACGAAGAGGTCGAGCAGAAAGAAAGAGAAGTAAGCCCTGAAAAAAGAAGCAGAATGTGGGAAACATTGAGAATGGTTGGTTTGGCTGGCTTGCTGACTTTCGGCGGAGCACAAGCAGGAAAGGAAGCTGCGGAGGTCTTAAATTCAATGAAAATTCAGGAAGTTCATAGCTTGCTCCCGAAAGAAAAAGACGGGAAATTAGTTGATGTATTTGAAATAAAAACAGCCGACGGTACGGTCTATAGTGGAGAAGTTGAAACAGATTTGCCGTACGATAAGTATAAGTCTGGTGGTGGAGGAGCGGGCGGAGGCGACTGGAATACCTCTTATTTACACACAACAGCTGAAGATGGCTCGGGAACCGCTATAAGAGTAGACGTAACATTAATGGGGTTAAAAGTAAGTACTCAAGAACTGGCTTCTGGCGGAAAAGTTTTGAATGAAAGAACAAGCTGGGTTAAGGAAGAGCCAAAAAGTTTTGTTCAAGAGTCCCAGGAAAAATAGAAACCCAGGATCTTAATACCCTCAAGCGAACAACGCCTGTCGCAATTTTATCACTTGACGAGCCGAGAGAACTTATGAGAGTGGGTCAGGTTTTATCTGAAATCATAGGTCGAACGCCGAGCGTAGCGAGGAGGCAAGAGAGGGTTACCTGTGATTTTAGATAATAAAACCTGTCCTATCTTGAGTAAGTTTTTGAAGGTGAGGAACCGTGATTAAAATTGCGGTAGGTGTTGCTCGCTAAAACGTTATCCACATCGTCCCTAGGGCGAACTTGTTCAAAATGCTAGAATTTACCCTGTGAATATAATGAATATTTCTGGAAAGGAGGTGCGCGAATGTTTCAAGTAGTAGCAGCATCGGACATTGTGAGAGAGTCATTATTGACCCTATGGACCGGCGTAGCGGGGTTTGTTCCCCGTTTTGTTGCAGCTGTAATCGTCTTTCTGGTTGGTTGGATGATAGCCACGCTTTTGGGTAAGGTTGCATGGCACATGGTTAAAGTTCTTCATGTTGACAGCGCTTTGACCCGAGTTGGTTTCAGGCGGGCGTGGGAAAAAGGCGGCTTTCGTTTGGATACGCCGAAGTTTTTCTATGAACTGGTAAAATGGTTTTTCATAGTCGTCTTTTTGATGGCGGCCACAAATATTCTTCGCCTTGATCAGGTGACGGAATTTTTGAGAACCGTGGTATTCTATCTCCCTAATGTAATTGTTGCAGCCGTCATACTTTTGATAGGTATTTTGGTTGCTAAGTTCTTAGAAGGACTGGTAAGAGCATCAGTTAAAGCGGCAGGGTTGGTTTCAGCCAATTTCCTGGGCGCTTTGACCAAGTGGGCCGTGTTTGTGTTCACCTTGCTTGTGGTTCTGGCTCAGCTAGGAGTAGCGGACGATATCGTCAGAATAGTAATAGTCGGACTTGTCGCCGCCGCCGCATTGGCACTGGGTCTTTCCTTTGGTCTTGGAGGAGTCAAGCATGCCGACGAGATGATAGGGAAATTACGTCGACGAATCGAAGATTAGTTTAAAACTTGTCTGCTGATTTTGACTGGCCTGCTTACGCTTAAGGCCTACGTCAAATCAGCCTTTCAGGTTTGCCCAATTTCTTCGTCAAAATGCTCGTTTTTCGTTCGCCATACTATCAGTATGGTTCACAAAAAGCCTCACATTTTTCCTTGAACTTGGCCAAACAGACAAGTTTTAAGGTTGTAGTTATACAATCAATTTGGATAGTTATTCAAAACCAAAAACCCCGCCTCTTCGGCGGGTTTTTGGTTACTGTTTTACCTAATACCTGATACCTTCTCGTATCCTTCTTTAAAAATATTCTTAAGCTGTTCTTGTTCGGAAGGGGAGAATTTGGAGAGAACCATTTTGACTACGAACTCATCCCTCTTTTTGTCTGATTGTCGGCGGGCTTTTGCTAGGGCGGGTTTGGCGAGGCCGATACGCAGACGATAGAATTTTTTGGTCTTCAACGCCCTCATTATTGATTCTATGCCCTTGTGTCCGCCGGAATTCTTGTCAAAAGATATTTTCGTATTGCCAAAAGGTATGTCCAAATCGTCCTGAATGACAATTAAGTTTGTAGTGAGTAGTGAGTAGTGAGTAGTGAGTTTTTTAACGGCTTCGCCGGATTTATTTACGTATGTTTGTGGCTTGGCTAATATGACTGCCGTTTTTTCTAGTCTTGTTTTTGAAACCAAAGAGTTTGATTTTTTATCAAATTCCCAGCCAGAGGCCGGTCCGCCTCCGGCGGAGAAATTAGTTTTCCCTGCCCTGAGCGAAGTCGAAGGGTTGGCCAAATAGTCCAAAAACATAAATCCGACATTGTGCCGGGTATTTTGATACTCCTTGTCTGGGTTTCCGATGCCGATGATAAGTTTCAGTGTGGCCATAATTATAGATAATATCACAAAAATTGCTGGTTGCAATGAGATGAAATTTGATGTAAAATTACCCGGTGCTTAACAATGGTTCTCAAAATTTAGCCCATTCGGCAGGGGCTTCGATTGAGCTCAGCCGAATGTCCTCAGAGCAGGCGCCAAAGAATGAAATTCTTGCCTTTGTTTGGGAAACGATAAAGGTAGTAATTATTTCCCTTGCCATCATACTCCCGATAAGGTATTATCTTGTTCAGCCGTTCTTCGTTAAGGGCGCGTCAATGGAATCAAATTTTGAGGATGGTGACTATCTTCTTATTGACGAAATATCTTACAGATTCACGGAGCCGGCTCGAGGGGATGTTATAGTGTTTAGATACCCGGAAGATAGGAGCCAGTTCTTCATCAAAAGGATAATTGGGCTGCCCGGTGAAACCATAGAAGTTAAAAATAATAAAGTAATGATATATAACACGGAAAGTACCGACGGCCTTGTTTTGGTAGAGGGCTATCTGGATACGAATCAGGAAACGCTCGGTAACTTGTTGGTGCGTCTGGATGACAATGAATATTTTGTTTTGGGCGATAACCGTTTGGCAAGTTCCGATTCAAGGCGTTGGGGGCCGGTTAATAAGACGTTGATAACGGGTAAGGCCTTTCTGCGGGCCTGGCCGTTCAATAAATTTGATAAAATTTTAACGCCGACGTATTAAAATATTACGCATTACGCATTACGCATTAAAACAAAATAATCCGTAATACGAAATTCGCAATCCACAAAGATAGCTAAACAGAAAATACAAGCTCCCAGGGGGATGCGCGATATTCTCCCGGAGGATCAAAAATATCTCAGATACATACTGAAAAAATCTGACCAGCTTTTGGATTATTATGGATTTGAAAGGATATATACTCCGATAGTGGAGTCGGTTGATCTGTTTTTGCGTTCCGTCGGAGAAACATCCGATATAATGGAGAAAGAGATATATACCTTCAAGACAAAGGGCGGGGATATCCTCGCTTTGCGTCCAGAAGGGACAGCCGGAATGATCAGGGCTTATATAGAGAATGGAATGAACGTGCGGCCTCACCCGGTCAAGCTGTCTTATTGGGGTCCGATGTTCAGGCACGATCAGCCGCAGCGCGGCCGATATAGGCAGTTCTATCAGTTGGGGGCGGAGACGATAGGCGACAGTTCGGAGGCGGTTGATGCGGAACTGATATTTCTAGGTTATAAATTGCTGGACATGATCGGACTGGATAATTACAATGTTCATGTTAATAGTTTAGGAGATTCAAGTTGCCGGCCGGCATACCTGAAAGCGCTTAAGGATTATTATAAGAACAGATCAAAGAAACTTTGTTCCAATTGTAAGAATCGTTTGAAGACGAATATCCTTCGTTTGCTTGATTGCAAGGAGGCGGAATGCGTAGAACTAACCAAAGAAGCGCCTCAAATAGTCGACTTTCTTGACGAGGACTGCAGAAAACATTTTAAGCATGTTCTAGAATTTCTGGACGAAGCAAGGGTGCCCTATATACTCAACCCCCGCCTTGTAAGGGGACTGGATTATTATACTAGGACCGTATTTGAATTTTTACCCGATGAAGACCCTTCAAATCCCTCAGGACAAGAGGCGCAGTTGGCGATTATCGCTGGTGGCCGATATGATAAACTAGCAGAAATGCTTGGCGGGTCCAAAACTCCTGCCGCGGGTTGGGCTATGGGTTTGGACAGAGTAGTTATGGCTATCAAAGAAAAAAACGTAAATGTTCCAGACAGTGTGCCCAGGCCGAAAGTGTTCCTCGTCCAACTTGGCGAAGCGGCAAAAAGGAAGAGCTTGAATCTTTATGAAAGTTTCCGAAAAGCAGGGATAGAGGCAAAGTCGTCAATAGGCAGAGATAGTATTAAATCTCAGTTGCGCATCGCTAATCGGCTGGGAGTGAGATTTGCTCTGATATTCGGCCAGAAGGAAGCATTGGATGGCACGATAATATTGAGAGAAATGGATACGGGCGTTCAGGAAACCATTCCACTTGAGAAAATAGTAGATGAAGTGAAGAAACGCTTAAGAGCGTAACTAACGACTAACGACCAACGACTGACGACCTTTTTTGTCGTAAGTTGTAAGTCATAAGTTGTAAGTCAGTGATAACCGATGTTTTCTGTAAAATTTTGAACGGCGAACTGAAAGCCGATGCCGTTTATAAAGACGAGGAATTCTGGGCAGTGAAGGATATAAACCCCCAGGCGCCGGTCCACTTGCTTATAATACCGGTTCAACACTTTACTTCGCTTGAGGATTTTATGGAGGAAGATCATGACGGGCTGCTTGGTAGAGCGTTAAAAGTTGCCCACAAGGTTGCTCATCAAGTTGGTATTGCCGAGAAAGGATACCGTCTGATAATCAATGAAGGAGAGCATGGCGGTAAACTGGTTCCGCATTTGCACATACATTTGATGGGAGGAAAACGACTGGGACCCAAATTAATTAAATAGAGACAGGAGACATGGAACAAGAGACAGGTAAAAAATTAGGACATAGGAGTTTAATGGTTTGGGGGAAAGCTCATGAATTAGCCATAAAAACTTATCAAGCAACTAAAACGTTTCCCAAAGATGAACTTTTTGGTCTGGTAAGCCAAATGCGCAGATGTGCAGTTTCTGTTCCAGCAAATGTAGTAGAGGGATATAGCAGGAGATCGGTAAAAGAAAAATTAAATTTTTATAATATTGCGAAGGGTTCTTTATCGGAATTGGAGTATTATATAGATTTAGCCCTTGAGTTAAAGTATGTTGACGAAGAAATTCACAATAATTTAATCGTAGCAAGAGCAGATGTTGGCCGATTGTTACATGGTTTTATTAAATCTTTTAAATAATCCATGTCTCATGTCTCTTGTTACTTGTTTCTAGATCGGAGGTATTTATATGGTTGAAGTAAAACGAAAACCAAACGAGTCAACAGGCGCTTTATTAAGGCGTTTTAGCCGCTTCGTACAGCAAAGCGGTGTCTTGCTTAAGGCAAAAAGCGACAAATTTCGTCAGAAAAAACCTACCAAGAGAAAGGAAAAAATATCTGCCATAATGGGAACTCATCTGGCCGAATTACGAAAACGTTTGACCAAGCTGGGCAAATACGACGAAGAAACGTTTGAAGAGGAGAAACGCAAAATGAAACAGAGGCTCGGACTCTAATGCTAAAAGAAAAACTACAGAACGATATGAAAGAAGCGATGAAAACGGGGGACGCGACAAGGCGGATGGTTTTAAGTTTGCTTCAAAGCGCGATAAAGAACAAAGAACTGGAAAAAAGGTCCAAACTTTCAAAGCTGGGGACCGATGCCGCAAAGTTCGAGGAATTATCTATGCTTTCTGACGAGGAAATTATGGATGTTATCTCATCCGAAGCAAAGAAGAGGAAAGAATCAATTGAAAGTTATGAAAAAGGCGGGCGAGAGGAACTTGCCCAAAAAGAAAGAAACGAACTGAACATATTAATGGAATATATGCCGGAGCAAATATCGGAGAATGAAATAAGAATCGAAGCAAAAAAGGCGATAGCGAAAACCGGCGCTAAGGATATTAAAGAAATGGGTAAAGTGCTGGGAGCTCTCATGCCAAAAATGAAAGGAAAAGCCGACGGGCAGACGGTAAGTAGAATTGTTAGGGAAGAAATTGAGAAATTGAGAAATTAAGAAATTGGCCGGTGGTTATCCACACTTGTCGGAATACCCCGCCCTGATATTCTTTGGTAATGTTTGTAACTAAATGCGATATCTGTAAAAAAGAAATTAAGGGCAATGTCGTTGTGGCCGGAGCAGATGGCATGCTTTCAAGACAGACATTTTGTCAAAAATGCGGCAAGCCGGTATTAAGTTTTTTGAATAAGATTAAAAAGAGTAAAGTAAATAAGAAAAAACACATGAATAACTAAACGAGATAACCCCGTTGAGTTATTCGGGAAGTTCAACGCCTGGGAGTGGTTTGAGGATCCTTTTGAGGACTCTAACCGCCTTTGCGGCGGTAGCCGTGCCTTCGGCGGTCTTGCCAACGTTAGCTTCCCCTGGCGCGGCAATCGCCTCAGCAGCATCGCTGCTCGTCCTCTGGTGAGTTTCATCCGATAGGTTCTTGGTCGGATGGAATTTGGTCCTTGGTTTCGTCGGGTTTTGCTCGGCGGGGCTGAGGGCTTTTTAATTTCAAAAATTTTAAAAAATGGCAGAGATTGAATTTTAGTGATAAAATCGTATTTATGATTGATCTTGTTTTCTCCGCCGAAGGCGGATCCGCCTCTGGCGGAAAAAATCATACCTCGCAAAAAGCTCCCGGGTGTGTTTTTTTTCAAAAAATTCTGAAAACAGCAGCGAAAGAATTAAGACTTAAAAGTAAAATCAGTTTGAGTGTCAATTTAGTAGGAGAGAAAAGAATTCAGGCGCTTAACAAAAAATACCGGAATAAAGATAAACCCACCGACGTTTTGTCCTTCCCATTAAACGAAAAATTAGAAATTAGAAATTTGAAATTAAAAATTGACAAAGATGTCGGAGACATCTTTGTGTGCTTATCCATTGCCAAAAGTAAAGCAAAGCGGGAGAATATAACTATAAAACAAAAGTTAGCGCAACTGGTCGTGCACGGATTTTTGCATTTACAAGGATATGAGCATGAAAAGTCGGAGAAAGATGCGAAAAAGATGTTTCTTTTGGAAAAAAAGATTTTAAGCAATAACTAAAATGGCGAGGCCATATACAATTTCCGGAATAGACATCGGCAATTCTCAGGTGAAAGTTGTAATTGCGTGTGTTGGCGACAATTTAAGGCCGAAAATTTTGGGTACCGGTAGCGCCGAATCAAAAGGATTGCGCAGGGGAATGGTGGTTGATATGGAAGAAACGATAGATAATGTCGGCTCGGCGGTCCAGCAGGCCGAAGCAATGGCCGGAACGCAGATAAAAAGAGCGTTCGTTGCCGTTAACGGGCTTCACATCAAAACGCAGGTTTCAAGGGGCGTCATTGCTGTGTCCAGGGCGGACAATGAAATATCCCAGAACGACATCGAAAGAGTTATCCAAGCGGCATCAGTTGTAAGCATGCCGGCCAACAGAGAAATAATCCATGTTATTCCCCGCAATTTTATAGTTGATGGAACAGAGTATGTAAAGAACCCGTTGGGAATGAAAGGCGTTCGTCTTGAGGCCGATGTTCTTCTGATAGACGGCCTGTCCCCGTATCTTAGGAATATAGCCAAATGCATCAATGAAAATAACATAGAAATTGCCGGATTAGTTTATGCTCCGATTGCCGCTTCGCTTTCTTCTCTGGACAAAAGTCAGAGGGAACACGGAGTTGTGAACCTGGACTTCGGCGGCGGCACTTCGACACTTGCCGTATTTGAAGAAGCTGACTTGATCCACAGCGCGGTGATACCTGTGGGCTCCAAACATATTACTAACGATTTGGCCGTTGCTTTGAGGACATCTCTTGATATTGCCGAAAGGATCAAACTCGAACACTGCTCTACGTCGAATATGGAAGATTTGAGAAAGAGAGGGAGCATAGACCTTTCCGAATTGATGAAGGAAGAAGGTTTTGTTATACCTAAAAAACAACTTGTTAAGGTTGTTGACGCCAGGATAGACGAGCTTCTTGATATTGTTGAATCGGAATTGAAGAAAGTATCAAAGAGCGGGATATTGCCGGCAGGAGTTATTTTGTCGGGGGGTGGCGCCAATTTGCCCGGCTTCGCTCTCTTGGTTAAAGACAGATTGCGTTTGCCGGTAAGGGTAGCGGAGCCGCTTGGTTTTGATGGAGCGAATAATATAGTCGGGGATCCATCATTTGCCGTTGCCGTTGGGTTAGTTTTGCGGGGCGTCGCGGAAACACAACAAAATAGCCGGAAAATACAGAAAATATCTTTTGACGGAGACAGGATTGTTTCAAAGACAATAGGGTGGTTGAAGAATTTCCTGCCCTAGTTACCAGTGAGCGTAGCGAACTTATCCACAGGTTCTAAACATCAAGTTTGCGCGAGTTTTTATTTTGTGTTAAGACAAATTGAAAGAATTAAAAATATTACGCATTATTCATTACGGATTGTTTTAATTTGTAATACGTAATTCGTAATACATAATAAGGCGTGGCACAGATTAAGCCTCCATTTGAAACATTTGCCAGAATTAAAGTTGTTGGTTGCGGAGGTTCCGGTGGAAACGCTCTGGCAAGAATGATAGAAGCCCGTATTCACGGAGTTGAATTTATCGCGATAAATACAGATGCCCAGGCGCTGCATGCGACTAACGCGCCAACCAAAATTCACATCGGCAAAAGCTTGACCAGAGGATTGGGCGCAGGAATGAATCCTGAGATAGGCAGACAAGCGGCAGAGGACACCAAAGAAGAAATTCAGAACGCGCTCAAGGGAGCGGATATGGTCTTTCTGGCGACTGGCTTAGGCGGCGGTACGGGTACCGGCGCTACTCCGGTTGTTGCCGAGATTGCGCACGAACTTGGGGCTTTGACGGTGGCCGTTGTTACCAAGCCATTCAACTTTGAAGGAGCCCAGCGCGCAAGAATAGCCGAAGAAGGCTGGCACAATTTGCGCGACAGAGTGGACGCGCTTATCACGATACCCAACGACAGGTTGCTCTCGGTTATAGACAGGAAAACTCCCTTACTGGAGTCATTTTGTATAGTTGACGATGTTCTGCGTCAAGGCGTTCAGGGCATTTCCGACCTCATTACGATTCCCGGAGTAATTAACGTTGATTTTGCCGATGTTAAGGCGGTTATGGCCAGTTCCGGCTCCGCTCTTATGGGTATAGGAAGGGCCAGTGGCGAGGATAGGGCGATCGAAGCGGCTAAGATGGCTATCAATTCTCCGCTTCTGGAGGTCTCAATAGATGGAGCAAGAGGCGTGCTTTTTAATGTTTCCGGCGGCACCGATATGGCAATGGCAGAGATAAATGAAGCGGCTAGGATAATCACCGAGCACATTGACGGCGACGCGAAGGTTATATTCGGAGCTGTAATTGACGACAAGTTAAAGAAGGGCGAGCTCAAGGTTACAGTTGTGGCAACGGGATTCAATAACGGCCACCCGACATCTGCTAGGCCGACGGTAAACGGTGGCCCAAGTTTGTTTGACAATGTTCCCAAAAAGAACATCTCTGCTAACGGAATGCCTCAACAACAGCCGGTAAAAGAATTGGTTGACTCGTCGGTAAATGACGACGAGTTTGATATACCGGCATTCATCCGCCGTAAAATGAAATAGTCACTCAACCGTCAATTAATTTTTGAGCATTGAAATCCTTTAACAAATCCTTTGATATTTGCTCATAATGCGGATAAAAATTTAGCATCTGTTCCTCTTCCGTGAGTAAAACCGCCAAAAAATAAGGGCACCTTCTTTTAATTGTGAAGGTGCCCTTATTTTTTGGTGGCTCACTCCAGATTTTCCGGCTAAATTTTTATTACTCCGCATTATCTATCAAATATCTTAGTATTTGTGCCAAAGGATTTCAGTTGCTAAAAATTAACAGACGGTCTCGCTCCTTGGCGTTTAGTTACTTTGGTAATGTGTACATTACCCCCATATGTGTGTTTTCTAATCAATAGCTTCTGACCACTTCTATCGGCGCTTTCATCTTAAGACCCATGTGGGGTCTTTTTGTATTGTAGTAATCTAAAAATTCAGGAATCTCTTTTTGCCAAACTTTAAAATCTCTGGGAATTCTATGCAGGCACTCATCCTGCAGAGTTCTGATAAATCTCTCCACATGGCCATTGTCGGTGGGAGTCCGAACCCGACTATGCCGGTGACTAATGCCGGCATGCTCAATGACTTTAGTCAGCTGTTTAGAAAACTCTGAGCCATGATCAGTTTGAATGGTTTTAAAAACAAAAGGAGCTACTTTCTTGGCTTGGTCGACAAATCTAATGGTTGACCAGGTATTAACCCTTAAACTTGGCTCCGCGTAGGCCCACCTAGAATTTACATCAATCAAAGCATAAGCACTGACTCTGTTCTGCGGCGGCCCCTCATGCACGGCATCAACTTCAACTAGTAGCCCTGGTCTTTCCGGCAACGGCCGAGGCGGATACTGATGCCACTTTTTCCATTTGGAATATTTGCTGATGCCCAGCCGCTTCAAAGTTCTTTTAACACTGGAGATGCCAAGGAAGATTCCCTCCTGACTTAATCGCCAATGGATGATTTCAGCGCATTGGTCTTTCTCGGCTCTGATTTCCAGAATCCGGCTGATTATCCCTCGGCCTAACTCTTTGGGATGGTGATGCGGTCTTGATGACCTGGTGGGAATCTCTAATCTTCCATGCCAGCCATATTCCGGTTTCTGTTTTAACCAGTTAAGCACCGTATTGTGGGCATAGCCGAAGTGCCTAGCCACTTCCCTGACGCTTAGCCCGCTTCTTACCAGTTCCACTGCCTGCATTCTAACCCGAGGCAGATTGGGGTTGGTTGTATATGCCATATACATAGCAAGTTACACCTCTAGGTGGTCAGAAGCTATTGAACCACAACAATGTGTTGACGCTATCCTTAGAACGTGTTATTATAAAAACGGTCGTGAGAAAGGAGAATCCATGGCCACAATTTCACTTTCTTTGACAAAAGCAGAGTTCCGAAGAGCTATTGAATCATTCCGTCTTGCAGGCAAAAATCCGAAAGAAATAGAGTCATTTTTTCAGGACTTTCTCCTGATTGGGTTGGACGAGGAATTGTCCTTTCGTTGTCATATCGAGTATGAGCTGAGAATAGAAGGAATGTCTCCCATACGTCTTGATGATCCTGATTCAGAAAACGTACTTTTAGGAATACAAAGTAGTGCTTGTTGAAGCACCCTCCGGGTGCTTTTTGTTACTTATCAACAAAGCTAGGCCTTGATTTACTGAGAAAGATTAATACACTTGAGTTATAAGTGATTAAGGTTTTAAAAACTTACACACTTAGTTGAACAACCCCCGCTTTAAGGCGGGATTAAAACTTCTTTTATGGGTTAAATTACCACCCTTGAAGGTGGTAATTTAACCCATAACATTCGGAGCATTCGGATAGTCATTCGTAAATTCGGATTATGATCATGCAAAAAGATACTCTGACACAATCTAACTTAGGGATAAACGGCGAGGTCATAAATTCAGGGATTGGAATTAAATGGCCTCGCCTTTTTGACGCAGGGAATCCCTATGATGCTATCAAGTGGGAAAAAAGGACAGCCAAAATTACCAAAAGCGACGGCACCGTCGTATTTGAACAGAATGACGTTGAAGTTCCTTCATTTTGGACCCAAACCGCCACTGACATAGTTGCTTCCAAATACTTTAGAGGGAAATTAAATTCTCCGGAAAGAGAGTGTGGCGTCAAACAGATGGTGGACAGAGTTGCCAAGACAATAGGCGAGTGGGGAATAAAGGATGGATACTTCAATACCATTGGCGATTGCGATAATTTCGTAAAAGACCTGACCTGGCTGCTTGTGAACCAATACGCCGCTTTCAACAGCCCCGTTTGGTTTAATGTAGGTGTCTATGAGAAACCACAGGCCTCTGCTTGTTATATTCTTGCCGTTGAAGACAATATGCAATCAATTTTGGACTGGTTCAGAGACGAGGGGTGGATATTCAAATACGGTTCAGGCTCCGGCATCAATCTTTCTAAATTGAGGTCATCTAAAGAACCTTTGTCCAGGGGCGGGTATTCTTCCGGGCCGGTATCTTTCATGAAAGGTGCTGACGGCGTTGCTAACTCTATCCGCTCAGGCGGCACAACTCGTCGCGCCGCTAAGATGGTTGTCCTAAACGCTGACCACCCTGATATCCACAGCTTTATTTACTCCAAAAAAATAATTGAAGATATGACTAAAGCGCTTGCTCGAGAAGGATTCAAGGACTCGATTGCGGCTGACTTGTTCGATCCATATACCCTGCTTCCGTATCAGAATGCCAACAATTCCGTCAGGGTTACCGATGCTTTTATGAGAGCCGTAGAGGCCGATGGTTATTGGGACTTAAAGTCCGTCACAACCGGTGAAATCATGGAAACGGTAAAAGCAAAAGATGCGCTTCGATGGATGGCTGATGCGGCTTGGCATTCGGCAGACCCGGGTATTCAATACGACACCACCATAAACGAATGGCATACGATACCCAATGCCGGCAGAATTAACGCCTCTAACCCCTGTTCCGAGTACATGTCGATTGATAACTCGGCCTGCAACTTGGCGTCGCTCAATTTGATGAAATTTTTAAGAGAAGGCGGCAGATTTGACGTTGATACTTTTAAGAAAACAGTTGATACGATGATTTTGGCGCAAGACATTCTGGTTGATCGCGCTTCTTATCCGACGGAAAAAATAACCGCTAACGCTCGGGCCTATCGGCAGCTTGGTTTGGGTTACGCTAATCTCGGCTCGCTTTTAATGATTCTTGGTTTGCCTTATGACTCTGATGAGGGAAGGATACTGGCCAGCCATATAACTTCTTTAATGTGCGGAGAAGCCTACAGGATGTCGGCGGTTATTGCAAGTTACAAAGGGCCGTTTGCGGGTTATCTCAATGACAAAGATGGTATGCTTTCGGTTTTATCAAAACATCTTAATGCGGCCGAAAGTTTATTCGAGAATTCTCCGCAGAAGAATGCGGATGACAAATATCTTGAGACGGCGTCTCGTCTGATTTGGCATGAGGTGAAAGAATTAACTAATGAATACGGAGTAAGGAATTCTCAAGTTACAGTCCTTGCGCCGACTGGCACGATATCTTTCCTTATGGATTGTGATACCACTGGCATAGAACCGGAATTGGCGCTGGTCAAATACAAGAAGCTGGTTGGCGGGGGAACGTTTAAGCTGGTCAACAACCAGGTACCGATCGCATTAAGGCGGCTGGGATATCTTAATGAGGAGGTGGATGCGATATCCAGCCACATATTGGAAAGAGAGACGATAGAAGGGGCTCCGTATCTAAAAGAAGAACACTTGTCGATTTTCGATTGCTCATTCAAGGCTCCCAACGGTACCAGGAGTATAAATTATATGGGACATATCAAAATGATGGCCGCCGCTCAGTCGTTTATCTCGGGAGCTATCTCAAAAACGATAAATTTGCCGAGCGACGCAACGGTGGAAGATATCGAGGACGTTTTCTTTCAGGGTTGGCGTCTGGGTCTCAAGGCGCTGGCGGTCTATCGAGACGGCTGCAAATCTATTCAGCCGCTCAATACAAGTAGTAGTGACAAGCGGCAAGAAACAAGTGACAAGGAGTTGGTGGAGAAGATTAACGGCTATACGAGAATTAAACTGCCGGATGAAAGACCGTCCATTACTCATAAGTTTTCTGTAGGGGGGTTTGAGAGCTATCTTACCGTCGGATTTTATCCGGATACGATGCAACCGGGCGAGACATTCATTACTACCGCCAAAGAAGGCAGTACAATATCGGGCCTGTTTGACACAATGGCGACTTTAACCTCGATGTGTCTTCAGTCGGGCATACCGCTTAAAACCCTCGTGAAAAAATTTAAAGACATGAGATTTGAGCCGGCCGGTTTTACCAGCAATCCGAATATTCCAATCGCAAAATCAGTGATTGATTATGTGTTCAGGTATTTGGGTCTGAAGTATCTTAGCCCGGAAGATAGAGAAGAAATTTTTGGTCCGGAACACATTCATGTTGAATCGGTTTCCGTCGAACAGAACGAAGAAGCGCCACAAAATGATAAGTTCTTAGCTGAACTTGTTTCGTCTTCAACAATAAGAACTGAGAAAATTCTTACGCAAGTTCACGGCGGAAATGGGAAGGCGAAGTCTTTCAACGCCGATGCTCCGCTTTGCAACGGCTGCGGGACGATAATGATAAGGGCGGGGTCGTGCTATTCTTGCCCTAATTGTTTTGCTACTACTGGTGTTTGCAATTAGCTTTTTTAATCGGAACATGTTAAAAGAACTTATGGGTGTTTGAAAACTTGGCGGTGACAAGTGGGCTGGGTAGGGAGCGCTTTTATAATCTTGGGCATCTGGTTTGTCGGAGATAAGAGTTTATGGGGTTTTGTCTTCGGCGCCTTGGGCAACGGTCTGTGGGTTTATGTGGGTTTAAAGAGAGGAAAGCAGTATGATCTGGCCGTTGTTGCTCTTCTTGCAACAGTTCTTAATATAATTGGGTTATATAAGTGGTGGGGCTAAAAGCCCTTTTTATTTTCAAGATTATTGATAGATTTTTACCATGCACAAGTCGCAGATATTTTTCTGGCTGCTAGTCAGTTTTTTGTCGGGGATTTTTGTCGCCTCCTTTTTTAATTTCGGACAAGTTTTTATTTATGTAGGGCTAATGACGGCTATCGGGTTTATTGCTATTTTTGGTTATCAAAAAAGTTTTAATCAAAGAGGACTGTTGGCGGGGTTTTTGCTGGCGGCTTTTTTGTTCGGGGCGGTACGATTTAATTCGGCCGACTTCGACCAAAATCGTTTGGATTTTTTCACCGATTTGAAGGCGGGCGGAAAAAGCATTGAGGTTACTGTCATTGGTTATGTTGACGACGAACCGGCAGATCGCGGCAGTAGGCAGGAACTCGTTATGAGGGCCAAAGAGTTGGTGGCGGGGGACAGAACCATTAGAGTATATGATAGAATAATAATAACTGCCAACGGTTTCCCTAAATTTGCTTATGGCGACGCTGTTTCGGCGACGGGCATGCTTCAAAAACCAAAAAATCTAACCGACTTTGACTACGCAACCTATTTGAAGAAAGAAGGCATAAGAACGACGATGTTTTATCCAAAAATATCAGAGTCCAACGAATACTATGATACTAGGATGTATCATGGTATGGGATTTTTTGAGAAAATGAAGATTGATTCGTATAAAAAAATATTTCTGGCCAAAAAAAGTTTTGAATCGGCGGTATCAAGATCGGTGTCGGAACCGAACGCAGCTTTTATAAACGGTATTCTACTTGGTTCAAGGCAAAATATACCCGAAAACCTGAAAGAGGCATTCAACAAAACCGGCACCACCCACATATTAGCCATATCGGGATACAATATAATGATAATTTCATGGGCGGTGCTGGCGGTGCTTATTATTTTCTTCAAGCGGAGGACCGCTTTTTGGCTGTCGGTTGCGGTTATCGTTTTGTTTGTAATCTTGACCGGCGCTTCCGCGTCTGTAGTGCGGGCGGCTTTAATGGGGCTTTTGCTTTTATTCGCGCAAGGTTATGGCCGGCTTTATGATCAGAAAAATTCTATCATTCTTGCCGGAGCGGTAATGGTTTGGCTGAATCCGTTGTTGCTAGTATTTGACATTGGTTTCCAGCTTTCATTTGTGGCGGTTATAGGATTGATATATTTGTATCCTAAAATCGATAATAAATTAAAAAAATTACCGAAACTGGGGACGCTAAAAGAAATTACCCTTATGACCCTTTCCGCCCAACTGGCGGTGGCGCCTTTGATAATTTATTACTTCGGCGGCTTGTCGCCGGTTTCTTTGCCGACGAATGTACTTATCTTGCCTTTTATACCCGCCGCAATGCTTCTCGGTTTCCTGTCGGGTCTTGCCGGGATGGTATTTCTGTCTCTGGGTCAAGTTGCCGGCTGGTTTGCTTGGGCGGTGACGACCTATCAGATAGAAACGGTTAAATTATTCGCCGGATTTTAAGGGCCTGGTTATTGTTTTTTTAATCCAGTTATGTTATAAGGCGATTAGATGTAGTTTTGTGGGTTATGAAAATGGCTCATGGTTCCATGGTTCCTTTCTACGACATGAAAAATTCAAAAGAATTTAATTCTGGAAGACTCCCGATAAACCCGCATGAGGAAGTGGCCGGTCTTCAAGAAGCGATAGAAGCGACAAAAAGAAGAATAGCCGAACATAAGGCCAACAATTGGGATACTTCGGAGTTTGACAAGCACCTTGAAAGCTTGGAACAGCGGCTTGAAGCGGCGAGAAAGAAAATAAAATAGCCCCACGAGGGCTTTTGTTTTTGGCCAGTTTTGTGGTATTACATCACCATCTTCTTTAAAAATCAGGGGAAGACCCAATGGATTTTTGGCGGCCAATTGATATTATCGGCTGTTATATTTTGGGCAGAAGATTTATCGGCGCTCAAAGCGTGGATGGCGTCCTGGAGGTGGGCGGGCAGTTAAAAAGACAAGGATTTAAAGTGACATATAATCTTTTGGGGGAGCATGTTAAAGGTGAAACAACAGTGAAGGCGGCGCTTGAAACAACATTCACTTTGATTAATAGAATGGACCATAATAATTGCGGCAATGTGTCATGCAAGCCCACACTGTACGGTCTGGCAATATCCAAGAAACTATTTCACGAAAGTATGGACGCCATTATCCAACTGGCCTACAAAAAAGGAATTGAAATAGAATTTGATGCCGAAAATTACGAATATATTCCGGATACTTTTCAGGTCTTTTCCGGTTTTGCTTTTGACCCTTGCTTGAAAAATACTGTCCGTCAGGCAGTTCAGGCCCATTTGAAAAAGATTGAATGGCTAATGGATGAATATAAATTGTGGGACAAAAATTTGCGCATCGTGAAGGGCAGTGGGGTTTACAAAGAAGACGAATTGTTAATTTCGCAAAACGAATTTCTGGTGATCGAAAGATATCTGGAAATTTTGAGACGAAATCTTCGAAGTGGCAGAGTGCCGTTCGTGGCGACGGTAAGGGACAGAAGATTGGCTGAGGAAGTAATAAAAGTTACAGAGAACGGTAGATTGCCGATTGAATTTCAAATGTTGCATGGTCCGCTCGGCAAGACATTGCAGAGAGAATTGTTATCAAAAGGATATCCCGTAAGACACTATGTGCCATTTACTGATTGGTGGTGTCGCGATGCTGGAAAGGCATATGGTTTGCGTCGTATCCCCATGATCAGAAAAATTCTGTGGGAAGAAGTTAAACGAATTTTGTTTGCCCGTGTTGACGAGAATTAAGGTTTATGTTATCGTTCTTGCCAAAGATAAAGAAGAGGCACGTTGTGGCGGGTATGATCATTGAAGGACTGGGCAGGGTGAAGGGAATTACTCCAAGAACGATTGTGCATATTGATGGTAATAACGCGCATGTTAGAAAAATTGACAGAGAGCGCTTGAGTTCTTTTGTAACAGAGGTCTTGAACGGAGAGCATAAGGCAATGAATAGAAATTTGAGCGCAAGATTGCCGCGACTCAACCCGCATCTTCTTGGTAGATAAATTCTTCAGCCACGTTTGTGGCTTTTCTTTTTCTAAAATTTTATGCTAAATATTTCTAATGCCAAAGCGGTTAAAACTATACCATCTTGTCATTCTTCTCTGTCTTTTTGTTTTTTCTATATCAACTTATTCAACCGCCAACCAAAAAGACGGCCTGCTTAAAATATATTTCTTTAATATCGGCCAAGGGGATGCGATATTTATTGAAGCGCCGAACGGGAATCAGGTTTTAGTGGACGGCGGGCCGGACAACGCCGTACTGCAAAAATTGGGTGAAACAATGCCGTTTTATGATAAAAATATTGACGTGGTTGTTTTAACGCACTCCGATGCCGACCATGTTACCGGATTGATAGGTGTGCTGGAAAAATATGAGATTAAAAATATCGTTTATTCAAACATCGTTCGTAAATCAGCTCTATATGATGCTTGGCGGTATGCAGTTGCCGAAGAGGGGGCTGATATTATTGATCCCATGGCCGGCGAAATAATGGACTTAGGTAATGGAGTAACGTTAACAGTGCTTCATCCGACAGAATCGCTAACCGGCAAAGTTTTGGAAAAAACAAATAACGACTCCGTGGTTTTAATGCTTAAGTACGGAGAAACGGAAATTTTGCTGACCGGCGATATCGAAGCTAAAGCAGAAAGGCAGATAATATTGAATAGCGCAGACCTTGATGCCGACATCTTGAAAGTCGCCCATCATGGTTCAAGGACATCCACAATTGAGGAATTCTTATATGAGGTTTCACCGCAAGTTGCGATTATTCAAGTCGGAGCCAAGAACAGATACGGCCATCCGACACCAGAAGTTTTGAAACGACTGGAAGATTATGGTATAAGATATTATCGCAATGATACTGACGGCGACATAAAGGTCATCAGCGACGGCCAAAATTATCAAATTATCACCGCCAACTAAAATGGCAAATTCATTTCAAAAAACATTAATAATTTTAAAACCCGACGCAATTCACCGCGGTATAGTCGGTGAGATATTGGATAGATTTGAGCAGAAAGGGATAAGACCGGTGGGGATGAAGATGCTTAAGATGACCGACCTGCTTCTAGACAAACACTATGCTCAGCACAAAGGCAAGCATTTTTTGCCCAATCTTAAAAAATTTATGAAATCGTTGCCGGTAATTCTTGTGATTCTTGAGGGTTTGGATGTTGTCCGCGTAGTGAGAACTATGTGCGGGCCGACTGACGGCAAGAATGCTCCACCCGGCACAATAAGAGGAGACTACAGCATGTCTACATCGGCTACCATAATTCACGCTTCCGAGGATTTAAAATCGGCCAAAAGAGAAATAAACATATTCTTTAAAAAATCAGAAATTTTCGGCTATAGGCGCCCTGATATCCACTTCTATTACGCGGAGGATGAGTTAAAATAAAAGTAGGCCCTTCTCTTGTTTCCAAGCTTTAGGACAAATTATTTTGTTCGGGATTCTTATATGATGGCAACCCCGTGGGGTTGCCCTGCGGAAACCCACTTTGCAAAATGCTGAAGACTTTGAGATAAAGGGAGGGCTTACTAAAAACACGCCAACTGGCGTGTTTTTAGGTATAACTTTCGAATATCCTTAATTTAGCGCGAACTTATTTCGAGAAAAATTCCTAATCCGCATCGCTCGGGCGGCGCGGGAAGGAGGGGGGGGAGGGGGAGGAATCCCGCGCCGCCCTTGTTTGGAAAAATCACACGAACCTTAACAACAAAACAATACCAAGAATTTTAGGAAATAAAAAACGCCCAGAGGTTTGTTTATCACAAATCCTGCAGGGCGTTCATGCGGTCCGTAGTTAAAATGGTTGTGTAAATTGGGCAGGCCACTGATCTGGTCGCACAGTGATAACAGCAAATGTCATATATTGATCAATAATATTCTGATAGCTATCGTTAAACTGTTCGTACAAATAACCAGGATGATTCCAAAAATGAGAAGTTCTTTCGTCTCCAAGCATTTTTTTCTGGTTTAAAATAAATCTAACCTTTGGAGCTTGGACATTTTCACTAAGTACAACCCTTGCTCTTGAAAGTGGCAACGTACTATTAATGAGAAATCCATCATTTGAATTCCAGGCGAATTTAACGCTAGGAACAGTCTTATTAACACCATTAATTTCAATTACACCAGTTCCAAAAATGAAAAATCCACTACCATTAATTTTACCCTCCTGATTATCATACGGAGCGAATCTGTGTAAAGACTTATCTGACCCAAAGAACGAGGCAATATTTGTCGCAGAGTTATTTATGTAAGCTTTTGTTCGTGTTTCATTCTCACAACCTCTTATCCAGAGAGGAGTAAAACAAGCTACTAAGCCAACGAATATAACTGGCTTTAAGGCAAAGCGACTAAAAGAATCAGGATGGGTTTTCCTATAGAATAGATAATACATCAAGGCAAAAAATACAGCAGCTACTGGGATGCAAATCATAGTGAAGACCTGAAAATCATACCAACCTGCATATAGTTGAGTCCATTGAGTCATGACCTATTTCTCCTTTGTGTTGTAATGTGTTGTAACGAGCTTACAATATAATATATCTAATGATTATGTTTGTCAAGGTTACCGGCTCGTAAAACAAAAACAGAACCTTTTACGAGATTCGGTTTTTAAAATTAAATTTTTCCTATCGGTTTTAAGAGCTATTCGTGTGATTTTTCCAAACAAGGGCGGCGCGGGATTCCTCCCCCTCCCCCCCCTCCTTCCC
>Ga0209541_10001556_pt1 | contig 45258 bp, 35 predicted proteins | sample RifCSPlowO2_01_FD_184027 | JGI IMG/M metagenome (GOLD analysis project Ga0209541, IMG submission 184027) | Groundwater microbial communities from Rifle, Colorado - Rifle CSP2_plank lowO2_0.1 (SPAdes) (version 2) | ecosystem: Environmental > Aquatic > Deep subsurface > Groundwater | place...
AAAGACAAATAGCAATGAGACAGTTGGGAATCAGCGGGCGGAGATCGGGTCTCAGTAAAGACAAATAGCTCTGGTAGCAATCGGGAGTCAGAGGACGGAAGCCCGACCTCCCGGACATCGGGCCTCAAAATTCTATGCTCATAGACTCTCATACTCATATTCAATTTCCAGAGTTTGACGCGGATCGGGACGCAGTGATTAAGCACGCGCTGGACGCCGGTATTTGGATGGTCAATGTCGGCACGAATGTTGAATCGTCAAAAAAGGCGGTGGAGTTGGCGCATCAATATAAGGAAGGCGTGTATGCGACTGTGGGTATTCACCCCGTTAGAGATGAAATCTCTAACGGGGCAAGCCCGCATGAGGTGGACAGAGAATCTCAATTATGTGTCGATCGGAACATAGTTGAGATTGGATTTAAGGAGTTAGAGGAACTGGCGAAAGACAAGAAGGTGGTTGGGATTGGGGAAACGGGGCTTGATTACTATCGTAATCAAGAAATTCAAAATTTAAAAATCAAAATGCAAAATGACAATGTAAAATTGAAAATTATAAAAGGCAAGCAAAAAGAATTGTTTATTAAACACATTGAGTTGGCGCAGAAAGTTAGCAAGCCATTGATTATTCATTGCAGAAACGCTCATGATGATTTGCTTGAAATTCTACAAGTCCAATATGGCGAGGTTCAACCTCCAACAACGAAGGAATCCAGCGGGCGATGCTTCATCGTGCCGTCGGGGGCGGAGGTTGAACCTCGGGGAGTGATGCACTTCTTCAGCGGGGAAGGGGCGTGGGAAAATCTGGATAAATATCTGGCAATGGGATTTTATATTTCTCTGGCTGGCGTGATTACTTTCAAAAACTATGGCCATCATGAAGATATAAAACGTATTCCATTAGACAGAATTTTAGTGGAAACAGACGCGCCTTATGTCGCACCCGCGCCATATCGCGGAAAAAGAAACGAACCGAGTTATATAAAATTCGTCGCGGAAAAACTGGCCGAAATAAAAGGTGTGAGTTTTGAGGAGGTTGAGAAACAAACAAGTGCTAACGCTAAGAAATTATTTTATATATAGGCGCAAATGTCAGATGCCAGTGATTCTTTTCTTTCACCGCCCCTACGCGCAGATTTCCAATTGTCAATTCATAGACCGGTTCGCCTTTTGATGTGTCTTGCAGGCGAGTTCCTTTTTGTATTAAATAATCAATCCTATGCCGCGCGAGTGTGTTTTTGATGCCGCCAATGGCTTGTCTTTTTTTGTCTATAACGCCCGATCCCGCCCAAACAACGCCTCAGAAAACCAGCGAGGCGAATCAGGCGATGCCGACAAAACCCAGAACGAATGTGTAAAGAAAGCTGACGTATTAACTATGCCAGGCGCCGGACCGCCGGGCGCCGCTCCGGTGACGCCTGGAATGCCAACTTCAAGCACGGTATCCGCCGCGTAAGTAGAGTGAGTTAGCGCAAATAGACACAACAAAACCAACAATACGCAACTGGTTAATTTTGCATTTTGAATTTATTATAACACCCTTTACCCAGTTAGTAGTCCAGCCGCGCCTCTTTATTTTAGAAAAGCAGGAGAGCGAAGCCGACTAACGTCTTTAGTTATTTTTAAGATAAAAGTTGTTATAAGACTACTAACGGGGTTTATTTTATTTCTAAAATATGCTATCTTAGTATCAGTATGGAGATTTGATTTTGTTGAGGTTCAACCTCCGCCCGCTGACTTTTTCTTGTCTCTAAGCTATTTGTTGCCGTATGACGTCCGGATAATAAAAAACTTTTCGTTGTTGGAGGTTGAACCTCGCTATATTAACGTTTCCAAGTTGAATCAAATTCCCAATATGATGAGGTCGGGTTTCCTACAACGGGAATAATACCAAATCCCTGTGTTTATCTTAAAAACAAATAGCTCAATTGATAGGTCGGATGCAGCGGGCGGAAGCCCGACCTTGCGGACATCGGATCTCTCAAGTGAAAATCAAACCTCAAATGCAAATCACTTGGTACGGACAAGCTTGCTTTAGGATCCAAAGCGGCGATGTTACGATTATTTTGAACCCGTTTGACAAAAGCGTGGGGTTAAACGCCCCGCGCGGGAAAGCGGATATCGTCTTGCTTTCCAACGGCTCTTCGGACGCGGCGGAGCGGTATCCGGACGCCGGTTTTGTCATTGCCGGCGCGGGCGAGTATGAGATAAAAGAAATATTAATCAAAGGCCTTTCTTTTTTTTACGCCGATGAAAGCTCTCTCAAGAAACAGCAGAAAAAAGCGACGGTGTACACGCTTAATATAGAAGGCGTGACGATTTGCTCTCTGGACAACGCGGGCAAGCAGGAGATAGAGAGCATTCTGGACAAAATCGGCGAAGTGGATATTTTGATGGCGCCGGTGGGAGGGTTTTATGAAATAAACGGCGAGAAATTTCCGGCGCTTGACGCGGAAGCGGCGATGAAAGTGATCAATGAAATAGAGCCGAGAATCGTGATTCCGATGTGCTATAAAATTCCAAAACTGGACATTAAGGTTGAAGGAGCGGAAAAATTTTTGAAAGCGATCGGCGCGCATGATGTCGCGGCGGTGGACAAGCTCACGATCAAGAAAAAAGATTTGCCGCAGGAAGAAACCAAAGTTATTCTAATGGAGACGGTTAATTAGTTGAAAGTTCATAAAGTTCATAAAGTTAAAAGTCTATGAAGAATTTTTTAGAAAAACTTAAGAATCAGCCGGAGCCGGTGCGGAAGAAAATTTTTATCGTCGCGATGGCGGCGATCGCCGTGATCGTTTTTTCTTTTTATCTTTTTTCCATCAAGGATTCCATAGACAACGCGATGGCCAAAAGCGCCAAAGAGGAGTCGGGCGGGCTCGCCGGCGAATTTACTTTGCCCAGCGTCAAAGACAGCATCGGCGCGAGTTTGAAAGATATATTCAAGTAAATGTAAAATGTAAATATCAAAATGCAAAATTTTGGTGTCGCCGAAAGCGACTAATTTTAAATTTTTATCATGTCCGAAGAAAAACCAACAACCATAGGTCGGATAGAGCCGAGAGAAGTGGTGGACGAGATCAAGGAGTCGTACTTGGACTACGCGATGTCCGTGATCGTGGCGCGCGCTTTGCCGGACGCGCGGGACGGCTTGAAGCCGGTGCACCGCCGGATTTTGTACGCGATGTCGGAGCTCGGGCTAAGGCACACGGCCAAGTTTCTGAAATGCGCGCGTATCGTCGGCGACGCTATGGGAAAATATCATCCGCACGGCGATATGGCGATTTACGACGCGCTCGCCCGCATGGCGCAGGATTTTTCTTTGCGCTATCCCTTGGTGGACGGGCAGGGCAATTTTGGATCAATCGATGGGGACTCGCCGGCGGCGATGCGCTACACCGAGGCGCGGATGAAAGCGATGGCCGAGGAAATGCTCGCCGATATTGAAAAAAACACGGTGAATTTCACGGACAACTACGACGCGACCCGGCAAGAGCCGATGGTTTTGCCGGCGAGAGTGCCCCAGCTTCTTTTGAACGGGCAGACCGGCATCGCGGTCGGTATGGCCACCGCCATTCCGCCGCACAATCTTTCCGAGCTCATTTCCGCGACGGCGCATCTGATTGACCATTCCGACGCGGTGGTGGACGATCTTTTGGAATTCGTGAAGGGGCCGGATTTCCCGACCGGCGGAATCGCTTACAATCAAAAAGATATTTCCGCGGCGTATAATTCCGGCCGGGGGCCGATCACGGTGCGCGCTAAGACGGAAATCACGGAAACGAAATCGGGCCATCAGCAGATCATCATCAACGAGATACCTTTTCAGGTGAACAAATCCACGCTTCTGGAAAAGATCGCCGAGTTGATTAAGGATAAAAAAATAGAAGGCGTGAAAGACGTCAGGGACGAGTCCGACAAAGACGGCCTGCGCGTCGTGATTGATTTGAAAAACGACGCGTTCCCGCAAAAAGTGCTCAACAAGCTTTTTAAATTCACCGACCTCCAGAAAGTTTTTCATTTTAATATGCTCGCGCTGGTGGACGGCATCCAGCCGGTGGTGCTTTCTTTAAAAGACGCGCTTTCGCATTTCATTGCTCACCGCAAGGAAGTGGTGACGCGCCGGACGCAATATGATCTTGATCGGGCGAAAGAGCGGGCGCATATTCTGGAGGGGTTGAAAAAGGCGCTGGATCACATTGATCAGATCATTGCGACCATTAAAAAATCGGAAACCAAAGAGATCGCGCACAAACAGCTTCAGGAAAAATTCAAACTGACCGCCGTGCAGGCGACGGCTATCTTGGAAATGAAATTGCAAACTTTGGCCGGCTTGGAAAGAAAAAAGATTGAGGACGAGCTGGACGAAAAATTGAAGCTGATCAAATACTTGAGCGGGCTTTTGAAAGATTCTAAAAAGATTTTGAGCGTGATTAAGGACGAGCTTGAGGAAATGCGGAAAAAATACGGCGACGAACGGCGCACGAAAATCATTAAAGGCGCGGTGTCGGAGTTTAAAGAGGAGGACTTGATACCGGAAGAAGAAACGGTGATCGTGCTTTCGCACGGCGGATACATCAAACGCATCAACCCGAGCGTTTATCGGATTCAAAAAAGAGGCGGCAAAGGGATTATGGGGATGGAGACGAAAGAAGAGGACGCCGTGGAACATTTCATTTCCTGCGATACGCACGACAATCTGCTTTTTTTCAGCGACAAAGGCAAGGTGTTCCAGATCAAGGCCTTTGAAGTGCCCGAAGCGTCGCGCACGGCGCGCGGCAAAGCGGTCGCTAATATCATAGACGTGTCCGCGCAAGACACCGTGACGGCGGCGGTCGCGCTCAAAGAAAAGCTCGGGAAAAAAGGCGCTCTGGCCGGCGTGCGCGACATCAATCTGATTATGGCCACTAAAAACGGCGCGATCAAGAAAGTCAATTCATCGGAATTCGTTACCGTGCGGAGCAATGGCGTTCTCGCTATGTCCATCAAAGGCAATGATGTGTTAAAATGGGTAAGAGTGTCGGGCGGCGACGATGAAGTAATCCTGCTCACCAAAAAAGGACAGGCGATCCGGTTTCACGAGAAACAGGTGCGGGCGATGGGGAGAACCGCTTCCGGCGTGCGCGCGATCAAACTGAAATCGGGAGACGAAGTGGTGGGGGCTGACGTAATACCGGCCGGCAAAGAAAAAGATCTGGAGCTTTTGGTTGTTTCCGAAAACGGTTTCGGCAAAAAAACCAAGCTTTCGGAATACAAGCGGCAGTCGCGCGGCGGTTCCGGCATCAAGACTTCAAAAGTTACCGACAAAACGGGGAAGCTAGTAGCCTCTCTTTTGATCGGCAAGGAAGAAACCGACCTCATCGCCATTTCTCAGAAAGGGCAGGTGATTCGCACGGAGTTATCTTCCATTCCTTCGCTTTCCAGGGCGACGCAAGGCGTCAGGATTATCCGGCTGGCCGCGGGCGACAAAGCGGCGTCGGTAGCATGCCTTTAGAAAATTTCTAATATCTAATGTCTAATTACTCTAATCAAATCCCAATGATTTAATGCCCGAAATGATTACTTGTCTAGACATTAAGTCATTGGATATTGGTGATTGATTAGAAATTAGGTTAATTAGAAATTAAGAGTTTTAAATAGTTTGTTTTGTGCTCATTCTTTTATGCTTCCTTTTCTGATTCAATCTCAAAAATTTCTCAGTCCGCAAAGCATCATAGATCAGGCCGGTCTCGCGTTCGGGATGCAAGTGGCTGATTTCGGCTGCGGCACCGGCGATTTCGCGCTCGCGGCGGCGCGCGCGGTCGGCGCGGACGGGCAAGTAAGCGCGATTGACATTCAGGATTCGGCTCTGAGTTCGGCGCGTTCCAAAGCGAGAATGGCCGGCGTTTTGAATATCCGGCTCATTAAGGCTAATCTTGAAGTTTATAAATCAAGCGCTTTGCCGGACGAATCTCAAGACGCGGTTTTTTTGACCAATATATTGTTTCAAACCGAGAATAAAAATGATATCATAAAGGAGAGTTTCAGAGTGTCGCGCGAAGGCGGAACGCTGGTTTTCGTTGATTGGCTGAAAGAGGCCGATTTCGGCCCGGCGCGCGGGTGGCGCCTAGGGAAAGAAGAAGCCAAAGCGATGATAGAAAAAGAAGGATTTGTTTTTAAAAAAGAAATCGGCGCCGGCGCGTTTCATTTCGGAATGGTGTTTAACAAATGAAAAATTTAAAAATCAAAATGCAAAATGACAATGCAAAATGTTAAAATCATCCCGACTTGTGTCGGGATACCAAAATTTTACATTTTGATATTTGCATTTTACATTTTTTATGAGCAATACCCTTAAATATGTCATACTCGCGGTTTTCATAATCATCGCCGTGACGTTTGTGCTTGTTTGGGCGGGAGTGATACCGGGATTGCGCTTAAATAAAGCCAAAATCCAAAGAGCCGACATCACGATGTGGGGCGTGGATGACGATAAAAATATCAATCAAAAATTAATCAACACGTATCTGGCGAATAATCCCGGAATAAAAATCGCTTATCAGCAAAAGTCAAAAGAAACATACGAAGACGAGCTGATCAGGGCGTTCGCGGCCGGCAAAGGGCCGGACATATTCGGAATTCACCGCACTTGGCGGCCGAAATATTCGGATATTTTATCATCCGCTCCCAAAGACATTTTTTTGATCGCTGATTTCCGCAACACTTTTTTAGAAATCGTCCAAAAAGATTTTATAATCAACAACGAAATTTACGGAGTGCCGTTATATGTTGATACGCTCGCGCTTTATTACAATACGGAGTGGTTTCACAGCGCCGGTATCGTCTTGCCGCCGAAAGATTGGGATGAGTTTGTTGAAATCGCCCGCCGTTTAACCAAGAGAAAGTCAAACGGCGATATTTTGTTTTCCGGCGCGGCGCTGGGCGCGGCCGACAATGTCGCTGATTCGGCGGACATATTGGCTTTACTTTTCGCGCAAAACGGCGTCAGGTTGAGCGATGAAAATGGAAATATCAATTTTAATCTGGTTTCCGATATTCCGTCAGGCGCGCGGTCGGCCGAAAAAGCGTTGGAATTTTACACTTCTTTTGCTAAATCGCAAAGCGGCAACTACAGCTGGTCAAAAGATTCCGCCATAAACTCGGAAGAAGCTTTCGCTCAAAATCGGGCCGCGATGGCGCTGGGGTACAGCGCGACGAGCAAGAAATTGCTTTCAAAAAACGCCCGGGCAAAGTTTGAAATCGCGGCTTTGCCTCAGGTGAAAAATGCCGTTTTTCATAAAAATTATCCGGAATACTGGGGCTTCGGCGTTTATAAAAATTCCAAAAATAAAGACGCGGCTTGGCAATTTCTCAAATTTCTCGCTCAGCCGGATATCAGCCGGTATTATCTTTCCGCGACCAAAAAACCGGCCGCTCAGAAAAGTCTGGTGGTGGAACAGCAAAACGACCCCCGTTTGGGCGTTTTCGCCACGCAGGGCCTGACGGCGTTTTTTTGGACCCAGCTTGACGAATCGGTAATCAAACAGGCTTTTCGCGAAATGATTGAAGCGCAGTTGACCAGCGACCAGTCGCCCACGCTCACCATTAAAAGCGCCGAGGCGAAAATAAAATCATTGATGAAGAAATGATATGAAGTATAGCGTAAGAACGATATTTTTAATTTTTATATGTCTGTATGCTTTTTTTGGCGCGTTTAATTATGCGGGCGCGATATTGTCTAACCCGCTATCTTGTTTTGGTCCGGGCACTGATTTTGACGCGACCAAAGCGGAAGCGAATTATTATGATCCGGACCCCGCGCCTAAAATCAATCAGTTTTTTTGTTCTATCGTTAACGGTGGCAATAAAAATGGGGATACTTATTTTAACATGCCGGGCGTTAATTATTCCTGCAAAGAAGGATTTAATCAAAGTTCCCCTGACAATTTAAAATGCACTCGTTGTACGTTCTATGACGATTCAGGATGTTTGACTTACGACACAGCCGATTATTATACTTGTTCGTATCTCGGAGCTGGCCCTCACAAAAACGCGAATTACTATCAAGGATATGTTTATGACAATTGCACCCCTTCGTTTGTTCCGCCGACGGTTTCCATAACCGCTTCCCCTTCTTCCATTATTTCGGGTGATTTTTCAACGCTCACTTGGTCTTCCGCCAACGCGGATTCTTGCGTGGCATCAGGAGGATGGTCGGGAGCAAAAGCAATATTAGGTTCGCAATCGGTTTCTCCTTTAGTCACGACCACTTATATCATCACCTGCTCCAATAGTGTTGGAAATGATTCCGATTCGGCAACTGTTACCGTTTTAGATTCCACTCCTCCCACCGCTCCCGCCAATCTCACTGCCACCGCGCAGTCATCTTCCCAAATCAATCTCTCGTGGACGGCTTCCACCGACAACATCGGCGTGGCTGGGTATCGCGTGTATCGCGACGGGACGCAAGTTGCCGACACAACCACTACTTCTTATTCGGATACCGGCTTGACTCCATCCACCACGTATAATTATTATGTCATTGCTTATGACGCGGCCGGCAATCTGTCTTCGCAATCCAATACCGCGTCGGCAACCACCCTGTCTCCGCCCGACACCACTCCGCCAGCCGCCATTACCGATCTGGTCGCGTCTACCCCGATGACCAATTCGCATAATTCAATGATTCTCTCCTGGACGGCGACGGGTGATGACGGAATGATCGGAACGGCGTTAGTTTATGATTTGAAATATTCCACTTCGCCGATCACCAGCATCAATTGGGGCTCGGCTATTTCGGTGGCCGGTGAGCCGGCGCCGGCCGCGCCCGGCACCGGTCAAAATATGACCGTCACCGGTCTTAATTCGCTCACCACGTATTATTTTGCCATTATGGTTCAAGATGATGCTGGATGGTGGTCGCCTCTTTCCAATGTGGCCAGCCGCGCGACCACTAATTTGCCGGATACCGTTCCCCCGATATTTACATTCACTTCTCCGCTAAGCTTGCTTCCCGCCGGTACCGCCTCAACGAATTTAAGCGGCACGGCGAGCGAATTAGCGGTGTGCAGATACTCCGATGTTTCAGGCCAGAATTTTGATTTAATGACACCGATGAGCCCATCCGTTCCGGCAATGAATTTCATTACTCTGATTTCAGGTCTGACCGACGGTTCAACCTATACTTACTTCGTTAAGTGCCGTGATATGGCGAACAATACTTCGGGAGATTTTCCATTGTCGTTTTCCGTTGACAGTCTGGCGCCCGATCTGACGCCGCCCGTGATTTACGACGGCTCTCCGACCGGCACGCTCGCCGCCAACACTACATCGGTCATGATGAGCGCGCGCACCAACGAGCCGGCTTATTGCAAGTACAATCAAAATTCCGACGCGCTTTACGGCTCTATGACGAATACATTAACCGGAGATTCCGCGCAGACTTATCACTCCGTCACCTTGTCCGGGCTCGCCAATGGCGCTTCATATTTATATTACATAAGATGTCAAGACACGCCCGGTGGCAATGAAAACACGACCGGCTACCCGATTTCTTTCTCAGTGGCCAATCCGCCCAACGCTTTGCCGATGGCTAAATTTACCGCCAATCCGCTTTCGGGAGAAGCGCCTCTGCCAGTATCGGTTAATAGTGCCGGTAGTTACGATACCGATGGCGCAATTGTGTCATACGTCTGGCAATGGGGCGACAGCACGCCGGACGCGACCGGCGCGACCGCGTCGCATACTTATGACACGCCCGGGACCTATATACTTAAATTGACCGTTACCGACAATCAAAACGGTTCAGGCAGTACCAATCTGACGATTATCGTAAGCGCTTCTCCGGATGATGATGATGAAGTTTCCACCAACGGCATTTGCGCTCCTTTGTGTACCGATAACTCTGAATGCACAGATTCCGATTATCCGATTTGCGCGCCTTATGGAATATGCGTGGCTAATGGCGCGGGTGGCGCCGGGCCGATTCGCGATCAGGGAGCGTTTTCACTCAATGGCGCGGAATGGTTGTCCGGCACCCCTCCAGAAAATTCTCCGGCCGATTTCCCGGCCGGCACGCAATTGGTGGTGATGCGGGTTCATACCGCCAGTTCAACCGGCGAAGATCTTAACGCCGAATGCCAGTATTCCACCGAGCCGAACGCGCCTTACGGCAATACCGTTTATATGAAACAATTCACCAGCACCGGCTCCACGACCTCAACGGTGGTTTTGGCTGTTCCCAAAACATCAATGGCCGATCAGGCGGATCAAACATATAATTACTATATCAGATGCAAAGACTCGCAAACCGGCGTTGTGAATGACACGGATTACTGGCTTTCTTTCACCATCGGCGGTCCGACGGTTATCAGCGGCCCGGCGGCTTATGTTTGCTGGATCAACCAGAATTTTATAAAAAACAACGTTCCGTACTTATTTGACGTATGTTTCTCCGGCGAGACTGAATCGGGGGAAGTTTATTCTTATTCCTGGGCAAACGACAGTGGTTGGGGTCCGTGCAACGAACCCTGCGGAGGCGGGACGCAGACGCGAGGCGTCTGGTGCGAGAGGAACGATAGTGTAGCGGTAGCCGACGACTTTTGTTCCGGCCCGCCGCCGGCCGACACCCAAACCTGCAACACGCAGACCTGCACCGCTTATAACTGGATGACCGGCGGTTGGTCCGCGTGCACCGAGTCTTGCGGAGGCGGGACGCAGACGCGAACCGTCTGGTGCGAAGATACGAATGGCGTAACGGTGGCCGACGGCTTTTGTTCGGGCATCAAGCCTGGTGGTAGCCAAACTTGCAACACGCAGGTCTGCACCACTTCTTTTTACGGCGGGAATCATACTGCCACCGATTGCATCGGCGCCGGCGGCACAGTGGTCAATGACGGCTCATACGACTTTTGCCGGTTTAATTTATCCGCTTGCCCGGTTGATTCTCCAAATTGGATTCAATATGATGATTGGACGACAACCACTTCAAATATGTGCGGTAATCCTGTCATTAGTTCATGCTTGACTGGTTCGCATGACTGGATCAACTTTAAAATTATACCGGGCGGAATAGAGTTTTGCGGTTACACCGATAATGATAATCTCATTGATATTGTTTATTGCTACGCTAATGTCACGCAAATTGGGTGTTATTAATTCCTTTGAATTACGAAATGCGGTTTTCTTGCTTTCTCTGTCATTCCCGCGAAAGCGGGAATCCAGGATTTATCTGGATTTACTGGATTCCCAGTCGGGCCTGTTCTCGACTACGATCGGGGGCTGGGAATGACAGAAACGGGCATTTCGTAATTCAAAGTAATTAATTTTTAATATGGCATACAAAACAATAATAACAATAATTATTTTTGCGCTATTTCTTTTTACCACTGGCGCGGGCGCCCAACTGCCTGTCGACTATTCTTTGCTGTCAATTTCCAAAAATATTTATCAAGGCGGGGAAGTGCGTTTAAGCAATCCGGCTAAGTTATATTGCGGCGTCGGTTGCGCGCGAACGTCCAACCCTTATTTATTGGGCGCCCAGATTACACTAACCGCTGTGCCGGCTGAAGGCTATGTCTTCACCGGCTGGTCAGGCGATTGTTCCGGAACAAATAAAGAATGCGCCGTCATAATGAATTCAAATAAAACAGTGGCGGCTAATTTTGCCGCGGCATTAGCCGATCAACCGGATTCCCCGGCCGACGGCCCGCGGCCAATTTCCCCAAATCAATCAGGCGACAAGGTTTCGCCGCCGGTTTCCGCGCCGATCATTATCGTCGCGACATCATCGTCTCGCTCCGGCGGCTTTTCATCCGGCTGGTTTTCGGGCATAATTGGCGTATTTTTGTTTGTTATCACGGTTCTTATTGTGTTAATATGGAGGTATCGCCGATACAGTATTTAGAAAACGAAAACGGGGTCAGGAGACTTTTCTTAAAAATTTTTAATAACGCGGTTTTCTTGTTTTTTTGTAATTCAAAGTCCTTTAAAGTCCTTTAATCCTTTGAATTACGAAATACATCTTTCTGTCATTCTGAGCTTGCGAAGAATCTAGTATTTTGCTTAATTTTCAGGGATTCTTCGGTCGCTGACTCCCTCAGAATGACATTACATGGTCTATTTCGTAATTCAAAGTTTAATCATCAATCCTTCTATGTGATCGATGGATATACGATATGGTGAAACAAAAACCTTTACAAAATAAAAAAAATATGATAATTTGACAATAGTGGAAAGATGATGGCTCTTAAATAATTTAATAAACAAACATAGCAGAAAGGAAGGTGGTCAAAAATGAAAACTCTGAGAATGAAGTATTTGAGTTTCTGTTTTCTTGTTTTCTTGTTTTCTTGTTTTCTTGTCGTCGGCTGTTCCGACGGAGGACCAAATTACGCTCAAGCCGACAATCAGTCTGATGGACTCGGGAATGTCGAATCGCCCCCGCCCATCCTGGATCTTATGCATGTTCCCCCGCCCACTATAGGCGCGGTCACGGCAACGGCTTCCCTGACTCAAGTTTCGCTCTCTTGGCAGGATACCTCGCCCAACGAAAATGGGTTTGAAATCTGGAGAGACGCCGCAAAAATCGGGGAAACGGGAAAAAATATCGCGGTTTGGACGGACACGCAAGTAACGGCCGGAACGACCTATTGCTATAAAATTGTCGCTTTTAACAAGGAATATGTTTTCGTTTCCGAACAGAAATGCGCGACAGTGCCGCTACCTCCGCCTAATGTAGAAACGCTTGGGATTTACGCTGAAGCCAGATTAGAAGGGATAATAGTCGGATTGTTTTTTGACGATCCCGGTACCGCCACCGGATTTGAAATCACGAGAAATGGCGAAGTTATCGTCATCATCCCGGCTGATACTAAAGCCTATCGTGATGCTAATATCACAGCCGGTGTCCGGTATAGCTATCAGGCAACGGCATTCAACTCCGGAGGAAAAGGCACTCAAACCGGCAGTTATATCGTTAAGGCATTGGTCACTTTGTCATCCTGGCCTAAAATATGGCTGGGTTGGCCGTCTGAAAATGCCCTGGTCGGAAATCTTACCAGAATGCTTCTTCATTCCGACATACGTCTGGAAAACGCGGAAGTTTTTCTAAACGGCGCGCCGACGGGCTCAGTATCATTTCAGCGAGTAGATGAAACGGACAGCATAAAATACGAATCATTCTACCCGTATTACGTTGACGCTGATTTATTAAAATTTCCCGATGGCGCTTATTCGTTGACAGTAAAAGGATACGAAAAAGATTCGCCGCCGATTGTCATTGAAATGCCCGTTATCATCAACTCCGCGCTGCTCCAAGAAAAAGCCGATGAATTTCTTTATGACGCGAATAGCTCCGTTATCCGATGGCCATCATTGCCGATTCCGATAGAGCTTGATTCGCGATTTTCACAGCTGGAAACGGAGCTTATTTTAAAAGCGCTTGATTTCTGGACAAAGTTTACCGGCATCACTTTTCAAGTATCGGTGGTTGACGATCCGATCGCTGACGTTTGCGCCCCGGGATGGTCGTTTGACAAATTCGCGAAAAATGTGTTGCGCATTCAATCATACGCGCCATGCGCTTTTTTCGCTGTCGCCGACACTCACACTAATATCTCCTACCCATACGTCAATAAAGTCATTATCAATATGAGCGACCTGGGCGTAAATTACTATTTTGGTCAAACTCAACACGCTAACTTTATATCTGTAATGGCGCACGAGATTGGCCACGCGCTCCCTTACCAACTTCATCCGCGCAATCAATCTGTTATGGATTTATTACAGATTGATCAGCCAAAATTGATACTATACCCCGATATGGCGCTCGGTTTTAAAAAATTATACGAAATGCAGCCGGGCGATCCGATCCCCGCACCCGCTCCTTAGTTTTTTGAACTTAAAAGGGCTGACGCCAATGCGTCAGCCCCGATTTTTATTTAACAATGGGGATCAGAAGCCTTTATTTTAATTTAATCTTGAATCAACATTGCGAGAGTCCGGGAGACTAAAAAAAGGCTCCTGATCCCGTTTCCTATGATTGTGTTTTAGGATGTTTTCTACAGAGCACTCCTGACACCGTTTTCCGGCAAAGCAAGGCCTTGCCGCGGGCCAACGCGCGGCAATGATGCGGTGTTGGAAAATTAATTATCAAGACTTGACCATAATAGGAAACTTGCGTTTCGGGAGAATTAAAATTTTATGTAATTTATTTTGAATGTTTTTTAATATCAAGTAAAATATAAGTATCGTTATTGATAAGAAAATAAAATCTTATACCCTTATCCGCTCGCGCCTGCCAGATGCCGCGCGCTTCATCATATTTTTTGGCGCGAAGCGATGGGTGGCGAAGATTATAAAGAAGATAATCAATTTGTTTTTTAAATTTTCGCTGTATTTCTAATGAAAAATTATTAAAACTACGATTAAAATGAGGCGAATAAAAAATTTTCATTTTTTAGATCGAAGGGATTTAACAAGCGTCTTCGCGCTCCGAAATGGACCGATAATTTTCCCTGTTTTCACTTCTTCTATCGCTTCATTTAAATCTTCATCTAATTGAGAATAAATTTTCTTTTTTGAAATACGCAAAAATTCCTCGTATTTCTTGCGGGGAATAATCACCAAATCGTCATTTTTTATTAAATTTTTAGGAATAGTAATCATATTCATATTTCTATATTAATTCAATTAAGCAATAAAAGTCAATATATTGCGCTGGTTCATATGATAAGAGATCCCTGGCGACCCAGAAAGGGTACCTGACACCGTTTCCACCGTTTCTTGTCGCGTTCGTCAATTATACTAATGTTCAATATCACAATTTTATCAGTAAGTATTGGATGATCTCCGCTCTGTCCAGAGCATATGAATTAAATTATCACTGGGATGGATTTCGTAAAACAATCTATACCGACCGATTCTTTTGCGCCAAAGATGCCGCTCGCCCTTAATTTTTTCCGTATCCCCATAGTAGGGATTAACGGGTAAATTTTCTATCGCTTCTAAAATTTTCCGCGCGTAATCTTTGGGAATTTTTGACAAATCTTTGTAAACGCCGGGATCAATTTTTAATACCCAATTTTTGCCTAAGTTCATGTATGGTAAGGTATTTGTTTTTGGCTAAATTTTCTCTGGATTCCTTTAGCCTTTTTCTTTGATGAACAGTTAATCTTTGATCCTTATTTTCCTTTGCATGGAAACGTAAAAACGCCTCATATTCTCGGCGAGGAATAATGACGAGTTCTTTTTCTTTGATAAGTGTTTCTGAAATAGTGATGGTGGTCATATTTTTATCATACTGGTAACAGTTAAATCATACCATTAACCGCAAGACAGCGCAAATTACTTAGCAGAAATCTAAAAGGGTACCTGACACCGTTTCTACTGACACCGTTTCTAAGAAATTCGGCCTTGAAAGCAGTATAAGAGACCCCTGGCGGCCTAAAAAGGGTACCTCACCGTTCACCACCGTTCACCTATCGCACCCAGACTTCTATTTTGTCAATGCCATAAGATTCATCACTGGGACCACTATCAAGACTCGACTTCGCAAGTATTTGCAAATAAGGATAACCGTAGGTTTGCGCGACGGCTTCGCCATAAAACACTGCATCTACCCATGAGTTGCCGCAAATATTATATCTAAACTCACTTTCTACCCCTCCATAAGATGCCCCTATTTTCCATGATCCCGCTTCGCCAAAATTAGTGCCATTATGAGCAATAAATCCAAATAAACCCCACTCGCCATCCCAGGAATCAATGGAATAGTATTTAAATCTCAGCTTTGCTTCAGAAACGCCGGATGGTAATGAATAAAAATTTTTCCTAAACCGCTCGGTACCACTACTAACGTTATATCCGCCAAGTATTTTGTTAGAACCGCCGCAAGTTGTCACATTGCTAGGGATTACTGGTGCCCAAACTATTCCTCCGAACATTTCCCATCCAGAAATCGCATCGGAATCATCAAAATCAATCACATCTATCAAACGCCAATCATTCATCATTTTAGATAAAGATGAATTAAAATATTTAATAGGTATGTTTTCTAATATGAATTTATCTTGTACATAAATTCCCCCTTTTGTATTAATTGAATTTGTCGTGTTACTACCACGATCGGTGACGCTTTGGAGAGTGTCTGATTCTGAAAAAGTAGAGCTGATTTTAATTGTATTGGATATAGTATTATCCACAGTGATGCCTCCTATTCCGGCTATAATATTAACCGCGCCGGTTTTGCTGTTAAGAGAAGTAACGCCTGCCTGATCGGAAGTACAATTGACTTGAGAGCCGTTAGAGGTGCACCATTTGCCGGAAGTAAGAGTACCGATACGGGAATCGGCGGTAATATATCCGTAGCTGTTATCCCAGCCGGTGTTGCCATCAGTGATATATCCGGAGTTGTTGGTGAAAATTGAGATGTTATCGCCTGACTTTGCCACTGGGGTGCCGTTCCAATATAAACCGCCGGTCGCATTCACATTGCCCGTCACATCCAGCTTATACCCCGGCCCCGTCGTCCCGATGCCGACGTTGCCGAACAATAGAGCTGATGTGCCACCAGCCGGGTTAATATAATAACTCGAGTTTTCAGTATCTATAAAAGCGGCAGCGGCAATACTACCGTTGTTGTCAACAGTAATATCTCCTCCTGTCTGCGTCATTATGGAATCAGTAAGCGAGGAACCAGAACTCCAAAGAGGTATTTTATTGGTGGTGCCGGAACCCGTTATTCCGCCGGAAACGACTTCCGCCCAAGAGGATTTACAGTTACCAGCCATGCACAACCCTCCGGAAGCGTTGATTTGCCCGCCTTGCACATCCAGCTTGTATAGTGCTGGATCCGGCGGCACCGTCCCGATGCCGACGTTGCCGCCGGTTGTAATACGCATCCGTTCCCCGTTCGTATAGAAGGTGAGATCGCCGTTGCCCTGAAAAGATGCTGTGCCGTCCTGAGTACCGAGCCATGCGCTTTTATTTGCCGTGGTGTCTTGGACTTGTATGTATTGATTGCCCGCGCCTGCGATGTGCAGTTTATACCCCGGCGTCGCCGCCGTCCCGATGCCGACGTTGCCGGAAAAATAATTCATCCCGCCCGAAGCATAAATCGCGTAGCCGGAAGCATTGTCTTGTTGAAGGTATAAAGCGGAATTAGCTGTGGCTGTGTACACGGCCACAGCGTCGCCAGCCGGATTATTCTTGACAATGTTCAGTTTAGCGCTGCCTGTCAGCGTCCCGCCTATGCCGACTCCCGCCGCGCTGTCCGTGGCGAAATTCGCGCCGCCCGATTTTGTTTGAGACACCGACCCGAGATTCATCGGCTTGTAATCGGCTTGGGTGTCGGGACTGACGGCGCCGTAATTGGGCGGACCGGCCGGCGCGTCGCGCCAGGCGGCCAAAACCGCCGCCGGCAGTATCAGCGCGCATATTAAAATTATCAGTTTTGAAGTCGTGCGCATTTGCGGTTTACAAGGCTTGGCCTTGTAAAGTTTACTACAATCAATTCATTGTCTTTAGTTATTTTTTTTGGGATAGTGACGGTAGCCATAGTAACATATTATCACACCAAGAAACTGGAATCAACCTCGTGCACTGTTCTAGTATATAGTTATTATACCATATAGTCTCAAATTAAGAAAATTACAAAGGATGCGGGAGATCTGTTATAATGACAAATAACGAATCAAGAAATCAAGAAATCACAAATTCCAATCCGCTAACTGGCGGACGAAAGTCTACTATGGAAGTTGAACTTCGATAGACTTTTAGAAACGGGGGGCAGGAGCTTTTATTTTAAGAAATTAAAGATTCATGATATAATCGTAGAATGCCAAGAATAAATAGAATTGATCAAATTATATATGCTTATAAAAATAATTGATCAGAAAATAACCGAAAGCGAACTGCGAGAAATCGCCAAAGATTTTTACACCGATATGATAAAAGGCGTTGTGGATGTTGAGCGGGGAATTCTTGCTATGGGTGGCGAGTATCACATAGACGCGAGCACGGTTCTTATTGAGAATGGGTCGCGGCAGCAAGATGTCTGGGGTTTTAATTGGTATTTTGACAAAACGGGCGATGAGCGCATTGAATACGTCTCTTTAATAAATATCCGTCCCGCGCAAGGCAACAGGGCGATGGAGGCGCAAGACGGGTTTTTGCGTGATACCATGAAAACAGTAATATTAAAATATTTATCATGAACGCGGTCCGTACGCCTTTATTTTATATGGCGAATCTCGGAAGCGAAATTTCCCGCGCGCTTTTGGAATACCAAAGAGAAGACTTTGGAAAAATGCGCCATTCAATCATTCGCGCGCGAGGCATAATGGGGAAGATTGAAGAATTTCCGGAAATGGAAGGCCGAACGGGCGAACTTGAAATTTTAAGATCAATTGTTGAAGATTTGAATCAGAAAAAGCTCGGAGTAAATAAGGAGCATCTTATGAATTATTTTATTCCGTTTGCCGCGCGATTTTTAAATAATGTTCGTTAACTATGGAAGTTCAACTTCGATAGTCGATAGAATTTCACAAACTATGGAAGTTCAACTTCGATAGAATTTGAATGAATCAAGAGAATAAAACAATAATAGACAAAAAAGGGTACCTGACACCGTTAGTTGGTTTGATTTTATTTTTGTCGCTTGTTGGCGGCGCGGAGGCATCTCATACATATAAACCGTCAGCGGTGCCGCCGTGGAAAGATTTAGGTTCGGTGGAATTAAACAATGATTTGAGCGGCAAATGGGCGCCGGCAGGGGAAGAATCTTTTACATTAGCCGAGCCGGTAACATCCGTCGCCGTGTACGGCGGGAGTGACGACGGCGGGTATTGTCTGGCTTATTGGCCAGGTGCCGCCACGCCTGGCTGGGTGGCGGCGTACCGGCATAAAGGCGATACCGGTATTTATAACGATAATACTGTGCCCAGCGGCTCCTGCGCGGATCCGAAGTTTGATTCTGACGGAAACGTGAAAATATGTCAGAAGACTTATAATCACGGAAATTACGTTTATTTTCAGAATTCGCTCACTGGGAAATCTTCTGCCGGTGAAATGTCCGTGGATTTGCCGGCCGGGACGGAAATCAAGCTTAAGGCTCAAAATAATGACAGCGCGGATAAAGGATACAGCCGTTGTTTTTTAAAAGTGATGCCATCCAGTTTGTGGGATACCTGTCCGGGAAATGATAACACGGCTGATTTTTATTGTCCGGCGGATTGGAATTACAATAATTACACTGAATGCCTTGATGTCAAGGGTCCAACATACCGCAAGATTGAACATAATGATTGCAAGGCAACATGCTCTACCGTGACAAGTAATACTCCTTATTATTCCACCACTACCTCGCCGGATTGCACCGGTATGTTGGGTGACTGGAAAGACGGTAGTTACGGCAATGATACGAATAACCGCTATCAGTATTGTCAGAATCCTTATAATCCAGTTCCTTCGGTCGAACAATGGACAGGCCAACGCACCGATATAGACATAGTTGATAATAGTCCCCCGACCTGTTCCTGGAATTTATACGGCAATGAGATGGATCCTGATGTTTATAATGGTTGGACAAATCTCGGGTGCAGCATAAGCGAACCATGTCCCGGAAACTATATATGTATGAACATAGGATGCGATTACGCGCCGGTCCGGGGGAGCCCGTCATCCTGCCCGCTTAATTCCGATAGTCCCATCTGGACTCAGACTTACCAGCCGCGAAACGGCGGAATGGCTTACGGATACGATACGGCGATTGACTCGGTTGGTAATATCTATGTGGTCGGCGAACAGCTTGATGCCGCCAATCCTCTGGCGGGGATGGATATGTTTTTAGCCAAGTACCAGTCCAACGGTATGATGGATATTTCTTTTGGCAACGGCGCGGGGGTGGTTGTTTTTGATGCCGGTGGCAACGAGTCCGGCTACGGAGTGGCGGTTAATTCAACCACCGGTGATATTTATGTCGCGGGGCGGCGCGACATAAACGGCGGCGATATGTTCTTGATTAGATATAATTCTTCCGGCGTGAAACAATGGGATGTGTCGTATGATAACAGTGGCGGATCGGATGTGGGCAGAGACACGGCGGTCGCTGGCGGCAACATCTATGTAACCGGACATGTTCAAAATCCCGCGGGCGACACCGATTTGGCGATCTGGCGATACGATAGCGGCGGAACTTTTCAAAACATTGCCAAGTATGACGCGGGCGCCGGTCAAAATGAATCGGGATTTTCGGTGGTTGTTAATTCCAGCGACGTATTCGCGGCCGGTTACCGGTCAACCAACATGGGCGACGCGATTTTGGTAAAATATGACGGAGCTTTGTCAAGTTTGCTTTGGGCGTCTTCTTACGCTTCAAGTTTGCCGATCAGCGGCGATATTATGATTGTGCTGGATAGATCGAACAGTATTGACGACAATACCGAATGGCCGCAAGCACAAGATTTTGCCAAACAACTCATATCATTTTTAGGCATGGATACTGGCAATAAATTCGGAGTCGTGATGTTCAGTGACAATGCCTCTTTAGTGAGTCCTCTTTCAGACGATATTATTGCAATTTACACGGATATTGATGCAGTTACAGATACGGATGGTTGGACATATACTAACAAGGGCATCGTTATGGCTCAAAGTGAAATTGACACTAATGGGAGAGCCGACTTTCCGCATTATATGATTGTCGTGACCGACGGTCAAAGTAATATTCCGGCCGCCACCGCCGCCGCCGCCACCGCCGCGAAGGGTAAAGACACCATTATTTTCGCCATTGGCGTAGGAAACAACATTGATGACGAGGAACTCAATGCGATAGCTTCCGATCCGGATTCGCAATTTAAGTTTTTAGTCAGCAATTTCAAAGCTTTATTAAATACGATTACATTACTGATGACTACCGACTGTTGTTCCAGCGACGGCGGATATGGCCTGGCGCTGAACGGCTCTCTGAACGAAGTTTATATGACCGGCTATCAGGCGGCCGCGGGCGGCGATATGTTTCTGACGGCGTATGATACGGGAAGCGGCGCGAATAAATGGGCGGAAGTTTACGATTCCGAAGACAGCGGCAACGATGTCGGGCGGGGAGTGGTTGCTTCGGGGAAATCAGACAGAAGAGTGTATGTGGCCGGCGAGCGCGGCGGAGAGAACGGCGCCGATGTTTTTTTGCATGAATACATAGCCGCCGAACAGCAGGCGCATTTGCGGAATGAAGTAGTGGTAACCAGTTCGGGCAGTGATAATGCCGGCAGTATGGCTATTAATCCGGATCAGGAAATTTTTGTCTCCGGATATCGCGATTTAAACGGCGGGGAAGCGTTTTTAAGCAAATACGGGTGCGGTTTGCCGATGGATTTGGGCGGAATGATTTCAAACGGTTATTTCACGCTGACGCCGGCTAGCGCTTACGCGAATGCCGCGATTTATGTGGACGCGACGCAAAGCGGTTCAGGCATTTCAAAATACGAATGGGACTGGGATTACGGCGGCACTCCCCCCAGTTTTACTTCCGCGGACGAAGGAGTGACCAGCAGTCATAAATACGCAAGCCAGGGTTCTTATACCATCGCCTTGCGGATCACTTACGTTGATACCAAATTACAACCAACGATTGTTACTCAATTTATTCCTGTGTACGAAAATCATTCGCCGACGGCGTCTTTCGTTGTCGCCACCACTACGCCGCCTGTTTTTGTGAACGGCCCGGTAAGCGGCGCGGCGCCTTTAGTGGTAACGGTGAATGGATCAGGAAGCGATCCGGACGGTCTTGACAATGATCCCGGTGATTACATCAAAAACTTCGTTTGGAATTGGGGCGACGGCACGCCCAACGGGCAAGGCCAGCAAACCACGCATCTTTATTCGCGGCCGCTGATCTGTTCAGAGAGCGGTACCTGTCCGTTCAGCGGCGCCGCCTGCACTCCGGATGCCGCCTGCCCTTATGTCGTTTCGCTCACGGTTGAAGACAGCGTCGGCGCGCCCAATTCTTTTTCTTCGCCGGTTGATCAGGATGTAACGGTTACCGAGCAATATTTCTGCTCCGCCGGATGCGGCGCCAACAAACCGGTTTGCTGGCTCACTCCGGAAGGAGCGACGGATTGTTTTCAATGCGTGCCGGGAGAGGAATATCAATGCGGTTTTGGTTATGAATGCGCCGGTTCAAGATGCCGCTCCGGCGAGCTGTGTCCGGACGGCGTGACGAAATGCCCGGCCGACGGCATCTGTTCGGAAACAATCGCCTGCGACGCCGGTTCGGGCGAGCTGTGTCCGGATAGTTCCGTTTGCCCGGATAGCGGGCTTTGTCCTCCGGCGAAAAATTTCTGCAAATTGACTTCCGACACGCAAAAGGCGCGGTGTTATACGGAGGCGGTGTTCCCGCTGACGGAAAGCGGCGTTTGCGCGAGCGATCTTGACTGTACGGCGAGCTTGCAGGGCGGAGTATGCGAGACCGATTCAAACAGTCCGTATTATCAACAATGCAAGTACGCTCATTGTTTGAATGAGACTAGTTTTCCGTGCGATGAAGATAAAGATTGCAACAACGCCGACGGTGTTTGTTATAAAGGCACCGGTCCCGGCCAATGTATTTATATTCACGATTGCGCTTACGGGCCGGAAATGGGCGGTAAAACAGGAGATTATTCCGCGAGCGCCGCTAAACCGATACCGGCGATGCCCCTTGGCATTCAACCCAACGGCGAGGCCTGCACCAAGCCGACGCCCGACGCGCCCAACAACTGCGAAGGCATCAACGGCTGTCTGTATTACAACTACAACAGTGATGGCACGCCGGTCGCGGGCGACGCTCAAAATCCGATCGGCTCCAGTGTCGCCAATTGTTTGAATAAATTTGAAAGCGGGACCGGTTGCGTGTATTACGGCGATCAGGCCGATGCCGCTAACAGCCGGGTCAATTGTCTGCCCAGCGCTGATTTTAGCAAGTTGAAATCAAAAACCGCGCCCGACGGCATACCGGCCGGCTGTGTGGTGATGGACAAAGGCGACGGCAAAAAAGAATACAATTGCACGAGCGTGAACGGCTGTTATTATTATCTCAACGGCGTGACCGATTGCGATTACGCGCTGTTTGACAGTGATGGAAACGATATCAGCATCGGCTGTATTTACGAGCCCAATCCGGCCGGCGCGATCTTCTGTCCGCGCGCTTTCAAAACTCCGACCGGCGGGTCTGATTATATCCAATGCTTGCTTAATCCGGACGCGGTTTTGCCGTCGTTTTTGCTTGGCGACGCGCAGAGCGGTCTCGGGCCGTGCCGCACGAGCGCCGATTGCCCGGCCGACGCGCCGGTTTGCCTGGACGGCACCTGCTACCCGGCTTGCCAAGGCGATGTTGATTGCGTGACCGGCGGGCAGTGTCTGTTAACTTGCGAACCGTTCACTCCCTGTCAAGCCGAGTGCACGCTCGGCACTACCTGTTCAAACGGCGCTCTCTGTCAGCCGGATCCTAATAGCTCCACTGGCGGGAGCTGTCCGGCGATTTGCAATAATGCCGGATTGTGCTTGAATGTTGAACCTCAACCAGATTCTTTTTCCTGCGTGAACACCACCGTCAATTCCAATTTACCCTATGGCACGCCCTCGGCCGATATCAGCGTCCGCTCTTCGGTTGCCGCCGCTTGCCGCTGGTCGCTGTTTGACGTGTCGTTTGCGTCTATGACCGGTCCATTCAACACGGGCGATTCAATCAATCATACCGCGACGGCGGTCGGATTTCCTCCGGTGGGCAATAGCGTAATTTACAGCGCGTGCCAAAACGGCACAGGCGCCGTTTATTCCTGCAACGTGCCTTTGAAATTGGGCGACACCTGCCAAACCGACGCTGATTGCTATGGTGATTTGGTTTGTATTAACGGTTGGTGCGTCGCGCCGGTATGCGATAATGCTCAGCCACAAGGGTCTCAACCATACAGCGCGCTGGCTGACGGCGTAACGATCGGTATGACCACCAGCGCCGATGCCAATTGCGTTTATTCAGATTCGTACAGCGAAACGAACGCGTGCGTTAATCCGATTCCCGATTCTTGTGTCCCGCCGGCTAATTCCTTTACAACCACCGGCGGGCAAACACATTCGTCATATTTGCCCGGTTCTTCTTTAGTGATCGGAAACAACACCCAATACGCCAAATGCCAGGAAATAGCGGCGCCTCAAAGTCTAAGCGCCACTTGTCAGATTCCATTCAGCGTGCTGACTTGCGACCCGCACGCGGTGATCAATGAATGCAGTAATGGGTGGGATTGCGTTGAAATAGGAACGGGGCCGGGTATATGCGTCCCGCCGGCGTGTTCAAGCGCCCAGCCTCCGCCAGGCGCGAAACTACCTTATACCGCCACCAGCACCGATATCGGGCTTACCACCACTACGCTCGCGACCTGCGCTTACTCAAATGATCCCAACGCCGATTATTTCTCGATGACTCCGTTTTCCAACACTGGAGAAACAATTCACTCAACCAGCATTGATGTTGAAAGGAATACTTCGTATTACCGATATGTGATATGCGATGAAACGGCGACGGACAACTTTACCAAAGTTTGCACTATTCATTTTAGTGTCGGCGATCTCTTGCCGATTTGCGACGGCGCTTACCCGAGCGGACAGCAGGATGTCGACGCCGATGTTCCGATCGGCCTCAAGACGAATCAGGAAACGGTTTGTAAGTTCTCCGATACTTATGACGATTTAGTTTCGCCGCAAGAGCGTTATGATGCTATGCCCAATACTTTTAAAAACATTAATGGATTGACGCATGGCACGGACGGTAATTTTCAAGATACGGTTACGGTGGTTCAGGGCGACAACACGAAATACGTTTCCTGCCGCGTGGTGGCCGCGCCGAACAAGATTGATGAATGCCGGATTCCGTTCAGCGGAAGATTGGGTCCGTGTACTTTACAGCAGTGGGGAACTGATGATTGTCCGTTAGGGGAGTCGTGTAATCCTAAAACAGGTGATTGCGTGAATCCCTGTGATCTCACTGACCCACCAAGCTATTGTTTTCCACATCCTAAACCGTGCGATATAAACCCTTCTTTATGCAATCCGGGACCTTCTTATTGTTCTTTGCACCCGGACGATCTTCAGTGCTCCGGATCTTGCAACACGCTCGGTTATGAATTCCACGGCACGGCGATCAAGCCGAGCGGTAACTGCAGTCTGCTCGCGATTATTCTCGCTTTGCTTTCCTGGCTCGCGTGGTTTGTCGCGCTTCTGGCCGTGCTGTCCGGCCTGCGCGCGGCGTATCTTTACATCACCTCGGCGGGCGACGAAAAGAAACTGCGTCTGGCGTATTCTTATCTTATCTACACCACCATCGGCGTCGGCGTGGCGATTTTAAGCTTCAGCGCCGTCGCGATCACCAGAGCGATTCTAAACATATAAATTATTAATTAACTAATTTCTAATTTATCTAATCAAACCCCAATGACTAATACTAAAATGACTAAAAGCAATTATGATTTAGAAGAGCGCACAGCTAAATTTGGAGAGGAGATTATTAAATTCGCTAAGAAAATTACAGAAAACCCAATAACCAGGCCGGTAGTTTCGCAGTTAATCAGGTCAGGCACAAGCGTGGGAGCTAATTATTGCGAGGCTGATGATGCAGAATCTAAAAAAGATTTTAAACATAAAATTGGGATATGCAAGAAAGAAGCCAGAGAGACAAAGCATTGGTTAAGAATGACAGTGGTTGCCGTCCCAGATCTAACAGAAGAAGCTAGAAAGTTATGGCAGGAAGCTAAAGAATTAAATTTGATTTTTAATTCCATTACCAATAAACTGAAAAGTAGAAATTAGGCATTTGATCATTGTGATTTGATTAGAAATTAGGTCAATTAGAAATTTAGTATTTTAAGGATACGATGTTATAATCAAACTTATGTCCGGTAAAGCAAAATTCATAGTATTAGCGCTGGCTTTTTTAATAATCGCCGCACCGTTGGTTTCTTTTGCCGAGTATGATTCTGCCAAAGGCTTAGTGCCGTGTGGTACCAGTATGAATAAAGAGCCTTGTTCTCTCTGTCACCTCTATGTTTTGATTCAGAATGTTTTGGACTTCATGATGTGGTATATCGCGCCGATCGTGGCGGTGCTAGCGGTGGCTATTGCCGGATTCAAAATATTGATTTCCGGCGAAAAGCCGGGCCTGCGCGCCGAAGGGTTTAAAATCATTCAGACCACCGTCATTGGCCTCGCCATAATGTTCGCCGGCTGGGTGCTGATCAACGAAGCGTTGTTTTTCTTCACAGGAAGCAAAGATAATAACACGGGAGTAGCTCAGATTAGTTTTCTTCAAAGTCCTTGGAATAAAGTACAATGCAAAAAACCGTAAATAAAATTATTTTTGTCGCCGCTGTATTTTTATTGTTTGCCGGGGGTTTCACCTACGCGGCCAGTACAACGACCACGGATTCTCATCCCCCGATTGGTAGTTGCCAACGTCAGGGTGATTGCGCTTGCAAAGAATGGGCTGGTAATGTTTGCAATAAGTACCCTAGGTGTATTAATCCTGAAACAGTAAATGATGTCCAAGCTGGCGAGTGGGGTTGGTGCGAGAATCCTTACGCCTCCGGGTTTGAAATCCCAGCATTTGAATTTCCGTCTCCCACCGGCTCGGCTACATTCGCCGATCTCATATGCAGTGTCACCGGCTTTATTTCCAGTACCATTCTTCCTCCGCTGGCCGTTTTGATGATGCTGGTGGTCGGGTTTTTGTTTTTGACTTCCGGCGGCATTCCGCAAAGAGCGGGTCTGGCGCAGAAAGCGTTGCTTTTCACGATGGCCGGCGTGGCTCTGCTCGTGCTCGCGCCGGGCATTGTCGTTTTGATTGGTGATTTATTTAACAATACTTCGCTTAAAACCGCGCCGGCTTGCTCATTAATTACCACCGGCACGATAGTTGATGCTTTGCTCAAGACGGTCAATTGGTTTTCGTGGTTTGTGGCGATCACTTCCGTGGCGATGGGGCTTTATTCCGGGTTTTTATATATCACCGCGCGCGACAATCCCCAGCAAGTCCAACAAGCCGCCAAAGTGCTTTCTTATGTCATCATCGGCATCGCGGTGTCTATTTTGGCATTCAGTATTGTTACAATTACCAAACAATTGATGGGGCTCTAGGCATGTTTAAGATACTCCGCTTAATCAGGACTGAAGAATGGGTGGCCTTAGTCAGCGCCGGAGTTGTTACGCTGATCAATATAATTTTTTACGGCGGCACCTTCTCGGTTGGCAATACGGCGTTCACGATGTTCAAATACTTCAGTTTCGGCACCCCGTTTTTTGAGGTGTTTTTCTTTTTTATCTGGGGTTTTTGTTTTTGGAAGTTATATTTCTGGCTGGTGCGCGTCTTGCAGGATATTTTTATCAAACATAAAGAAGTGTCGCTTAAAGAGAGAGCGTGGCAGTTTCTTGCCGACATCTTAGTATCATTGAGAACTTTTATTCCTTTTGTGGTTGTCAGCATCGCTTTTTATCAATTATTGGACAATCTTTCATATCAGCTTCGTTTTAGCGGCGCGGATATGCTTTTGGCCGGTTGGGATGAAAAGATATTTAGTGTTTATCCTTTTGTGTGGCTATCTAATGCGTTTGATTATGATTGGCTGAACCGGCCGTTGTTTTATATATATATTTATATCTCAGTAATTTTAAGCGGTACTTTTATTATGCTTTTTCTCTTCTCGCGCGATTTTTTGTTTCGGCGCGCGGTGTTGGCGTTTATCGCCGTTCTTATAATATCATTTCCTGTTTTTTATTTTCTGCCCTGTCAAGATCCGAGCAATTATTTCTTGCGCAACATCAGAGGGCGCTCGTTCTCCCCCGAGACAATCTCTATGCTCAAAGACTATGCTCCCAACGCTCTCACCTCGGGTTATATCAACCGCATCGCCGAAGCGGAAACGAATGTCAGCCGCGACAACACCGTGCCCATCAGTTGTTTTCCCAGTATGCACGCGGCCTGGTCTTTTATGATTGTTTATTTCTTAGCCAAGCTAAGGCGCCGGTCTTTATTCGTATCCCTGCCCTGGCTCGCGCTTTTGCTCTTGAGCGGTGTTTATTTCGCCCAACATTACGCGGTGGATTATCTCGCGTCTATTCCGATAGTGGTCGTTAGTATATTTTTAGCCGGTTTGTTGATTAAGCAAAGAGAATTTTAAAAAAATAACGCCAATGCTTAAATATATAAAATCAGTAAGAATTGAAGAATGGCTGGTTTTCGCGAGCGCCGCGGTGATAATGTTTATCAATATTTCGGTTTATCGGAACAACTTCTCATTTTTTGAATCATCGCTTTGGATGTTTAAATATTTCAGTTTCGGCACCCCGTTTTTAACCGTATTCTTTTTCTTTATTTGGATGTTTTGTTTCTGGAAATTGTATATAGGACTGGTGCGTATCGCGCAGGATATTTTTATTGAGCGCAAAGCGATATCGCTGAAAGAACGATCAAAAAAACTTTTGATGGAAATTTTCGCTTCTTGGCGGACACTGGTTCCTTTTGTGTTTGTTAGCTTTGCGTTCTATCAGTTGTTAGCCAATTTTTCATATCAGTTGCGTTTTAACACGGCAGATGTATTTTTGATTGGGTTAGATCGGAAGTTATTAGGCGTATATCCTTTTGTGTGGTTGCCGACATTTTTTAACCAAGAATGGTTTAGTCATTTAATGTATTTTATTTATATTTACATCGGGATACCTTTGGGCGGTACTCTTATTTTACTCTTTCTTTTCTCGCGCGATTTTTTGTTTCGGCGCGTAGTGCTGGCATTCACTATTATGTTTGTTATTGCTTACCCGATTTTTTATTTTCTGCCCTGTCAAGATCCGAGCAATTATTTCTTGCGTAACATCAGAGGGCGCTCGTTCTCCCCCGAGACAATCTCTATGCTCAAAGACTATGCTCCCAACGCTCTCACCTCGGGTTATATCAACCGCATCGCCGAAGCGGAAACGAATGTCAGCCGCGACAACACCGTGCCCATTAGTTGTTTTCCCAGTATGCACGCGGCCTGGTCTTTTATGATTGTTTATTCCTTAGCTAAATTGAGACACTGGTCTTTACTCCTATCTTTGCCCTGGCTCGCGCTTTTGCTCTTGAGCGGTGTTTATTTCGCCCAGCATTACGCGGTGGATTATCTTGCGTCTATTCCGATAGTGGCCGTTAGTATATTTTTAGCCGGTTTGTTGATTAAGCAAAAAAGGGTCTTAAGACCGGTAGCGGAGAGTAACGCCCATATTTAACCTGTGCATAACTATACTTCCTTTATTGGCGCAATATGGTAATATATAATCAAGCACAAATATTGCTTATCAAAAGGTCGAATCTGATCATTCTAAGAGACCAACGACTAACGACAACAGAAAATAATTCATATTCAGTTGTCAGTCGTAGGTTGCAAGTCTCTTTATGAAATATTTATCATTTTTGTTTGTTTTGGCATTGGCTTTGTCTCTGACGAGCGTAGCGTTGGCGCAAGCTCCGGGGCAAGGAATCGGTATCGCTCCCACAGGCGGGCTCAATATCGGCTCCACCGGCTCAGTCACGGGCACAGCCAGTTTAGTTGGAGCCATTATGGGTTTGGTGAATTGGCTCGCTTGGTTTGTCGGGTTAATGGCGGTATTGATGGGTCTTTACGCCGGAATTCTGTTCATCACCGCCGGAGGCAATGCGGAGACCGTAACTAAAGCAAGAAACATACTGCTTTACTCAATAGTCGGTATCGCGGTCGCAATCTTGGCTTTCAGTTTGGTGGCTATTTCAAAGTCAATATTCACCCTTTAATCATTAAGAATGTTTGAATCTTAATGGTAAAGGTCGGATAAATTAAGTAATTTATAATCATATGAAAAAGGTATTTTCATTGTTGTTAGTTCTCGCTTTCGCTTTGTCTCTGACCAGCGTAGCGTTGGCGCAAGCTCCGGGGCAAGGAATCGGTATCGCTCCCGAAGGCGGGACAGATATCGGCTCCACCGGTAGCATCACAGGTACAGCCAGTTTAGTTGAAGCCATTATGGGTTTGGTGAATTGGTTTGCCTGGTTCATCGGTTTGGCGGCGGTAGCGATGGGTCTTTATGCCGGAATTTTGTTCATTACGGCGGGTGGTGATTCAGCTAAAGTTGTTACGGCGAGAAATATTCTGCTTTACGCCATTGTCGGTATCGCGGTCGCAATCCTGGCTTTCAGCTTGGTTGCCATCTCAAAGAGTATTTTTACTCTGTAATTATTCGAATTTTCGCATTACATCTTCGCTTAAAAAGCGGGGGTGTTTTGTTTTCTGTGGTTGTGGATAGCTGGTCTTTAATCAACCAATCAAATATGGTATTATAAAAAAGCAGTTATTATTATCAAATTTATATGCCCAGTAGTGAAAATTCGACTGGGCTTCACAAGCGACATTGCTATTTCGGGCATTAGTCGTAAATTTAAACATTAATTTGTAATTCGATAGGCGGTAAGAAACCGATTGTCGAATTTCTACTACTGGGTATGATGAAAAAAGTTTTGGTTTTGTTTGTTTTTGTGTTTTTGCTGATGCCGATGTTTGTGTTTGGGCAGACAAAGTGCACGTATAATATTAACGATGGCAGTGGTTTGCCGCCTTGTTCTACTGTAGGATACATCGAAGATCCGAGTGAAGCTGGAATATCATCCGGTATTGTTCCTGAGGAAACAACCCTTAGTGAGTTAGTCGTTGCGATATTAGCTTTGGTAAACTGGTTGTCTTGGTTTGTTGGTCTGGCGGCAGTGGTGATGGGTCTGTATTCCGGGTTTCTTTTCATCACCGCGCGGGATAATGCCAATCAACTGACGACAGCGAGGCAAACAATGATGTACGCTATTATCGGTATTGGCGTCGCAATTATCGCGTTTAGCTTGGTCAGTCTTTCAAAATCTCTCTTAGCATTATAAAACCCCAATCTCTAATCTCTAAACTCCAACCATGCATCTCTCCGATTTAGTCCGCGCTATTTTAACTCTGCTTAATTGGTTTTCCTGGCTGGTCGCGGTGACGGCCGTGGCGATGGGTCTGTATTCCGGGTTTCTTTTCATCACCGCGCGCGATGACGCCAACCGGCTCACCGACGCGAAAAAAACTTTATTTTTCACCGTCATCGGCATCGCCGTGGCGGTTGTTTCTTTCAGCTTGGTCGCTATCGTGAAGTCTTTGATGTAGTTACTTTGTCATTCCCGCGAAAGCGGGAATCCAGACTATTTTTTGTTTCACTGGATTCCCGATTGGGCCTGCCCTCGACTACGATCGGGGGTCGGGAATGACAGAATAGAAAAAATCCCCTTTGACTTGTTTCAAGCCAAAGGGGATTGAGTTTTTCAGTATTTCACCGCCTCAAATGTGGCGGTGGAACCGTCCCAGCCAATTTGTTGATTCATAAATTGGTCTGGGTAGTTGTATCTCTGCCGCGCTTCCACCACGCGGTCGGTATAGTTGGTCAGGCGGATTGCGCCGCCTTCATTTTTAATGTAAACCGACTCGCGCCTATTCACGCCGTCTTTGATGTAAAAGACATTGGCGTGAGCCGGGAGCTCCGGGAATGGGAGGTCGTTTTCAAAGCGAGGCAGGTTTTTTGCTTCCTCGCCATCTCTTCTCAGGCCATATATCGGCAATGCCCGTTTAGTGATGCTGAAAGAGCATTGATTTTGGCGAAAGAGGGGTTTATAGACGTGGCGAATCCGCGCTGTTTCACCCGGCTCCAGCGCGATGATAAAATCATCCTGCTGGCAGTTGGTGGTTAGCGTGATTTGTTTCCCACTATCCACCTCAAGTCGGACCGTTTGCGTTTCCACGCGCGGTCGGCCGGGGCGTCTGTCATACGGCACCTCAAGGCCGTCAATGACCTCGTATTGCCGTATCGCGCTTTCTTTTCTCTGCATACTATCTTCAGCGCGCTCTTTAATCTCCTCTCGCCCGCCGAAGATGAAGATGGCGGTGAGGATGATTATGCCCGCGACGCAGACGGACTTGGCGAAGCCGACGAATTTATTGCCCTTTACCCCCATCGCCAGAAAAATATAGGTTACGAGGAATAAAATAAGCAACATCGCCAGTTCGGGGTCATTGCCAATCCGCACCAGCGTGCAGTACACGCCGATGGCAAGCTCTATTCCCACAATGGTGGAGATATAACTCAAAACAGTGCGGCCTTTTTTGAAGGCCATTACTACCGCCAACACCATCGGGTCAAGGCGCGTCATAATTAATATAAACAGCGCGATGACTGGAATGAGCGCCATTAGAGATCCCGACCAGATGGGCGGATTCCCCAAGGCGTAAACTAGCAACAATATCGGCCAGCCGACAATAATCGCGAGCGCTATCCGCGTCCACCGGTTGCCGGTCGCCCAGATGTCCTGGAAGATTTCCCATAGCTCATTTAATGTCAGCCCGAATATCATCTCCTCACCCCCTTTGAGTTGAGCCAGCCGCGGAAAGTCCGCAGACCACCGGCAATTGTTTCATCGGCCGTGACCAGCTTTTCTTTTGTTGCCGGCCAGTTGTCGGTAAAAAACTTTTTTGCCGCCACGACTGCCTTTTCAACATCTTCTTTCATAGAAGGCTCGTCCCCGATGAACTCAAGCAGGGTTTTTCTCATTTCTTCCTCTTTGAGAATTGACGGGTCAAACGATGTTTTTCCGTCTTCGCCGACAATTTTCAAGAGATTGAGGACTCTTTTTTCCTGCCAGTTGGAGAGCTCTCTTATGAATCTGAGGATCTCCTTTTTTTGCTCCGGCGTGCAATCATCCTTGATGCGCTGGAGCACGACACCCTCAAATTGAGAGAATCGGCCACCCAATTCGCTGGAGCGAGGGACGGCCAACAGCACCAGTAAAACCGCTGCGGCGCCGAATACACCAAGATTGTCTATCTTGGAATTCGGAACAGGGTCAACATGGCGGTATACCGCGTATCCGCCTATTACCGTGGCGGCTTTTACTATGTTCTGGGCAGAGACGATTGATTCGCCTTGTTTTCTCTGCCAAAAATCCAAGAAAGTTTTTGCCGCTTCCTCTGTTGTCTCGCTCTCTTTGCCCACTAAAGCATTGATAGCGAGGTTAAAAATAGTCTGCTCTTTCTTTTTTTCCTCTTTTCCTTTCTCTTTAGCCATTTTACTCCCTCCTTTTTCAGTTATGTGGTTGTTTTTATTCACTTTGAATTACGAAATGCGGTTTTCTTGCTTTCTCTGTCATTCCCGCGAAAGCGGGAATCCAGGATTTATCTGATTTTACTGGATTCCCAGTCAAGCTGGGAATGACAGAAATAGCATTTCGTAATTCAAAGTTATTCAATTTTCAAAGGCCAATCCTGTATTTTGCTTATACACTATTTTTATTAAAAAGTCAATACCTTGTCAAGCCGGTTTAAATCATATATATTACTGCTTATACCCGACTCGAAAATTCCAATATGGCGAGGTCGGGTTTCCAACAACGGGAATATTTAATAATTTTCTAACTTCATCTCATAGACAAATAGCTATGGATGCGGTTGGGAATCAGCGGGCGGAAGCCCGACCTCGATGACTACACAAACCAGCCAGATGGCTAACAATTCAAAGCTTAAATCATTGATGGAGGACGCGCTTAAATCCGATTTTTCGCGTTTGCCGAAAATCGGCGAAGTGATCACGGGCACGGTGGCGGGCAAGGAGAGCTCCTGCCTTTACGCCGATCTCGGCATCTTCGGCACGGGCGTGGTTTACGGGCGCGAGTTTCAAGCGGCGGCGGATATTATCAAGAATATGAAAGCCGGCGACGAGATTTCGGCCAAAGTGGTGGACTTGGAAAACGACAACGGCTACATTGAGCTCTCGCTGGAAGAGGCGGGACACGAACTAGCCTGGGATGATCTGATGAAAAAGAAAATATCGGGCGAGATTTTGGAGTTGCCGATCAAAGAGGTGAACAAAGGTGGTCTGATCGCCGAAATAAACGGGGTGATGGCTTTTATGCCGGTTTCTCAATTGTCAATGAAAAATTATCCGCGGGTGGAAGGCGGCGACAAGACAAAAATCTTTCAGGAACTGGCGAAATTCGTCGGGCAGAAGATGAAAGTTAAAATTATTGATGTCGGTCGGTCTGAAAACAAACTGATTATCTCCGAAAAGGAAGCGCAAGACAACGATCTCAAGAAAGTTCTGGAGCATTACAAAGTGGGCGATTTGGTGGAAGGAACGGTGTCGGGCGTGGTGAATTTCGGCATATTTATCAAATTCACTCCGCCGGCGGCGGAGGAGGGAGGCGTTAATGAATTGGAAGGGCTTGTGCATATTTCCGAGCTGGACTGGCAGTTAATTGAAAACCCGGCCGATATTTACAAAGTGGGGGATAAAGTTACTGCCAAAGTTATTTCTTTGGACGGAGACAAAATTTCCCTTTCCATCAAGGCGCTCAAAAAAGATCCGTGGGATGACGTGGAGCAGAAGTTCACCAAAGGCAACGCCGTGAAGGGGTTGGTCGCCAAGCTCAATCCATTTGGCGCTTTCGTGCGCTTGAGCGGCGACATCCAGGGGCTGTGCCATATCTCCGAATTCGGCAATGAAGAGAGTATGAAAGGCAAGATTGAAGCGGGTAAGGAGTACGATTTTTACATTCAATCAATCTCGGCGAAAGACCACCGAATGTCTCTGGGCTTCGGCGCCCCGAAAGAAAAAGCGCCGGCCAAAGAAAAAGAATCTCAACAGTAAATTTAGTGCGCGTTATCGCTCTCTTGCCCGCGCTAAATTTTTGGACAAAATGTTGTTAAAAATGTTATTGGAATTCAATTTCAATAACCAATTATGGAAGTTCAACTTCCATAGTTTGAAAAATCAGTCCAAAAACTTAGGCGGGCTTGTTCATTTTGAAAAATAAATATACAATGGGTTCTACATGAATATGAAAATAAAACCTTTATCTAAAAATATAATTTTGGCGTTTTTGATATTTCTCGGCGTTTCGCTGGTGTTTTCTTTGATGAGCGTTTCCACCGACAAAGTTGAAGAAATGACTCTTTCCCAGCTCGCTTCCGCTGTGAATGAAGAAAAAATCTCGGAAGTCGTTATCTCGGGGAACGATTTGAATATTGTTTTAAAAGAAGAGAATAAAAAAACGCACGCGCTCAAGGAGAATGAAGCCTCGCTTTCCGAAACTTTGAAAAACTACGGCGTTGATTCGGAAAAGTTGAGAAAGGTGAGCATCGCCGTGAAGGAGCCGTCTGGCGCGCTTTTTTGGATTGAAACGATTGTGCCTTTTCTTTTGCCGTTTTTACTTTTAGGCCTTTTGGTTTGGTTTATGTTCCGCCAGGCCCAGCGCGGGTCTATGCAAGCGTTTTCTTTCATCAAGACAAAAGCGAAAATGGCCTCGCCGGCGGAAAAAGTGACTTTTAACGATGTGGCTGGCTTAAAAGAAGCGAAAGAAGAGTTGAAAGAAGTGGTTGATTTCCTGCGCAATCCCAAGAAATTTCTAGACATCGGCGCGAAGATCCCCAGAGGCGTACTTTTGATCGGCCCGCCCGGGACGGGGAAATGTCTTGTGGGTTCAACGCTTGTTCTCACCCAAAAAGGGCTTATCCCGATTGAAGATATTCCCAAGTACTTTGTCGTTGGTGTTGACGGGAGCGTCTCCGGCGCAACGCTCGTGACCATGGATCTAAAAACGAAAAAGAATATCAGCGTGCCCGCGAGCCACTGGTATGATCTAGGAGAACAAGATACCGTTCGAGTCATCAGTGATACTGGTACGACAATTGAGGGAACGTCGGAGCATCCCCTCATTGTGTTGGATGAAAAAGGAGATTTCGTGTTCCGGAAGCTTGGGGAATTGAAGGTGGGAGAGCGGATGGTGGTGAAATATAATACCCAGACCTTTGGGACCGCAAACCGCGTTTCGGATACGGATACAGCGTATCTTTTAGGTCTCCTCACCGGCGATGGAGGATTGACCACAAAGGGCCGTTTATGCTTTACAAATTCAGACCGAGAAATTGTTGAATTCTTTACTGGATATTTCCAGACGCGATTTCAGTACCTCCCGCTTCGCGGCACAAAGCCGTATGATTGGGTGGTGCAAGACCAACATATCTATGACTTGTTTACGCATCGCTATGGGCTTGCCGCCTTGTATGCGAAACAGAAAATTGTTCCCGAGTGGATTTTGTTGAGTCCCAAGCCAGTGATGCGCGCCTTTGTGCAAGGGCTGTTTGATACTGACGGTACCACGGATCGACGCCACGGCTATGTTCAGCTGTCCTCAAGTTCCCCGCATCTTACTCGTACGCTCCATGTGCTCTTGTTGAATTTTGGCGTGGTCAATCGGCTACATGGACGGCGCGTTCTCACCACTGGTCGTATGCAGTATTATCTTGAGGTGAGCGGTGACGCATTGGGAACGTTTCAGGAAGAGATTGGATTCCGGCTTGCGCGGAAGCGGGAAGCGCTCGCTGCCTATCTTCAGGAAACTTCACGCAATACGAATCGCAACTTGATGTATAACCAGCATGCGCACTTTCGCGTGCTCCGCGATTTTCTCAAAACCAAAGGAGTTGATCTCACCAATACTTTTGGGGAGAACGGGTTAAAAAATCTCCTGCGCTGGATTAATCGGTCAAGGCAACCATCACTTGCAACGTGCCGTTTGTTCCTTCTCAAGGCGCGGGAAATTTTGCCTTCTATCGCCGTAACGCCCTCCTTTCAGCATCTGGCGAGTATCGTTTTTTCAGGTTTTTATTTTTCCCGTGTGGTTAAGATTGAGAGCGCGCGGGCGCGGGTATATGATTTCACTGTTCCGAAACACCATTCATTCATTGCCGGCGGAGTGATTAATCATAATACGCTCCTCGCGCGCGCCGTGGCCGGTGAGGCAAGCGTGCCGTTTTATCATATTTCCGGATCGGAGTTCGTGGAGATGTTCGTCGGAGTTGGAGCTTCTATTAAAGGAGATGAATTGGTTTTAGTTAAAGAAAATAGCGTTGTGCGGCTCCGGCCGATTAAAGAAGTAGTTGATAAGCATTATCAAGAAAACCAAAATGGCGTTGTTTCAGTTTCCGGTCTTGAAACTCTAGGCGTTGCTAAAAAAGAAACGAATTTTCGGGGGTTTAAAAATAATCAGGATAAATTTTTGTTTGGCGGGTCGCGCTGGACGAGCGTTAAAGGCGTTTATCGCCATAAAGTTAAAGAGGTTTATGAAATTCATTATCGCGGCGGCAAGATTGAAACCACCGGCGATCACAGCGTATTTATCCGCGAGAAAAATTATGTTAAAGCCAAACGGGCGGATGAATTGAAATCGGGCGATACTCTGGTGAATTTGCCATTTAAAACCAGAGGCATTTTCATTCCCGGTCTCGGCACCACTCATAATGTCAAAGGACATCAGTTTGAAAATTATCAGCCGATCAAACTGACCGTCTGGGAAGAAAATACTGAACTCTTGGAAAAATATAGACTGGTGATGAATAGCAGAGATTTGGTTTTTCAGCGCGAATTGGCTCAAAAAGTCGGCGTTTCACAGACGACGGTTGGCGAGTGGCAGAGGAGGGATGCTTATCCTCGCGAATTGTCTTTCAAAGTTTTTAGGTCAAGAATTAATATTCCTCAAGAAGTGGCAGTCACGCCAAACCTGATGCGGCTTTTGGGTTATTATACGGCTGAAGGCAGGAGGACCGAATATTTCACTCAGTTTGTTTTTGGCGCTCATGAACCGGAACTTCATCAGGATTGCGTTTCTTTAATGAAAGATATATTCCACCTTGACGCGCATTTGGAATATACCGATGATAATACTTTAAGAATTACATATCATTCCAAAGAAATTGGAGAATTCTTTGACAGATATTGCGGCAATGGGAGCCGTAAAAAGCGCGTGCCGGCATTCATTTGGGAATTGCCGTATCCGTATGTGTGGGAGTACGTGAAAGGATACAGTTTGGGCGACGGTTATCACACGACTGATGGGAAATTATCCATAACTTCCGTAAGCGAGCAACTGATTCGCGAGTTAAACTGGCTTTTGGCGATGCATGGCATTCAAGCAGGAGTCAGAGAGATGAGGGCGCCGGCCGGCCGGGTAATCAAAAACAAACCGTTGCCCGAAACTATTTCTTGGAATTTGATTATCGGCAAAACTAGCAATGTTTGGAGCGATAAACCAGTAAAATCTCCCAATCAATTCAAAAAGCCAATCGTAACAAAAGTTATCAAAAAAGAATACGATGGCTATGTTTATGATTTTTGCGGTTGCGAGAATGAAGCATTCTTCGCCGGACAAAAACCGCTTTTGGTTCACAACAGCCGGGTGCGCGACACTTTTCAGATGGCTAAAAAAAGCGCGCCGGCGATTTTATTCATTGACGAGCTGGACGCGATCGGCCGACACCGCGGCGCGGGCCTCGGCGGCGGGCATGACGAGCGCGAGCAGACGCTCAATCAGATATTGGTGGAGATGGATGGCTTTGAGCGCGAGACGCAGGTGATTGTGATGTCGGCGACCAATCGTCCGGATATTTTAGACCCGGCGCTTTTGCGCCCCGGCCGGTTTGATCGACGGGTGATTTTGGACGAGCCGGATATTAACGATCGCGAGCAGATTTTGAAAATTCATTCAAAAGGCAAGCCGTTGGATAAGACGGTTGATCTTCGGCGCGTGGCCGAGCGGACGCCCGGTTTTTCCGGCGCCGATCTGGCTAATATGATGAATGAAGGCGCGATTCTGGCCGCGCGCCGCAACAAGAAAATAATCTCGCAAGTCGAATTGATTGAAGCGATTGAAAAGGTGATGCTCGGACCGGAACGCAAAAGCCATATTTTGTCGCCCAAAGAAAAAGAAGTGACGGCCTACCACGAAGCGGGGCATGCGCTGGTGGCGGCGGTTTTGCCCGGCACCGATCCGGTGCACAAAGTTTCCATCATCTCCCGAGGACGGGCGGGCGGGTACACGCTCAAGCTTCCTTCCGAAGATCGGCATCTTTATACCAAAACGCAATTCATCAGCGATCTCGCGGTGATGATCGGCGGGTATTCGGCCGAGCAGATCGTGTTCAATGAAATCACCACCGGCGCTTCCAACGATTTACAGAGAGCGACCGAGTTGGCGCGCCGTTTGGTGACGCAATTCGGCATGTCGGACAAGCTCGGGCCGATGACTTTCGGCCATCAGGAGGAGTTGATCTTTCTGGGCAAAGAAATACACGAGAGCCGGAATTATTCGGAAAACATAGCGTTTGAAATAGACAAAGAAGTCAAAAAACTCATCACCGACGCTTATCGCACGGCGCAGAAAATGATTCGCTCCCATCGCTCTAAATTAAACGAAATAGCTCAACACCTCATTGAAAAGGAAACGATAGAAAAAGAAGAATTCGAAAAGTTGATGAAAAGCTGATGTTTGGATTTCGGGAATCCAAACATGGGCGCGCGTAGCTCAACGGCAGAGCACGGAGCTTATATCTCCGCGGTTCCTGGTTCGAATCCAGGCGCGCGCACATCAAAATATGCGTGTTTTATCAAATCAATTAAAAGACTATATCGGCCAGGAAGTGAAACTTCTGGGGCGGCTTTACGGTTTGCGCAAAATGGGCGGGATTACGTTTGTCATTTTACAGGACAGAAAGGGGTTGGCGCAGATGGTGTTTGAGCAAGAAATAACCGCCAAAGTCGGGTCGGTCATTTCCATATCCGGTTTGGTCAAAGAAGAAAAGCGCGCGCCTCAAGGCGCGGAACTGGCCGGCAAAAGTCTTGAAGTGATTCAGGCGCCGGCGGAAGATTTGCCTTTTGATTTAAGCAAAAAAGATCTTAATGTGGAGCTCTCCACGCTTTTTGATTATCGGCCGTTGACGCTTCGGCACGAAACGGTGCGCTCCATTTTTCGCGTTTACGATACGGCGATTCTGGCCTATGCCGAGGCGATGCGCGAGATGGATTTCACCGAGATCAAAACGCCCAAGATTCTCGGCGCGGCTTCGGAAGGCGGAGCGAACTTTTTTGCCATTGATTACTTCGGCACGCGGGCGTTTTTGGCGCAGAGCCCGCAGTTTTATAAGCAATTCGGCGCCGGTGTTTTTGAGCGGGTGTTTGAGGTGGGGCCGGTATTTCGCGCCGAGCGCCATTTTACTTCGCGCCATGTCAATGAATATGTCAGCTTGGACGCGGAAATGGCGTTTATTGAAAGCGACGAAGATGTCAGAGAAGCTTTGACACAGGCGTTAAAACATATCGTTCAGACGGTAGGCGAGCGCAATCAAGCGGAGTTGAAGTTGCATAACGCGGAATTGCCGCTTTTGCCGGAAAAAATTCCGGCCGTGAAATTATCAGAAATGCGCGAGATTATCAAAAAAGAATACGGCTACGAAATTCCCAAAGACACGGACATTGACCCGCAAGGAGAGGTTTATGCCGGCCGATACGCTCGAGAAAAATTTAATTCCGATTTTATTTTTCTCACGCATTATCCCCGCGGATACCGTCCGTTTTACATTATGCCCGACGATGAAAATCCCAAAGAGACCAAGAGTTTTGATTTGATTTTCAAGGGAGTGGAAATAGCGACCGGCGGCCAGCGCATCCATGATTATCACAAACTGATGGAGAGCATAAAATTATACCGCTTAAAGCCGGATGATTTTGAGTTTTATCTGCAGGCGTTTAAATACGCGATGCCGCCGCACGGCGGATGGGGTTTGGGTTCCGAGCGGGTGGTATGCAAACTGCTCAATTTGCCTTCCGTGAAAGAAGCGATATTATTCCCCAGAGACGTGAAACGATTGGTTCCTTAAGAACGAATTATGAATTACGAATTATGAATCATGAATAAGACGCGAATTTGATTTTCTTGTGTCATTCTGAGGGAGTCCGCGACTGAAGAATCTCATCAAAATTAAATACAGGATTCTTCGCCTGCGGCTCAGAATGACGGTAACTGGCGTACTCCGTAATTCAAAGTAATTCTTAATTCATCATTCATAATTCTCTTCTGGGCGGCTAGCTCAGTGGTAGAGCGTCACATTGATTCACCCCGTTAGATTTTTGCGCCCATAGCTCAGTGGTAGAGCGTTCGCTTGACATGCGAAAGGTCTGAAGTTCGATCCTTCATGGGCGCACCGCGAGTAAATCTAACGGGGCAAGTTGTGAAGGCCGGAGGTTCAATCCCTACAACGCGCACCAGATTTTGGTTTTGCCGAAAAGTTCCAATTTTGATATACTTTAAACATGATCGCGAACAAAACTATTTTAGTCGTGGAGGACGAATTGCCTTTGCTGGAGGCGATCACCGTGAAGCTCGGTTTAAGCGGCTTCGCTCCGGTAACGGCGCGCACCGTTGAGCAGGCGCTGGCTTATCTGGAGGACATAAAAGATGTCAAAGCGATCTGGCTGGATCATTACCTTATCGGGAAAGAGAACGGGCTTGATTTCATTTCTAAAATAAAAGAAGAAAATTCGGCATGGAAAAATATACCGATTTTTGTCGTTTCCAACACGGCCGGCGACGACAAAAAACACGCTTATTTGAATCTCGGCGCCAATAAGTTTTACACTAAATCAAATTTCCGGCTGGATCAGATTATTGATGACATAAAAAAGGCCTTAGCATGACGCGTTATTGTTATTTCAATGGGAAGATTATGCCGGAGGACAAAGCGGGCGTGAGCGTGCGCGATATGGCGGTTTTGCGCGGGTACGGGATGTTTGAATTCTTACGGACCTACGACGGCCGGCTGTTTCATTTTGAAGATCATATCAAGCGGTTTCGCAATTCGGCGCGGATGATGGGTTTGCGCGTGCCGCTTTCTAATAAAGAAATAAAGTCGGTTCTGGGACAGCTTGTCATTAAAAATAAATTCAAAGAAGCGGCCTTGCGCCTGGTACTCTCGGGCGGGCGGACGATCGACGGCATGCGCTATAATCGGCTGGTGCCGACTTTTTTTATTTTGGCCGATGAATTTAAGCCGTTGCCGGCCGCTTTTCATAAAAAAGGCGCAGTGGTAATCACTCACGAACATCAGCGGGAGATGCCCGAGGCCAAGACGATCAGTTACTTGGTTGCTACGCGCGAACACAACAACGGCAAAAACAAAAACGGCCGGGCACTTGAAATTCTCTACGTAAAAGACGGTAAAGCGCTTGAATGCACCACCAGCAATTTCTTTATTTTTAAAGGCGATGTATTGATAACGCCGGAGAAAAATGTTCTCAAGGGCGTTACCAGAAAGATCGCGCTGAAATTGGCGCGGCCGAAGTTCAAAATAGAAGAAAGAGACATTAAAACGAGCGAGCTCAAAGAAGCGACTGAAGCGTTTCTGACGGCCACCAACAAAGAGATTGTTCCAATAGTGAAAATTGACGGCAAAAAAGTTGGTGACGGGAAAGTCGGGCGCCATACCAAAATTCTGATGGACGCTTTTCCCGGCTGTCTCAAAACACACAGCTGATTTTAACGGAAAGGCAGTTTACATTTTTTGTTTACTTTGATATTCTTTGAGTATAAGGGTAATTGTAAAGTTTCACCTGATTGTTAACAGTTCGTTAGGATGTTTGATGAATAATTTGGGTTCTTTGACTATAACAACATGACGCAATATTTTAAATTTAAAACAAGTCTCATCGCAAGATTAGCAGACATCATTTCCTTATTGACTATGATTCTGTTTGCAGTTATTCTGAGCGGATTTCTACTCATTCCCCGTCTTATATTTGCTTATTCTACGCAAGAAGATTGGCAATTGATCGGGCCTGGCGGCGGAGGCAGAATCACCTCCGTTGCCGAGGATCCCTCTAATCCCAATAACTTATACGCGACAATCAATGTGGGCGGTGCGCGCCGTTCCCGGGACGGAGGAAACACCTGGGAAATTATTAATCGCGGTTTCGCCTATGACATTCTGGGAGAGAACGCTCAGCAGATGGCCGATATTTGGGTGCATCCTACGCAGTCTAATCTTATACTTGCGACTGGTCTTAACGGATATATCTACGCTATGGATACCTCCAAAGATTCAGTTTGGCGATTAGTCTATGTTCATTCTCAAAAAGGCGTAGGTTACAGTAAAATCGTGTCTGACCCGTCTAATCCAAATGTGGCGTATGTGGGGGTGGGCAGTATTCAAAAATTGATTTTGGGCGTGGATTCAATGCGAACAGGTAAATTTTGGGAGGATATTAGAAAAGCTCCTACAATTTTGCAGCTTCGCTGGGACGGTTTGCAGTGGAACACAATTACAGTTGGCGCTATTGCCGGAGTTCCCCGGAATTCCAATGGCAACTATTTTAATATCTATTCCATTGCCATTAACCCGACGAATCTAAAAGAAATGTTTTTTGTTACCGAGCGCGGGGTGTTCAAAGGCGTTCGCGACGCTCAAGAAAAAATAACCGTTTTTCAACCGGTAACGAATGGACTTCCTCCGGCCGACGATATTCACGGAGGAAAGATAATATTTTCCGATGACGGAACGCGAGCATATTTAACCGCATTGAATCTTTGTCCGCAATCAGTTCTTTCTGTGGATATTTGTCCTGATAATCGCACTGACCGCGGCGGAGTATTCCGTTCAACCGATGGCGGCGTTTCCTGGCAAGAATTAACCCAAGGAAATCGCGGACTTGATAATTCAAACTCCAATTATTTTGACATTGCTTTTGACCCTCAAAATGAGAATGTTATTTATCTTGCTCAAACGGTCATAGAAAGACTTAATGAAGCATCCATTGACGGAACACTTTATCGTTCTCAAGACGCAGGCGATACTTGGTCAAATCGCATTGATAAAAATAAATTCAATCCGGGGTGGCTGAAAATGACTCACTATGGCCCTGATTTTGTCGCGCCGTCCAGATTCTCATCAAACGTCTATTGGACTATTGGAGGCGGCAAACTTTTTAAAGGCGATGATTCCATTGCTACTCCGCCGGTCTGGACTAATGTTTTAACTAAACAGGTGGGTGTGGATGAGTGGACCACAACTGGATCAGAAGCCATTGCTGTTGCTTTTTCTTTTGGAATCGACCCGAAAAACTCTAATATTCTCTATCTTCCCTACGGCGACCACTCTTATTTTAAGAGTACAAATGGCGGCGATTCAATGAAAGTGCTGGTTAAGTTTTATGATTTGAAAAATCTTTATAAAAACACCGGTGATTCAGGCACGCTTATTGTTGATGAGATAGATAGTAATAAAGTATACGCGGCGACTCGGGGACCTCATCAACGAACTGAAGACGGCGGAGTTATGTATTCCAAGGACGGAGGAGTTACTTGGTTGACAGTGGGTGGCGCTCTTTCCGGAGATACGCGCGGTTTGCCCAGGGGCGCGATGCTTGATTTATTGGTTGAATATGTCGGCCCCCAACGAAATCTCTATGTTACGAATTATGGCAATGATGGATTGGGAGGCGGATTATATGCCCTAACAAATATAGACAGCGCTAATAATTGGGTGGAAATATTCAATCAGGATTTTGTTCATGCAATTGCCAGTCGCGATAATTTCACCACGCTTTTTGTCGGAGTTGATCAAGGAGGTTTTGCTTATGGGCTCTATAAGTTGGAAAAAATTGGCAATCAGTGGCAAGTAACTAAGGGACCTATTAACGTTGGCGGCAGCGCTGTTTTTTATGATATGGAAACCGGCCCCGCTACCGGTAAAATATATATTGCCACTGACAAAGGACTTTTTTCTCTGGATAATAACGATCAAATTACTACTCTTAGAACTTTTGCCATAGCTTCGCAATCCGCAGTTGAAGTGCATCCGAAAAACGAAAATCTGATTTATCTTGCCTATGATTCCGGCGAAGTGCTTCGCTCTACCAATCAGGGGGCAAGTTGGCAGGAGATTAGCAACGACATTCCGACTCAAGGATTATTTGTGCTCAAAGTTGATCCGCTAGTTGATACAATATACGCCGAAGCGCCGGGAGGAGGCATATGGAAAAGGCAATTTGGGGCAGTATCGGACGCCACTCCGCCTTCCGTCCCAACCAATTTTACCGCCACTCCGTATTCTTCCTCACAGATCAATCTTGCCTGGGCCGCGTCCACGGACAATATTGGAGTAGCGGGTTACTACATTTCTCGGTGTGTCGGCGCCACTTGTATTCCCACGACTCAAATTGGTACGAGTATCGGTACAAACTACACCGACGCCGGCCTCACTGCCAATACCACGTATCGTTATACGGTGACTGCTTACGATGCGGCGGGCAATATATCCGGCCAATCTTCCATAGCGAGCGCCACTACGCAGATTATTCTCGACAC
>Ga0209541_10001558_pt1 | contig 45206 bp, 47 predicted proteins | sample RifCSPlowO2_01_FD_184027 | JGI IMG/M metagenome (GOLD analysis project Ga0209541, IMG submission 184027) | Groundwater microbial communities from Rifle, Colorado - Rifle CSP2_plank lowO2_0.1 (SPAdes) (version 2) | ecosystem: Environmental > Aquatic > Deep subsurface > Groundwater | place...
CTCGGCTGATTTCCTCGCGCTCGGCGGATGAAAGCCGCCGGTATTGTATTGGGTTGTGCATACGGATATATTGTACTCATATCCGTTGCGCTAAATGTCTGACTCCAAGTACTTAATAGCCAGTCTAATTAAAATTATTCTAAAACAGAATTTATTATAAGACAAGGAGTAGTCTTTTCCAGCGCAACATGATAATGAATTGTTGCTTGCAATTGTGTCGGCATTTGTTATGATATTCTCGTGCGCGCTTAATAAATATCTTACTCATTTCCCTGCGGTCTCTGCCGCAGGGACCCCGTAGGAAAGTATGAAAACCTTCGGTTTTCATGTACTATGGCCTCACGACGTCTCATTCCACCCAAAGTATTCAATTGGACAATTCGTGCGCTTGTACAAAAGCATTACTGCAAAACAAATCTTTTTGAAATTTCCCGAGATCAAGAAAGAGCTCTGGGGTGATGAATTCTGGACCGACGGCTACTATGCTGCCACGGTCGGAGAACAAGGAAACTGGCACATCGCCGAGCAATATATCAAAAAGCAGGGGAAACACGATGTGGGAACGCTCATCTTATGGTAAACTCAAGAATATACCAAGCGTCATGAGTCCTCAGCATACCCTGCGGTCTCTGTCGCGGGGTTGTTGATTATGAATCCTTTATATATTAGTGTAGTGACTCCGACGCTCAATCGAGCTAAATTGCTCGAAAAGAACTTAAAAAGCATATTGGATCAAGAATATCCTTATATAGAACACATAGTGGTTGATGGTATATCAAAGGATGGAACCGTAGAGTTGCTAAGGGCGTATGAACTGAAATATGCAGCGAAAGGATGTAAATTGCGCTGGATTTCTGAAAAGGATAAAAATCATACATCGGCCGTAAACAAGGGATTTAAATTAGCAACTGGTGATTATGTCGGCTTTATGTACTCTGATGAATATTGGGCTTCTGGAGCGATTCGGAAGCTGGTAGAAGAAATACAAAAAGATCCGCCACTTGATATTTTATACGGAGACGTTTTTCAATATTACGAAGATAGTAAGGAGATAAAACGTTTATTATTTCGCCAATACTCACTTAAAGATTTGATTTATAGTGGAGAACAAATTCCGCTCGCAGGAGCCGTTGTCCGCAGAGCATTTTTTGATAAAGTGGGCTATCTTAAAGAAAATCTTGAATTTGTTGCCGAGCATGATTTCCTCGTGCGCTGTATAGAGTATGGGGCAAAAAGCTATTATGTCCACTTTCCGATTGCGTATATATTTGAACATTCAATGCGGAAAGTTCTCCTTGATATTCCGGCATCATGGAAAGAGACGAAAAAAGTAAATTTTGCCCATGGCGCGCATTATCTTACGCCGTTCTATATGAATTATGTTGCCAACATGTATTTGCGTCCTGTGTTTGATGTAATGAAGAGCAGGGCTCCTGGTTTGTACAATGCATTAAAAAAAGTAAAGGATAGTTTGTAAAAGTTGACACAAACACATTGTGTCGATTAGCATGGTGATATGAATAAAGATGCGAAGGTTCTTGTGGTGGGGGGTGCCGGCTATGTTGGCGGCTCCGTAACCGACGAATTAATAAAACAAAAACTCTCTTTTACTGTATACGATAATTTGCTGTATGAAGAGCGGTATTTAAAACCCGTTGATTTTATATATGGTGATGTGCGAGATACCGAAAAACTTTCAAAAATACTTCCTGACTATACTCACGTCATATGGCTTGCGGCAATTGTGGGTGATGGTGCATGTGCGCTTCATCCGGAGGCGACAATAGAGATTAACGAACTTGCTGTCAAGTGGCTTGCAGAACATTTTGCTGGGAGGATCATTTTTACTTCTACGTGCTCTGTATATGGCCATAACGAAAAGGAAGTTACTGAAGAAGATGAGACGGCTCCCATGTCGCTTTATGCGATTACAAAAATAAATGCCGAACGTTATCTTTCTGTGAAGAACGTCCTTATCCTTCGTCTTGGCACCGCCTTTGGTATATCGGATGCGTTCAGCCGTCCTCGATCAGATCTATTGGTGAACACTCTTGTAAGCAATGCAGTTGTCAAGGGAAAAGTAATGGTTTTTGGCGGAAGTCAGTGGAGGCCGAATATTCATGTTCAAGACATTGCCGAGATAATTGTAGAGGGATTGAGATCGTCACTCAAAGGGGTGTATAATGTGGCAACGCAGAATTTTACCGTGGATGAAATTGCGAAAAAGATCTCGGTGCTTACCCGGTGCGATATACAGTATGCTGGTCAGCTCCGAGAAGACCGTAGGAATTACCGGGTAAGTTTTGCAAAAGCCTTGACCAGCGGCCTCCTTAAATTACCCACCGAGCATGATATCGAATACGGAGCGAGTGAGTTTGTCCGGCTCATAGAAAGTGGTAGAATTAAAGATGTGAAGGGAAGTGTCTACTCGAACGCTAAACACCTTTCGAATTACTCCATATGAAGAACGATTCCCGAACCCCGTTTTCTATGAATGTCGATGTTTTTTCAGACGATCGCGGCGCTTTCGTGCCTTTTTTCGATTTGGAAAAAAACGGCGAGATTACGAAAGCGATGGGGTCAGTGAAACGGGTCTATTATGTGCATAATCCCACGCGCGGTACGATTCGCGGGTTTCATTATCATAAAAAGGAATGGAAGTTTTTTGTGATTGTTTCTGGAAGCGCAAAATTCGTCGCTCTTAATCCTGACGATCCGAAAGAGTTGTATACTTTTGTAAGCTCCGAGAGGAAAAGTAACGCGATTGTCGTTCCTCCGGGATATGCGAATGGTTGGGCTTCGCTTGAAGACAATACGATATTGGTATGCGCCTCAAATGCGACAACTTCAGAATCACGGGCGGATGACAAGCGGTTTGATCCAATGAAATGGGGGGATGTGTGGAAGGTGAGTCCGAGATGATCTACGCCCATAATCCGATGCAGAAAAAATCTGTTGCAATTTTGGGTGCGACCGGTATGTTGGGGAATGCGCTCTACGCAGGCCTCAAGGATGCATACGAGCTCATACTGGTTGTGCGTAATACAAAAAAAGTTCCGCTTCTTGAACGGAAGTACGGGTACACTGCGGAGCATCAGATTATAGAATTCGACGCCGCGAAAAGCTACGAGGATTTTTTGAGTAATAAGGGATATCCGGACGGGCACTTGCTTCGCCTTTTTGATTCCTTAAAAGACGCCGATTACGTTATAAATGCGATCGGCGTAACGATTCCGTTTTCTTCGGAGAATCCCGCGCTTACATTTTTTATAAACGGCGTCCTTCCGCATCTTTTGGCGGCGCACTTCGGCGAGCACCTTATTCATATTACGACCGATTGTGTATATGACGGGAAAACAGGATTTCCGTATGATGAAAATTCTCCGAAATCGCCTCCCGATCTTTACGGTTTGTCAAAAAGCTTGGGAGAGCCGACGAATTGTTTGACGCTTCGAACTTCCATCGTGGGCCGGGAGCTGGAGGGTTTTACCGGACTTCTCGAATGGTTTTTAACGCAGAAAGGGAAGGCGGTAAAAGGATTTGCAAATCATCTTTGGAATGGCATCACCACAAAGGAATTTGCAAAAATATGCGGCAAGATAATGTCGGACCCCTCGAAATATCATAAAATAGGCCTTTATCACGTATTTTCAACTACGGTTTCGAAATACGAGATGCTTCTCGTTTTTCAGAAAAAATTCGGCATTGATTGTAAAATTGTGCCTGAATACGAAAATAAATTAAACCGCACCCTAAGCACGGTTTACAAATTCAACAATTTATTTAAGATTCTTTCATTTGAGGAAATGATCCAAGAACTTTAATCCGTATATTATTATGGCAAAAGAATTTTCACAAAGTGATTTTGAAACAGAAAAACAAAAAGAACGCGAGCGGATTCATGATTTAATTCAAGAGTTCCGTGATGTACTGGCGAAGAATCAATATGAGATTCCCGCAGGAACCGAGGTGGTAATGGTTTTGTCTGCCCCGCCCGACCTTGAATTTAAAGACAATCCCGAACAGCGGGAGAAAACGCCGGAGAATATTTCTCGAATTTCGTTTGCTCACGATATATACAAGCAGCTTGCGGCAAAGAAATTAAATACTTAAATCCTGCGTGAAAATAGATAGAATTTCTTAAAAGCTCTTTCGAGTGCACACATTATCGATATGTGCTATACTCCTTTTGAACCTAACTTGTAGTTAGCTTCAAAAGTATGCCCAGAACTGGTTCAAAAAATGTTAAAGTCGCGTTTACTGCCGGTCGGCTGACACATTTCGGCGGCGTATTTCTTCTCCACCAGTTTCTTCACACTATCAAACTCAGAACATACTTGCATGAAAGATTACGCATGGTGGAACGCAACAACCATTTCAGCATCACTGAACGTCTTGTCGCCCTCCTGTACCCCACGATTCTCGGACTCGATAAGATTGAATTGACTGCTTTGCTAGGAACAAACGGGGTATTCCAATATCTCACCGGACTTCCGCGCGTACCAAACCCAACCACACTCAGGAGATTTTTGATTACCAACGCACACGTTCTTCTTCCAAAACTCCGTACCGCCCACAATCTCCTGCGCGCCCATTTTCTTGATTTACTGGAATCGCGTTCCAGCTATTGGCTTGATTTCGATTCAACAGCCCGAACCCTCTACGGAAATCAAGAGGGCGCGTTGAAAGGGTACAATCCCCATCATCCCGGCAAGAAATCCTACCATCCGCTCATCTGTACCGAAGCTCGTCTCCAAGATTGTCTTGGGGGTGAACTTCGATACGGAAACGTACACACGGCAACAGGAGTTGATGCTATGCTGAATGCTGTTTTGGAAATACTTCCTGCCTCGACGCGAATCATTCGTACCAGAGCTGACGCGGGGTTCTATGATGGCGATTTTATCCAGCAATTATGCGATAATCGGATTGAATTCGTAGTGGTGGCGCATATGACCGTCCCCTTGAAACACAAGATTCCCGCTTTGCGATATACGAAGATTGATGGGGTGTATTCTTCTGCCGAGTTTCAGTATCAACCGCATGGCTGGAAGCAAAAACATCGGTTTGTCGTTCTACGCGAGCAGCTGACGGACAAACGAGATGCGCAGCTGACATTGTTTAAGATGAAAGCATATGCGTATCACGTCGTTGTCACCAATCTTTCTTTGACTCCACAGGGCGTTTTCACCTTCTATAAAAATCGTTCAGCCATGGAACGAACCGTCCGTACGCTTAAGGAGGACTATCCATTCGGAGCCGCGCCTACAGGAAATTTTGCGGCCAATGCGTTGTATGCGGAATTGTCGCTCCTTGCCTACAACATCGTTATCTGGTTTCGGCGGCTTTGTCTCCCGAATGACTGGCAATCATACACGGTAGCGACACTTCGACATCGCCTCCTGCTCGTTCCCGGCGTCTTCACAAAGACTAACAACCGACCGACGCTTAAATTACCAAAAAACAATCCGCATCAGAACACATTTCTTTTCGCGGAAGAACGTATCAAAAAAATGAAATCACTTATATGAACGGGGCATTATGCGCACGACATTCTGAAAATTGATTGGATTTCTAAGGCGTGAAATTTGGTCATTTTCACGCAGGATCTAAGTAAATAAGCATGTTGAGGAGGTGCGCAATGAGGATTTGAGCAGCTTCGCGATTCCACTTTTTATTTTAAACGGCGAAGCGGAACAATTGCAGCCAATGAAAGAAATTGCGGTTGCGATTGGTATTCCGGAAGAAAAATTGTATCTATTAAGTTGCGGAAACAGGGGCGCTGGCAATACAAGGACGCAATTCACTCAAATAATGAATAGCCCAGATCTAAAAAGCCGCTCTCATTTTATCGTGGTGACGTCCGCGTATCACGTTTCGAGGGTGGCGCGTACCGCAAAAAAGCATTTGCCCGAATTTGTGGATTTCGAAGTTTTCGGAGTTCCGTTTAAAGATTTTTCTTTTAGCGTATTCCGTAAAGTAAAAGGAGAGGTTAAGCGAATTCTTTCCTATTCCAGGAAGGGCGACATAGCGGAAGATGTTCGTAGAAAATAGATTCTATTGTTTTAGTTTTCCGAGTTTGTTCCGCAATCCATCCCAGCATCCTTGTATGATCATGAGGATTTTTTTGAACTTTTGTTCCTCAAAGAAGAGGATTTTTAAGAACGTAAGCTTATTGGAAATGATATTTTTGATAATCCAGCCGGGAACATGGCGCCAGTACATTTTATAAAGATACATACTGTTTCGATATGTGTAGTAGTAGCGGTCGGGCGAGTAGTTTGGTACAACGAATTTTTTTCCAAACAGGGAACGGACAATCGGTTTCGGACCGGCGGTTGCGTACAGCATGGTACTTGGAACAAGGAGGGTTTTATATCCGGCGCGCAGAATCTTAAAACAGAACTCATGATCCACGCAGGCGATAAAGAGATCCTCTTTGAATCCTTTGACTTCTTTCCACGCCTTTGTTTTTATCATTTGGCCCGTTGCAACCGTCGTTTGAACAAAAAATGGATTCTCGGCCTCATATACTCTGCCCTTTAAAGTAGTATAGTTGGGCGCAACGATTGCGGTTTTTGCCTGTTCTTTTTCGGCGAGATTGTCGTATGCTTCAAGCAATTTTCCAAGCATTCTCTCTCCCATTTTTCCGTTATCATCGAGCGTGATGAACCACTCGAAGCCCTTTTTGAGAGCATATTCCGCCCCGCGGTTAAATGCGTTCCCGATGCCCTTATTTTCAGTATTTTGAATAATGGTGACATTCCTGAATTTCTCTGTGATTTTTTTGAGGGCGGCAAAATTTTCCGGCAACGATCCGTTGTCAACGACAACAACAGAATCCGCCTCGTGAGATGCTGCAGGAATTGTCCGCTCAAGGTCATCCTTATCAGCATTCCATGTTACGATAATCGCGCAGATATTTTTTGACATGTTTTTTTGCAGGCGGCCGTTATGCTGGGCGTTCTTCCGGCCGATTTTTAAAAATTTTTATAAGCGGTTCTCGAAAAAGCACAAGAAGAATTCCGTAAATCGCGGCCGATACTAAAACGTTGGGAACGAATGGCATGTCGACGTGTTTCATAATGATCGCGCTTGCGGCCATTATACATCCGGCGGCGAGTATGCGGGATATGCGGCGCAGGACGGTGAATTGGTTTACTTTTTGCATTTCTCTCCAGATGAATCCGTTAGTAACTAATTCGGCGACGATGGTCGCGACCGCAACCCCCTTAAGGCCGTATGCCGGTATGAGCGCATAATCAAGGGCTCCATTTGCAACTATTCCCAAGAGGACGTATTTTATAATACGGCGATGTTCGTTGTAGGCGAATAGTGAGTTTCCAATCATCATTCCGGGAAATACTACGAGAAGAGTGAATGAAAGCAATGCGAACGCAGGCGCGGCCGGCGCATAATTATTCCCGAAAAGAAGCTCAATAAAGTCTTTTGCGAATATGAACCCGCCGAGGGCGAGGGGAATTGCAAAGAGAAAAGAAATTGATAGTACATTCTCAAGAATTTCTTTGAATTTCTCATTATTGGAACGCGCGAAGCGGGCGAGCGAAGGAAAAAGACTTATAATAAGTATTCCGGGAAGTATGTATGAAAGCTGAATGGGTTTTTGAGCGGCCGAGTAGAAACCGACATTTTCCGCGTCGGTGAGCCAACCGAGCATAATCATGTCGGTGTTAATCATAATGCTTCCCAGCATCCCCAAGAACGCAAACGGCCATGCGTCTCGTATGATTGTACGGACAAGCCCTGATTTAAAAAACCGCCAAATACCAAGAAAATATTTTTTGAGGAGGAGTATTGAAACGAGAAGCCCCAAGCCGCTACCGCCTAAGTATGCGAAAGTGAGCATTTCGCTTGTCGGCGAGGCGAAAAGTATTATGAGTCCGAAAACGGTGATTCCCGTGTTCGTCACGATATTGATTCCGGCCTCAAGTTCCATTCTTTCTCGCGCGCGGATGATCGAAAAGCTGAATTCCCGCAAGCTGTCGAGCGCAAGAAGAATCGCGATTGCGGGGAGAAGGGAAAGCGCGGCGGGGATTTTCGTAAATTGCGGAGCGAGAAATAGAATGGCGCCCGCGCCCAAGAGAATAAGCGCAAATTTTATGACAAGCGCCGTGCCGATGTAATTTTTTTGGACCTCTTCTTGTTTTGCCGCCTCCCGTGTAAGAAGCCAGCTTATGCCGATGTCGGAAAAAAGCGTGAAGAATCCGGCGAGCCCCAGCGCATACGAAAAAATGCCGTACTCTCCCGCGCCTAGTACGCGGGCCGCATAGATAATAAGCACAGCCTTTATGAGCTTGCTTGATAGTTGGCCGAGGGTAAGCCAGAATGTATTTTTTATGACGGTTTGCCGAAGGCTTTGGTTTTTGAAAAGGAAATTAAGTATTCGTTTCATGATATAATTTCAATAATAGTATCAAATTTTTTATCCAAACGCTATTGCCCGATGAAGATTTTTTACTGCGGAATTAAATATGATGATTATAACCCGGCGCGAGGCACGAGTTTCGAACACGAGAATTTTTATGAGAGCTTGCGGAACTTTCCGGGCGCCCTCGTCGAATATTTCCCCTTTGACGATATTATTAAGACGGGAAAAAGGAAATGGAATGAGAATCTTCTGCGTCGAGCAGAAGCGGAGAGGCCCGATCTCATTTTTTGCTTTATGCTTTCAGACGAATTCGACCGCAAAACACTCGCCGCGCTAAAAACCGTTACAACAACGCTTGCGTGGTTTGCAGACGATCATTGGCGGTTCGATAACTATTCCCGTTTTTGGGCGCCGCATTTTTCGTGGGCCATAACCACATATTCAAAAGCGGTGGAATGGCACAAGCAAAGGGGTTTTTCCAGCGTGATTCGCTCCCAATGGGCCGCGAATACCGTCCTCTACAAGCCGGCCCTGAAAGAGAGCGTGATAAAAGCGCCGGACGTTTGTTTTGTCGGTTCGTGGAGCAAGCCCCGGGAAGCTGTTATTTTCGCTCTCCGGAGGGTCGGTATCGAGGTAATGGTGCGGGGCGGTGGTTGGCGCGAGGGGCGCGCGACTGAAGAAGAAATGACTGCGCTTTTTTCTTCGAGTAAAATCAATCTCGCCTTGAACCCTCCCCCGGGGTTTTGGAACGTAAATTCTCTGGGGAGGTTATTTTTCAGGCGCTCGATGGATAAAGTCGTTCCCGATTTTCATTTTTTTCGCAATGCGAAAACATTTCTCGCGCGCGGCATTCCGCAGATAAAGGCCCGCCATTTTGAGATTCCGGCATGCGGCGGTTTTGTTATTACGTCGAGCGCGGATGATCTCGAAAACTACTATGTACCGGATAAAGAGATGGTGATGTATCAAGATATCCCTGATCTTGCAGAAAAAGTAAAGTATTATTTGGTTCATGATGCGGAGCGTGAAGCGATTGCGCGCGCGGGATACGAAAGAACGATTCGCGATCATACCTATGAAAAACGACTTCGAGAGATATTCAAAAAGATCGGTTTAGGGGTTTAGTTGTAAAGTATCAAATGGCCCATCTTGCACCACTGGTTTCTATAATCACTCCCGCGTATAATGCGACGCGACATATTCGTGGAACCATTGAAAGTGTGCTTCATCAGACATATCAGAATTGGGAAATGATTATTGTTGATGACGGCTCTACTGATGAAACAAGATCGGTTATTTCCTCTGTGGGCGATATGCGCATCAAGTATATATATCAAGAAAACAAAGGCCAATCATGGGCTCGTAATACTGCAATTGCTGCGGCGCGAGGCAGATACATTGCCTTTCTTGACGCAGATGACTTTTTTCTCCCCACAAAACTTGAGGAGCAAGTGCGTTACCTTGAAGAACACCCTGAGTGCGGGTTATCGTATTGTAAAATTCTGCATTTTTTTGAAGACGACGCACAGCAGTTATATTATTTCGCATTGCCGCATCCTTCGGGATTTATTTTCGAAGACCTGTTACGAACGAGTTTTATAAACCCCTTGACGGTTGTTCTCCGAAAAAGCATTTTGGATGCCCATGGAGCGTTTGAACCGAACTTTCGTCGGGTCGACGAGCAGTATCTATGGTTGAAGCTGGCGTACCACACAGTGCAGTTTTGTTATCTCGATAAACCGCTTGGCTTGTATCGTGTGCACAGTGAAAGCTTAAGCAATGAGGCAGTATATTTTATAGAAACAGAACAGACGCTTTTAAAGCTTTTTGAACATATGCGTGGGTGGATGAGCGTTGAAGAGGTGGAGCGGCATGGGCTTGATGCCGCAGAGCGGAGGGTACGAAAAAGGATTCTCTTTGGAAAATTGATTGCGGGCAAGAGTATTTTTTCACGTGCCATACGTGCATGGTACCACTGGAGGAGAAACAAAAGGATAAAGAATGTGAAAGTCACTCTCCCTGCGTAGCACTGGAAGCAGCGGCTTCGCATTCTACCGTGACGGTATCGAACGGGCGAAGGTTTTTTCAGATGCGCCGGTTGACTTTTTTCTTCTTTTGAGTTAATTTATAGACATGATTGTAGTCCGTGCGCCGTTGCGCATCAGCTTTGTGGGCGGGGGAACCGACCTTCCCGATTTTTATACCCGTTATCCAGGGCGGGTTGTTTCCACTGCTATTGATAAGTACGTTTATATTGTCATCAATCGTACGCCCCTCATTGACTTGGTTTCGGCGCGCTATTCTATTTCGGAGACGGTAGATCATCCGAGCAAGCTTCAGCATACGCGGATTCGGGCAGCGCTTCTTGATCTAGGTATAAAAAAGAATATCGAAATAGCCTCATTTGCATCGTTACCTTCCAAGACGGGACTAGGTTCTTCTTCAAGCTTCTCTGTTGCTCTCATGAGGAGTCTCCAGGCCTATCTTGGTACGTCGATTGACCGGAGGGGCGTTGCGGAAGCGGCGAGCCGGTTGGAGATTGAGTTATGCGGCGAGCCGATAGGAAAACAGGATCAATACGCCGCTGCCTTCGGGGGGTTTAATACGATACAATTTAATTCCGATCATTCGGTTAAGGTTGAGCCGATTCTTCTTGATTACAAAATGTGTGCAGATTTAGAGGAAAGGCTTCTCATATTTTTTTCTGGCCTTACAAGGTCGGCCTCGTCGGTGTTAGGAGAGCAGAAATCGAATATTAGAAAGGAAGATAAATTTCAGACAATGAAGGAAATGTCTGATTCGGTGCCGGCTTTTGTCGGGTATCTCCTTGCCGGCGACTATGCGGCGATGGGAAGAGCGCTTCATGAAGGGTGGCAGCGCAAGAAGAGTCTTGCTCAAAAAGTATCGAATCCCGTTATTGATGATTTATACGGCGCCGCCATACGCGCAGGCGCGTGGGGCGGTAAGGTATTGGGGGCGGGCGGCGGCGGCTGCCTTATGTTTATTGTCCCACCGGAAGCGAAAGGAGCGATTCGGGAGTGCATGCGTGCCACTGCGCAAAAACACGCCTTACAAGAATTTCGCGAATTGCCGATTAAATTTGTTCAGTCAGGTGTCGAGGTGTTGTACAACGCCGAGACGCACATAGTGTAATAATGGCATTTTCATTTATAGAACAATTCTCATCAAAGGTGAAGGGGGTATTGGATAATCTTCCTCAAGACGAAATCGCAAAAGCGATCAATGTTCTTCAGGCGTGCTATGAACGGGATGGCAGAATTTATGTATTTGGAAACGGGGGTTCGCTTGCCCTAGCGACGCATTGGGTAAGTGATTTTAATAAGACTGTATTCAGTCACAATTTAGGCAAACATTCGCGACGTTTTCAGGCCATACGCATCCCCACCACCGAAGAGGAGTTAACCGCGTGGGCTAATGACGTTGGGTTTGACATGGTATTCGCGGGGCCGCTAAAAAATTACATGCGCGACGGGGATGTGGTCATTGCGATTTCAAGTTCTGGCAGTTCTTTAAACATAAAGAAAGCAGTCGAATTGGCAAGAGTCATGTATATTCCGGTGATTGGCATCTCCGGCTTTGACGGGGGGGAACTTAATAAACTCTCCGACGCAAAGATATGTGTTGTGACCGATAAGGGAGAATACGAAATTGTAGAAAGCGTGCATGGCGTAGTGCTCCATATGATGACGAAGTACTTTAAAGATTATTTTGATCATTTGGCGTCAAAGCAATGAAGTCGATTGACAATGCGTTATGCGGCGGCATACACTTCAAAGTATGTATAAAGATTACATTGCGCAATATTTAAACGAGATGAAGGATATTGCAGATAAGATCGATCACGATGCGATTCATAAATCTATCGAGATTTTGGCTTCCGTGCGAAGCAACAAGGGCCGCCTTTTTATTTTGGGCGTAGGCGGAGGAGCGGGGCATGCGGGCCATGCCGTAAACGATTTCAGAAAACTTGCCGGCATTGAGAGTTATGCGCCGACCGATAATGTTTCTGAAATTACGGCTCGAACGAACGACGATGGGTGGCATACCGTGTTTGCCAATTGGCTGCAGGGCAGCTATCTCTCGGGCAAAGACGTCGTTTTGGTGCTTTCGGTTGGCGGCGGGAATGTTGAGAAAAACATAAGTCCCAACATTGTTGAGGCGCTCAAATATGCAAAGTCCGTTGGAGCTCGGGTGCTTGGTATTGTCGGCCGCGATGGTGGCTATACGAAGCAGGTCGCGGATGCGTGCATCGTAGTGCCGGTTGTTAATTCTTCGAGCGTGACTCCGCACACCGAATCGTTTCAAGCTGTGATTTGGCATCTTATGGTGTCCCATCCTCGTTTTAGGGTTCAGGAAGGAAAATGGGAGTCGACAAGGTTGGCGTAAAAATATAAGTCCAAGAGGTATCCCCATGAAAATTCTTATTACCGGCGTCGCGGGCTTTATCGGGAGTAATCTTGCTGACAAGCTCATAGCGGAGGGTCATGAGGTGATCGGCATTGATAACCTGGGATACGGCGTGAGGGAACAAGTTCCGTCCGGCGTCAATTTTTATAAAACCGACATCCGCTCAAATGAAATGTATCCTTTGTATCACGGCGCGTTTGCCGTGTTTCATCTTGCCGCAAAAAATGCTCTTCCTGATTGCCAGAAAGATCCTGTTGAAACTGCGGATATAAATGTGAGGGGAACGGCAAATGTCCTTGAGGCCGCATATCAAGGCGGGGTGCAAAAGGTTATAGTTGCCGAGACATCAGCGCTTTATGAAAATATCGAGAAGTATCCCACCCTCGAAGAACATATTGCTCCGAATGGTTTTTATGCGCTTTCTAAGCAGGCCGGTTTGCTTTTTGCCGAAGGGTACAAACGTTTCCGAAATTTAAAAATTACTGCGTTGCGGTATTTCAACGTATATGGCCCTCGTCAGGATTATCGCCGGAAACTACCACCCGTGATGAGCGCTTTTATTGTTAAGATGCTCCGAGGGGAACAGCTCGTTATTTACGGCACCGGCAAGAAACGCCGCGATTTTATACACGTCGATGACATCAATGCGTTTCATTTATTGTGCTTGAAGCATCCTGGAACCGATAATGAAACATATAATGTGGGGAGCGGAAAAAATTATTCAATTTTTGAGATATATGAAATGATTCGTTCGTTCCTCGGGGCTCATGCGGAACCTGTCTATAAAGACAATTGGGAGGGGGACGCGCAGGAAACCCTTGCCGACATTTCAAAAGCGAAGAGACTTGGATGGTCACCGAAAGTTGATATTCGTGAAGGCCTCCAGGGCATGATCGAATATATTAAGAAAGAAATGGCGAAAGGAAATGTTAAATGAATTATTTTTATGAAACCTGGAATTTTTCTCGATAGAGACGGGACTGTTATTAAACTAGTGGAAGATCTTCAGCTTGCGTCTCAGTTGAAGCTTTTGCCTCATGTTGCGCGTGCAATACGCGCGTTTCATCGTATGGGGTTTTTGGTTTTTATCGTTACCAACCAGCCGGTGGTAGCCCGTGGTTGGCTTAAAGAAAACGAGCTTCAGGAAATTCACCATGAGCTGTTGCGTCGCCTTCGCAAAGAAGGGGCATATATTAATGCTGTGTACTATTGTCCTCATCATCTTAAGGCAGACATGAAAAAATATCGAAAGGCATGCGCGTGCCGGAAGCCTGGTATTGGTATGGTTCGGCAGATTACGCGGGAGTTCCATGTTGACACGAAGAAAAGTTTAATGATAGGAGATATGACGCAGGATATTCTTGCGGGAAAGCGTGCGGGGATGAAGACTATTTTAGTTGGAACCGGGCATGGAGGAAGAGACAAGAAGTTTGCCGTTGCCGCCGATTATCGCGTTAGGGATCTCTATCGCGCCGCGTTGTTGATTGAAAGGCTTCGGCGGAGAGGCGGTGGTCTATTTCACGATCAAAACGAGAGGTTGACATCGCGTACATTCATTTGATAACGTAGAAGCGTCTTTATGATTGTTACAAGGACCCCATTGCGAATTTCGATTGCGGGCGGAGGAACCGACCTCCCGTCTTATTACTCAAGACTTGGCAGCTTTTTTATTAGTGCCGCAATAAATAAATATGTTTATATCACTTTTTACCGGACGTTTATTGAAGGAATCCGTCTTAAATACTCTCGAATGGAGGAGGTGGGAGGCGTTGATGAGATTTCACACGCGATTGTGCGTGAAACGTTCAGATTGCATGGGGTGACCAATAATGCCGAAATGGCTTCGCACGCCGATGTGCCGGGCGGAACGGGACTGGGAAGCTCCGGCTCGTTTGGAGTCGGGCTTTCCCATGCGTTGTATGTATCGGAGAAAAAAGCGCTAACTTCGTACGAGCTTGCCGAAGAGGCGACAAAGGTACAGATGGATATTCTGGGGTATCCTATAGGTCTTCAGGATCAGTACGCTGCCGCCTTTGGCGGATTTAACGGCTACGCTATTGCGAAAGATGGCACGGTAACGGTTGAGCCGATAAAAATAAGTAAGGAAAACCTCCAGCTTCTAAAGGAGCGATTGGTGATGTTGTTTACGGGCATTAGTCGATCCGCGAGCGATATTTTAGTCGAGCAGAAACGGAAGAGCGACGTGGATGATGAGGCGATGGTTGAGGCCTTGCACGAAATACAAAAGTTGGGGCACGAGACGAAAGAGGTGCTTGAAGGCGGCAATTTGAAGAAGTACGGTGAGATTATGCGCACCCATTGGGAAGCAAAGAAAAAGCGCTCGGCAAAAATGACGACCCCTAGAGTGAATTATTGGTATGAGGTTGGGTTGAAAAACGGCGCAATCGGTGGAAAATTGGTAGGTGCCGGGGGCGGCGGATTTCTGCTTTTTTATACCGAGGATCGTGAGAAATTGATTGCCGTAATGGAAAAAGAAGGTCTGCGCAATATGGATTTTGCATTTGACTTTGAAGGTTCGAGGGTGTTAGTAAATGAATAAAGCGTATGGCGAAGCTTTTCATCGATACTGCAAATTTGGAGGAAATAAAGGGCGCGCTTGATCGCGGCTTTGTTGGTGTTACCACGAACCCGTCCCTTCTGGCAAAGGAGCCGAAAGGAAATTACATGGCGCATCTTGGGAAGATTGTCGATTTAATTAATGGGTATCCGCTTCATGACGGGACGTTGCCGTCTTTAAGCGTCGAGGTTTTTACGAGCGACCCTGAAGAGATGGTAAAACAAGCCAAAGAATTCCGGGACACCCTCAAATATCCGAATCTCGCCGTAAAAATTCATATTACCCATCAAAATAAGGATAACCTCGCGGTTATCAGAGAATTATCTCGCGATGGTATCCAGGTGAACTGTACGGCATGCATGACCGTGTATCAGGCAACGATGGCTGCGGCTGCTGGCTCGCGGTTCGTATCACTTTTTTGGGGGCGTATTAAAGATGGAGGCAACCCGGGAGTAAAGTTTGCCGCGGCGCACAGTGAGATTCTCGAGAAAAAAATATTGCATCCTAATGATTTTGATCCGAGGATTGTCGTTTCGGAAACGCGCCACATTCTCGATAAGCATTATCCGAAATCAGAAATAATCGCAGGCAGCATCCGGAGCGCGATAGATATTAAAGAAGCGTCGCTTGCCGGTTCGCATATTGTAACCATTCCGCCTAAATTCATTCCTCATATGATCGGACATTACAAAACCGAAGAAGTTGTTGATCAGTTCTTGAGTGATTTTCAGGCGTGGCTTTCTTAAATTTTTTGTTTCAAATCAAAAAACTCCGCGCGCGGAGTTTTTTGATCAGATGCGGCTATCTTCCGGTGCCGACATAGATAAAACCGGTCCTTTTAAGCTCATCCTCGTTCGACGATAAGAAGTTTTTGGTATCGTATAGAATCGCCGGTTTTTTCATCACCGTCAGGATCTTTTTAAAGTCAAGTGATAAAAACTCCGGCCATTCGGTTATAATGAGAAGTGCGTGGGCGCCCCGTGCCGCCTCGTAGGGGTCTTTGAAGAACTCGAAACCTTCATTTTTTAGCTCCTCACGTGAGGTCATCGGATCATGGGTTTTTATTCTCACATTTCTTTTCAAGAGGCCGTTTATAATCTCAAGCGCAAGGGACCTGCGTAGGGTTGGTGTCCCGGGTTTGTAGGTGAGCCCGAATATGGTTACGGTTTTATCATGGAGGCCGCCCAGAAGTTTTTCGAGTTTGTCCTCAACGCTTAATTTTCGGCTGCGGTTTTTCTCAAGCGAGGCTTTTATGACAGGAAGTTTTATTCCATGCTCCTTACTTTTCTTCAGAAGCACCGAAAGATCTCGCCCAAGCGTCCCTCCGGAAAAACCTATGCCAGCCGAAAGAAACGCCTTGGGTCCGATGCGGGGGTCGGATTTCAGGGCCTTCGTAACTGATGTTACGTCGGCGCCAGTGCGTTCGCAGAGATCGGCGATGTCGTGAATAAAACTTATCGAAGTCGCCAGGAAAGCGTTTAGGGCGTGTTTTGAGACTTCCGCTGAGGCAAGGTTCATTTCGAGAAATTCTGTTTTAATGTCGGCGAATATCTCCTTGATCTTTTCCGCGGCTTCTTTTGTTTCCGTTCCGATGACGATTCGAGACGGTTCGAAGAAGCTTTTATGTGCTTGACCGAGTTGGAGATTTTCTGGAACATAGGCAATATCGAAGTGCGCGTCAGGCCGCAGCGTCTCTATGAGTGTTGCGAGTTCGTATGATGTTCCTACCGGAACCTGGCTTGTGACGATAATCATCGTTCCTTTTCGAAGTTGGGGCGCGCAAGTTTTTAGGATATCGAAGATGATTTTGGTATCCGGTTCGTCATTCTCGTCAACCGGCGTGTCGAAAGTTATCCAAATAATATCAATACCTTTTAACTGTGCAACGGCATTTGTAAACGAGAGTCGGCCGTCGGCAACATTCTTTTTGATCAATTCGTCAATATGCGGTTCGGCAATCGGTAGAATTCCCTTATTCAGATTTTCGATCACGCGCGGATCCGGGTCGTATCCAATAACCGTATGTCCCAGCCCTGCAAGGCCTGCCGCATATACCTCTCCGAGGTGCCACAAACCAACGATGCCGATTTTTCTGGAATGTTTCATGTTGTAATGCAAGAATACCACAGCCTCGGTTGATTGTTAATCCGTTGTGTCCGTACGTGAGGAGTTTCCGCAGCCATAGCGAGATGTTCCCCGTGGGCTTTACTTGGCCATGGAGCTTCACTAATATAACGGATAACTGTATAGTTATGTCATGAAAGCAGTTATCCTTGGGGCGGGTCTGGGGACCCGCTTGCAACACCTTATCACGAATATTCCGAAAGTGATGGTCCCGTTCGGCGGGAAGCCCTTGCTTTTGCATATTATTGAACGTTTGAAAGTGCAGGGATTCAATGAGTTCATTGTGAATCTCCATTATTATCCTGATGTAATTACCGATTTTTTCGGGGACGGAAGCAAATTCGGCGTTTCAATACAATACAGTTATGAGCAGGAACTTCTTGAATCAGCCGGAGCGATTAAAAAAATGGAGCAGTGGCTTACTGAAGACTTTGTGCTTATTTACGGGGATACGTATTTTACTATTGATGTTCGGGAGCTCGTCAAGATCAAACACACTACGAACGCGTTCGGAGTTATCTCGGTAAAACATACACAGCATCTTTCTCAGGCTGATGTTCTTGAGGTGGACCTTGCCACTAATAGGGTGATAAAAACTCATTCCCGGCCGCATAATATTACCGAGCTGCGCGAGGGCCTTTATTCAAGTAGCCCTCTTTACTGTTGGTCGTCTGAGATTTTGAATTTTATTCCTTTGGACCGAAAGGTGCATTTGGATCGGGAGATTGTTCCAAAGTTGCTTGAGGCGGGCAAGATTTTATACGCGCGGCCTCTTAGAGAAGGAGAAACCGTAATTGACGTAGGAAAGCCGGATAACTACCAAAAAGTTCTTGAACTTTTTGGTAAGCAATAAAATTTTGAATATAGCAATTATTGGCGCCGGTCTTATCGGCAAAAAACGAGCTCAGGCGTTTAAAGAAATACGAGGCGTGAGGTTTTCTGGCGCGTATGATATAGATAAGACGCGGATGAAAGCGCTTGTTTTGGAGTTTGGCGGAAAAGCATACAAGTCATGGGGGAAAACAGTAAGCGATAAACAAGTTGACGCCGTTGTCGTGGCAACAAGCCATGGCTGGCTTTCTCCGATTGCGCTTGAGGCAGTAAAAAACAAGAAGCATGTGCTCATCGAAAAACCCGGAGCAATTCGCGCCAAAGAATTAAAAGTAGTGTTAGCTGTCGCAAGAAAGAATCACGTTGCGGCGCGGGTAGGATACAACCACCGTTTTCACCCGGCAGTTACTAAGGCCCATAGTTTGTTAAAACAAGGAGCGGTTGGCACGCTACTCTATGCGCGCGGCGTATACGGCCATGGCGGCCGCAAGGGGTATGACAAGGAGTGGAGAGCAGACCCCAAGCGCTCTGGCGGCGGAGAACTTATGGATCAGGGGTCTCACCTTATCGACCTGTTTCAGTATTTTTTTAGCGAGCCTCAGCTGAAATTTGCCCGGCTTAAAACCTATTTTTGGAAGATGCCGGTCGAAGATAATGCCTTTATGGTTTTAGAAAACAATGTTGGCCAACTGGGGTTTTTACATGCCAGCTGGACCCAGTGGAAGAATATTTTTTCGTTTGAAATTTTTGGTACCCGGGGCGCAGTTGTTATCAGAGGACTTGGCGGAAGCTATGGTCCTGAAAGCTTAACATTGTACGTTCGTCCGTCCGAAGGCGGCGTTCCGAGAGAGAAATTCTGGAGTTGGGAGGGGACGGATGAGTCTTTCCTTCTCGAGACGCGCGAGTTTTTGAGAACCGTAAGAAACACCGCCGATCGTTATCGTGGAATAAAAGATGCAATACGAAACCTTGAAATTATCGGATCGGCATATCGCATGAAATAGCATCCTTGCCTTTTTGTTATTCTTTGCTATGCTTATCGCAGAACATCTAGATGTATATATGAAGGAGTGATTGATGTGATAAGTAGAACAAAGGGATTTGCGTTGGTTCTGGTATCGGTGATGATATTTGGATGGATGGGCGTTGTTGTGCGACGGTATGATTTAAATCCGCTTGCGCTTTTGTTTTTTTGGCAGCTTGTCGGTTTTCCGGTTTTTTTCTTTTCGGCTCTCCGGCGGAAGACCCTTGCCATCACCAAAAGAGATTTTTTAAATCTGGCAGCCATGACCGGCCTTGTGCTTCTTGCCGACGGGTCATTCTTTGCAGCGGTGAAACTCCTCCCTGTTTCAAGCGCTGTCTTTATCAAGTTTTTGTTTCCTTTGTTCGTGGTGATTCTTGCCGCTCCGATTGTTTCCAAAAAAGCGATACAGCGTGAATATATCTTGTCGGCTTTCTTGGGTATCTGCGGGCTTGCGATTCTTGTACTCTTGCGTGACCGCTCGGTATCGTTCGACGTACTTGGCGCTGGACTCGCGCTCATAACCGCACTGTCGACCTCTTTTGCGTTTTCTTTCGTGAAGCGTCTTGACCATCTTTCGCGTGGCACCCTCTTTAGCTATCGATACGGCATGGGGTTATTAGCGCTTTCCCCTGTTTTTGTCGCAACCGGACAGATGTCGACAGTTTCCGAGCCGAGAACGTTACTTCTTTTTGCGGCGTTCGCGTTTATATTCGGTGTCCTCGCTTCCGGAATGCATATAAAGAGCTTTGTGTATCTTGACGAACGAGAGGTTGCTACCCTCGGCTACATCGAGCCGCTTTTTGCAACCGCGTATGCCGTTTTAGCGCTTCAAGAGGCAGTATCGGCATCAATGGTCATTGGCGGCGCGCTTATTCTTGCAAGCGGACTCATGATTGTCCGTGGGGGCAAGCGCCGAAGCGACAACGCCCGCTTTTAAAAGCGGATCATCGAATTTCCAGGATGTGTAGTTTTTTTAGATCGGCTGCGCACCGCAGGCCGATTTCCTTTTTTAAATTCTGGTATTAGTATGTTAGGGAACCCCGTACAACGAATAATATGAAACTTATTTCGCTTAACATCTGGGGCGGCAAAGCTTTTGAGCCGCTCCTTGAGTTCATAGGGGCGCATAGAGACAGCACGGATATTTTTTGCTTTCAAGAGGTTTTTAAGTCGTCTTCTAATGTTCGGGTAAACCGTGGGGTGCGAACGAATATCCTTGATGATTTCTCGCGTACTCTTTCTGACTTTTGTAGTTATTTTGCTCCGGCACAAGACGGTTTTGATAATGACGGGCCGGTAGATTTTGAAATTTCAACGGGCCTTGCGACATTTGTGAGAAAAACCGTTTCGGTTGAATCATGGGAGAGCCTTTTCGTATGCGGCGAGCGAAACAGTGCGCGTGGGGATGACCCTACGACATTACCTGCCAACATGCTTTGTGGGCGGTTCGTGCACCAGGGTAAAAGTTTTGTGGTTTGCAATCTTCATGGTGTTGCGTATTCCGGAACAAAACTTGATACCGAACAGCGTTTGGAGCAGTCGCGAAAGATTCGGCGTTTTCTTGATCAAGAGCATGGTGCGAAAATTCTCTGCGGCGATTTCAACTTGATGCCGGACACGAACGCAATGAAAATTTTAGAAGAAAACTTAGAAAATCTTATCGAAAAGTTCCAAATTCCCCGTACGCGCAGCACCTTGACGCCGTACCATGGGATGCCGCAGGAACAAAAATTCGCGGACTATATTCTTGTTTCGTCCGATGTCCGCGTGACTAATTTCCAAGTTCCTGAAATAGATATATCAGACCATCTGCCTATGATATTGGAATTTCTTTAAGGTTAGGTAGCAAAAACTTAAAAACGCCGTTGGGTTTGTACGTGAGGGCGCGTGCGGGGCGCGATCTTTACATAAAGACAATTTACTGCTATACTTGTTGCAGAAAATCGACACCATCCATAAAAGAGAGCGAGGAGATGTTTCCAGAATTTGATGTTATCGTAGTGCTTGGCAGAGGCATTGAACGGGTTCTTATCGGTAGAGTAAATTTTCGTTGGCGGCCGACAGCGCTTGTTGAAAAATGCAAGCCGTCAACCGGCGAACACCTGGGTTTAAAAGAGATTGGCTTTGACATCAATCATCCGGATTGTCTTATCGGCGGCGGTAATGCCAATGTGCTGGCCGGACTCGAGCTTTTTGAAAAGCGCGGGGCTCACGCAGTTCTTTTTGCTTATGGGGCGCGATCGGATTATTTGCGGTTGATTGATGCGCCGAGCGAAGGAGAAATCATGATGCTGGAATTTGTCCGACGTCTCGGAAGGGGCACACAAGTCATTGCCGACACAGTTGAACCGCAGGTTATTATCACCGATCAAAGCGAAAAGAGCCCCGGATTGTATGATGTGTATGATGGGAAGATTGTTGCGGTTCCATTTGATGGTCGGATTCTTGGGGTTGAACTCCGCGGCGGACTTAAACGTTATGACGGAACGCCTTCGAATACGTTTACCGAACTGGATAATGTGTTTGGTTTTGCCGTAGATCGCGGGTATAAGCGAATCGCGTTAATTACCGTAAGCGTACATGTACCTCGAGTTATTGTTTTTGCCAGCTCGGTAAAAAAGCAAAAGCCGCGTTACGCAGGAATCGAGCTTTCATATTTTGATTCGGAAGGTTTGCTCATGAACAGATCACCGCGCTATCAGAAGTTTTTGGATGCCATGAGGCCTTCAGCTGCTTATTACCGGAATCAATTTCGGGAGTGGTCGGGAATACAAGCATTTTGTGAGGGGAAATATCGATCGGTTCAAGGAAATAAACAAGGATGATACAATGGAAGCGATGACCATATCCGATCCAATAGTTCGAAAAGCACTTGATGTTATTCAATTGAACGGATGGCGACTTCGCGAGATGTTGTATAAATGGTCAGCAGATCGAATTCGCGGAGCAGTGCCCGATGATAAACTTCACGATGCGGATGAGCCTCGAAGCGCTATTACCCACGCGGACATTATGGTGCATACAGCGGTCGTTGAAGCATTTGCCGATGAGCTGGTAACGATCATTGCTGAAGAAGGAATCGTTGAGAAGCCCAATGCGCGTTATCGCATTGTGCTTGATGATCTTGACGGTACGTACAATGCAAGCAGAGGAGTTTTAGGACGGTCTGCGGTGTCGCTTGCAATTGATGAACAGGTGGGTGGGGCGTTTCTGCCGCTCGCGGGCATGTGGTACAATCCATATTTCGATGAGGCGGTAGTAGGAGTTCGCGGGTGCGGCGTGTGGTATCGGTGCGAAGGAAAGGAAATGCCTGTGGGGCGCATCGAGTCTCCGGTGACGCTTTCTCGATCTCGAATTATCACAGGAAGTACCGGAGCAACGAATGACCCTCGGTCTAAGATGTGGAACCTGCCGCTCTCGATCCTTGCCGGTAAGATCCCTGCACCTTTGAATTATGAGTCCTCGGTCGTGAGTCTTGTGGATGTAGCCTTGAGTAGAGCAGAGGGGTTCGTAGTTGCGGGCAATAAGGCATGGGATTTGTGGTCGGCTCGAACGATCTTTAGAGAACTCGGGATCCCGTATGCGTTTTTTACCGAATGTTGGAGAAGGTAATTGATTACAGAAGATGAGATTTCTACTTTTGATCCAAAGAATCATCTTTTCGCGTTCGCATGCGCGTCGAATCGTGCGCTATTTGATCCGATCGTAGAGATATTGAGTGCATAATGGATACTCTCGCCTTGGCGGGAGTTTTATATTGCATTCGCGCAACGCTGGTGATACAGTAGGAATCGTACCATGAAGAATCCCAGGGTTAGCATTGTTCTAGCTACGTATAACCGCGCGCATTTTTTGGGTGCGGCAATACAAAGCGTGCAAAAACAGACATTTCAAGATTGGGAACTTATTGTTTCTGATGACGCTTCGACGGATAATACCCTTGAGATTGTAAAAGAAATACAGGAGAATGAACCGCGTATCCGGTACCGGAAGAATGAAAAAAATCTGGGCATTTCGCGGAATTATAATGCTGCAATTCGAGCCGCCCGCGGTGAGTATATTGCGATGATTGATGACGATGATCCGTGGGTCGGCTCCGAGAAACTTTCTAGGCAGGTTTCTTTTTTTGAAGAGAACGGTGATTATGTCGGCGTCGGCGGCGGAATGATCGTTGTTGATAGAAGCGGCAAGGAGTTGTTTCGATATTTTAAACCGGAAACAGATGGTCAGATACGAAAATCAATGTTTTTTTCTAACCCAATGGCAAATTCGGCGACCCTCTTTCGGAAGAATGCCGCGCTTCAGGCCGGTCTCTACGATGAAGAAATTGAACATGGCGCAGATCGTGATTTCTGGCTCCGCATGGGAAGAATTGGCAAGCTCTATAATTTTCCTGACCATTTTGCGTACTATACGATTAGCGGCCAGAATTCACTTTTTAAAAGTCAGCGTATTGTGCTACGATGCGTAATCAGATTTTTAAGGAAGTACAGACAGTATTATCCTCGATATTCCTACGGAATAATTTTCACATACGGAGTGTATCTTTATTCCTCTCTGCCGCAGTGGTTTCATGCCTTTACCGACGTGCCGCTTTTTTTTGTAAAGCGCTTGGTTTTTGATCGTATAAGAAAAAGATGAAACTAGGGGTGTATTTTGTATCATGGCAGAACCATTAGCGAGTGTGATTATTGCGACTCGAAACCGCGCTTCCCTTGTGGGGCGCGCAATCGGAAGCGTTGTATCCCAATCGTTTCCCGATTGGGAGCTTGTCGTCGTTGACGATGCCTCTACGGATACTACGTCCGAGGAGTTGAGAAAATTGCGTGAGCGAGATGCGCGGATGCGATATGTGCGGAATGAAGTGCAGATAGGAATAGCTAAATCGCATAATCGCGCCATTGGGGAAGCGAGGGGAAAATATATCGCGGTTCTTGACGACGATGATTGGTGGGCAGTTACGGATAAGCTCGTGCTCCAAGTTAAATTTTTGGAGGAAAATCCGGCTTATGTGTTGGTAGGAGGAGGAGTTGTCGTAGTTGACGAAAAAGGCCAAGAGCGTTACAGGTATCTCAAGCCCGAACACGATGCGCAGATCCGAAATGTAGCTCTTTTTGCAAATCCCATGGCTCATTCAACCGTGCTGTATAGGAAAGAAGCGGCGCTGAGGGTAGGATTGTATGATGCGTCATATAACGGTCATGCCGCGGACCGTGCCTTGTTCCTGCGGCTTGGAAGAATGGGTAAGTTATACAATTTTCAAGATTATTTAGCGTATTATACGCTCGGCGTTCAAAATATGTTTCTTAGCCATCAGCGAATGCAATTGAAGGCATCACTGATGCATATGAAAAAGTACAGAGAGGGATATCCGTATTTTCTTCCCGCGCTTTGCCTCAACTGCGCAGTATATCTATATACGTTTTTGCCACAGCAAATGCGTGAGCCTCTTAACGCGTCACTAGTGTATCTTAAGCGGATAATGTTTGATCGAGTACGTCCGCGAAATATCCGAGAGGCATGAAAATTTTACACACCCATCATGATTATAATGATTGGAGCGGTTCGAGAATCCTGAAGTTCATTTCAGAAGAACTTGTGCGGCGCGGACATGTAGTGAGGGTGCTTACCGGTGGTCGAGAGCGCGTTACGGAAACGATTAATGGTGTTATAGTTGACCTTTTTCCTATTTCTGGAAATCTGGTAAGCGGTATTCGCGGGAAAAGAGAATATATTCAAGAGTATGACGATATAATCCTCGCGAGCGGCGCCGACGTTATGTTAAACTATGCCGTACAGAGTTGGGCAACCGACTTGGTATTTCCTTTGCTTCCGCGCATCAGCGCAAAGAAAGCGTTGGTTCCGTGCGGTTATTCGCGGCTGGGAGATAAGCATTACGAATCATATTTTTCAAAACTTCCGGACTACCTGAAACAATATGACCATATCATCTATCTGTCGCATAATTATCAAGATAAGAAGTTTGGAGATGAGAAGGAGATTCATAAATACGTTAATTTTTCAGTCATTCCGAATGCGGCAGACGAACGAGAATTCGATCTAAGAATATCGGGTGTCCCCAGATTGAACTTTAGAAAAAAATACGGCATCAATACTCCGTATATGATTTTGGCTGTCGGCAACCATTATTTGGCCAAAAACCATTCTCTTTTATTGAAAGTCGTTGCCGGAATTAAAAGAAAAGACATAACCTTTGCGCTCGTTGGCCGGCCCACCCGGCCAAAATGGCGCGGTTGTTATTTGTTGTGTAACGGCGCCAGCCGGTTCATTAAAAATCTTCGGCTGTTTGATTCTTTGTCGCGCGAGGATGCCGTTGCGGCCTTTCGGGCCGCCGATATATTTCTTCATACTTCAAAAGTTGAATGCGATCCGATTGTGATGTATGAGGCATTTGCGTCAAGAACTCCTATTGTTGCAACGCCGGTTGGAAGCATTCCGGAATTCGAAGAATATCTCAATATCGCGAATAAATCGGGGGAGATTATTCAGAGGGTTAGCTTTCTTTTGGACAATCCAAAAGAGCGTTTTCTTTTGACTGGCCGCGCATACCGTCTTTGGAGAGAAAAATACACTCTAGCAAGAATAGTTGATCGTCACGAGGAGTTGTACAATGAGTTAGCATCAAATAGGTTATAACTAAAGATTGTTACACTTAAACCGCGATCGCGGTTTAAGTGTAACAAGGGGTAGGAGGAAAACGGTTGCGCTTCCAGGAGCCTTGAGGAGATTAGTAAGATTCGGTTATTTTTTGTTGAGAGCAGTAAGCATGGCGCCAAGAGTCCATAACCAGCGTAGGTTTAACGAATCAAGAAATAGCGAGCTGGCGAGAACGCCGATGAGCGCCGCATAGGTCCCTATCCAGACATAGTCCGGTTTTTTAATCATTAGCCAATCTTTTATAAGGAAATATCCACCGATTCCAAAAAGGATTAAGCCGATAACGCCAGCGGTAAGAATGATTTCAAAAATAACTCCATGAACTGCGCGATGTCCTTCGTTGCCTGTCTTGAGATTGACGAGTCGGTGATAACCAGGGCCAAAACCCAGAGGATTTTCCGTAGAATATCCAAGCGACTGAAACCATAAGTTTTTTCTGTCCTGACCATGCTGGAGTCGTTTTGGTTGGGCATAGATAATCAAGGGAAGCGCCCTGATAAAAGACTGATCGGTTGCATTTTCGCCGCCAGGCCCCACGCCTTTTTTAAAATCAAAATAATAACCGGTTCGGGCAAAGGTATCGGTTTTTTGCCGATCATCAAGAAGGAAGAATCCGGTCGAAAGGATTGCTATAAAAGTTATCAATGCGGCAGCAGATATTTTCACCCTCGAAGAGGAAAAGCGAATAATAGTTACTGAGGCGACTAAAAAACCAACGATGATTCCAGCCCAACCAGACCGAGAACCGCTCCACCAGATAGTGCTCATGATGAGCGTTGCCCCCGTCCCGCATAGTATTTTTTGGTATAGCCGCCAATTAGTTTTTAACGCTGCAACAAAGAGGAAAATAACCGCGATAATCGAAAAGTTCGCAAAATAATTCGGGTCGCTGAAAAAACCTTTAAATCTTGTTCCGCCGCCGGTCATTCCTAGCGCTTCGACAGCTTGCGGAATTCGTCCTATAAACGCGACGATAAGCGGAGAAAGAAATGCAAAGAAAGTCAGCCGGACAAAGTTTTTGTCACGAACGCCATAGAAAATAACGAGAAGAAAAAATAAAATTGCAATAGAAATTCTGAAATATTCCATGCCAATAAGTTTGATCGGAAGGTTATTGAAATTTAAGGAACTTATAAACGTACCGGCGAACAATGAAAGATAGAACACTCCTAGCAATAAAAAAATTTTTATAAGAAATTTTTGAAAATCTGGCCCGACTCGGAATTTAATTTGAACCAGATGGATAAAAGTTAAAATCGCCGCGAGGGCGATAAAAATTTCACTGGGCTTGAGATTGGGCGACTCAAGCGTTCCGCCCATTCTCATCGAGAGAAAAAAGACAGAAAGAAAAACGCAAAGCTTCGCCGAGCCGCGCAACACCCCTTGTGAGTTGTATCTATTAAGAGATTCGCCCAACGGAAATCGTTATTCTTCGATTATTTTGGATTATATACCAGAAGCTTTGCGGTTTTAAACAGCGTGACAAAGTAGAGAAGGACCGACCTATTTTTTACATAGTAGATATCGTATTGGAGTTTTTTATAGGCGTCCTGGATCGAGGAACCATAGGGATAATTAAGCTGAGCCCAGCCGCTAAAGCCGGGGCGAATGACATGGCGTAGGTCGTAGTATGGAATTTCTTCCCGTAAATTTTTGACGAATTCGGGCCGCTCCGGGCGGGGACCAATGAGTGAAAGTTCCCCCCGTACAACGTTGAGCATTTGGGGGAGCTCATCAATGTGCGTTTTTCGCAGTATGGTTCCCATCCGCGTGATGCGCGGATCGTTTTTTTGCGCCCATCGGGCGCCGTCTTTTTCTGCGTCGGCTGTCATAGTTCGGAGTTTATATAATACAAACTCCCCTCCGTTTTTTCCGATGCGCTTCTGTTTGTATATGAGCGGCCCCTTTGAATCAAGCGAGATGGCGGCGGTTGCCAGAAGCATGAACGGTGAAAAGATAATGGCTAGAAGGCTCGCGCCAAGAAGATCGCAGAAGCGAATAAGCGCATCGTTGATTTGCTTGGGGCCCCTTGCAAGGTGTTCAATAAACCAGGCGCCCTCGAGCGATGAGACGGGAATCTTTTTCAAAAGCATTTCATAGAGAAGGGCAGTGTCAATGACATTGATGTCGAGATGAAGATTGCGGATGACGGCGGCGGTAAAGCCCGAATCATTTTTGAGGTTATGCGTAGTGGCAATAAGATTGATGCGTTCTGTGCGGAGGATATCTTTGATTGATGAGATAGTTTCATATTCACCGAGCCGATGGCATATGCGGTATCCCAATTGGGGATTAGCGGTTATGAAATCGGCGAGCTCGGCGACCTCTTCTCCGTTTCCAATGAGCAGTAGGCGTATTGCGGGAGCCGTAGCGCCGATAATGCGATTGTAGAATCTCCGCCACGCAAAAAATAAGATGCTGAAAATGACGGCGAAGATCGCCAAATTGGTTTTTGGCGCAAATCCCTCCGGGGACACGAAATAGAAAAAGATAACCGCCGTTCCGATATTGATCGTAAGCGCCCAGCAGAAAAGCCGTATGAAGGCGAGATTATTTTTTAACGTCCGGGGGTCGTACAGCCCGAAGAGAAAAAAAACAAATAGCCATACCATGAAAACAAAGGTAAAGGGGACGAGATGTTGTACAACGTCGAGCGAGTAGGATGGTTTAAACTGGAGCCGTATCCATAACGCGAAAAACAAGGAAGCGTAGAGAACGACGATATCTCCGAAAAGTAATACTATTTGCCTCAATCGATATTTGACAGTCATTGATTACCATATTACTATAAGATACGAAATTGAACAATTGATATGGATCAAGAAAGTCGACAATCGCCATTGCCCCATGAGTCGTTGCCGGTACCCCCGTTAAGAAAACGGGATTATTTTCTGCCGTTTTCAATTTTGATTTCAGGGGTTTTGATTTCCGGCTCTGTATGGTATGCAAGCAATCGGCAGCAAGCGTTTCAGGGACGGCCGATGGGGGGTGGCAGCCAGGAGATGGCGCAGGTAGGCGGCGCGCTGGATGGTCCTGTCGCTGATACCGCTAGCGGCATTCCTATGATAGACGACGATGTGGTACTGGGCGATCCGGATGCGTCCGTAACGCTTATAGAATTTGGAGATTATCAGTGTCCGTTTTGCGGCGTATTTTACCATGAGGTGGAACCAAAAATAAAAGAGAATTACGTAAAAACCGGAAAAGTGCGGATGGTGTATCGGGATTTTGCATTTCTCGGTCAGGAATCGTTGTGGGCTGCCGAGGCCGCTGAATGCGCGAAAGACCAAGGAAGATATTGGGATTTTCACGATTATCTCTTCAGCAATCAGAACGGAGAGAATCAAGGCGCATTCAACCAAGAGAATGTAAAACAATTTGCATCGACCCTTGGTCTTGATCGGGATCAGTTTGACCCTTGTTTTGACGGCGGAACGTATCGAAATGAAGTTACAAAAGACACTGCCGACGCGCAACGCGCGGGGGTAAGCGGTACCCCGACTACTTTTATCAACGGCCAAATGCTGGTGGGCGCCCTGCCCTATGAAGCGTTTGAAGCTGCAATTGAAGAAGCGCTCAATGCGCTTTAGAATTTTGAATCCCGCCTCCTTGGGGCGAGGCGCCAGACCGTCCGAAAACTCAAAAAGTTCAAAACTCGGTGTAGTGTTTAAGCCAATTTTTTAGTTTCAAAAGTATCAAAATGGCAGTTTTCGGACGGCCTGGGCTGGAATTTGGAAATTGAAAGACTTTTCTAGATTCTAAATTCCAGTCAACGCGGCTTTGGTTTTTCGCCGAAGTTTTTTATTATTAATAACATGAGCAAGAAGACGCATTGGTTATTTTTTTCTACGGGGGTTTGGCTTATTGTTTCGCCGTGGGTGTTGGGGCTTGCAGAGCTCAACACCGTCGTTCTGAATAATGTTATAATCGGATTATTACTGGTCTTGGTTTCGTCCTGGTCGATCTATCGTTAGGCTTGTAGCTTTTTTGAATCTGGAATTTAGAATCTTGAATCTGGAATTTTTTATTCCAAACTCCAAATTCCAAACTCCAAATTCTAGGCGTGTGGTAAAAATCTACACCACTCCGACGTGCGTCTACTGTAAGATGGCGAAGGAGTTTTTCAAAAAGAATAATGTCGCGTATCAGGAATTCGATGTGGCGGCGGATATGAAAGCGCGGGAGGATATGATTCAAAAATCGGGCCAGCTTGGCGTGCCGGTGATTGACGTGGATGGGAAAATTATCGTGGGGTTTGATAAGGCAGCATTGGCACAAGCCCTTAATCTCTGAGCTTGTAGCTTCTTAGCTTGTAGCTTTTTAGAAGGCGCGCGAGATCGGATTTCTAATAAGCTACCAGCTACAAGCTAAAAAGCTAATGTATGTACGATCTCATCATTATCGGCGGCGGGCCTGCGGCGATTGCGGCCGGAGTCTACGCCGCCCGGAAAAAAATTAAACTTCTTTTGATTACCGATGGTTGGGGCGGGCAATCTATAGTTTCCGCGGATATCCGTAATTTCATCGGCACCAAATCGATTTCCGGATTTGATTGGGCGCAGATGCTGGAGTCACATCTTCGTGATCAAGAAGACATAGCGATTATTGACGACGATAAGGCGGCGAAAGTCGAAGAAAAGGGAAAGGGATTTATGGTTATCACCGAACAAGGAAAGTTGTTTGAAACGAGATATATTTTGGTGTGTTCGGGAAGCCGCCGGAGAAAGATCAATGTGCCCGGGGAAAAAGAATTTGACGGAAAGGGGGTGGCTTATTGCAGTACCTGCGACGCCCCGCTTTTTAAAGATAAGGTGGTTGCTGTTTTGGGAGGAGGCAATGCGGGCCTTGAGGCGGCGATCGATCTTTTGCCATACGCGGCCAAGATTTATCTTATGGAATATGCTGAAGTCCTTCGCGGCGATCCGGTGACCAGAGAAAAAGTGCAGCAGTCAGACAAGGTTGAAATTATCACGATGGCGCAGACTATCGATATTGCGGGCGATAAAACAGTCACCGGTTTGAATTACAAGGATCGTAAAACAGGCGAGGCGAAGCACTTGGACCTCGGCGGCGTATTTGTGGAAATAGGATCAATTCCCAATGCGGATTTTGCAAAAAACCTCGTACAAGTTAACCAATTCGGCGAGATTATTGTTGATCCTAAAACGCAAAAAACATCGCGCGACGGTATTTGGGCAGCCGGTGACGTTTCTGACGTGATCTACAAGCAAAATAATATCGCAATGGGTGATGCCGTGAAGGCGGTGCTGAATATATACGATGCGCTAAATAGATAAATTATCCTTCAACCCCTTCGGTATTGATACCTTAACAAATTTTTGCTATAATTGGTCTTAGTCAGGCGTAAAAGTTCTACGCCTCCACAATTAAGAATTAAGAAAGGGAGGAATGCATGGCAGTCTCCAGTACCACTGCTTCTGCGGCTTCGGAATCGATTGAAAAGAAAGTTGACCCCAGGAAGTTGGCAAGTCGCATCAACGGCCTCATCGACCAGTTCCATGTCAACGCTGTCTCGGAAGATCCATTCGAATGGCAGCCAACTTCCGCCTACGCGAAGGGCAAGGAAATCCTCGCCGAGGTTGCGGACTTACTCCGCGGCTACCAGCATGTCTCAAAGAAGGGTGTTGTCACCAAGATTCTTCTTTTCGGCGTCGGACTACCTCTGCTTCTAGCTTTGGGAGCATGGCAATTGCAAATCCCCTCTGGTGAAGATGCGCGGGTCATTGTATACATCAGTCTTGGGGTAGTGGCTCTCGGCGTGATCATCGCCGCCGCCGTCATCGGCACACCGGAAGAGATCGATTTAGATTTCGGTCTCGCATGGTACACCATCTCACGTGGATGGGCGTTTAGCAGATGCAATCAATCAGCAGCATGGGAGCTATACTGCAAGCGCTTTGGGTATTTCAACTGCGGCGATGAAGACCAAGGCATCCCTCTTCGCATTTGGGGAACCACAGAGGATGGCCGTCCGTTCCAACTGTTTGAATTCTACTATGAGACGGTCTACTACACAACGGAATATACGCATGACGAAAAAGGAAATATCACCGGATCTTACCAAGTAAAGCATGAAGATCCCCACTATCGCTATGGTATTTTCTTGAAAGTGCCCGAATCGAAGGTGCGTTTCCGTATTTCAGAAATAGGCGGCGACTTCGGAAAACGGGTGGAGTTAGAGTCTGCGGCGTTCAACGATGCTGTGGGCGTCTACTGCGACGAAGCAGATGAGGCAGAGGTGGTCAAGTTTCTCTCCCCTGCTGTCATCGTCGCAATGGAGGAGTTCTTCACCAACCTCGACGGAGTCGTCCTGGATTTCTATCCTGGAATGCTCCTGGTAGGAACCGAACACGACTTTCTCGGCGACGGGTCGGTAACGCTCAATGAGAATGCCCCCCGGTTTGAGGAAGAGGCTAATCGCTTCGGCGAAGGGATCGAGAAGTTCCGCGCCTACATCGACGGCGCAGTCAACGCGTTCCGCAAGTACAACGACTAACCCCGGAGGGAGCAGACAATGCACTGGCTAATCGTCGTAGTTCTCGCAAGCATCATTCTCATTCCGCTTCTGACGTTATGGGGCTGCTATAACGGCCTCGTCGCTCGGCAAAACAAAGCACGCCAGGCACTCAGCGGCATCTACGTACAGCTCAAACGTCGCGCAGACCTCATCCCAAATCTGGTGGAGGTCGTGAAGGGCTATGCCCAATACGAACGTTCCACCCTGGAACAGATCACACAGCTGCGCCGCACGCTTCTCGCCACATCCGAAACTGACGCTCTGGCACTTCAGCAAGTTGCACAGGGGATGAACCGGGCATTCGGCCGCATCTTCGCAATCGCTGAGGCCTATCCCGACCTCAAGGCGAGTCAGCACTACCTGAAGCTCCAGGAAGAACTCTCCGAGACCGAAGATCAGATTGCGGCGGCTCGCCGTATTTACAACGCCAACGTTACCGACTACAACGTTATAACCGAACAATTTCCTTCCAACGTCGTAGCCCGGCGCTACAATTTCGCCCCGTTCACCCTTTTCGAGGAAGACGCGGCCGCGAATCAGGTGCCGAACGTTTCAGGGATTTGAACGTCCCGCCCCGCCCGCTGCAACCGTAGCGGGCTTCTCCTTTTCCCAAAATTCTCTGAGAAGCTCGCCCCCCCCCTTGCACTATTTTGGTTTATTGTATATAGTGGTAATGGATCATTGTTTGCAGCGGAATCTTTCTGAAAAGGAAGAGGCGATGAAAGTGGGACGGGTGCCTTTGGTCTTCGGACTTGCAGTGATTGCCGTGAGCGCATGCGCAAAGTATGAGCCGAACACGGACACACAACCGAGGCAACAGAGCGTTTTTCTCACGGGGTATAACAACTATTATTGGGGATTTACGGCGTATATCGCAGATCAGTGGGGTAATGTCTATAGCGGTCGCGTGTGCCAGGTCCGGAACATCGGGCCGTTTCAGTGCAAGATAGGCGCTAAACTATTTGTGAACAAGGATGCATATCTAAAGGTGGATGCATTCGCTTCAAACGATGTGCTTAACCTCCCTGTTCCTATCGGCGTTTCTGCCGGAACCGTTCTTGTGCTTGATGTAGCATCCAATTTTTACTCTACGCAGTCTCCGGCGATCCGTTGATCTTTTTGCCAACACAAGGGATAGGCCCGCGTTCTCGCGCGGGTTTTATGTTTCATGCGCTTGAAACCTCTCTCATGAATGAGGAAATTTTGAACGTAAACGGAGGCGTGATTGCGTTGGGACATCTCTTGGGATGCAGCGGTGCGCGGATGACCACCGCGCTTCTTTACGAGATGCACCGGTGCGGCATCCGGTTCGGCCTTGCAACGATGTGCGTTGGCGGCGGCATGGGAGCTGCAGGAATTTTTGAACCGGAGGAATAGTAAGCGATAGAGGCTCTTTTCGAGTTATCCACAGTCCTCGTGTTGTACGGATAAGATCAGTGGTAGTATTACAGTAGATCCTTTGGGCAGCACCTTTCGTTTGAAATCCCTTCGGGAAGCTTGACTTCCCTTCGGGGAAAAACACTGCCGCGTAGTGCGGCAACACACGAAGACCCGTTTCCATGCGAGACGGGCCTTTTTTATTTTAGCGGGCGAGCGTAGCTGCGTCAGACGCGGCGTAGCGAGCGCCTATGCGTAGATGGTATAATAAAATGAGATATGAAATCACGACTTACCATTATCGCCATCAGTTTGCTTGTGTTTGGAAGCCTTATCGGTTATCTCCTGTATTTAACCACCCAAGAGGCATACAAAGATTTAGCAGCGCTACCGTCAGTATCTCTTCCGCCGCCGGAGGACGGCGAATTGTCGTCGGTCGTTTTTCCTCCTGTTGAAGAGCCTTTTTTGTTTGAGTCGACGCCTCCGTCCGAGCCGTCCCCTTCGCCGGTTTATTTTCCGCCGCCTCAAAGTTTCATACGCGGAAATCCCGTGTTATTTATCTCGCCGGACCTTATCACCGTAGAGACAGGGGAGACGTTTTCGGTGGAAGTGCGGGTAAATTCCGGAGGAGCAGATATTACTGCGGTGAGCGCGTATTTGGAATTTGATCCGAAGCGACTGGAGGCAATAACCATTGATGCGTCGCAGTCGGCGTTTCCCATTGAGGCGGAGAAATTGATAAAACCCGGTTTTGTGCGCATCACGCGCGGGAAGCGCGATCCGGCGTTTAACGGCGCATCGGGGCTCGTGGCGATCATACAGTTTAAGGCCGTCAGCGCGGGAAGCGGTGATATTTTGTTTGTGGTGAATAAACCCGGGGTCGCGCCTTCTCAAATCATTCTTGACGATAATCGCGGAACGAATGTCTTGAAGGACGCAATGAATGCGACCTACAATATTTTTAAAATCTAGAAAATAGAATATAGAATTTATTTCCGTGAGCCCCCGATTTTTATTTCCGTCGTTGGAAGTTGTTATTGTTTTGCACAATATTCGAAGCATCCATAACGTGGCTTCTATTTTTCGTACCGCAGACGCCGCGGGAGTGGGGAAGGTGTATCTGTGCGGCATTACCCCATCTCCCATCGATAGGTTTGGAAAGCCGAGACCCGATTTTGTTAAAGTTTCTTTGGGCGCAGAGAAACATATTGTATGGGGAAAGGCCGGCTCTATCGCAAGACTTTTCGTCCGTCTTAAGGAAGACGATTTTTATATTGCCGCCATTGAACAGCATCGAAGCGCTATATCGTATTCCAGATTCCATCCGTCAGTTGGCGGACCAGATTCCAAATTCAAGACGCTCAAGCTGGCGCTTGTGTTTGGCAACGAAGTAAAAGGACTGCCGCCGTCGGTATTGCGCCGCGCGGACAAGGTTTTAGAAATTCCGATACGCGGTAAAACGGTTCGATGCGCTTACCATCCCAAGAATGGTCCCGGCCGTAGCCGCGGGAAAGAATCTTTGAATGTGTCGGTCGCGGTTGGGATAGTGGCTTATTTTTTTCTATGCCAACGATGAAGTTAACATATGTATTCATTGCCGTTGTTTTGACAGGAGGAATTGCCGCCGCCTCCAATTTTTATCTGGCGAATGAAACTGTTGAAGACGGAGAGAATAGCGATGGTGCGGTTGCCAAGCCTCGAATTGATTCATATGCTGACGATTCGAGGCTCATTGAAATAAAAATAGGGAATGCCGTGCTTGCGGCAGAGGTTGCCGCGAGTCCGCAAAAAAAAGCAAAGGGATTGTCCGGGAGAAATGCGCTTGGAGAAAATGAAGGAATGTTGTTTGTGTACGACGCGCCGGGTATGTATGGTTTTTGGATGCAAGGAATGAAATTCGATTTGGATTTTGTGTGGATACGCGATGATACAGTGGTGGGTCTTACAACCTACGTGTCCGTGCCGGAGGAGGGGAGCGGCAACCTTCCTGCGTACTACCCTCCGGAGCCGGCGGATATGGTGCTGGAGATTAATGCGGGATCCGTTGATAAATTCGGCATTGGGAAGGGAATGACGACTCAACCGATTATATTTCAATAAAAAGTCCCCGACGCGGATTTTGTATAACCATGAGGTATCGAGGCATAATAGGAGAAGGATGGGTTAAGCATATCAAAGAACATGAAGATCATTTTTAAGCACTCGCGTTCGTATGTAATTCGGTTTGAACGGGGAGAGCTGTGGCCGGAAGTTTTTTTAGTTTTTTGCCGCGCACAGGGCGTCCGGAGTGCGTTTTTCTACGGCTTGGGCGGCTTTATCGATCCGGAGGTGGCCTATTACGACTTGAAGCGCACAAGACAGTACGCTTCAAAGCGCTTAAAAGGAGTTTTTGAGGTGTTAACGCTTACGGGCAATGCTGCGTTTCTAGATGGCAGGTTCGTCGTGCATTGCCACGTTGTGCTGGGAAGGAAGGACTATGCTGCGGTCGGCGGACATTTGGTGAGCGCCCGTATCGGAGGAACCTTGGAGTTGTATGTGCATACGCTTGGTAGTAAAATTATTAGAAAGAAGGATAAAAAGACAGGACTCAAATTACTAGAATCTGGAATCTAGAATATAGAATTTAGGGAACTATTGCTTTCCTAAGTCCTAAATTCTAAATTCTTTTCAATGAAACTTCGTGTTGCCATAAATGGTTTCGGGCGCATCGGAAGACTCTTTTTCCGTCAGGCATTTGAACGTTTGGAGATAGATCTGGTTGCGGTTAATGATCTTGGAGAGCTCGAAAACCTGGCATATCTTTTAAAATACGATTCGGTATACCGCACGTACGCAAAGCCGATCCGGATTGAAAGAAGTGAAAAAGATCAAAACGGAATGGGGTATCTTTTTGTTGGCGGACACAAGGTGATCATGTTTAAGGAAACGGATCCGGCTCGATTGCCGTGGCGAGAGCTTGAGGTCGACGTGGTAGTGGAGTCGACCGGCGTGTTTGATTCATACGAGAAGGCGTCCGTGCATTTGGCCGCTGGAGCAAAGCGGGTGGTTATCAGCGCGCCGGCAAAGGACGAAGATGGTTTGGCCGGCCAGACCGTTTTGCTCGGCATTAATGAAGAGAAATTTCGTCAAAGCTCTATTTCTTCCAATGCTTCATGCACGACAAATGCTGTTTCGCCGGTGATGGAAATTCTAAATGAGGAAATCGGCATCAAAAAATCGATTCTGTCTACCGTACATGCGTACACTGCGACCCAGATGTTGGTTGACAGCGCCGTGAAGGGAAAAGACTACCGGCGTGGCAGAGCTGGCGCGCAAAATATCGTGCCTTCGACCACCGGCGCAGCCATTGCGGTAACGCGCGCGATTCCAGAACTTGCCGGAAAATTTGACGGCGTGTCATTCCGGGTTCCGGTGATGGCGGGTTCATTTGCCGACATCACGTGCGTTACGGCGCGCAAGACGAATGCCCAAGAGGTCAATGATATTTTCAGGCGAGCCGCGAAAGAGCCGCGGTGGCAGGGCATTTTAAACGTTGTTGAGGAGCAAATTGTTTCTTCGGACATTATCGGCGAGCCTTACGGTGCAATTGTTGATTTGTCATTTACCAAAGTGATTGACGGCGATCTGGTGAAAGTGCTTTCGTGGTATGACAATGAATGGGGATATGCGTCGGTACTCGTGGAGCATGTGGTGCGCGCAGGAAAAACTATTTAGTGATGAGCGAAAAAGGGGTAGGCGGCAGAGGCACGGCGCATTGCCGTGTTTTTTGCTATAATAAAACAATGATTTATCTCGGTTCAGACCATGCGGGTTATGAGCTCAAGAATAAACTCAAGGAGTTTTTGCTCCTTGAGGGATATGAAGTTAAAGATTTGGGGAATCTGAAATATGACGAGAAAGACGATTATCCTGATTTTATTCTGCCGGTTGCGCGTCGGGTCGTCGAAGATCCGGAACATAATCTCGGAATAATTTTGGGCGGCTCCGGGCAGGGCGAGGCGATGGCCGCGAATCGGGTAAAAGGAGCGCGCGCGGCGGTGTATTACGGTGGGTCAATGGACATTGTTAAATTTTCTCGCGAGCACAATAACGCGAATGTCTTGTCGCTTGGCGCCCGATTTTTATCGGAAGAAGACGCAAAAGCAGCGGTAAAATTGTGGCTTGCAACAAAATTTACCGGCGACGAACGGCATGTGTGCCGCATCAAGAAACTTGATACGTAAGCGTTTAGCGGTTAGTTAGATTACCCTAAATTCTAAATTCTCATGATTATTCCCTCTATCAACGCCAGAGATTTTGAAGAAGTCCGCAATAAGATACGGCGGATTGAGTCCTATGCCGAGTGGGTTCATTTGGATATTACCGATGGAAGGTTTACCAAGCATGTGACATGGAACAACCCGAATGACCTCAAGACGTTTCAGTCGTCCGTGAAGCTGGAAGCGCATCTTATGGTGGAAAATCCGGAAGGAGTTATACCTGAGTGGATTGCGGCCGGGGTCAAGCGGATTTTGTTTCATATCGAGGCAACCAGCAACCCGCGGGAAATATTGGAGGTATGCCGCAGGCATGATGTGGAGGTGGTGGCGGCGATCGGTACGGAAACTCCGGCGGAGCTTTTACTTCCGTACGCTCATAATTTTACCATGGTGCTTTTCCTTACGGTCGCGGCAGGTCCGTCCGGCCAGGAATTTTATGAGGATTCTCTGGAGAGAATCAACTTTTTGCGCCAGCACAATAAGACGGTTACAATAGAAGTAGACGGAGGCATTAATCTTGAAACCGCAAAACGCGCGAAAGTAGCCGGCGCTAATATTTTCGTATCCGGGGCGTATATCTTTAGCCGGCCGGATCCGATTGAGGCGATGAAGGAATTAGAGAATGCAATCGCTTGATCTTGTTGTGGCTCATATTCTTCACGATCAAAAACTTAAACTCGATTATTCCGCGTCAGCTCTGCTGCGCGGTTACCTTGCAGGGAAGAGTTTGAGAAACCGTAGGTTTCTCAATATAAATCTTTCCGCTTGATACCGCGCTGCTCTGCAGCGCGGAGCGTCATTTTTTTGGAACAGAAAGCGAATGAGATTCGGTTCCACTCCCTTGTTATACTATTCGCAGTATGCGTCATTGCGATTTCTGTAATAATACTCAAGCCTTCTTTTTCTTCTTTCACCCAGCTTGCGGCTTTGAAACCTCCTTCCCAGCCGCTTTTTTCTTCCCTGGATAGTTTCGTCTTATTCGCCGAGAAAGAAATAACCCTAGAGCAAGAAACGCAGATTTCAAGCGGAGACCTCGGTTCAAATAACAAACTGGACATTCAAAAAGATACAATAGTAAACGGCAATCTCTTTGCCAAAGAAATAACCATAGACAAGAACACCCAAATCAACGGTAATGCCTCTTTTAATAAACTAAAACTCCACAAAGAATCCCAAGTCCTCGGCGCAACCACCACTCCTATATCTTTGCCCATCGCCAATCTTCCCCAAATTCCGTCTTTTCCCATCGGCGCCCAGGATTTTACATTCCAAGGAACCTTAACCTCAAACATTCTTTCTTCCGGCAATTACCGGAATATTATCCTTGAAAAGAACTCCCGTCTCATCCTGACTGGCGGAACCTACAATCTCCGCAAGTTAGAACTCAAAGAAAATTCAATTCTCATCTACAATTCCTCCACCACAATAAATATCCAATTCAAGCTCAAAGGCCAAAATCATACATCAATCTTACCCGGCAACAACAACCTCTCCGCCACTGACCTATTCATCAAATACCTCGGCATCAAACCAGAAAACGACAAAGAAAAAGAGGATGATGACATTGAAATTGAATCCATAATGGACGCGCAAGACAAAAAAGACTTTAAATCAGGGAAGGTCGGAAGACCAATTATCTTTGGAAAAGATTCGTTCCTTAATTTTAAACTTCTTGCCTCGAAAGCTAATGTCAAAATCGGAGAACAAACTACCTTCCGGGGGCAGATTTTTGGGAGGAAGATAAGGGTTGGGAAGAGTTCGGTTTTAAGCAGAGAGGATTTTCTATTTAAAACCGTGACTTCGGCGGATATAGTAACTGATCCCGATGGCGGGGTTTATCCAATAAATACTGTATTAGTTTCGTTAACTTCAACTTCTACGTTTGATAATGCATTGCAAGTTGCAAGCGTTGTAGGCGGAAAAATTGTAGGTCTAGTTGCCTCAATTAATTTATATCAGATTGAAATGCCCGCAAAAACCATAACTGAGTTAGAAGTTGTTATTAATAGTTTACGAACAAGAGCAGATCTTGGGGTTGATGGAGTTTTTAGAGATTTCCTATTGCCAATAGATATTTAATTCAAATGAAGAATAAAGTTTTAACTTGGATAATTTTTGTATCAGCGATATCAATGGCGGTAATTACGGTTGCCAATGTTGTTCGTATCTTGTTGGGATGTTATCCTAGTTTTTGTAGTCCCGAAGACCGAATTTGTACAACAGATTGCGCGGGCGGCCCGTCTCCTAATCTATTTGTTTTTCCAATAATTCTTGGAATAATTGATGTTGGTTTATGGGCAGCATTCGTTTATTTAAGATTCAAGGAAAGGGGCAGATCAAATAAAAGCTCGTATCCACGAACCATAAATATAATCTTAGGAGTATTTTCTACGGCAACCGTTGTTGTTACGCTAACTGCACTTGCTCAAGCTGTCATTAGATTTGATTTAGAGAATTTACGCAGTCAAGACGAATTAGTTACTAAGGCTTACGACAATATAAAAATCCAGGAGGCATGGAATTTCGTTTTAAATTCTGGAATAACGTCGTCGCCGATCTCTGTCGGTATTGTAGATACTGGCGTGGACTCTTTTCATCAAGAGTTCAACAACCCTAAGGTAAATTTTGGAGCTTCGAGCGCGGTATCTTTATTTGACCGTGACGGTCACGGAACAGCGGTTACTGGAATTATAGGCGCGAACAATGTTTTAGGTTCGGGCGGATCTTTGCCGTCGAATAGTCCGCAAATGAACGGCATTATTTCTGGAGCCCTGAAAGAAAATCAATATAAGCTTGAAGTGGAGCGATACGGAGTTATTGAGGTTGTAAGTGTTGCTACTACCACTGCCGTTGTTCAATCTATTAGCGTATTTACCGCCCTTGAGTCTGTTTTGAGAAGGAATCCGTCTGTTGTGAATATGAGTTTTGCTGGAGCTAAATGTTCAGCGTTGAATAGCGGCGAGAAAGTGTGTTATAAAACCGATGCTGAATTTATTGATGCTTTTGCTCAGTATGTAAAGATTTTCAACGCTGAAGAAAATAAAGATACATTATTTATAGCTGGAGCAGGGAATGATGATATAGATACCGCTTTTAATGTTTTGCCAGCCTCCCTGGATTTGCCGAATCTAATTGCAGCAGGAGCAACAGATTTAGATGACAATCGAACAGGTTTTAGTAATTTTGGCTCTCGGGTTCATGTGGCTGCGCCCGGAAAAAGCGTATACACACCAAAGCCCGACGATGACTACAATAAACCGCGAGATGTTCTGGGTTTTGTAATTGGCGGTTCTGATGGTACTTCTTTCTCCGCCCCCATGGTCACCGGCGTTGCCGCAATCCTTAAATCTCTTGAACTTGAATATCAGAAATCCACCCCGGGATTATTGATGACCCCGGAAAGGATAAAAGAAATCCTTGTGGCGTCAGCTGACCCTATCTCAACCGATGAACTATTGGGCCAAGGATGTTTCAACCAAACAACGGAAAAAGGCTGCCGCCTCAACGCCCACCGAGCCGTTGCGTGGCTCTTTCCTCCAGCTTCTTCAACGCTTTCTTTCGTCACTTCAACTTCAAACTCCATTACCTTGAATTGGACAAAAAGCGATGATTTCCAGAACCCTGACTTTGATTCTTACAAATTATTCCGTTCGACCTCTTCTTTAGTTACCCAATCTTCAACCTTAATCCAAACTCTTACCAATCCCTCAATTTTAACTTTCACCGACACCAACCTAACCCCCAACACCGTCTTCTTCTACAAACTCTTCACGTTTGATGAAGCAGGGCTGTCATCAGAAAGCAATGAAATCTCGGCAACCACGCTTGGCGTTCCTCCGCCTCCTCCAACGGGTATCTCCCCCTGGCCCCAATTCCAGCATGATGAACGGCATACCGGCCAATCACCCTTTCTGGGCCCCACTACTTCCACCGTCAAATGGACATTTGCCATACCTACCTCTACGATCCCCGCGTTTTCAGGATTTGTGGAAACTCCGGTCGTAGGCCCCAATGATACAATCTATGTGGGCGCCGGAACACAAAGCAGGGGACGGCTCTTTGCGCTCAACCCTGACGGATCAGTAAAATGGCAATCAGCCCAACTTCCGGCTGCTCCAACTGCTCCTGCTATTCTGACTGACGGTATGGCGTTCATTGCGGTCGGTACCGAGGATTTCGGCACTACCCTGTTTGCGTTTGATGATAACGGTAATACCTTATGGACGTTTCCAGTGGGCAACCGGGTTGATTTTGTTACTGCCGCCCCTGATCATACCCTGTATCTCACCACCGAAAATAGCGTACTGCTCTCGCTTACTCCCACGTCCACCGGCGTAACTGAGAACTGGCGCGTCATGCTTCCAGTAGGGATTGTATTGGTCAATTCGCCTCCTGCCGTGGGTTTTGATGGTACTGTCTATGTTATTAATCAGGTCGGCGGCGTTCTCTTTGCGCGAAATCCTCACGATGGTTCTGCGAAATGGACGCGTACCGGTCTTGGCTCCGTATCTCCTGTCGTTCTTGTGCTTGGGGATGCGACCGGCACGGTAGTAGTCGCCACCGCTAACCGCTTGAAAGGATTTCATCCCTCCACCGGCGCTGATGTCTTTACCGTTCCGTATCCTACCGGCACCCTTTCTTCATTATTCCCTGCCCCTCCTCCTGTGCTGCTCGCTGATGGTACAATAGGAGTATTGGCAAGGCGCGTCTCTACCAATGAAGGATTACTGCATCGGATAAATCCGCAAACCGCAACTTCTGTATCTTCAATATCCATCGGCTCTTTCACCGGAAGGATGAGTGCTCCGGTGACCGATGCCGCCAATACTCTCTACGTTGCGTTTTCCCAAATGAACGTGGTTCCGGGTGGAGGCAGAATCAAGGCCTTTGACCTTGCCAATACATTGCTTTTTGAACAATCCACGGACTTCATTACCGAGAACCTTGCGCTCGGAAGTAACGGCACCCTCTATGCGCCGGTGATCTCAAGTTCGACGTTTATGTTGTGGGCGATCGGGGAGTAATAGTATTAGCGGTTATAGCCCTCTCAAAACAAAATGAAAGATGCAGCGTTCGAAAGCCCTTTATTTTTGAGGGTTTCTGGAGAACAAACCCGCCATTTTGTTTTTATATTGCTATAATAAGCTTTTATTGTGGCTCATGCTCTTCACGATCAAAAACTTAAATTTTTGGAACAGAAAGCGAATGAGATTCGGCAGGATTTGATTACGATGCTTGGAGAGGCGGGGAGCGGGCATACCGCCGGTCCTTTGGGTATGGCGGATATTTTTACCGTCCTGTATTTCCATGTGCTGAGTCACGACCCGAAAAATCCGGATTGGCCTGATCGTGATCGGCTGGTGCTTTCAAACGGCCATATCTGTCCGATTCGATACGCGACAATGGCGCACGCCGGATATTTCCCGATTGCCGAATTAAAGACCTTACGCAAACTCAATACTCGTCTTCAGGGTCATCCGCACCGAGGCGCGCTTCCGGGCGTTGAAACCACCTCGGGTCCTTTGGGATCCGGTCTTTCTCAGGCAATCGGCATGGCTTTGGCTGCAAAGTTGGACAAGAAAAAATATCGCGTGTTTTGCCTCATGTCAGATGGAGAACATCAAGAAGGAAATTTGTGGGAGGCAGCGATGTTTGCCGGAAAATATAAATTGAATAACGTCATCGGCGTCGTCGATCGCAATAATATTCAAATTGACGGGTTTACCGAAGACGTCATGCCGCTTGAGCCGCTTCGCGAAAAATACGAATCTTTTAACTGGCACGTGGTAGAAATTGACGGCCACAACATGGAAGAGTTCGTCTACGCAGTCAACGAGGCAGAAGCGATTTATGAAAAACCCACAGTAATTATTGCGCATACGATTCCCGGCAAAGGAGTATCGTTTATTGAGAAAGATTATCTCTGGCACGGAAAACCTCCCAAGGGAGATGAGGTTAAACGCGCGCTCGATGAATTGCGGACGCTGGGAGGGAAGATTGCGGGGGAACATCAGTGAAGGGCTTGGCCCAAGAATTCAAGCCAGCGGCGAAGAATTCTTGGTTGCCAAACCTTTACCCCCACACTCAAAACAAGTTTCGCTTCAAAATTTCGACAAAATTGGCATGATCAATTTCCAAGCCCATCTATCTCCAAAAGTTTTTGATTCTGACATTGAACAGAAGCCTACTCGTGACGGTTACGGCGATGGTTTGGTATTGGCCGGAGAAGCGGACCAGAACGTGGTGGCGCTCTGCGCTGATCTTACCGAATCAACGCGCGTTGAGGCGTTTGCCAAGAAATTCCCAAACCGTTTTTTCGAGGTCGGCGTTGCAGAACAGAACATGGCTACGATTGCCGCCGGATTGGGGATTAGCGGCAAAGTTCCGTTTTTTTCCTCCTATGCCACTTTTTCTCCGGGGCGAAATTGGGAGCAGATCAGAACCACTATTTCGTATAATGATTCAAACGCAAAAATTGCGGGACATCATGCGGGAATTTCCGTGGGACCCGATGGCGCAACGCATCAGGCGCTTGAAGACGTTGCGACGATGCGCGCTCTTCCGAACATGCGGGTAGTCGTGCCTTGCGATGCCGTAGAGGCGCGGAAAGCAACGGTGGCAGCCGCGAAGGTTTGGGGGCCGGTGTATATCCGTTTTGCCAGAGAGAAAACCCCGGTGTTTACTACCGATCATACGCCGTTTGAGGTGGGTAAGGCATTGGTGTTGTGGGCATCAGAGAATCCCTTGGTAACAATTGTGGCTTGTGGAACGCTCGTGCACAATGCGTTAGTTGCGGCAAAGCAGCTTCAAGAAGAGGGAATCGGCACGATCGTTATTAACAGCCCTTCAATAAAACCGATGGATAAGGATACGATTTTAGACGCGGTCCGGAAAACCAAGGCGGTCGTTACCGCTGAAGAACATCAGGTTATGGGGGGGCTCGGCGGCGCAGTGAGTGAAATGCTCGCGCTCTACGAGCC
>Ga0209541_10001561_pt1 | contig 45169 bp, 50 predicted proteins | sample RifCSPlowO2_01_FD_184027 | JGI IMG/M metagenome (GOLD analysis project Ga0209541, IMG submission 184027) | Groundwater microbial communities from Rifle, Colorado - Rifle CSP2_plank lowO2_0.1 (SPAdes) (version 2) | ecosystem: Environmental > Aquatic > Deep subsurface > Groundwater | place...
CCTCAAAATCCATCCGAAAAAGATAACACTTGAACCCTACGCAACCGGAATCGATTATCTTGGTTATGTGTGTTTCCCCTATCATCGTGTTTTAAGAACCAAAACCAAGAGGCGGATGTTTAGAAAAGTTAACAAAGAGAACTTTTCTTCCTACAGCGGGATTCTGAAACATTGCAGATCGCACAATCTGAGCAAAGCACTGCTTAAAGCCGTCGAGAAATCCGAATGAGTTTTGCTCATAATAAAACCGCCACGGGCTTTGCGAGATCGCAGAGTTTCCTCATGCAACAAACGCAATCCAATGGCGGATTCTTTGTGCTCGATGCGTTTTTGACCATGCCGGCAGATAGAAACCACGTGCGGTTTAGCTCATCCCAGTCGAGGACAAATTGGTATTTGTCGTAGTTCATGATTTTTGTTGGTTGTGGATAACTCTGGCTGGTGTTCGACCTTTTGCGAGCATGGCAAATCCTTCCTCGTTTCTTTCGAGGAGTCCTTGCCATTCCCATTTCTGCACCAGCTGGCCAAGTCGCTGGGGAGTGATGTTGAACTCCTTCGCGATCTCCGCCTGGCTTTTTCCGCTAGCCAGCAGTATCCTGATTTGCTGGTTTCGCTCTGATTTTTCTAAATGTGAATTTTTCATGTTTTTGACTTATTTTTTTACTAAATCCCTATGACACTTTTTCTGTTGGATATACAAAAAACCCGACATCTTTTCAGATGTCGGGTTTGTGGTTTTGGCTTATTTTAAGGTCTTTTTAGACCTTTTTGGTCATCCCTGCGTCATGTGACACTTCTTCTATTTCTTTCCTAACCTGCGGGAATGTCGCGACAACAAAAGTCGCGTTTTGGTTTTATGGCCATATTATTTTCCGAGCAATTTCAGCGCTTCTTTGAGGCGCGTTTCGCGGCCTTGTATGGATGCAGGAATATGACAAAGCGCGTCGCGCGCTTGCGTTGAAGAGTATCCAAGCGCAACTAGCGCGTCCAAAATATCCGCATCATGTTGTAATTCCGCTCCATCGTATGAGACCCTTCCGAAGCCCATTTTTTCTTTCAATTCTAAAACAATTTTTTCTGCAGTTTTTCTGCCAATGCCGGATACTTTTGTCAGATATGAGGTGTCCCCCACTGCAATTGCTTTTTTTATCGTATCTACCGGGGCAAGAGCCATTACACCAAGCGCGGACCTCGGACCAATGCCTGATATGCCAATGAGCATTTCAAAAAATTCAAGCTCGCTGGGATACAAAAATCCAAAAAGATCCGTCGTGTCTTCTCGGACATGTAAATGCGTCCAAAAACTCGCCGCATTTCCGACCGTTGACGCCTTAAGCGCGGAAAGCGGCAGAAATACTTTGTATCCTATCCCGCTGGCATCCACGACCACGTGCCGCTCTCCTTTGAATATGACCCTTCCTTCAATGTGTCCTATCATGGATTCATTCTAGCGAAATAACGAAAACAAAACAAAATAGCCCTGTCCAAAGATCAAAAAAAACACTATACTAATTTCGTTCTGATGCCCTTATTTTCTATTCACAAACCATATCAGCCGATGGGAGATCAGCCGAAAGCGATCGCAGAATTGACGCGGCTTATTGAGAGTGGCAACAAACATCAAACGCTTTTGGGCGTTACCGGATCAGGAAAAACATTTACGATGGCAAATGTTATTGCAAGCCTCGGGCGCCCGGCGCTCGTAATTTCCCACAACAAAACGCTCGCCGCGCAACTCTATCAGGAATTCAAAACATTCTTCCCCACAAACGCGGTTCATTACTTTGTATCATACTACGATTACTACCAACCAGAAGCGTATATTCCGCAAACCGATACCTACATTGAAAAAGATGCGCGCATCAACGATTTTATCGATGCCATGCGCCACGCAACTACCGCGACAGCGCTCACACGAAGAGATTTTATTATTATAGCGTCGGTGTCGTGCATTTACGGAATTGGTGATCCGGTAGAATATGCGAAAGCCGCGCTAGAAATTAAAAAAGAATCGAACATATCACAGAGAGTATTCTTAAAAAAACTTGTTGAAATGCAATATGAACGAAATGATTACGATAGACGCGCGGGAACATTTCGTGTACGAGGCGAAATAGTAGAGATCATCGCTCCTGCTGGAAATGAAATTTTGAAAATAGAATGGAACGGTAACGCCATTGATCGAATGAGCGCAGAACCATTCTCTTTATTTGGTAATCCAATCGAAAAAAAAGAAATTTTTGAAACAGCGCAAGTATTCCCAGCCAAACACTTTGTAACACCGCAAGAAAAACTTGAACTCGCGCTATCAAATATTGAAGCAGAGCTTCAAACGCGCGTTGCCGCGCTTAAAGAACAAAATAGGCCTCTCGAAGCCCGGCGACTTTCACAAAGAACGCGCTTTGACATAAAAATGCTCCGCGAAACAGGATTTATTCATGGTATTGAGAACTATTCGCGCCACTTATCGTTTCGCAAACCAGGCGAGCCGCCGGCAACGCTCTTGGATTATCTGCTTACCTCGCCCGCGGGCGGGCCGAAAGATTTTATCACCTTTATTGATGAATCACACATGACAATCCCGCAAATCCGCGGTATGTACGCCGGAGATCGCGCGCGCAAGCAAACGCTTATTGAATACGGCTTTCGCCTTCCATCCGCGCTCGATAACCGCCCACTTCGGTTTGAAGAATTCAACGACAAAATCGGACAGGTGGTATATGTTTCGGCGACGCCGGGAGAATATGAATTGCATGTCTCGAAAGTGCCGCACGGTGCCGTTATTGAGCAACTCATTCGCCCGACCGGCCTTGTGGATCCGCGAGTCGAGGTACGACTCGCGATCCCGTCGAATGATGGGACAAGCCAAGTACAAAACGTAATACAAGAAGTAAAAAAGCGCACGAAGAAAAAAGAGCGTGTCATCATCGCCACACTTACCAAACGTATGGCAGAGGACCTGGCGGAGTATCTTAAAGAAAAAAATATCCGCACTGAATATCTTCATTCAGATATCAAAACAATTGAGCGTACAAAAATTCTCACCGACCTCCGCAGAGGCACTTACGATGTCATTGTCGGCATCAATCTCCTTCGCGAAGGAATTGATTTGCCAGAGGTTTCGCTGGTAATCATTTTAGACGCGGATAAGGAGGGTTTTTTGCGCAACACCCAAACACTTATCCAAACAATCGGTCGCGCCGCGCGCCACACGGAAGGAACAGTCCTAATGTATGCCGATACCATCACTGATTCCATGAAACAAGCAATTGAAGAAACCGAGCGCCGCCGAACAATCCAAGAAGCATACAACAAAAAACATGGGATTGTCCCAAGATCCATCGAGCGGGAAATTAACGAAAACATTTTTGGCATTAAGTCGAATGCGCCGTCAGCCCGCCACTTAGCGGTCCGACCGCTCAATGGAATAAAAGACGCGAAAATGCGCGAACTGCTCAAAAAAGAATATACCGAGAAAATGCTCAAAGCCGCCAAAGAACTCGACTTCGAAAAAGCCGCAGAATTGAGAGATGCAATTAAAAACATTGACAGCTCGATTAAGTAACGCTAAACTACCAAACATATGCCCATCACCAAATCAGCCAAAAAGGCCTTACGGCAGTCCGAGCGGCGCAGAGTGCGCAACCAGGCGCGCAAAGCGGCGCTCAAGTCCGCGCTCAAAAAAGTAGATAAGCTCATCGAGAGCAAAAAAACCGCCGAGCTTCCGGAGGCGGTTCGCCATGCCTATAAAATTATTGATAAAAGCGCGAAACATCATCTTATCCACAAAAACAAAGCCGCCCATCTCAAATCCCACATCGCCAAGCGCCTGGGAAAAACAAAATCCTAATTGATTGCTGCGCTTTTTTTACCTGTCCCCGTTGCCCGTGGCACTTTTACACTTTAAATACTGTCACGCACGGATTCTCCTTATTTTAAGCCATTTTTCGATCTGCAACATTACCAAATTTTCCGAAATTATAGAAAATGTCACAGGGGAAAAATTGACACTTTTCATGATTCCATGCTAACTTACTAACAGTACAGAGTTCTTACTGGAGGTAAATATGCACTGGATTTGCAGGGTTTTCGGTCATAGACACGCTGTTCTTGAAGCCGATTTAACGGTGAGGTTCGTTGAAAACTGCCAACGATGCAGCCAGCCATTACCCAATAATTCACACCACGGAAGCGGCGTTCTGCGATGCATCCTTTTCGGACATAGACACGACATTAAAGCTTGCCGGTGGGGCGCATGGCATTTCATTGATAGAAAGCGCTGTTTTGCGTGCCATTTCGTTCCATAAACCCGACATCCGTCTTTTGCTCATGCCACACCTTGTGTGGCATTTTTCTTTGTTTTATCTCCTATGGCACTTTTGTTGCTTATTGACTATGCCACAGGAGTTTCATCTTAAGTCGGATTGTTTTCTTCGTTCTTTAATAATGCGCTCTTGCTCTAATTTTCTTCTTTCGGCGTCTTTATCAATTTCTTCCAATACTTTTATTGCCCCTTCTTTGTGATTTGAGCAATAAAATGATCCTTCGATAAACCATCCCTCTCTGTGAAATTCGAAATTATTGCTCTCGTCCATGCACTTATCGCACTGAATTGGTTCCTTTTCTGACAATTGAGCTCTTTCAATTTGATAGCCCTTCTCTCGAAGTTTTTCTTCCAGACTTTTCTCAATTTTTGGTTCTTTTTCCATTTCCATATTTTTCATAATATCACTTCCTCATGCTCCGTGACACCTTTGCTTTTTCAATAACTAGCCACAGGGATTTTCTTTATTTTAAGACGTTTTTTCATTTGTGACATCGGCAGAATTGCTGGAATATAGAAAACGTCATGGGAGTCAAAAACTTGACAAGTCATATGCTTTCATGCTATACTTTGGACAGTGTTCTGGTGATAGTACAACTTAACAGGAGGTGAGCCATGCCGTGTCCACATGAAGGTGCAAACCACATGGATTGCCATCACTGTGGTGGATGCCAAGAGCTGGAGAGCTCGGTGAAATATCCACCCAGTGACCAATTTCCATGGGAGTACAGCGAAGCTCTCTGGCGGTGTCTCTCATGTGGCAAAACTGAGATGGTTATGAACGGTATTCGAGAACCGCATCCGGAACTCGATTACTTCTTCGACTAAACCACCTCGGAAGCCACCAAAATCCATAGTACCCACGCGTTGAGTACTTTTCATTTTCGCATACCCCTATGACCCATGACGCCTTTTATATTTCATCCTCTACTCGATTTGTCGCGCGGGGAGTTTTTATGGAAAACACGAAACGCTCGAGATGCTCGTAGGCGTTTTTTTTGTCTCGGCGCATTGCGGAGTCCGCCAAAATCCCCTCCCGCCACAATCGCTCGGCAACTGCCTGGGGATAGGAAGATGATAACCGCTTGGCCTTTTGAACAACAAAGCCATTAAGCGCTTTGCTCTCCCCACCTGTGACAAGGGCCAAGGTCTTAATCTGCCATATTATTACGCGCAACGCCTCCTCCGAGGTTACCACTCCATGCGTGAGCGCAGCATAAAGCGTTGTTATTCCTGCAAATAATGGCCGTTGAAATAACGCATCAACAATACGAAATACTTCCTTGTTCCCAAACGAAGCGCTGGTCGTTGAATTTTGTGTCAAACTATCCCTATCATTATCGCCGAGCGCTATACGATCCAGCATCCCAATCACCGCCCATGCGCCACCTCGCGAATATCGTGCAAGCGCCTTCTGTTCAAGCGTTGAGTCGCCACCAATCCCCCGTTCTTTTATTTCTTTGCGAATCCACTTAATCGTATGTTCGCCGTTTTCACCATCAAGCAATTGGATTTTTTCTGCATACGTAGTAAAAAATTTTTTCGTTGCATCGTCCGGCAATGCCCGTTCCCAAAAAATAAAAACGTCTTTGGTTGTGCGCAATTCCCCTCCGCGCGCGCGCAAAAATTCCCTCATGTCGAGATGTTCCAAAAGTGCGTGTTTAAGAATAACAAGCTGCTTTTGTTTAAATACGTTGTTACTATCAATGAGCGCAGAAAGCTCCTCAAACGAAACAAGGTCGCCGGCAATCTCCGTGATCGCAGAAGAACTTCCTCCTTTTTGCAAAAAAGCGCCACGAAGCGCCGCAAATTTCTGCTGAGCACAATATGCGTTTTCGCCAAGAAAAAGATAAATCATTGAAAATATTTTTCTTTGAGAATGCTGCGCACCTTTGAAATAATCTCTGTTGGTGTAAAGTGCGCTTTGACCATAAAGTCATCAGCTCCTATTTTCATCGCGCGATCCATGTCTTCTTTTTGCCCCAAATTGGATAGTACAACCACCGGCGTTGCTGCTGTTTCTGGATCGCTTTTTATTTTGCGCAAAACCTCAAATCCGTCCATGCCGGGCAAAATAAGATCAAGGAGAACCAGGTGTGGTTTTTGCTCTTTTGTAATTTTCAGCCCTTCCTCCCCATCAACAGCGGAAATCGTCGTAAAACCCTCTTTGGTCAGTTTTTGCTGAATAAGATCGCGCAAAAAGCGATCATCTTCAACAATTAAAACAGAGGTTGGCGTAGTTGTTTCTTGGCTCATATATTATCATGATACTAAAATGTCGGAAAAACACAACCCCTGTTAACTCTTTACTGAAAACGGCTTTAATTCCCCCCAGCGTTTGCCGACGGCAACTTCCACCGTTAAAGGAACAAGCAGCGCCCCGCTTGATTCCATAATTTCGCGAATTTTAAGAACCGTCTCACTAATCATGTCATCGCGAATTTCGTAAATCATCTCATCGTGAATTTGCAAAAGCGGCCTCGCGATTTCGTGATCGCACGTTTCGTGTATGCGCACCATCGCGCGCTTCATAATATCCGCGTCCGTTCCCTGTATGATTGCATTAATCGCCATGCGCTCCATTTCGGCTTCTAAAAATTTATTTCCTTTTATTGATGAGATATCAAAAAATCGTTTGCGGCTATAGATGGTCTCAACATATCCATTGTTTCGAGCGGCGCGGTGCGTCTGCTTAATATACGCGCGAATGCGCGGGAAATCATTAAAATATTCGTCGTAAAATCGCTGAGCATCTTTTGGGTTCATACCGGTGCTCGCCGCAAGCTGCCGAACGCCCATACCAAAAACAATGCCAAAATTAATCGACTTGGCGGCGCTGCGCATCGCAGCAGTTACCGCATCAAGCGTTGTGTTATTAATTTCCGCTGCGGTTAAGCGATGAATATCAACGCCGCGTATAAACGCCGCAATCATTTTCTCGTCCTCCGCCAAAGAGGCGAGAATTTTTAGTTCTATCTGCGCGTAGTCAAACGCGGCGAGCGTAAAGCCGGGAGAAGAAATAAACGCGTTGCGAATCTGTGCCCCGCGCGCACTTCGAATCGGAATGTTCTGCAAATTGGGGGACTCGGAAGCGAGCCGCCCCGTAACCGTGCCCGTTTGGTTAAATGTCGTGTGGATTCTGCCGTCGGCGACGCTGATCACAAGGAGCGGCTCAACGTAGGTTGTAATAAGCTTATTGATTTCTCGATGTTCTAAGATACATTGTACGATCGGGTGAGAATCTTTCAGTTTTACCAGTTCGCTTTCGCGCGTTGAAATTTTACCGGCGGCTGTTTTTTTTATCTTTTTTGGTACGATCGCGAGCCGCCCAAAAAGCACTTCGCCTACTTGCGAAGGCGAACTTATATTGAATGTTATCCCAGCGAGACGAAAGATTTCACATTCAACCCCCTTCAATTCCCCGGCAAGTGATCGCTTGAAGGACTCAAGAAACAACCGATCAATGCCGATACCGTTGGTCTCCAGGGCGGCAAGAACGGGCATGAGTGGTCGCTCAATCGTCTCCCACACATCCGCAACCACACGCTTTGAAAGTATTTTTTTAATTGCTTCTTTTAACTCATTGATTTGCCAAAATGCCGCAAGCTCATCTTCGCCATGTCTGTTTAAAAAATAAGAACAAAGTTCTCCGAGCGACGACCCCTTGAGCGTGCTTTCACATACCCATCCTGCGACACCGCAATCAAAAAAACGTTTCGGTGTAAAAAGATTTGCTTTGTAAAAAGCTTTTATGATTTCCTTGCCGCCATAAAAAATAAATTCTTTTTCTTGGATAAATTTTTCCCATTGGGCGCGCGCTTGTTTAAAAAATTTCTCATCAAAATACCAGAGCGTCTTTGTGCCTTTTGTAAAAAACGTGTTTTCTTTCTTCGTGAGTGCAAGCGTCTTTCCAGATGCAATATCACGCCAGAAATTTTCTGCTGCGGATTTGGCGTCAAGCGTCGAATATGGCGCGTCGACCTCCTTGACGCTAGGAGCTTTCCCGTCGGTCCCTCCATCAATTCTCCTTATCAAACTAGTAAACCCGAGTGTTTGAAAAAGCGCGCGAACAGCATTCGTGTCCAATATAAAATGCTTCTGTGGCAACGAAAATTCAACGGGCGCATCCCTCCGAATGGTCGCGAGCTCCCGAGAAAAAAGTGCATCTTCTTTGTGTTTTTTCAAAAGCTCAACAATGCGCGGCCTTAAAAAAGTGGGCGGAGTAAATTTTTTTTGGGCAAATTTCCCAAAAAGATTTTCTAATGTGCCGAAATGTTTTATTATTTCCGCTGCAGTTTTTTCCCCAATTCCCGGAACACCAACAATATTATCCGACGCGTCGCCGCGTAATCCCTTATAATCAGGCAAAAGTTTTGGGGTAAATCCAAAGCGCTCAAGCACTTTTTCTTCATCGTAGAGCACGGTGTCTTCCACGCCCTTGCGCATGGTATAAACCACCACCCGGTCGTCATCAACAAGTTGTAAGGTATCCATGTCGCCCGAGACAATTACTACGCGCAGATTTTTCTCTTTTTTGGTCTGCTCCACAATGGTTCCTAACATATCGTCCGCCTCAAAGCCCGTCAAAGAAAATTCGGGGATTCCGAATGCTGTGGTAACATCGTGCGAACGTCCAAGCTGCTCTTTAAGCTCGTCGTCTGCTTCAACTCTTTTTGCTTTGTAGTGTTCGTAAACCTCGTGGCGAAATGTTGGGCCAGGCAGATCGTATGCGGCAACGATATAATCGGGCTGCAATTCACGAATGGCGCGCGAGAGCATTGCTGAAAGACCATAGAGCGCCCCCGTGGGTTCGCCTTTCGGCGAGCGGAACTTCGGCAGGGCATGATATGCCCGGTGAATCAACCCGTGCATATCCAGAAGCACTAATGTTTTTTGTTGTGTTTGTTTTGTCCGTGTAATCAATATCTATCACTCTAGCGCTCAACGCGCTTCTTGACAAATATAACGTACGGTGCGGGTATTTTTTGTGTTGTGCGAAAAACAAATACGAATTGTTTTGCGCGGCAATGCGTTCCGAATTCTATCACCCCATTCAACCAGAACGATGTTTCTGCTACCTTTTATAAATTCGTTCCAACCAATTGCCGGTAAATCTTTTGGCTCAATGCGATACGCATCAATGTGGACGAGATTTTTAAAATGTTCTAATGTTCTCGCTGTTCTAATTGTTGAGGGTTTTATTTTATAAATTTTGGCAATTACAAACGTGGGGCTTTGGATTGTTTCGCGGATCCCCAATCCTTTCGCGAACCCTTTTACAAATGTGGTTTTCCCAGACCCGAGATCGCCCTCTAAGCTTAACACGAGCGCTCCGCTCCTTTTCTTGAGCAACATCAGATGTTGCTCAATCTGTGCCAAAAGCGCTCCGAGCTCTTTTGTCTCGTGGTTACTTTTGGTAATAATTTCTAAAATCGTGCTTCGTTTTTTGTTTTTTGTTTTTCGATGTCTCATGTCGCCATCATAGCAAAACATTACACAGCGTGGGTAGTATTTTGTTAACACAAAAGTTATGCACCGAGCTTGGCTCGGTCAACTTGCAAGAAAACAAAGGGGCGTGCTAGGAATGGGGTGTTGCTACGAGGTAGCAACACCACATGACTTCGGCTATTCAAAAATTTAAAGAAATGCTCGATGGAGTCGAAACAGCGGCAATCCAAGTCGGTAATGATTATAATACACAAAAACTTGTTGCCGCGACCTTACTGCACCGCACCTTTGAACATTTAGGAAAGCAGTCAGTGTTTGAATTGCCCACAACAACTGACGCGTCATCGGAACGGACAAAACAATTTCTCACGGAACTGTGCGGTCCGTGGGAAGCAAAAAATCCTCACGAGCAGCTGGTCATTCGGCTCAACGCCCAGGAAACACCCGTCTCTAAATTAAAATACGAAAAAGATGGCGATACACTCAAAATCATCCTTGAAGGATTGAGCGCTGTTGATCCCGCGCACGTGTCTATTCAAAAAGAAAAAACAAGCGTCGATTTGCTTCTGTTGGTCGATCCGGCCCTCAACGAAATAGAAGGATTGATCGCTGGCGTACCGCATCAAGATGTTATAAAGCTCACATCAAAAGATCGGTCGCTGTTCTTAAAAGTCGCAGATATTGTCGTGGCGCTCGTAGACCCGCTATCACCAGAATTTTGCCGTGGCCTTTGGTATCTTCTAGAACAGGAAGAAAAATTAGCGGAAGCGCCGCTTGCAGAAATAACAGAAATGAAACAGAGAGTCCTCGTTTCTGGTATTGATAGGGAGGTTATTCGTCGGGCGCGTGCGAATTTCTTGGGATCGTCATTTTGGAAACTCTTGGGCAGAGCGCTCGCGCGATGCGAATTTGAAAAAAACATCCAAACTATCTGGTCATTCCTTCCGTATGCTGACTTCCAAAAAACAAACCAAACAAGCTCGGTGATACTCAATCTTCTTGAAGAAATTCAAGCATTGCGCCCCGATGGAACATACATTGCGTTATTGTGGGAAGATAAAAATATTACAAGCAGTACAAAACGTATCCGCGCTGTTATCGCCGGCAAAACAGAATCCGTCATCTCGCAACTTGCCGTGGCGTTCGGCGCGCAGCCGGCATCGCGGTATTTTTTTCTTGATGAATTTGAAACCTTCTCCGAAGCCGAACTGAGAATCCGATCCACTATTCAGCAACTCCGGAACGTATAACGGTTCTTTGATAATAATAAAATTTATAGCATTCGGGCCGTTTGTACGATATAATAAAACCAATGGCCGAGGAAAACAAAGACCACAAAAAACTGTACAAAGAGCTGCGGCGCAAAGAAGAAGAGGATCTTGCGCGGATGCTTGCTCCCAAACACGGCATTCCTTATTTGGATCTTTCGCGCATTGCAATTGATATTGATGCGCTTAAAATCATCACGGAAGAGCACGCGCGCGAAAATAATATTGCGGTTATCTCGGGTGGAGGGAAAAAAATTCAAGTTGTTACCACAAACCCGGAACGAAGCGGAACAAAGCAAATTCTCGAAGACCTTGCGCGTAAACGCTATCAGGTGCAGCTGTTTTTGGTGTCTCCCACAAGTTTGCAAAAAGTTATCGAGCGTTATAAAGAAGTTCCTCCCTTCGAGGCCGTTCGAGCCGGCGTTATTGATTTGTCAAAAATGGGCGGTGGTTTTTCATCAAATCTCGGCAGTATCGCGCGCGTAAAATCAGCCATCGCTAAGCTTTTAGAAGAAACGGAGGGCTCATCAAAGCAGGCCTCTCTTGTGCTTGAGATAATTTTGGCGGGCGCTCTTTCTGTCAGCGCCTCTGATATTCATATCGAGGGAGGCGAGAACGACGCGCGGATCCGCTATCGCATTGATGGGGTGTTGCAGGATGTTATTGATGTGCCGGTAGCAATCTATAACCAAATCATCTCGCGCCTGAAGCTTGTCTCGGATATGAAACTCAATATTCGCAACAGACCGCAAGATGGCCGCTATACCATAATCACCGCGCAGGAAAAAATTGAAGTACGCAATTCGACTCTTCCAGGACCCGCGGGCGAGTCCGTGGTAATGCGTCTTTTGCTTCCTAAAGCGATTGAAACAAAACTACCAGACCTCGGTATGCAGCCGCCGTTTCTTGCAATGATTGAGAGGGAGCTTGAAAAACCAAACGGTATGATTCTCACCACCGGCCCCACCGGATCAGGAAAGACAACCACGCTCTATGCGTTTATTAAAAAACTTTCTTCTCCTGAAGAGAAAACCATCACCATAGAAGATCCTATTGAATATCGCCTCCCACACATTACTCAAACCCAAGTTGATCATGCGCGAGGGTACACGTTTGGAAGCGGACTTCGGTCTATTGTGCGGCAAGATCCCGATATTATATTGGTCGGTGAGATTAGAGACCTTGAGACCGCGGAGATTGCAGTACAGGCAGCGCTCACCGGCCATTTGGTATTTTCGACGCTTCACACCAATGACGCCGCGGGTGTCTTTCCGCGACTTATTGAGCTTGGTATAAAACCGAGTATCATCGCGCCGGCCGTCAACGTCGCTATGGCCCAACGTTTGGTACGGCGGCTCTGCCAACACTGTAAACAGCAAACAGCCACAACCGCAGAAGAAAGAAAAATAATCCTTGAAAGCATTGAGCGACTTCCAAAAGAATACAAGCGAGAGGTTGCGTTAGATTTTATGATCTGGAAAGCGCCGGGGTGTGAAGCGTGTAACTTTACCGGATACAAAGGCCGTGTCGGTGTTTATGAGGCATTTTTAGTAAACGACGAAATGGAACGCTTTTTAATCCAGAGCCCCGCCGAAGCAGACATAAGAAAAACAGCCACAGAACAAGGGATGCTGACAATGTTTCAAGATGGAATATTAAAAATTATAGATGGTATTACGACGCTCGAGGAGCTGGCGCGTATTGTTTCCCCCGATTAGTCTCCAGGTAATTGCTCTTCCATGGGTAGATAGAGCTTAGATTTTTTCCGAGGAGCGGCCGAGTAGCGTTCCGATAAATCGGAATAACCAAGCTGTCCGAAACTAAGAAAAAACCAGCTATCCCTTCGTAGGGGATAATTGCCTGGAGACTACTGGGGAGAAATAATTACAAAACAACAAGTATTGCTTATTTAAATCAAGAAGAACACGAATGTCAAGGGTTATTACATTATAACAAATAGAAAACAAAATGTCAACCCCCAATACAACACCTAAAAAACGGAGCGATGATCGGTCGCTTGATTTGGCGCTTCGGCCACGGACATTTGATGAATATATTGGGCAAGAAAAAATCAAGCAAAATCTTCGTATTCTTATTGGGGCGGCAAAAAAACGCGGGGACGCCATAGAACATCTTTTGTTTTGTGGCCCCGCCGGGTTGGGAAAAACAACGCTCGCATATTTGGTTGCTCGAGAAATCAATGCTCAGATCAAGGTGACCTCCGGCCCTGCTATTGAAAAGGTAGGAGACCTTGCGTCTATCCTTACCAATCTTGCATCAGGTGATGTGCTGTTTATTGATGAGGCCCATCGCCTCAATAAACTCATCGAAGAAGTACTCTACCCGGCAATGGAAAGCAGAGTGCTGGATATTATTATCGGGAAAGGACCGTCTGCGCGCACCATTCAGCTGGAACTCCCCCCATTTACATTAATTGCGGCAACGACTCGCATAGCGCTTCTTTCTTCTCCGTTGCGCTCCCGATTCTCGGGCGGCGTGTTCCGTTTAGATTTTTATACACAAAACGATATCGAGCAAATTCTCCGACGTTCCGCTCGATTGCTTGATGTTGCAATTGATGAAGACGCAATCCGTCTGATCGCGTCGCGCTCGCGCTTTACGCCGCGGATTGCCAATCGACTCCTAAAGCGCGCACGCGACTACGTCGCGGTGCACAATGCGCCGGCGGTCACCGATACCCTTGCGCAAGAAGCGCTGGAGTTATTGGAAATTGATCACAAGGGACTAGAATCGCTCGATATTAAAATTCTTAATACGATCATCCGTAAGTTTTCCGGCGGGCCAGTTGGCGTGCAAACGCTTGCGGCATCTGTAATGGAAGAGACAGAAACGATTGAAGACGTCTACGAGCCGTACCTGATGCAAATCGGCTTTTTGCATCGCACGCCCCGTGGCCGCGTTGCCACCCCGCGCGCCTACGAACACCTCGGCCTTGCTCCACCGCCACAATCTCCCCAACAACCATTGGATTTATAGCTTACCGATAAATATGGAACTTGTCAATCCCTATTGGTACTGCTTGCGCGCTATAATGATAATATGAGCTTTTGGGTAGCGTTGCTTATATATCTTTTGTTTATGGGCGGGTATTGGTTTTTTGTCTGGTCAATCCACTGGCATGCCCGCGAATATATTATGCCAAACGATCCGTCGTCATGGATTACCGATGTTTTCCTTGTATCCGCCGCGGTATTGAGCATTATATCGCTCGGTTTATTTTTCACCCTTCCGCTGGCGTTCTAATATGATCCATCTGCGCCAAAACGAAAAAATATTAATGGTTCTCCATCGTCATTGGATTGTGGTGGTTGCAAAAATTGCGGCTATTATTTTTATATTTTTATTTTCGCTTATTATTATCCCTCTTTTAATAAGCATGGATTTTCTGGTGGCGGAACTGGTAGGGCCTGCGCTTTTCTTTTTTGTTGTATACCTCATGCTCATTTTGTTGATGATTTTTTTGGTGTGGATTAATTATTATCTTGATTCGTGGATTATTACCACCGATCGCGTTATTGATATTGATCAAAAGAGTCTTTTTTATCGGGAGGTGTCAGAATTTATGCTCGACCGCGTAGAAGACGTAACCGTCGAGGTTCCCGGTATATTGGCAACATTTCTTCACTACGGCAACATCCGCATTCAAACCGCGGGAGAAAAGCCGTTTACTATTTACGACGTTTCCCATATTTATGAGGCAAAACGTATTATTCTAGAAAATACTAATCGGAGAGGAGTTACAACGCTCAGCGGAACACATATATAACATTTTTATGTCTGGTCATTCAAAATGGAAACAAATTAAATACAAAAAGGCGGCGTCGGACGCAAAGAAAGGAAAACTATTTTCCAAAATTTCGCGTACCATTACGCTGGCGGCCAAGGAATTGGGGCCGGATCCAAAAATAAATATCCGGCTTGCTTCCGCCATAGAAGACGCGCGCGCGGTCAATATGCCAAACGATAATATCGAGCGCGCAGTTAAAAAAGCGACAGAAAAAGAAGGTGGCGATCTCAAAGAAGTACTCTACGAAGCATATGGTCCCGGAGGATCTGCGCTCATTATTACCGCTGTCACCGATAACTCCAACCGAACCACAAGCGAAATAAGACATCTTTTTTCGGAGCGCGGCGGTAAACTCGGCGAGCACGGATCTGCGATGTGGGCGTTTGAGAAAAAGGAAGATAGTTATGTTGCAAAATTCCCTCTTACGCTTTCCGCAGAAGACACAAAAAAACTCGAAGAGCTTATGGGTGCACTTGACGAACACGATGATGTACAGGAGGTCTATACAAATATAGAAAAATAATGAAAGTTCTAGGAATTGATCCGGGGATTGAGAGAATGGGATGGGGTGTGGTACAAAAAACCTCTACCGGGTTTGCGCGCCTCGACTCGGGTGTTTTTAAAACCCCAAAGACGCTTCCGCAAGAAAAGCGTCTGGCGGCAATATATCATTTTCTTAACAAACTGCTTATAAGAACCAAGCCGGATATTGTGGGAATAGAAAGATTGTTTTTTGCAGCCAACGCAAAAACGGCAATTACCGTCGGGGAGGCGCGCGGGGTTATTTTGCTTGCCGCAGCAGAGTACGGAGCAACGATAAAAGAATTTACTCCGCTTCAGGTTAAAATGACTGTTTGCGGGGACGGAAGGGCAGATAAAAAACGCGTTGCCGCAATGCTAAGATATTCCATCGCCCTACCAAACCGCGCATTGCTGGATGACGAAACCGATGCGCTTGCAATTGCGCTCACGACGCTCGTGCACAAGGAAATTTCCTCGTAGTTATCCACACCCCCTCCCCCTTGCGGCAAGAAGTGTTTTTTTTTATTGTTGTGGAGAACCTAATAACTTTGGGTATTATAAGGGCTAAAATGGTCGATTATAGTTATCATTAAATTATGTATAACTTTCACGAATCAGCAGATCTTGATCTTTTAGAAAAAGCTACTATCGACGATCCAATTGATGGAGACGAGGAAGAGGAAGAAGAGGATTATGAAGAGGGCGATGGCGAAGACGAAGACGAAGAACTATTGACGGGCGGCGGCTCTTTAGATGCGGGCATTGACGATTAAATTAAACAACTCGGATAAATTTTGTTTTGCCGACGCGAAGCGCACCCTTTTTTGTTACGGTATCCGAACTTTGTATTTTTTTGCCGTCCAGCTCAATGGCGCCGCCCGCAATGAGTCGCTTGGCGGAGGATTTTGACGCGACGAGCTTTGTGCGCGCCAAAAAATCAACCAGCGGCTCTTTTTGTTTTGCTGTTACGGTGGGAAGGTTTTTGGGAATATTTTTTTTAGAAAACGTTTTGATAAATTGCTCTTTTGTCTCCTCGGCAACCGCATCGCTGTGATAGAGCGCAACGAGATCACGCGCAAGCTTGATCTTGATATCGCGCGGATTTATTCCTTCGGCAAGCTGTTTTTCGTAGACATCAATTTGTCGCGCATCAATAAAAGTATAAACGCGATAATAGGTAATAATTAACGAATCCGGCAGAGACATTACTTTTCCAAACTTGTCTTCCGGCGAATCAGCAATAGCAATAAAATTGCCAAGCGATTTTGATTGCTTTTCTTTGCCATGAAGCCCGGGGGTTATTACGGTAGTCATAATCACCTGCGGATCCTGCCCAAAGAGCGATTGGTAGTGACGTCCGAGCAACTCATTAAATAGTTGGTCGCTGCCAATAATAGTTAGGTCCGACTTAAGCACATACGAATCATATCCTTGCAGTATGGGATATAAAATCTCGTGCATAAAAATTTCGGTGTTTTTTTTGATGCGTTCTTGAAACATATCGCGCTGGATTAACCGCGCGTGTGTTATGTGGGCGCAGAGCTTCAAAAAATCGCCGAGTTTCATATTGTCGTACCATTCGGAGTTTCGGCGCACCTCAAAAACATCCGAATTGCCAAGTAAAATTTTCTTTACTTGTTCGATATAGGTCTGCGCATCTTGTTCTATTTCTTTTTTAGTTCTTGGCGGCCGTGTTTTTGATTTGCCGGTGGGATCGCCGATGCGGCTCGTAAAGTCCCCGATAAGGAAAACCACTTTGTGCCCCATTTCTTGAAACTCCCTCATTTTCCAAAGATTTACCGCATTTCCAATGTGGATGAGGGGGCTCGTTACATCAACACCAAATTTAATTCTGATTTTTTTTCTGCTTTTTAGGCGCGCCAAAAGCTCATGTTTTGAGAAGATTTTCTCAACATTATGACTTGTCGCGCGCTCAAGCCAATTCTCCCGTGAAAACATTTTTTTACTTATCGGCATACCATTACTCTACCACAAATAGAAAAGATCCCATATAATAAGACGGATGAGAAACAAGAAAAAAAATCTCAAAAAAATGGTTGCGATAATAGTAGCGAGTGCCGGTATTGTCGTGGTAATGCTTGTTGTTGCAAGCGTCGTGGTAGCAACACAAATTCAACTCCCCGATATTGCTGATTTTTCCGAACGACCAATTGCGCAATCGACGAAAATATATGATCGCACCGGCAAAGTTCTTTTGTACGATATTCACGCGGAAGAAAAGCGCACCGTAATTCCATTTGACGAAATTCCACTTGTTATTAAAAACGCGACCGTTGCTATTGAAGACGATACGTTCTATCAGCATTACGGCGTTCGCCCGCTAGCTATTTTACGAGCTTTTATAGCAAACATCATACAAAGAGAAATGGAGCAAGGAGGATCTACCATAACACAACAGTTGGTAAAAAAAACGCTTTTAACGGATAAAAAAACAATCTCAAGAAAAGTAAAAGAAGCAATTTTGGCTATAAAAATAGAGCGGGCGTACACGAAAGATGAAATTCTTAATCTTTATTTAAATCAAATCCCCTACGGTGGGGCCGTGTATGGTATTGAATCGGCAGCCCAGACATTTTTACAAAAGCCCGCTCGCGAATTAACGCCTAAGGAAGCGGCATACCTTGTTTCTCTTCCGAAGGCCCCGAGTTATTATTCTCCGTGCGGGAAACACAAAGATGAACTCGATCGCCGCGCTGGATTTGCGTTGGAACGAATGCGCGCGTTGGGTTTTATCAATGAAGAAGAATATCAAAGGGCGCACGAAGAAAAAGTACAATTTAAAGGGTCGTGCTTTCATCAAATAACCGCGCCTCACTTTATTATTGAGGTGCGCGAGCAGCTTAATGAAATGTTTGGAGAAGACGTTGTGGACCGCGGTGGCTTTGTCGTCCGCACCACGTTAGACGCATCAATCCAACAAATTGCCGAAAAAACAGTGCAGGATTTTACAGAAAATATAAAAAATAACTTTAACGCAAATAACATTGGTGTCGTGGCAATAGAACCAAAAAGCGGTGATATTCTTGCAATGGTTGGATCAAAAGATTATTTTGGCAATCCCGAGCCGCAAGGGTGTTCTCCGGGAAAAGACTGCGCATTCGACCCGCAAGTAAACATCGCCATCCGTTTGAGGCAGCCGGGGTCCGCGTTTAAACCATTTGTATATGCGACGGCGTTTAAAAAAGGATACACTCCGGAAACCTCGCTTTTTGACCTTTTTACCGAATTTAACCCACAGTGTGGTTCTGATGGGTCGGCACCGCAAGGCATGAACCCAGACAAGTGCTACCACCCAAAAAACTACGATGATAAATTCCGTGGGCCAGTAACTCTTCGTGAAGCGCTTGCGCAGTCGCTAAACGTTCCATCGGTAAAACTTCTTTATCTTGCTGGTCTTCGTGAATCGCTTTCAACGGCTCGTGATTTTGGTATTACAACACTTGATGACCCCGCGAGGATTGGTCTTACACTTGTATTGGGTGGCGGCGAAATATCGCTTCTCGAGCTTACATCTGCATACGGCGTTTTTGCGTATGATGGAGTAAAAAATCCGTACCGTTATATTCTTGAAATTCAGGATGCGAAAAAAAACAATGTCTTTCAAGAAAAACAGCAATCAAAAGAAGTTATTGATAAAAACATAGCGCGCGCAATAAATGATATTCTTTCTGACAACAACGCGCGCGCGCCGGCATTTGGCGAAGCGTCTTCTCTTTTTATACCCGGGAGGTCGGTTGCGACAAAAACCGGGACAACCGACGATTATCGCGACGCATGGATTGTCGGGTACACCCCCTCAATTGTCGTTGGCGCTTGGGCAGGAAATAATAATAACACCTCAATGGAAAAACGCGTTGCCGGATTTATTATAGCGCCTGTATGGAGAAGTATTATGGAACAGATTTTGGTGGGCGCGCCGAATGAATACTTTGTTAAACCAGAACCATTCGGTGCGCCAAAGCCGGTTCTGCGCGGAGAATGGAGGGGTGGGAAAGAATTTGTTATTGATAAAATATCTGGCAAACTAGCAACAGAATACACCCCACAAAACCTTCAAGAACAAAAAGTAGTTCAAGAAATTAGAACGATCTTGTATTGGGTTGATAAAGATAATCCGCTTGGCCAAGTACCAATATCTCCTTCTTCCGACCCACAATATAAAAATTGGGAGGATGGTGTGCGTTTATGGGCGCAAGCAAATAATCTTAATGACCAAAACGAATCCGTCATTCCTGTTTTAAAAGACGACGTCCACACTCAAAAAAATACGCAAAACGTACAAAAAATAGAAATTAATCCTAAAAAAGAACAATATAATAAAAACGATACCCTTATTGTAAAACCAATATTACAAAACTCTTTTAATGTCGTTCAGGTTGATTATTTCCTCAATGAGGAATATATTGGATCAGTAAAAACATCCCCATTTGTCATGTCAATTCCTCTGTCGCTCTTTGTGCTCGACACACAAACAGTTACGGTACGCTTACAGGTCTACGATACTATCGGTAATAAATCTGATTATTCTATAACACTTCCTATTAATTAGTATTTTTGTATTTGTGTGTCCTTTAAATTCCTCGCATTGGCATTGCAAGATAAAAATATGATGTATCTCCCTTGCCTTTTATAAGTAGTGGGGATTGTTCTCCGTTCATACCAAGCACAATATATTCAGAATCAATTTGTTGCACGCCATCAATAAGGTAGCGCCAGTTAAATTTTGCCTTTACCTGCTCTCCTTGTATTGATGCCTCAAGTGATGACTCGTGTTCACCAATATCAGAGTTGGCGGCTTTCAGTGTTATGTTTTTTTTGGAAGGATTAATAAGAAGTTGGATCTCATTTAATCTTCCAATAAAAACGCTGGCGAGTTTTAATTGATTTAACAAACTACTCTGTTTGATAATAACTTCTGTAACAAATTTTTTTGGTATTATTTGTTCGTATTCTGGAAATATTCCTTCGGTGAGCCGTGATATAAAACGAATTGTTTTGTTTTGAAAAATAATTTGGTTTTTGTTACCAAAAATTTTAATTTCTTTGTCTCCGCTCAATGAAATAATTGATTCATGAGAAACGTGTTCAATAAGTCGAAGAATCTCGCGAGCCGCTGATCCAGGCAGTAAAAATAAAATAACAGAAGACGTGTTAAGTGATTTTGAGACCAAAGAACTTTCGCAAAGACGAAACGAGTCAGTTGATGCGAGTTTTAATGTATTTTTAAATATATACCAAGAAATACTAGAGAGTTCTGGTTTAATATCAGATGAACTCATGGCGATTAAAACACGCCGTAGGTGTGTAAAAAGCTCGTTAGGAGAAATAGAAAAAGAAAATAATGATTCAATAGACGGAAAAAGTGGAAAATCTTCTTGTTCGTATCCGCGTAGTGTTGTTTCTATTTGTGATGTTTTAATAAAAAGGTTGTTTTGTTTATTTTGAAGTGTAATAGTTTCATCGTTAATATGAGATAAAAAAGAATTTAAAATCTTTCCTGAAACAGCTATACTGCCTCCTTGATCTATTTTTGCGGGAATAAAAATTTCTAACGCATTTTCTAAATTTGTTGCGCGAATAGACAGTATGTTTTCTTTTTCATCTGCCTTAATAAAAATTGATTGTAAAATTGGTAATGATTGATTTTTTGATGTGTTTCGTTCAGCGATACTAATGGCTTCATTAAATATTTTTACAGAACAAGTAATTTTCATAATATATTTATTATTTATAATAATTTTACTATTATATATGTGAATAAGTTAATATCATATTATATTAAGGAAGTATTGTATATTTTTATAATATTTTTTATATAAGGTGTGTAATATATGGATATAGATTATTATTTTTTTATATCCACATATTATTCTTTTTATCTTGTGTATAATTACTTATTTTGGTAACGCTGTCTAATAATACGAACATCCTCTTCAAGTTTTGAATTTTTTTTCACTTCATTTTTAATTTTTTCATATGCGTGCATGGCTGTTGTGTGATCTCTCCCGCCAAATTTTTCTCCAATAGTCGGAAACGAACCTTGAAGATCCTCTCGAATAAGATACATTGCGACTTGTCTCGGTAGGACTATTTCTGTTTTTCGTGTTCTATCAAATATAGAACGATCTGGAATATCATAATATTCCGCTACTAATTTAATAATCTGGTTTTGTGTTATTGATGTTCTTGGTCTTATATTTTTACTTAAAATAACCTTAATTTCTTCTACAGAAAGCGTCTTATTAAGACATTGTGACTGCATATGAATCATATTAAGTGCCCCTTCTAGCTCTCGAATATTTGTCTGTACTAATGAAGCAATAACCTCAAGGGAATCCTGCGAAAGGTCAATGTTTTTTTCTTTAACTTTTGATTGTAGAATTGCAAGGCGCGATTCATACTCCGGCTCTGATATGTCAATAATAATCCCCGCTTCAAGGCGCGAACGCAATCTTTCTTCAATATCATGGATTGATTTTGGGGGTCGATCAGAAGAAAATACAATCTGATTCCCCGCCTCATAAAGTGTATTAAAAGTATAAAAAAACTCTTCTTGTGTTTTTGCTTTTCCAGAGAAAAATTGTACATCATCAATAATCAATAAATTGCAATCTCTATATTTTTCCTTAAACGTGCTGATGGTATTTTGTTGTAGGGAATTAACAAGCTCATTGCTAAAACGCTCCGATGTTATATATCGCACCTTTTTTGTTTTGTCTTGTTTTAACACGCTATTTCCTATTGCCTGCAAAAGATGCGTTTTTCCTAATCCCACTCCGCCGTAAATAAAAAGAGGATTATACACTTTTCCTAAGTCACTCAAAACCGCAAGCGCTGCGGCGTGCGCCAAATCATTAAACGACCCAACAATGAATGTATTAAATGTATATTTCGGGTTTAGATTCGTTAATGGATCAACTTCAAATTCCTTAAAACCAAGCTGTGTCGTTTGTATAATATTTTTTGCGGGCAAAGAAGTTAAAAGAACAGTTGCTTGTTTGGTTGCGGTAGTGGCTGGCCTTTGCGGTATCGGGGCCCGTATAATATATTGAATCGATCGCACCTCTGGCGAGAAGCCACGAACGGACTTGAGAATAAACTTATGATATTTATTTTCAAGCCACTCTTTCGCAAATCCATTCGGAACGGAAATAGTAACAACCCCATCATTATTTTCCATAATTGATGTGTCTTTAAACCACGTCGCGAAATTTGCACGAGATACCGTCACCTTTATTTCTGACATCGCTCTATCCCACAACTCTTCGTTCTTCATTGTTTTACTATACCCTACTACTAAGACACCAAGCGTTACCCCGATGTTAATAGGTTGTGGGTTAGTTGTGAATATTGCGTTTTATTTAAAGTGTGGTAAGATATTTTAATCATGTCTATAACCTATAAGCCCAAAAAAAGAAAACGAGCGCGCGCGCACGGATTTTTAAAGAGAAATAAAACCACCGCAGGGCGAAAAGTGATAAAGCGGAGGCGCAGAAAAGGCAGAGTGCGACTTGCTGTTTAAACTCGGTACAGCGCAGCGCCCATATAATATTTATTAATGCTTGCAAAAAAATTTCTTCTTACGAAGAAGGACATAGGGGTCTTTGCTCGGTCACGAACACTTCAGTATTTGGGGTCTCGTGTTCGCTTGCGAGCTTGCCTGGGACGCCACGTAACACGGGTACATCGCGCGCGCTTTGCGTTTGTGGTGTCCAGCAAAGTTCGTAGAAATGCATTCGCTCGCAACGCTGTGCGCAGGCGCATGGCAGAAATTGTGCGGCATCTCCAACCAAACATGAAGGCAGGCGGGGAGTTTGTTTTTTTTCTCACTCTACACGACAAAAAGGCGCCATCAACAAAACAACTAAAAGATGATATAATACGTTTATTAAAACAATGTGGGGTCTTGTAGTTTTTATTTATACAGAATTATTTTATCGGCCACTTTTAAACGGCCTTTTTTTGATTACCGATTATGTGCCCGGAGAAAGCTTGGGGTTTGCGGTGATTATTCTTACCATTCTCATTCGGCTTGTTATTTTTCCGCTCAATCACAAAATGATCAAAACACAGCGCGCGATGAAACAAATAGACCCCGAGATAAAAAAAATTCAATCCGAGAAAAAAAATCGCGAGGAACAAGCAAAGGCGCTTATGGAACTTTATCGAGCGCACGGCGTTAATCCTTTTGCCGGAGTTTTGGCGCTCTTTATCCAACTTCCTCTGCTCCTCGCGCTTTTTTATGTATTTCGCGGGGACCTTTCTGCGCAAGCACAATACGCATATTCATTTATTAACTTACCGGGACAGATTAACACCGTATTTCTTGGATTTTTTGCGCTTACCGAGCCAAATATTATTATGGCGGCAATGGCGGGGTTGTCACAATTTTTTCAAGCAAAACTTGCCATTCCACCGGCTCAAAAAAATAAAGGCGCCATATCGCCCGACGGCAAGCCAGATTTTTCTACCATTATGCAAAAACAAATGATGTTTCTTTTCCCGGTGTTGATATTTATATTTAGCATTCAAATGCCTGCCGCGGTGGCGCTCTATTGGACAACTATGAATCTCTTTGCTATAGTACACGAAGCCGCAGTGCGGCGCCGTGCAACGGAAACGATGGTCGGAAACGTTTCGCCCTCGTCATAAATTACTTAGCAAGTCAAGACAAAAACGGCGCTCTCTGCGAGCGCTGTTTTTGTATGTTGGACCAAAAAAACACACAAACAATACAAACTATCATTTCCGATATTTTAGACCGGATTGGCGTTTCGTATTCGCTCGAAGCTCAAGAGGGCAGCGATGTAACGTGGTTTGTGGCGCGCACGGATGACTCGGCGCTCTTAATCGGCGAGGGAGGAAAAAATCTCATTGCTCTTAATTATCTTATCCGCCGACTGGCAGAAAAAAAACTCAAAGAAGAATTTCAATTCGTGCTTGACATTAATGATTACCACAAAAAGCGCATTGAAGAGGTCAAGGATCTCGCGCGTATGCATGCCCAAAGGGTGCGATATTTTAAAAAAGACATAGAAATGCGCCCAATGAATTCCTATGAGCGTCGTATTGTCCACACGGTGCTGCAAGAATATCCGGATATAGAAACTGAAAGCGTAGGCGCCGGTCTTGAGCGAAGGGTGGTTATTAAGCCGCTGATTTAAAGTTCCTCTGGGGTTTTGCCTTCAAGTATTTCTTGAATTATCATCGCGTTATTAAAAAGGAGATTTAGCTCATCTTGTTCTTTTTCTGACAAATGTTTTTTTTGAAATAACTTGTCAATACGTTGCGCAATTTTTTCAAAGGCAATCTCTGCTTCAGTTTGCGCGAATGGCATGTTTTCTATTTTCTCTTTTGAGTTTTCCATTGCTTGCCATGGTATCATTATTTTCCTAAAAATAAAGTTACCCCGACCCGGCGCGCTCTCGTTGAGCTACGCCGGATCGGGGTGGCCTGGGGGGTTACACTCTCACTGGTCTCGCCTTATGGCGAGACCTTTATTGTTCGCGGCCGCTTACGCGTGGAACGCGTAAGCGGAGCTCCACAGAACGCCAGCCGTGGCTGGTTCCGCGGGACATCGCCCGGCTTCCGGCCGTCCCACCGGAAGCCCGCTCGTTTGAGAAGGAGGGTTGCCTCCTTCTCCAATTTGTTCGCCGTCATCTCAATCCTCCTTATCTTGGGGTGCCAAAATCAAGGATTTTCCCGGACTTTGGCCCCCCAAAAAAGGAGATCACCCATGAAATTATCAAAATCTGCCAGCACAATAAGGTGTTTTTGGTAGTATGGTCAGGTGGGTCCGGCTGATTACTTTTGTTTCTGCCGAGATGCCACGCCGCTTCCCAATACCTCATTGTTAATGTTTATTATACTCCTATTTCAAAATTTGTCAAGTCCCCATAACATTTACCTCGAAATGGGCCTATTTTTCGTGTTTTATTGCCTTGACACGCATTAAGTACGAAGCACTAAGCAATGTTATGCCCTCGGACCGAATCGAACGGTCATTTGCCCCTTAGGACGGGGATGTTCTGTCCGTTGAACTACGAGGGCGGCTTGTTTCCTTACATTAAATTACGACTCCTTATATTTATTATAAATCTTTGATATAGTGAAAGGAACGGACAAAAATGGACTATGAGCAAAAAATTATAGGTGCGACTGAAAAGACATTGCCGGCTGTTGTTAGTATTGCCGCAAGCAAGAATGTTGCCGACGTGGAGACCGAGATGGCAAAAATGGGCCTTAATCCCCAACAGTTTGCTGACCGCCTTATACAGGAGTCCGCGGACGACGGCACGGTAACTATATCTTCAGGCTCTGCGTTTATCGTTGATTCTTCCGGCATTATACTGACCAACAAACACGTAATTGCCGACAAAAAGGCGCGCTATGCCGCGGTCGTCGCAAAGAACCACTATGAAATTGAGATTGTTGATGTTGATCCGTTGGCCGACATCGCAATTCTCAAACTTAAAGAGCCGCCCAAAAATCTTCCCGCGCTGGCATTGGGGAGCTCAAAGAGTATTCGGCTTGGGCAAACCGCCATTGCTATTGGAAATGCCCTCGGAGAATTTCAAAACACTGTATCTGTCGGCATTATATCCGGACTTTCGCGGTTTTTGAGCGCAATTACTGACACGGAAGGGCATCACGAACGCCTGCGAGGGCTTATTCAAACCGATGCCGCCATTAATCCCGGAAATTCCGGCGGACCTCTGGTGAATCTTCAAGGAGAGGCAATCGGCATTAACACCGCTGTGGTTTTCGGCGCTCAAAACATCGGTTTTGCGATCCCCATTGATCGCGCACGGCGCGATCTCGAAGCGTTGAAAACCAACGGCCATATTCGAACGCCGTTTTTGGGCATTCGCTACGTTTTGCTTAATAAAAAAATAAAAGAGCATTTCCGCTTACCGGTAGACAGCGGAGCGCTTATTGTCCGCGAAGGATTGCCGCACGATCACGCGGTGCTTCCCGGAAGCAGCGCCTCGACCGCGGGACTCCAAGAACATGATATTATTTTGGTCGCGAACGGCAAAAGGATTACCAACGAGCAAACCCTTGAGGATATTTTAGATGAATGTGCGGTTGGCGACGAATTAGAGCTTCGGGTGCTCCGCAAGGAAAAAGAATTTATTGCCCGCGTTACCCTTGAAGACCGCAGCAAATTTAGTTAAAAAATTGACAAACCCGGTTTGTCAGTTTTTTATGCAACAATGCCGCCGATGATTGCGCCGGTGGTATATGCAATAATGGCGGCGATTCCGCCGATGAGAAGCATTTCAAAACCCGACCAAAACCAATTTTTATGCGTTGCGATTGTTCGCAAAGAACCGATTACAAAAAGGGAAACAGCGGTTGCCCAAACAGAAGCTCCAAATGCTCCGCCCTCTGAGCCCAACACAATATAGGGTGTAACCGGCAGAACGCCCGCTGCAATAAACGAGACAAATGTTACTGCTGCCGCGCCCCGCGGGGTGGTTTTTGTTATTGGATGCAAATTGTAATTTTTTGCGTTATCACCGCTATTTTCATCGCGCGCAAAATATTCTTCCTCTTCTTCCTCCGATTTTGTTCCCAGATAATCTGACACGGCCATAGAGAACCCGTCTGCTAACAAGTTTGCCGTCCCTAAAATCAAAACAATCTGTGGCGAAAGGCCGGCGCCCGCAACACCAGCTACAACTGCAAACGTGGTAACAATCCCGTCGTTTGCGGCATACACAACGTCTTTGAGATAAATTATTTTGAGAGACATAGAAACATAATAACACAAAAACCCCGACTACTCGGAGCTTTTCTGGTAACGAGATTTTTGTTTTTGCTTCATAATGGCGCGAAAATAAGGAATAAAATATTTAGTTTCGAGCTCATCTAGTTCATCCGCGGCAAGCTCGGCTGTCAAAAACTTTTGCCCCAAAAGCGCAAGGCGTTCCTGATCCTTTCGGTCCAGATTTAATACTTCATCGGCTTCTTCAAAAAACCGCCGGAGAACCGGATGATGTTCTCCAACGTGCTGATATTCTTTAACCCCTAAACCAACGCCGTGATTAACAAAGTCGCGCTTAAGTTCGTCCTCTTCCTCTTCAAGCTCTCTTCGCGCCCTCTCGATCTTTTTATCACTACTCATCGCGCTCCCAAAAAACCACTCTTCTTGCATAGTACAAAGGAAAACCTATAAATACAACGTTACTATTCAATCGTTATACGCTTGATAACCACCGGTGTGGTTGGGCGGTTATTTGTGTCAACCGGAGCGTTTGCGATTGCGTCAACCGTTTCTATTCCTTCAACCACCTTTCCGAAAATTGTATAATTATGCGGCAATGGATTGTCGCGATGCATGATGAAAAACTGGCTACCATTGGTATTTGGCCCTGCGTTTGCCATAGCCACAACGCCTCGCCGATATCCGTCTTGATAGCTTTTCGTTGCTGTATTTAGTTCGTCTTCAAACTGATAGCCAGGTCCACCCGTTCCCCATAATAGCGCCTTGGTGTCGTCTTTCGTAAGAGGGTCCCCTCCTTGAATCATAAAGTCCTTGATAACCCGATGAAACTTTGCGCCGCTATAAAAACCTTCCTGCGCGAGTTTAATAAAGTTGGCAACCGTTTTTGGCGCATCTTTAGAATACAGCTCAACCACAACAGTTCCGTTGTTTGTCTCGATCCGCGCCTTTTGTAATATGTTCATATTTACATCAGCGGGCATCTCCGACGAATCTTTCGTCAATAAAAATACGCCATATGCCGCCGCTCCTACTATAATAACACCAACAACAATCGTAAGCGCCCTCATAGTATTTCATAATACATAATTATCCGCGGACAATCAACGCCCAGACATAAATACAATATGCCGCAACAAACAAAAGCCCCTTTTTGCGCGTGAGCGTGTTGCGCTCTCCAATATACATAGAAAACAAAAGAAGAAGCGTTACAAAAAGGGTTACCAAGGTGTCGAGATAAAGTTTCGGCTCAAAAATAATGGGACGCACGAAGGCGCTCAATCCAATAATCATCAAAAAGTCAAAAATATTTGATCCGATGATATTACCGAGTGCTATTCCTGTCTCACCGTGGCGGGCAGCTGTCACAGAAACAACAAGCTCTGGCAGGGATGTACCGATACCAATGATAGTCAGGCCAATAAACGCCTCGCTCATTCCTAAAAACGCGGCAAGTGATATTGCGCCATCAATCACCCATTTTGCTCCAAGCAATACGCCGGCAAGTCCCGCGAGCAGCATGCCCGCGGCAAGCGGAAAGGTAAGAAGGCGCGCAACGTGTACTTTTTCGTCATCCTCATTACTTGCAAAATGCAAGATATAAAAAAGCCATACCGCAAATGCGGTAAGCAATATGATCCCGTCGGCACGTCCGATTATTGTTTCTTTTCCTTCATTGATTGAAAAAAACGCCAGCAACGCAAACAGCGCGACCGCAAAAACGTTCCACCACAAATCCTCTTCTATCCATTCTTTACGAAACACAATCGGGCGAACAATTGCCGCAAACCCTAAAATAAACAAAATATTAAATGTGTTGCTGCCAACAACGGCCCCGAGTCCAACAGCGCTCTTCCCCGCCAAAAGATTTGACAAAAACGTGACGCTAAACTCCGGGATAGATGTGCCGACGCCAACAACGAGAAGCCCGATAATCAGCGAGGAAATTTTAAAATGGCTCGCGATCCACGAAGCGCTATCTACCAGCACATTCGCCGCTTTGATTAAAATATAAAACCCAACGAAAAATAAAACAAACGTCATACGCCGCAAGTGGGTTTGATTATAGAATATGTTTTCGAAACAACCACTTACTCAATTCTACAAGGATAATATTCAATACGCCAATACCGAAAACACCAATAAGCCACAAGGGCGGCAGAGGCGCTGTTCCTAGTATTGCCTGTAGCCACGGCATGTACAAGGCCGCGAGTGTTAGCAAAAAACCGATGCCAACCCCGCCAACCAAGTAGCGATTAGAAAAAGGGTTATAGCGAAAAATGCTTGTTTCTAAACTCCGAATGGAAAACGTCAAAAACAATGTGTAACTTGCGAAGCTTGCAAAAATAAAAGTCCGGACAACCACATCATCAAATCCGGCGCGCAACAACAAATAATACAGTACAAATAAAAACAAGGACGTTAAAGTCCCAATGCCAAAAATCAAAAAATGCAACTGGCGATCAAATAAACGGGCATTAAGTTTGCGCGGAGCCTCCCCTGGGTTGTCGATGCCGCGCTCAAACGCAAACGCAAGCGCCGGGAAGCTGTCGGAAAAGAGATTAACAAACAAAATCTGAATGGCATTTAGTGGCAATGCGAGTCCCGCAAGGAGCGCACCGCCAATCAGTAAAAGTTCATCGAGAGAGTTCGACAAAAGATAAACCATAACCTTTCGGATGTTATCCAGAATGGTTCGCCCCTCCTCAATTGCCGCCACAATTGTTTCAAAATTGTTGTCCAAAAGCACTAAATCGGCTTGATTTTTTGTCACGTCTGTTCCGGATCCAACCGCAATGCCAATATCGGCAGCAGCAAGCGCCGGCGCATCATTGATGCCGTCTCCTGTTACTGCAACCACCGCGCCGGTTTCGCGAAAGAGTTGTGTGAGCATCAATTTTTGTTCCGGCGTTACTCGCGCAAATACACCGATATGCGCAAGTGAGTTTTTTAATTCCTCACGACTACATCGCGCCATGTCGTCTCCTGTTAAAAGCTCGCTCTCGTTTTGAATAATGTCAAGTTCTTTGGCAACCGAAAGCGCTGTTCCGCGATGATCGCCCGTTACGATCACGACGCGAACCCCCGCTTGTCGGATACGGGAGATAGCATCTTTAACCATTGGACGAAGCGGGTCGCGAAAAACTAAAAGGCCCCGGAATGTATGATGACGAAACTGATGTTCCCATTCTTGGGCGCTGCGCTCCCGGAACGAAACTATTTTTTTGTGCCCCGGCGGCAGTTCTTTTGACACAACGCCCAAAATACGCTCGCCGGCAAAAGCGCGCACATTAATTTCATGAAGAACTTGCTTATGCAAAGACGAAGATATATCAGTAAAGCCCAAAATAATCTCTGGGGCGCCGACGACAACAAGCTCTGCGCGCGATTCATGGTCCAGCAAGCTTACGGAAAATTTGTTCGAAGAATTAAAAGGAAAAAAATCAATCCGCCGCACATTGTTTTGTATCTGCGGCAGTAACACGCTGCGGCGCGCCGCTCCGCGAACCAGCGCAATTTCTATTGCTTTTCCGCTTATGATCCAGTCGTTGATCGGGGCTTCTGGGTTTTCAATAAGCACATCTACATTCATGAGCGCCATTTGCAATAACACCCCTTGCGTTTCTTTTCGCTCTTTGTCGGAGTCAAAAAGCACGATGTCAGAAAGTTCCATTTTTGCTTGCGTGAGCGTTCCTGTTTTGTCGACCAAAATAACATTTGTGGAACCGAGCGTTTCTGCGGCAAGGAGTTTTCGCACAACACCATTACGGGACCCAAGCCGCTCTACCCCCACAGCCAAAATTATGGTGAGCGCAATGGGCAGTCCCTCGGGCACCGCAGACACCGCTACTGCTACCGAGATTAAAAACATGTCAAATATTTCATATCCGCGCGAAAGGCCAAAGAGAAACATTCCTATTGCCAATGCGCCAAGCACCAATCCCGCACGCACTGCAAAGCGACTCATTGCGCGCTGAAGCGGCGTTGGGTCTTGCTTACTTCCCCCAACAAGAACTGCGATTTTGCCAAATTCTGTACGGACGCCTGTTGCAACCACCAAGACCTCCGCTATCCCTTCCACCGCCAGCGTGCCGCCAAATACCATGTTGGTGCGGTCTCCTAACGCGGCATTTGGCTCCACAATCGCTGTTTGCTTATGCGTCGGCAATGATTCTCCCGTTAAAATTGCCTCATCAACAAAAAAATTATTGGCAAACACGATGCGGCCGTCTGCGGGTATGCGGTCTCCCTGGCTAACATGAATAATGTCTCCGGGAATGAGTTCTGCAGAATCAATTTCATATTCATGGCCAGCGCGCCGCACTCTTGTGCGCGCGCGAATATAGCTTTTCAGCAACCGGAGAACTTGCTCTGCCTTATTTTCCTGATAAAATCCAAGAATGCCATTTACACAAATTGCTGCGGCGATGACCGCCGTTTCGATCCACTTGCCCAAGAACGCCGTGATAACCAGCGCAATAACCAAAACAAGGATAAAGGGGCTTCGCAGTTGTTTAAAAGCAAGAATGATTTTGGTAAATTTTTGTTGGTCGGGGATTTCGTTTCGTCCAAATGTACGCAACCGCACATCCGCTTCTTTTTCAGAAGGGCCGCCAAAAGAGGTTTTTAAAAATTTATAAGAATCTTCTATTCCAAGCGACCAGAACTGCCGAGCAACACCTTCGTGCGTAATGGTTGTTGTGCCTCCCCATTCCTCATTGCTCATCGTCATCATTCTACATTCTACCAGCTCTTTGTTTTGAGCACAAAACGATACGGTTTTTTGGCCCATTCTTTTGCGTACGCGACACCAACGCGCGGCGTTTGTTTGATTGCACTGGCGGGAATAACAATGCCGCGATCTTCTATCCAAAGACCAGTTTTTTTATTGGACGGCTTTCCATTAAAACGTTTATTAATATGAAGCGCTCGCGTAAGCCGCCCGGGACCCGAGAGGCAATCCGATGGCCACTTGGCAATCGGATTGCCAAGTCTAAGAAATTTAGGCAATCGCACCGCTATTGCTCCTCGAATTAAAATCGCCGCAGGATATTCTTTCAGGCCCGTTACTATGTTGAGCATCCAGTGCGTGCCGTAGACGAAATAAATATACCAACGTCCTGCTTCGCCAAACATAGGCGCGTTGCGGGCAGTTTTGCCTCTGTGCGCATGCGATGCTTTATCACGAGGCCCATCGTATGCTTCAACTTCGGTAATGAAATAAGCGCTGATGTTCCCGCGATATCGCCGCATCAAAATTTTGCCCAAAAGATTTTTTGCAACCAATGGTGTATTTTTGTGTTTGAAAAACGATTTTCTAACTATTTTTTTCATATTTCGATGCGTAGTGTTACAATAACATCATGAGCGCTTTTCTTGCTAATATTTATTTGCTTGGTAATTTGGCGCGCAACATTTACATTGCTGATTTTCTTGATGTTGCGATTATTGCGCTTTTTATCTATGGCGTGATTGTTTTATTTAAACAAACCCATTCTTTGCCCGCATTTTTTGGCATCGCGACGCTCGCGGTATTATATTGGGTGGCTCAAGCGTTTGATCTCTATTTAACATCGCTGGCCCTCCAAGTATTTTTTGGCACATTTTTGGTGGTCCTTGTAGTGATTTTTCAGCAAGAACTTCGGCGATTTTTTGAATTTATTGCGATCTGGGGTACCCATCAGTATCCCAAAAAATCGGCGGCGCTTACATCAAAACCCATACAGGAGATTTTACAAGCATGCGCGCATCTTGCTCGCGAGCGCATCGGCGGACTTATTGTCCTTGTCGGCAACGAGAGCATAGATAGGCATCTTAATGGAGGAAAACAAATTGATGGAATTATTTCCGAAGAATTGCTTCTAAGTATTTTTGACCCGGATTCTCCGGGTCATGATGGCGCTGTAATTATACAAAAAGACAGAATAGACCAGTTTGGCGCGCACCTGCCACTTTCTCATAATTTCAAAGAAATTGGCAAACACGGCATGCGCCACAGTGCGGCGCTTGGTATTACCGAACAATCCGACGGGCTTGCTATCATAATTTCTGAAGAGAAAGGAGCGGTATCAGTTGCGCGCGAAGGACGCCTTACGGCGCTCAAGAATATTGATGAGCTCGAGCGCCATATCCAGCAATTCTTAAAAGAACATTTCCCAGAAGCAATAGAGTTATTTTGGGAGCGGATGTTGAGGCGCAATTCTACAGAAAAAGTCGTAGCCGTTGTGCTTGCGAGCGCTTTGTGGTTTTTTGTTTCTTACCCCACAGAAACCGTAAACCGAGAATTTGCGGTACCCATTGGATATCGCAATCTCTCTCAAACAATGCTCATTGAAGACGCAAACCCAAAAGAATTTGCAGTAACACTCTCAGGGCGTGGCGAACGCATTTTCGAACAATTGGACCCAAAAGCGCTTGAGGTAGTTATTGATGGCAAATCAATACAGTCGGGTGCTAACAAGTTTCGTATTATCGAATCAATGGTAGCGCGACCAGCGAATTTTTCGGTGATCACTATATTGCCTACCGAGTTGCAAATTATTGCAAAACAATTTTCATTGGTTACCGTACCAATTGAAGTGGTCATTATTGGTACGCCAGCGCAAGGATTTCGTGTTGGGCGCATCGCGGTCACACCAAGCGCCATAACGCTTTTGGTGCCGGAACAAACAGAGGCGCCAGCCAAAGTATCAACGGAGCCCATTACCATTTCTGGTCTTCACGAGCCGCTTATCCGAGAAGCAAAATTAAAACCTATCGCGCCTGCGCGCCTTCAGCACGGAAACGATGGAGTGGTTACCGTTACTATCTCTATCGTGCCACGATAACTCCTTATTTCTTTTTTCGAGATGCCGCGTTGAGAAATGCCATAAACAAAGGATGAGGCGAAAGAGGTCGCGATTGAAATTCTGGGTGAAATTGGGTGCCCATAAAAAATGGGTGTATGGAATCAGGAAGCTCGGCAATCTCCATCAATTTCCGGTCCGGCGAAAATCCAGAAAATACCAGCCCTTTTTTCGCCAAACGCTCAATATAAGCAGGATTTACTTCGTAACGGTGGCGGTGGCGCTCGGAAATCAGCGATTCGTGGTATGCGCGATAGGCCACGGTGCTTTTTTGAAGCGCCGTAGGATAGGCGCCTAAGCGCATTGAAGCGCCGTAGTTTTTTTCTGCGATATTCTTGCGTTGTTCCGGCAAAATATCAATAACAGGGTGTGGTGTTGCGGCGTTAACTTCCGTAGTATGTGCGCGCGCAAGGCCGGCGACATTGCGCGCAAATTCAATCACCATTAGTTGCATTCCGTAGCAAAGGCCAAGAATCGGAATTTTGTTTTTACGGCACGTTGAAATCACCGCAATTTTGCCATCAACGCCGCGCGGGCCAAATCCTCCGGGAACCACAATGCCGTCGTACGAACGAAGCCGCGCGAGCACACTACGGTCCTCGGCGTTGAGCCATGTGATTTGATGGTTTCTCCCAGCCCACGCTGTGGCGTGCCGAATCGCCTCGATAACCGAAATATAAGAATCAGCAAGAACAAAATCACCAGTACCAAAATACTTTCCGACCACGCCAATGCGCACTGGGCGGCGGACGTTGTGTGTTCGCTCTACAAATCTACGCCACTTACGCATATCACGACCAACGGGCTCCAAACGAAGTTTTTCCAAAATCACTTCGCTTAAGTTGTCCTTTTCAAAATTAATGGGAACATCGTAGATTGACTCAACATCGGGAGCCGAGATAACATCTTCTTCTTTTATATTACAGTTGAATGCGATTTTTTCTTTGCGTTTTTTATCTAATGGAGCGCGCGCTCTGGCAATAATAATATCTGGTTGAAGTCCCGCGGCATTCAGCGATCGCACCGCATATTGCGTTGGCTTGGTCTTTTGTTCCCCGCCAACGCTTTGATGGGGCAAGTAACTTACCAAAACCAACAACACATCTTCTGGTTTTTTCAATTCCATCATCCGCACCGCTTCCAGAAACAACACATTTTGGTACTCTCCCACAGTTCCGCCAATTTCGGTAATCACAATATCGGCTTTATTTTTTGCCGCCGCCCTTTCAATGCGCGCAATTACTTCCAATGGAATGTGCGGCACAACCTCAACGCACTTTCCGCCATATCCCAAATTACGTTCGCGTTGAATCACTGACAAATAGATACTTCCCGTCGTCATATAGTTCGATGCCGAAAGACCACGGTCTAAAAACCGCTCATAATTTCCCATATCTTGATCGCACTCCGTGCCATCATCGAGCACAAACACTTCCCCGTGCTCGGTAGGGTTCATGGTGCCCGCGTCAATGTTAACGTACGGATCAATTTTTATGGCGGTGACTTCGAAACCGCGCGATTGCAAAATTTTCCCAATCGCGGATGCGGCAACGCCTTTCCCGACACCCGACATTACACCGCCAGCAACAAAGATATATTTCCGAACCAGCATGTTTTATTGTAGCACAATAGACGGCGCGCAATACAAATTAATCCACGAATACTGGTTGAAAATGGTTGTTGAGCCGGACGGTGCGATAGCGGGCGGATTTTATTTTTTTATTAGCAACAACAACCTCAAGTGCCGCTCCAATCATGGTTTCTTCTGAAAAATTCTGGTCAAAAACAAAATTCCCCAAACTATAGGCAATATAGCTATTGTTATAACGCTCAAGCGGCTGGACAACGTGCGGATGGTGTCCTACTACTACGTCGGCGCCAGCATCGACGACGCGCTTGGTAATACGTTGTTGATACTCGTTTGGTTTTGATTGATATTCGTCGCCGAAATGAAATGATACAACAACGATATCGGCATTGTTTTTCGCATCATTAATGCTTTCGATCATTTTTTCTCCGTCACCAATTATTGCAATTCCCGGCGCATCCTCACTGGTCTCTACAAATCCCGTTTCGAATTCGGAAAATGCAAAGTATGCAACGCGCACACCATTTTTACTTATCACGCGCGATTGGTAGGCCTCTTTGGCGTTGAGGCCTGCGCCAATCGGAACAATACTTCTGTTTTGTAGCCGTTCCAACGTATTCTCTATCGCACTTATTCCCCAGTCCCCGATATGATTATTTGCAACCGACAACACATCAAATCCGGCATCGCGCAATCCCTCAATGGCATCCGGGCGCATGCGAAACGAGTAAATAGATCCCTGATTATTTCCTTTATCAGAAATTGGCCCTTCAAGGTTGCCAAACAAAATATCATACTGGCGCAATTCATCGCGTGCCTTTAAAAACGGAAAACTATAATCTCCGGATCCATAATTTTGGATTGCGCCCTTGACACCGCGATCAAGCATAATATCTCCTACAAATCCAAGCGTGAGGTTGTGTGGAACAATTTTCTGTGGCGGCATCGTCAATAAAACTTGAGCGGAGCGTTGAAACCGCGCGTTTTCATACGCCAATCGCTCAACAAAAGCAGTGGAAAGGAATGTTGTCTGCATAATCGCGATAACCAAAATACAAAATAAGACAACGAACGAAAACCCTCTCACATCAAATTCGTGTTTATTTGCCATAATTTTTATTTCGCAACCGTTCCGTCCATTGGCGGTGCGGTTGCTTATTTATTATACAAAAAAACGGCTCTCGAACGAGAGCCGCCAGAATGATCATTGTGCTCGCTAGTTTTTCTGTGCGGATTCTTCCCAACAGCGCCGGCGCGCTTCCGCTAAAATGCTATCATCAACCGTCGCAGATGGATCACACCATCGCAACCCGGGAATGATCTGGTATTTTACTGGAATAACCCCGCTCTCAATGCCGCCCAAAATCCCCATTGCATAACACGAAAGATCAAGTTTCCGACCGGGAATATAGGGGCCGCGATCGGAAATGGGGGCCTGGACAACTCTTCCGTTTTTTGGATTTTTTACCCGTACGCATGTTCCGAGCGGCAACTTTTTATGAGCAATAAAAATGTCGTGCATATCAAATCGCTCGCCGTTTGCCATGGTTTCGCCATGAAAACCCGGGCCATACCACGACGCTTTCGCTATTTGTGGTTTTGATGACATTGATTCCCGGTGTCCAGTTTCTGCCCTCCGAGAAACAACAGTATGCTTGGTGTGCGCAACACCGTTGTTAAAAAATGTCCGGTGCGCACTATGCGGTACGCGGTAAAGCATATCGCCGCTTCGTATGATATAGTAGTCCGCGGCAAGCGCAGGGTGCGGCGCTCCTACAACAAACAGCCCAAGTATCCAAATTGCAATCGCAACGCGTCTCGTCATAACGCCGTCTCCTTTCGTCTCTCTGCGATTTGGGTATTTAGGTTGTCGAGCCGGTTAACTCAACGAACCAATCTGGCCGCAAGTATAATCGAAGCACAAAAATTTGTCAACAACATAACAACAATTCCCGCTAAATCTTTATACCCTCGGCGCGAAGAAGCGCACGCTTTTTCTTTGTGCCGCGATTGTAGCCGCCCAAAGAGCCGTCGGAGCGGATGACGCGATGACAGGGAATTTTTGCTACAACGCGCAAAACTTTTTGAGCGAATGGTGTCATGTGAGTGCTCTTCATATTTCTTATTCCACCATTCGAACGAATTAGAGAACAACGTCATTATTTTAATTACTATTTATAGTGTCGCGAACCACTACTTCATTGTATTAAGACACCGTTCTCACGAGCCAGCGCCACAAATACATCAACATTGGCGGGCGTAAGAAGATATTGTTGTCCGGAATGAGTAGAAAACAAAACAAAATTCCCAACGGTACGTACTGCCACTAACTTACCTTGGTATCTACGACGCGCACCTTTTCGAATCTCCTGAAATGGCACTGTAGCAAAACCGATAAGATTTAGATGTCGTTTCAAATTTTGTGGGATATCAACAATAGAATCTGTAGAGATTAGGTCTTGAAAAACAATATTTCCGGCTTCTTCGGCATTAAGTTTGCGAATATATTGAATATCCGAGAACAAAAAAAAATATTTTTTCCACAACCTTTTTATGGTAATACCCTGTTTATCAATTTGATCATATGATCCTGGTTGAAATGCTGCCAATGAAAATCCTCCTAATATAATCAATGAAAAAATGCTCCACATCATACCGAAAGCTCGTCCCGTTGTAGTTCCTAAATAGTATGCAACATACTCCGGAAAGTTTTCTGGGTTGACGACTATGCTGGTGTTATCCTTTATAATGCCAAACACTATAGCAAGACCAATCAATAAAAAACTAACACCAACAAAAATCATAAACCAATTGCTCGGCCCCCAGTATCGACGCACTGCGAATTTCATATATAATAAATAGTATCATTCATTATAGCCAACTGTCTATCTACTATTCGCGCGAATTAGAGCCAATCCTCAACAAGAGTCACTCACGCTGATTGGCGCGTAACGCTCGTAGGAGAAAATCCTTTTTGAAACTTTTGAAACGAACATTTGCGCGAAAACGCGCCGGCGTCCTATATGCCGGTTTCCCTTTTCGATTACCGACTTTTGCGTAGTTTTTCATTTATCCGCTATTGCTTTCTTTTATACCTGCCCACGAGCTCTGCTTGACCAACAACGTGTCCTTCCATCGCGCGTTCAACTCCCCCCTTTGTAGCGCCTTCCGCTAGACCAAGCACGGTGTCGAGTGCGTATGCTTTAAAGAAATATCGATGCTCGCCGTCAGGCGGGCACGGGCCGTGGTATTTTGTATTTCTACTTGTTCCGATTCCGTGCATCCCATCGGGCTCGCTGCCTTCCCGTATTTCTAATGTGCCGCTTTCGGGAACCGAGACGTTAAACACAACCCAATGATCCCATACCTTACCTGCGGGCTTTATTGCGTCTGGGTCATCCATAATAAGCGCAATGCTCTTTGCGTCGCGAGGAATCTCGGAAATACGAAGCGGCGGACTTACGTCCGGTCCATCGCATGTATATTGTAGTGGGATAAATTGATTATGCAAAAATGCGGCGCTTTCTAGTCTCATAGTTTCTTGTTTATTGCTCGGCAAATACACAAACCACAGATTTGTTAAGCTTATCCATAGGCCTATAATAATCCAGAATTAAAGAACGATGCATAATAATGCGAAAGTCCGATAGCAAGCACCACTAGTCCAGCAAACACAACCGACAAAAGAACTGCGGCTGACGCGATATCTTTGCTTGCGCCAATTAACCGATGCTGCTCCGGGTGCAAACGCTCCAATGCTCGCTCCAGGGCAGTATTGAGAAGCTCTGTTACCAAAATAAAAACAAAAGAAAACAGAAGCGCCAAGAATTCCCATGCTCGAAGCGGCCATGCCAGCCAGCCAAACGCAATCAAAATAATCGAGGATGCAAGCTCCATCCGGAAGCTCAACTCTTCCCGATACGTGTATTGTAACCCGTGAAACGAATGTCCAAAACTTTTCATGAGCTTCTGAAATAACTTCATATCTTTAGTATAAACAAAACTCGCATTGCCTGCGAGTTATACAATGCTAAATTTTCTTTTCATGGTCTGCAAAATCCTCCCGCGCAGTTGCCGACTCGATCCTTCAAATTTAGATTGTTTTATGTATTGAGTGCTTGCGCGATGTCGTTTGGTATTCTTCCCCTATAATCGCGTACAATAATTTCCGCAGCGCGTTTGAGATAGAGCGCCCTTCGATTGTATCCCATACCGTGCCACACCCGGAGCACGCGACGAAGCGGAGAACGCGCCAGCGCTTTAAAACTCGAAAACGCCTTGAGAAATTGTGGATATTTTTCGAGTACGCGAGAGACCCGTGTTTGCTGAAGCATTATTTCCGAGATAAAATTTTATACGTACCATAGCGATGCGCGTTTTTTGCACAGGGGAAGTATTACTGATAGTATTGAGTATATGGCAGGCCTTTCAGAAAAACAAATTCCTATTCTGTTTACAAAAACGCGCCATGATGCGGCGCGGCAATATGAGCAAGATGAAGTTCGCGAACTTCTTGCTCGCCTCGTTCGGCGCCTTCATACGAATTCCCCTATTCGAAAAATCGAAGTCGGCATTGATTATCCAAAAAACCAAGCGGGACACACCACCATTTTTAATGTTACACTTGCGATACAACTTGCCTCCGGCCCACGATTTGTATCTCACGGCAAGAGCAGAATCGCAAAAGCAAAAGGAATTGGATTAGGAAGCGCGATCCGCGAAGCATTTTCCGATATTGAAGCGCAATACCATAAATTGAAACGCGTATACCCGGGCGGGAAATAGACATTTTTATTTTCCGTTCAGAGCTTGTTCAATAACCGATTTAACATATTCGTACGGTTGCGCGCCGTTGATTACTATTTGTTGGCCATCGGGGCCGATGATTACGCTATGCGGCGTTCCTCGTACACCAGCCAACAAGCCATCGCGCACATCGCTATCAACGTGGTTGTTATATGTACCGCTCGCAATACAGCTGCGGAGTTTTTCCGCATCAAGACCAATACGTGAGGCAGTTTGATTAAAAAGATTACTGTCAACATTTTGGTCCGCGCCAAATACTTCGTTTACAAATGCCCAAAACGCCTTATTGCCACCTTGTTCGTTGGCGCACTCGGCGGCAAGCGCGCCTTCGCGCGCGAACGAATGAATCTGCTCAAGCGGGAAATGACGATATACCCACGCGACTTTGCCATCGCGACCGTATTCTTCCATAATACGAAGCATTGTTGGGTGAAATTTTTTACAAAACGGGCACTCAATATCAGAAAACTCTACGATTTTTACTGCGGCATTTGGGTTTCCCCAAACATGATCATCGTTGCGTACCAATGCCTGCTGTCCGCGCGGCACTCCATTCGTATAAAAAATCGCCCCCGCGATTACAACGCTCGCAATCACAATAGCAACCGGCACCGTAAGTACAGATTGTTTATTTTCTGAATTCATCGTAGTCCAATTGTACTGTGCGTTATAAAGCGCAGTCAATACGCGCTTTTATAAGCGCGCCACATATGATAGAGACCGGGGGCCACGGAGAGCGTAATAATAATGAGAATAATAGGAAGGAGGTATTCGTTGATGTTGGGTATTGTGCTACCGAGATAATATCCGAGCCATGGCATGCCAAGTGCCCAAAGCGCCCCGCCTATAATGTTGTAAAAAAGAAATGTTCGATACCGCATTTGCCCCACCCCCGCCAAAATCGGGGCGAAGGTGCGCACTATCGGCATAAAACGCGCCAGCACAATTGTTTTAGAGCCATACTGCTCATAAAATACCTGAGCGCGTTCAAGATTATTTCTATGAAAGAAAATAGAGTCCTCGCGGTAAAAAATTTTAGGACCCGCTTTTTTGCCAAACGCGTATCCAACGCTGTCGCCTGTTACTGCGGCAACAAACATTAAAAAACTTAATGCCCAAATATTTAAAAATCCTTGGGACGCCAAAAATCCGGCTGTAAAAAGCAAACTATCGCCCGGCAAAAAAAATCCAACAAAAAGCCCCGACTCAGCGAACACAATCCCAAAAAGTCCCAAATAACCGGCGGTTTTGACGAGCGGAATTAAATCGAACATACAAAGAATAAAGAAACCATATCATGTTTTGGTTTCAATAACAACCGGGTTGGGTACGGTTCCTTGAACTTATCAACGCGTGCGAGGTACATATTACAAAAGCGCAGGAACATTAAGGTTTTCATCAGCCCAATCGGATAATTCCTGCTGAGCAGGACAAGGCCGTGTGGGCCTTTTTGTTTGAAGAAAAAACCGCCGGGCGAGCCGTGCGGATTTGTCTAATGAATTGATTGTATTGTCTCAAAACGCCTCGATATTTATTTTTGTGTGGTATCTTTTGGAGCGTTTTGCTCCTTCCAGTATATCGAGTTCTTGTTGGACTTTATTTAATTGCGCGCTTACAGACAACCCAGAAAACGACTCTCGTCGCGGCATACGACAAAAACTCCTCCAAAGTTCATCTCTTTTTTTACGCAATTGCGCAATCTTGTCTTTTTTGGTCACCGGCTACCTCCAATGATTTTGTAACTCCAGTATTTAGAATATCACTCTTTATAAAACAAAACAGCCCCCATTTTGGTTGGTGGGCTGCGGCGCGCAATCACCTTTGCGCTGTTAACAATGTGGCACCGGGACTTTAATTCGCGGATTGATAATATGCGCTAATTTAAGAATTTGTTCTGGAAGACGTTCCACGAGGACCATTGCATTGACGATATACTCATTAAACTCTTCTATATCATCGAGATCCCAATCTTTCTTGCGCCTATTTCGCTTATTAAATTTATTAAATTGCTTTATAACCTTTCTAGATTCCGCAAGCAAACCACCAAGATCTTTCGCGTCTTCCGATACTTTTTTTGTTAGCGCGCGAAGCTGTTTTATCCAATCTTCCTCACGAAACATTTATTCTGCCCTTCCATGCTTCTTTATTCAGAGTATTCTTTCCATTCATTGTTGTCAACACACAGTTTCTTGCTTTATGACTCAACGACTTGACAACCGCTTGGTACCGGGTAAGGTTTTCCCACCAATTGATAATAGTAATCTTTCCCGGGCATTGTCGTTGTAGTTTCCGGAAAAGATGTTTTGTAACCGCGTCCCACTCGGCAAGAATTATGTCTGGATACACGGCGAGCGTTCGGCGTACGAGCTCCCTCGCAAGTCCCCTATTTCTATATATTTTCTCAAAAATCCTCTGGGGAAACTTGCGCGCTTCAGTAGTTTTTTCGTCTGCTCATCCCAGCGACTATAAACCCGTCTAACAATTTTCAAGACACACCACCCCCCCAGCCCTAGTGCTTTTCCAAACCCTTTATCTTAAAAAGGTCCGGATGAAAGTATTGAGCAAGCGCAACGATACACATATCCCGATACGCGCCTGTTCGGCTCACGAAACCATTTGTCATATATCCGAAAAATCCTTCTCGTTGTTTCAAGTTTTGCGTTCCAAACATGGCGTCGCACACCTCTCCCAATTCTTTGCCTTTGCTTACTTGAAGCATGATCTTTTCTGGTATGGCAAAACTTTGCGAAGAGCCGTAGCCGAATTTCCCATCTCTGAGAATCGCAGCCCACGCGCGAGCAAACCAATAATGGCCGTCTATAACGCATAACCCGCCCTCTAGACCAACAGAGAAGTCTGCTTGTGGGTTTTGTGCAGCGGCTCGCATTGCTCTGTTTGCGGCGCCAAGCATCGTTGTGTGATCATCCATTGGTTGTGAAGGAACAGAAGACGGCACTGAATACCCCGTTGCCTCAATCGCTGCGCTCGGGAATACAGCGGCAAACGCGAGACGAGCCGCTTCAACTTTAACGTAGCTCGATGAGCCAACCGCGATCACAAGCCGTTCTTGCATTTCTTTTCACCCCTTTTCTTACTAAAAGCTAGCAGAGGAACGAGTTATAGGCAAGTTTTTCTCTAATTGGCTTTTCCGTTGTCTTGTTTGACGCTCCTAAGTAATTGAAGCCCCACGCCATGTATTCGCTTAAGCCGTTTAATTTCAGATTCAAGCACGTTCTTCTTTTCTTTTTCCTCAGCGATACGATCTAATATGGACTGAATATTTTTTTGAGTTTCTTCAATACGACTTTCACGTTCGTCTTCTGGTAATAATTTGTCTTGCTGAAGAGTACGAAATAGCTGTGTTTGGTTTGCCAACGCTTGTTCTATGGCCTCAATAAATAGCGCGAGAGCGGACACCTTTTTCTCTATCGCAAATTCTTTTATTTTGGGAGCAGAATATAATATTTGTTCAGAATTTTCTTTTGACATACATTATGCGGCAATCTGGGCAAAACGCAAAAAACCTTCGTTGTCTCGTTCTATTACAATAGGAAAATTATAGTGCTTCATAATAAACTCGTTCGGCATACGCATCAAATACAGCGCTCCACCCCATTTCAGTCAAAGATCTTTTTTCTTTTGGAAACATTTGTATATAGGGTTGTTTATTTTTTGCATCAACAGTCATGTTCGTATAATACTAAACATAAAAACAAAGTCAATGTTGTTGGCATATGAGTAGCGCAAACAAAATATTAACATGCAGCAATCGCTTGTTGTTAATAAAAATGGAATGACAAACAAAAAAACCCGGTGTGAGAGGGCGCAGAGTATTGTTACCTCTGCACCATCACACCGAGCTGGAACGCTACACGACCTCAATTTGATAGAGCTTCAGAGGGAATGAGCCCTCGTCCACTCTCACCGCCGCCGCAAAGCGGACCTTTTCATCTTTTTCAAGGTAGGCAAGGCCGTTTCGCGGCTCCACTTGACTCCAGTGGGCTATTGCGATTCCCTGCGCCGTCTGGACCAATCCGTAGCCCTGCGCAAGGTCAAACCACAACACGATTCCCTCGTTGTCCGCCACTGGTGACGGAATTTCTTCCAAAGATTCTTCTTCCGGCAACGGCGGCAAGCCCGAAAGAGAAATGATTTCGTTCTCAACGAACTGGCCAAAAAGCACCATCATGTTCGGCCAGTTGGAAAACACTGGGCACGAAAGATTGCCTTCCTGATCTCGGAAGCACGGCGCTTCGTAGGACAGTTGGGATGTGATGAAAAAATGTCCATTCTGGGAAATGAGCGCAATGGTCCACACATCAATTCCCATACCATCGTCCCGAAGCACCAAAAGTCGCATGTTGTTATTAAGCTTATACTTCGTGCAAAGTGTACCATCCCCGGCACGACGGATAGTTACATTCCACTCAAATACGCAGTACTCCGGCGTTTCGGAAATATCACGTTTGAGGTGAATTTCCTTATCGGTACCAATCACATGAAAACCGCGTATGTTAGTTGGCGTCTCAACACGGACGCGGACGTTTTCTTTTGCCTCAAATAGATTGAAGCCAAGATATCCATTGGTATCAAAGTCCACAGGTTCGTATCCCCTGAAAATTTGCACTGAAACGCCTTCCGGTAAGCGCAACATCAACTCCTCCAATCTAAAGGCACGCTACCACATTTTAATAAATTAGTCAATTTTTTGAGTACGGCGAATGCTCCGCAAGAGGTTTTTCGCAAATCTTTACCCCCCAAATCATCAGAATGATTTGGCATCGCCCCTACCCTAGATTTGCAAAAAACCT
>Ga0209541_10001564_pt1 | contig 45151 bp, 46 predicted proteins | sample RifCSPlowO2_01_FD_184027 | JGI IMG/M metagenome (GOLD analysis project Ga0209541, IMG submission 184027) | Groundwater microbial communities from Rifle, Colorado - Rifle CSP2_plank lowO2_0.1 (SPAdes) (version 2) | ecosystem: Environmental > Aquatic > Deep subsurface > Groundwater | place...
TCTGTAATATTCCTTTCCAAACATTTTATATCTGTACTTTGTGCACCATTGCAGATGCCAGAAAGATCCTCCCACATTGTGCGCGCTTCTTTGGTATTGGCTTGGCAATTCCGTTTTCATTACATATATGGCAATTCCCCCCAATACTAAACTATTGGGTATCCTTGCCATATATGTAATGAACTTTTGTAAAAGGTGATAAAAGGCAGCGACCCGAGTTCGAAATTATTCAGCGAAAGTCTCGGCCAGCGCAGTTTTTTTCTCTAAAATTCCTTTTATTGTTTCATAAACTTCTGGATACAATTCTATTTTTAACAAGTCAAGATGCAATGGCTGAAATTTTCCTCTGCATGTTCCATTGATAATGAAGTTATTTTGAATATCCAGTTTTGCATTATCTTCCAGAACGATACCATCTCCTAAACCATCAGACATTTCACAACCCGTACCGTAGATGTTGTATACGTTCTCGGGAATTTTATCCTTGTTTAATTTCTGCATAAATAAACTAGACGATTCCATATCGCTGCACTCCCTTTTTTCACCCCCGACAATAGGACAGAAGGCAGACACCTCGCCTATTATCCCTTTATTCGGAGTTCCCAGCAGGATAACTTTGTCAAAACTTTCGTTGCCGAACAGCTGCATGTGCCTTCTCATTACCAGGCCGCCCATGCTGAATGCGATCACATTTATTTTATTTTTCCCAGTTCTAAGTTTTATATTGTCAAAAATTTCTTTTAGCCTTACTGCGTATGTGTCTATGTTTTCGCTTTTTGTCAAAACAACTTTGTAGTTCTCCGGCTCTTCAAACAAATCGAAATAATAACTGCCGCGAATGCTCAATGGAAGATGCAGATTCCAGATTCCTGCAGGCACATCTTTTTTTGTGTAGAGTGTAATTGCCCCTGCATTTAGGTATCCCTCCTCTTCCAACTTCTTTTGGATATCCTTGAATCCTTCAAGGCTGTATTCCAGAGGAGAATCTTTTGATACAGAATGACCGTGTAAAAATACTACTGGAAACGTAGATGCATCATCGTTGCACTCATTTCCAATGCAGCATCTAGCGCAGTTTCCATTGATGCAGCACATTGGCTCATATGGAAAAAACTCTACCTGGAATTTTTCTGGCTCTGCTTTTATGATTTCAATTTTTGTAAAATTAATTTCCCTCAACTGAATTTCGCTCAAGTTTATTTTATTTCCGGTTGAAGAAATGTTCTCAAGTTTGAATGCAATGCCGTTGACAAGATCTTTCTTAACTTCTAGCGAGTTTCTTCTTGCGAAAGCATCAACTACAAGATTAAACTCTTCGCTTAAGTTTTTTATTTTATCAAGCTCTTCTTCGCTGGAATAACTTAAGTTTTCAAAAGATGCTTTAACTAAAACCAAAGTGTCTATCATTTCATTGTAAGCAGAAATATTTTTCAATGTACCCTCTTCAAAAGCAACAAAATTATTTTTAAATTCGCTGAATCTTTCTATTAAATCATTCAATTCTCCAGCATGGAAAAAATATCCTTCCTGGAATACAGTGGAAGCTAAATCATTTTTGAAGACGGCTACATCCTCTTCGTAACTAAAGTTATAATCAGTTATTACTATTTTATCTAAGTCATCAATAGGAGGTTTTAACGATAAGATATCAGCTTCCAGCAAACTAATTTCATCAGCAAGAAGCATGGCATTTTCTTCAAATGCTTTCTTCAAAGCTTTTTCCTCCCCTGTGAAATCGTATTCCGCTGTTATCAGCAGGTTTCTGTTGCTTGTTTCAAAATCACTATGGCATAAAAATCCTTCAGATCCGCTGCACTCCAGGTTATAGCTATAAAAATCCTTCCCAGTGCCTTTCTCTTTTGCTTTTATTTTATAAGCTTGTTTATAGGGGTTTCCTGGTTTAAGAGAAAATCTGCTTTGGTCCAAGATAACTCCGTTATCAACATCAATGAATTTGGATGTGCAGATAGCAGAGCAAAATGGATTTGTAGTCACTTTGCTTTCAAACTCCACAATGCTTTCATCACCATGCGCGAAATAAATATACTCTTTATCAACATTGAGCTTTACAACGATATCATTACCTAACAAAAAGTTGGCATAAAGATAAATTTTTGCTCCTAGGAAAACGATTAATAGAGAGGAGACAATTAGAATTAAGGCAAATAACTTTTTGTTCCTGATCAGCCTCTTAAAAAACATGCTAACTAAAAGGGAAAATTACTATTTAAATCTTATACATTCTATCTTATAACGCAAGATTTATATTAATTAAAAATTTATTTGTTATAGTGGTATTTCAATATGTTTTAGACCTCGTGAAAGAATCCCTTTCTTTAGAAGAGGCGATTCAGGCAGCAAAGCCATTGCTTATTTTTGTTATCGGCATGGTTGTCTACTCTGTTTTCATCTTCAAGTTTTACAGGTTTTTAGCTAAAAGAGATATTTTCAAGCTGAATCTGGCAGAGTACAGCAGGTCAAGGTGGGAGGATATAAAAGAGATAGTCGTCTTCCTGTTTTATATTCTTGAGCATATAATTATTTTTCCCCTGTTTACTTTCTTCTGGTTTTTTGTACTGTCGTTATTGCTTATATTCCTTTCAAAGGACCAGCCAGCAAACATGTTATTTTTATTTTCAATGGCAATAGTCGCTACTACAAGAATATCTGCTTATTACAATGAGGAATTAGCGAAGGATGTAGCAAAAACCTTGCCATTAACCCTGCTTGGAATATTCTTAATTACAGGACTTTCTTATTTCTCACTGGAGTCTGCATTGCTGGCAATAAAATCCATTCCTCTTATGTGGAAGACAATTATTTATTACCTGCTCTTTATAGTTTCTTTGGAAATAGTTTTAAGAATTCTGCTGTTTATTTATAACAATATAAAATACAAAACCTTTGAAGAAGAATAAAATGATGGAGTTTAAAGAGAAGTTTGTCGAGAGGTACAGGGGATTAACAGATTTTGGAGACTTTAAAGAAGCAATAAATAAACCTGCTAGAAAGTCAATCAGAGTTAATACCTTGAAGATTTCTGTTAGCGAATTAAAAAATAGGGTAGCTGGATTAACGCAAGTCCCCTGGTGCAAAGAAGGATTCTATATTGAAAGAAAAGAAATCGCCGTCGGAAACTTGAAGGAGCATTTTCTCGGCTATTTTTATGTTCAAGAAGCAGCCTCTATGATCCCTGCGATAATTTTGGATCCTGCTGAAAACGACCTGATTCTGGATATGTCTGCTGCTCCGGGCTCTAAAACTACTCAAATCGGAGCGATGATGAGAAATAAAGGCGCTATAATTGCCAATGATATTAAATGGGATCGCATTAAGGCCTTGTCAATGAATCTTCAGAGATGCGGAGTATTGAATACAGTGATTACAATCTATAAAGGAGAGAAGTTTCCCGAGATAAAATTTGATAAAATCTTATTAGATGCGCCTTGCTCCGGAACTGGAACGCTGCAAAAATCTCCTGATACTCTGAAAATTTATAATACTGAGATGATAAAAAAGTTAAGCTACCAGCAGAAAAGGATGATTATGAAGGGGTATTCTTTATTAAATGAAGGCGGAATTTTGGTTTATTCGACTTGTTCTTTGGAGCCTGAAGAAGATGAAAACGTTATAGATTATTTGCTGGAAAACAGCAATGCTAAATTGGAGAAAATTTCTGTTTCAAATTTGAAATGCTCCCCTGCTGTGCTCGAATTTGAAGGGAAAGAATACAACTCTGAGATTAGGAAATGCCTGAGGATATGGCCGCAGGACAATAACAGCGATGGGTTCTTTGTAGCTAAGATAAAAAAATAAAAAAGATTTAAAAGATTTGTTCTTACTAACCTTTTGATGTCAGGCAATGATAATGGACGGGATTTGGCAGCTATAATAGCCGGGGGAAGCCATGATATTCGATTAAGAAGAAGATGGGCTGACAGCAGGATTATCAGAAAAGCTATTGGCTATGCTGAAAGAGGCGCTTATGTAAGCTTGAAAATAATTAGGGCTGCAGATGACGAAGTAGATGATAATAAATTTCTAATGCCTGTTTTTGGCAATTTATCTTCTTTAGACTTACAATTATTCTATATGTTAAGAGAGAGAAGAATTCCAAGGGTTGTTGCTGTTGTTAGTGGAGAAGGAAAAATGAAAGCCGAGGCTGTTGGCGCTTTTACAGATTCTATGGAGAGATTGAGGATTGTTTCTGAGCCGAATCCAACTGGTTTTTTTAAGACGCATAAGGTTGCGTTGGATGATTTGAGAGATTTGCCTGATGAAGCGAGGATTGGCTTTGTTGCTTTAGATACCCCCCTGGCTTATGACTTAACTGACATGCTCCATAGAGAGGAGCCTTTTGACGGGATTTATATGGACTGCAATGCAAGGGAAAATGTATTTAGCAGCGGCAAAGAGTTATTTAACCGGAACTGGTATTTTATTATAAAAACAAGAGAGGGGAATGTTGTCCATGCCAAGGAATGCAACAGATGGGAGTATAATCTTGGCAGGCTAAGGGGTTCTTTAAAACAAGTTGAGACTAATTCAGGGCACAGTGTTATCTATGGTAATAGAGAGGCTGGAAATGTTATCTCCTCTAGATTCCTATGGAATATGATTAAATTACTGCCATCTAGGGTTGTGGATAATCCAGAATTGGCTGCAAAATTCCTTTCTAAAGGCTTGCCTGCTTATTGGGCCTATTACCGAGGCAATAGGTCTGGCAGAAAATTTGGAGGGGAAGCTGTGATCGATGTTGAAAAGACAGAATACCTTGCCGGCTTTGTTTTGGGGATGCCTGTTAGATTAGAATTTAAGAATACAGACCTGGCTTTAGTCAGGGATATTGATGATAGGTATGACCGGGATTATTATCATCTAATTTTTGATGCTGCTGTTGAAAGATATGGCGGCGTTAGAGAGGCGTTTATTCATCTGATTCCAAATGGCGAGGAGTTATATGAACTAGATAAAGAAATGAGAAAAATAAATCTGAAGATTCCTATGCTGGATAATTTTCCTGCTCATGAGAATAAGAGAAGGCAACAATTAAGAGAGGTTTTAAGGGATTACGGAAGGATGCATGGAAGAGGATATGATTTAGAAATAAGAGATGCTTTTGATTCTGATGGAATCTTTATCGGGCAACATTCTAAGGGAGATGATATTATTGGGAGCTTAGATTACTTTGTTGAAAAAGCTGCTAGATTTAGAAATGCTTAAAGCTTAGAGAATGTTTTCTGCATCAATAAGGCGTTTTGCTCTATACTTGGAGATTCTGAGATTAAAACCCCTTTAACTTTAAATTCCTTCAGGGCCTTCATCAAATCTTTGTAATTGAATTTGCTTTCTTCCAGATCTAAATGGTTTTTTTCTCCTTTATCGCCGTATTCAATGCCGGCAACATGAATATGCATGTTATTAATTGCTTCTTTTCCTAATTTTTTTTCAATGGTTTCTAAAATAGCTTTGAATTCATCATATGTATTATGCTTTCCTGTGTCCCTTGCAAAAAAATGCGAGAAATCAATGCATGGCATTACCTGCTCAACATCATTGCTTAATTTTATAGTCTCATTTAAATCCCCGAACTGCGATTTCTTTCCTGATATCTCGGGCCTTATCCAAATATTTTTGTCAAATTCTTTTACTTTTGAAACAATTTCTTTTATCCCTTCTTTTATTTTCTCATAAACTTTTTCTGGGGATTGTTTTTGATAATAGCCTGCGTGAAAGCAAACGCTCCAGCCATTGCATAAAGAAAGAATTTTAGCGGAATTTACAATGTAACTGATGCTTGCATGAAATTTCTTCTTGTCCTCAGAGTTTAGATTAATAAAATAAGGTGAATGACAGGTTAAGACTACATCAGCATCTTTGGCTGCTTTTCTTACTTCTTCTGCTTTTTCCGGCTTGATGTTAATGCTGTGGACAAACTCTAATTCAAAAGAATCTAGTCCTAATTTTCTGATATCTTTAATGCCTTGAATAGTGTCTCCTTTAGTACAGGTTGGTATTCCTGCTGTTCCAAAACGAAGCTTGTCCATTTTTCTATTTGGAGTAGAAATGCTTTTTAACTTTATTGATTTATAGATATTGGGGGGAAGATGGAGCATCCAATTGTCACAAAGATCATTAAAGACGGAATAAATTCTGTTGATTTGTCCATGCTTGATGATAGAGGGAGAGGGATTCTTAGCTACGTCGGAGAGAGGTTGTACAAGCTGAATAGGATCCCTGAGGCTGTTGAGATTCTTGAAAGGGCTGAAGACTTTGAAAAGCTTAGAAAAATTGGGGATGAATTCATGAGGCAGAATAAAGTTGAGCTGGCTGCGATGTGCTTTATTCCGACAAAAGACAAGGAAAGGCTGAATAATGCGGCTGCTCTCTGCGTGAAGGCGATGAATTACAGGCTTGCTGCAGAAGCATATTTTGCTGCAGGCAACAAGGAAATGGCAATGTTTCTAAAAGAGAATTATTGTTAACACAGAAATCTTTGATTCTGGCTCTCTCGAATCTTTAGCTGAAATGTGTGTGAGGCTTTTTTTATCTTATTATACTGGGGAGGCTGATTGTGTAGATCATTTAGAAGGATGTTCATTTGGTGTAGAATGGGTAGCACATCCCTTTCAAAATGTCTATCATGTTAATAGTCAAAATTATGCATTTAAAGTTAGACCTGTAAAAGAAGATTCTTTTTTTGGACCGAATTTTACTTTAAACAGATCTTTTGATGAGATGATAGAACATTATGTAATGCATGGTATTTTGAGCTTTAATCCAGATTTATCAATTTTAGGAGCAGAAAGTATAGATTAAGGATTTTAAATTAATTCTATGATTAAAAAACAGAATTTTCTTCTATATACACAATTACGCAGGTTATTTAAATAATGAAGTTATCTTTTTTAAGATGAAAACAGTGCTGAATGAGATAAAACCAAGCAGAGAAGAGTCGATGGTTTTAAAGAGGGCGGCAGATCACTTCACTAATAAGTTAAACAGGGAATTAAAAAATGCAAGGGCCATCATCGGTGGCTCTGTGGCAAAGAACACATTTCTTAAAGGGGATCATGACATAGATATATTCGTGCAATTTGATAAAGAGAAATATAAAAGTAAAGACTTATCCAAAATATTACATTCCAAATTAAAGGCGGTCTTCAAAAAAACTTCAAAGATTTCAGGACTGCACAAGATTCATGGCTCTCGCGACTATTTCCAAATAAGGCAGGATCCATTTACTTTTGAAATAATTCCTATACTAAAAATAGCGAAAGCAGAGGAAGCTAAGAATATAACAGACATATCGCCTTTGCATACAGAATGGGTTTCAGGATGGATAAAGCAACATAATCATTTAGCAGATGAGATAAGACTGGCTAAAGCGTTTTGCAAGGCAAACAAGCTTTATGGGGCTGAATCATATATAAGGGGATTTTCCGGATATACCTTAGAGATTTTGACTATTGCGCACAACTCTTTTGAGAATTTAATGAAGGCTGCATCCCGCTGGAAATCTGGAATAAGAGTTGATGTTCAAAATCATGGGGTGAAAAAACTGAATAAGTCAAAGGTATCGCCTTTAATTGCAATAGATCCTGTGCAGTCAGACAGGAATACAGCTGCTGCTTTGTCAGGGAAAAAGTTTAATGAATTTGTCGAATTAGCAAAAAAATTCCTGCATAATCCCTCTCCTGAATTCTTCAGGCAGACAAAGTTTGACTTAGAAGGGATAAAATCAGCCTCTATCCTGAGGGTGATTCCGCTCAAGGGAAAAGAAGACATTGTCGGGGCCAAGCTGATTAAATGCATGGAGTACATCCATAAAAAATTGAAGGAAGAAGGGTATGAGGTTACTGAGCATGACTGGTACTGGGATGATAAGGAAGCTTATTTTTGGTACTTTGTCAAGGAAAAAAATCTGCCTTTAGAAAAGAAACATTACGGGCCGCCGGTAAAGGAAAAAAAACATCTGGATGAATTCATGAAAATATATTCGCATTATCCTATAAAAAAGGATGGGCTAAGGGTCTATGTTGAATTGAAAAGGAGGCATACAAACATTAATCACTTTTTAGAGGACCTTATTGAGAAAGAGGGCTACATTAGGGAGAAGGTAAGGAATATTGATGTGCTATGAATCTTTTTCTTGGATTATAAAAACATTATTGTAATTGATTATATAGTCCACTTTAAATTATAAATCTTAGAAAAATTTATTAAGAATTCAATCTTACCTATTAAATCAGAAGATGGTGGATCTTTTAATTGAAAGACTGGGTTACTGGTTTGGTGATGAAGACGTTAAAGGCATATTGAGACGCCAATATCCATATCATGCTAATGGCGATGCTAATGGCGGGATGAGAGTAAGATCTATTATTGATCCTGCTGAAGGCGTTCTATTTTGCACAGGATATGAGAGAGATAGGCCTGCGGGGAATGGAAATCATAGGGAACTGATACCTGATAGGTCTTATTCTCCTAAATGCATAAATGTTTTCGAGGTAGTGGAATGAATAATAATGATAATGGCTCTGGAAGGAAAGAGGTGACAAAACCCTCCAGAACCCATCTCTTCATGCTAACTCAGAGACAATAAAAAAAGCAGTTTGAAATGGGTTTAGCTTATATATAAACCTTATCCACAAGATTTATAAATACCTTGAGATTGTTAAAATACAGGTTTCTGTGATAAAAATGGAGGAAAATTACGAAAAGTACAAGAAAACAGGCACGACAACCATTGGCATCAAATGCAGAGAGGGAGTTGTGCTAGCTGCTGACAAAAGGGCTGGGGCAGGCATCATAGTAGATAAGAGAGCCCAAAAGGTGTATAAGATAACTGATTATATAGCCTTAACAATGGCAGGTACTGCATCAGATGCCCAGTTAATAACAAAATTAATTTCAGCAGAGCTAAGATTGATGGAGATAAGAAAGGAAAAGCAAGTCACTATTAAAGAAGCAGCGAATTTATTATCTGGGATTGTTTATCAAAACATTAGAAGGCCGTCAATGATCCCCGGGATATCGCATTTTATACTAGCTGGAAAGGATAACAAGGGATTCCATCTTTATGATATTTATCCAGATGGTAGCTTGAGCGAATGCAAGGATTTCTTGTCCTCAGGCTCAGGGTCTGTAATGGCATATGGTGTTTTGGAAACTTTATATAGTGAAAATATGAGTATTGAAGATGGTGTTAAACTGGCTGTCAAGGGGATAAATGCTGCTATCCAGAGGGATATGAACACTGGAGACGGGATTGACGTGATTAGTATTACAAACCAGGGCATAAAAACTGTTTTTACAAAAGAGATACAGAATAAAATTACAATTTAAAATTTAAAATTTAAATCTAGTGGCTGTGATATAAATGCTTCTTAGAAAATGGCAGAAATATTAAAAGAGATACTTAAAGACATTCCGGAAAGCGTTGAAATCTCAATAGCTTTGTTTGAGGGAGCGAATATAGTCTTGTATACTAAGAGCAGGGATTTTTTCTTAGACAATAACGGTGTTATAAGAGAGATAGTGAACAAGATAAAGAAAAGGATTGAAGTTAGAATAGACCCTTCTATGACTTTGGAAGAGGAAAAGGCAAAAGAGGAGATTGAGAAAATACTGACTGAGGAGGCTGGGAAGATAAATGTAATCTTCGATCCTCAAAGATCTCAAGTTATAATCGAGGCTGAAAAACCCGGGCTCGTAATTGGAAAAGCAGGGGAGATATTAAAGGAGATTAAGCATAAAACACTATGGACGCCTTTAGTTAGAAGGATTCCTGCAATAAGGTCAAAGATGATCGAAAATATCAGAAAAGTGCTGTATGAGAACAATGATTATAGAAGAAATTTTTTGAATAAAGTAGGTGAGAGAATTTATTCCAACTGGGTGAATGAAAAAAAAGAGGAATGGATTCGAGTTTCTTTTCTAGGGGGGGCGAGGCAGGTTGGAAGATCCTGTTTGTATCTGCAAACACCTGAATCAAGAGTGTTGCTGGATTGTGGAGTAAATATAGCCATTTCTGGAAAGGATGCATATCCTTATTTTGAAATCCCCGAGTTCAATATAAATGCATTGGATGCAGTCATTATCTCTCATCCTCATCTTGATCATTGTGGCTTGGTCCCGTTGCTGTTTAAGATGGGATACCGCGGGCCTGTTTACTGGACTGCTCCTACTAGAGATATTTCTGCCTTGCTCTGCCTTGATTACATAGGTGTTGCATTTAAAGAGGCGAAGAAGGCAATATATGATGCTAGCGATGTTAAGGAGGTGGTTAAGCACTCTATCTGGCTTGACTATGAAGAGGTTTGTGATATAACCCCTGATATTAGGGTTACTTTTTACAATGCAGGTCATACTTTAGGGAGCGCAATGGTTCATTTGCATATTGGAAATGGACTGCATAATTTTCTATATTCAGGAGATACAAAGTATGCAAGGACCAAATTGCTTGAGGCTGCTGTGACTAAATTTCCCAGATTAGAAACCATGACTCTTGAATCAACTTATGGCGGCAAGGATAATGTGCAGCCCCCAAGAGAAGAGTGCGAGAAGCAGTTAATAGAGGTGATAAAGAGCACTGTTGAAAGGAAGGGGAAGATATTAATTCCTGTTTTGGGTGTGGGAAGGGCCCAAGAAGTCATGCTCATTGTCGAAGAACTAATTAGGAAGAAGCTGATTCCTGAGATCCCGGTTTTCATCCAGGGAATGGTTTGGGATGTAACTGCAATACATACTGCATACCCTGATTTTTTAAACAACCAAGTTAAGAAATCAATCTTCCATCATGACAGCAACCCCTTCTTATCCCCGATATTCAAGCAAGTTGGGTCTGCTAAAGAAAGGCAGCAGATCATAGAAGAGACTGGATCGTGCCTTATATTAGCTACTTCAGGAATGCTGACAGGAGGGGCATCAGTTGAATACTTTAGGGAGCTAGCAGGGAATCCAAGGAACTCTTTGGTATTTGTTTCTTATCAAGGCGAGGGGAGCTTGGGAAGAAGAGTGCAGTCAGGAGAAAAAGAATTCGTGATGGAGTCAAATGGGAAGAGGGAAAACGTTGAAGTCAAAATGGAAATACACTCCATTGAAGGCTTATCTGGACATTCTTCAAGAAATGAATTAACAAGATTTGTCTATAATCTAGATCCGAGGCCTAAAAAAATAATCGTTGTTCATGGAGAATCATCCAGATGCTTGGATTTGGCATCTACCCTGCATAAATTAAACAAAATTGAAACAGCAGCCCCCAAGAATTTAGAAGCGATTAGGATTAGATAATTATTTATTTTATTTGAGTATATTGTCGTGATGATCATAATCTTCTAAATACAGTCTTAAATTTGGAAGACATCTTAACGAAATTACAACTTTATCTACAGAACCGAATTGGGATGAAAATCAGATAAAGCTAGAGGTAAAAGACAATATCTTGTTTTTAACATTAGCATAAGGTCCACTACTGAGATAAAGCCAAAGCCCCCCTTTAGAAAATAGCCGATTTCTCAATTGAACATTCAATGTTAGTTTCCCCCGAATACTTGGAGGGGTTGGATCTTAGTGCAATGTTCGGCGAAGCCGAAAAATTCAAAGTAAGCGGGAGGGCGTTCGTTTTTTGAATAATTTTTCTTTTGGACACAATTTCTTTTTCTTAAAAAGAAAGTGTGATAGCAAAGCGATTCATCAAGAACATTCGTCAATGGGTACATTCATGTTAAAGGTAGTAAGAATCTCAGGTTTAAAATCGTAACCTTTATATAATATGTATGTTTTTAGAATACGTATGGCTGTTAATAACATACAATTTACAAAGATTGAAATTCAGATAGCTAAATATCTGTTTAAACATTATAAAGATAGATATAACGCCAGGAAGCTGGCCAGAATACTGAAGATCAATCATGCTCATGCCAATAAATTATGTAATATTTTGGCAGATAAACATCTGTTGACTAAAGAGAAAATTGGCAACTCTGTCTTTTTTTTGTATGAATACAACAACAAGCTGGCCATTAAATTTATGGAATATATGCTCAGTTTAGAAGAGAAAGAGTTTCCTAGGTGGTTAAGTGTCTTATTCCATAGTCTGAAAAAATTTAAGGATTGTATTGAGATGGGTTTGGTCTTTGGTTCATCTATAAATACAAAGGATTTCAACGATGTAGATGTTTTACTTATGTATGATACTAAAAAATCCAAAGATATCAAAAAAATAAAGGATGAGATAAGAAAATCTGAATTAGTTGAAAAACCGATAAGATATGTAGATATAGCTGAAAAGGACATTCTGCTGAATAAAGAAGACAAAATTTTTTATAGTATATTATCCGAGAATCTTATATTCAATAATCCAGAAAGATATGTTGAGGTTGTAAGAAAATGTCGCAAGTAGATGAGCATTTAAAATGGTGTCTGAAAGATCCAAAAAGGCTGATAAAAACAAGGCCTGATTTGGATTTAGCACAAAAGCATGTTAAGAAGTCTGAATATAATTATGGAACAGTGCAAACTCTTGAAAAGCTAAAGATATACGACTGGGCTTTGAATGTAGGATTTTATGCTATTTATCACTGCTTTTTGGCAATTCTCGCCAAATATGGTTATGAATCACGAAATCAGGCATGTACAATAACTGTGCTTCTTACTTTGATAAATGAAAAGAAACTGGACTTGGATAAAGACTTGGTTACTCAATTTGATACTCTTGATGTTGAAAAAAATATCACAAATCCAACAGTAAGAGAAAGCAGAGAACTTTCAACTTATGGTGTTGAAACAAGTATTGATTTACAACAGCTAAAGAAAATAAAGGAATTAATCTTAAAGGTACAAAGAGAAACTATCAAAATATTGGAAGAATGAGTAAAATAAGATGGTTGATGTCATAACATGTCTCGAATAAAAGGAGAGCAGTAAAGTAGAGATAAATATCGGCTACCTGAAATAAATTATTTATAATTAAAAATTTATGTAAATGATTTTTCTTTGGACACGATTTCTTTTTCTTAAAAAGAAAGTGTGATAGCGAAGTGATTCAATTTTATTTTATCTTGCGCTGTCAGCCTGCCTTTCCAATTCTAGTTTTTTTGCGATTGCATTGCTCTGCATATTCAAGTTGTATGCATTAATTATTTCGTCAGCTAGAGCCTGATAATTCTTTTTTCTTTTTCCGAATGAAGCAGCATAAGCACCCTGCACCATATATCTTAAAGCCAAATCTATTCTTCTTTGAGGGGCGCATTCAACAGATTTCGGATATCTTGCTCCTCCATATTCTATTGTAGTAATTTCTTCGCGAGGAGCAGCATTCTCAATAGCTTTCACTAATACCTCTACTGGATTCTTTTTTAATCTCTCTTCTATTAATTTTAAGCTCTTGAAAATGATGGAGTAAGCCTTTATCACTTTTCCACCATTATGGCCAGAGCTGTATTTATGCTTTTTTCCTCGATGGCCCGGAATGAGCAGATGATTCATTAATCTCTCAACTATACTGTGGTAGTTCTTATGGAATTGAATCTTAACATCTCTTCCAGAACTTCTTGGAACATATACGTGGTTTAGATTAATATACCTTTCAATCCCTTGATCTTGAACTTTAATTCCAGAAACATCCCAAGTGTCAAATAATTTTATCATTTTTTATTTTTACTTTTGCTTTTAATTTTACCTTCTACCTTTCTCAATCTTTCCACTGACAAGGGCATTCAAACTTTGGTCATTAACCTTTATTATCTGCCACCTAACTCCGGGGATGTCGCCTTTGCTCCCGCCCATGGCCCCGCCAATGCATTCAATAATGACCTCGTCATGCTCGTTGATAAACCTAGAAGCCAGGTTGCCCGGGACAAATGCAGTTATCTTTTTTCCATTTTTAGTCAGCTGAACCTTGCAGCATTTCCTCATTGCTGAGTTTGGCTGCTTTGCCTCGAGCTGAACCTTACTCAGAACTATTGCTTTGGCCTGACTTGCTCCTTTCAAAGGATCTGATCTAATCTTCAATCCGTATAATCTTCTCTTGAACCATTTACTTTTTAATCTACTCTGGGCTCTTCTTTTCATTAGTTTTTTACCTGCCCACAAACCGTTTGATTTCTTTCCCATTTTTATTTTTTATCTTTTTATTTTACCTTAATGCTATCAATTTTGAAATATCTTGATATTGCTGCCTGCAAATCCACCAAGCCCTTTCCTCCCCGGCCGATTAATAAACCTTTCGTCTCGCGATCCTTGCAGTGCAGTATCAGGCTGTTGTTATTTTCTTCTCTATTATCCTTTTCTATGTTATCGACTTTAATCGGATAGATAAAATCTTTTACAAAGTCTTTAATATCGGGGCTATAGCCAATGACTTTAATCTTCTTGTTTAGCATGGCCTGAATTTTTTTAATTTTCCTTCCTTCTAACCCTACCAACAGGCTTACATCTTTTTTGTCGACGATGCAACACAGCATCCCATTATATTGGAATAGGTCCTTTATCCTGACCTTTCCAAGGTTTTCAAGAAGCGAAATATACTTTATCAGCTCGACGTCGTAAACTTTTTTCATTCTCATTTCATTTAATCAGCCCGATAACAGAAATAGAAAATGGCTTTTTGCAAATAAGGCCGGTCTCGCTGTTAGTGGCGTTCAGCTCGACTATCTCGGTTTTTCCATTATGGAGCGCATAGCGCTTGATCTCCTCTTTAATAGTGTCTATGCAATTGCTTGTGATGTAAATCCTTTTTATCCTGTCATCTTTCAGCAGCTTCAAATTCCTCTCAGTGCCAAAAACTAATTTCTCGCTGCTCTCCAACAGATCCTGCTTCAATTTTTCCATACAACTATTATCAAAAAGCTATTTTTAAATTTAACCTACACACCTATATACCTATTTTACTTTCTTTTTCTCTTGAATTTTTAACAGTCAATCTTGGAAGCCCTGTGCCCAATGGAACTGGCTGATTCAGGATAACATTTTCCACTACTGAATTTAAATAATCTTCCTCTCCGTTTAATGCTGCGCTTATCAAATGCCTTATCGGGGTTTCAAAACTTGCCCTTGCCAGTATGCTTTCTTTTCCGCCGGTTATACCGCTCCTGGTAATCCCTCTAATAGCTCCTGTGGAGGTCATAACATCAGCAATAAACATTATGTGCCTTATATTAATATCCAATCCCTGGTTTTGAATAACTTTGCTAGCCTCGTTGATAATTGCCTGCCTTACAGCCTCAATTCCAAAAACACTATAGATCTCATGGATGTCATTAGTAATTGTCCTTCTCGTGTCAACTTCCTTCACTTTTAAGATTTCCTTTAGATTGCTGCCAGAAGTCAAGATTATAAATTCGTTTTCCCTTTTGACAGGCAGGACATAGCTAATTCCCTTCACTCCTTTAATAAAAATCCCTTTTGCTTTTTCTTTTAAAATATAAGCTTCATGCAGATCATTTTCCTTTACTTTCAGCACAATCTCATTTTTGTTTAACCTGACTTGAGACCCTTTCAGGGAATCTTTTAGCGTTTTTACCAGGCTGTCTTCTGTCATTCCTAAATCGCGGAGTTTACCCTTGTCTATTCCTATTTTTACATTCATTGTTGAGATATCTATTGTTGATTCAGTAGCGATATCTCCTAATGTATTCTCCTTGATTTGAGAAGCAATCCTCCTGACTTTAGCCGCGTCTTTATTATATTCCGGCTTTAGATAGACTTCCATGCTTGGTGTTTTAATGCTCTTGCTTGCATCAAATATTTCAATTAATCTTGGCAATCCTGATGTTACCTGCATCTCTGCAACGCCTGCAAAATGCTTTACGTTCAATGTATTGTGCGTTATTATTCCTTCAAAAGTTGTGAATGTTTCTAAACCTGGAACAGATAGATCATAAACATACTTATCTTTGGAATCAACGTATTCAATCTTAACAATTTCATCCCATATAACATCACTTTCAAATATTCTCCTCATTATTTTTAATTCCTCAGAAATATCAACTCCAATTTGTTGAGAGATAAGTTCGAACTTTTTCATATATCTATACAAAGCAGTTCTCCCAATTTTCTGTCTTTTGGTAAAGTTATTAATATATCTTGTTCTCATCCCCAATTTTTTGGCAGTTCTGTAAAATAAATCACCAAAACCAGAAACCATATCTGTGAAGTCTTGGGAGCTCTCATTCCAGTAATTTCTTGACAACTCAACTAATCCTTCTAAAGAGATTCTTTTCTTATCAATATCGCTTCCAATAAATTGTAAAAATAAAGGAGCATATTTGTACGGAATTAAAAGCCAAAATTGCCCTTTTTTATCTTTTATTTTATGAGAAAATATCTTGAACCTGTTCAGCAATAAAGCAACTCCATCAATTAATCCCCTGGAATTGCTGCTTACTCTTATCATTCTCCGGTTCACAGTGAAGTTGGCATCGCCATCGAAATATCCTCTTAATAATCCAGAGACAAATTCTTCCTCGGCAGAGTAGGCAAACTCCGGAACTTTTTTGTTTCTTGAACCTGAACTGCATACTGAAATAATAAATTGAGCAAGCAATGAAGAGGAGATCTTCAAATCCCTGCTTAATGCAAATCCTCTTGAATTTATTTCCTCCTTACAATCCAATCCAATAGTATTGATAAACTCTTTAACATTGAAAATAAAGTCATCATCCATGTTGGATATGGAAACTTGGCCTTTATTGGCATGCCCTTCTGATAAATAAGCTCCTATAAAATAGCCAAATTTCCCGTCTAAAATTATTTTGTTCTGTATTTTCTTGGCTCTTGTTTTATATTTAAACAATAATCCATCCTCACTTTCGTTAGTGTTAACGAGATAGTCATTAATCTTTATAGAACTAATGCAGTTTTCAGGCAAGTATTTGATTACAGGAATTCTATCCCCTATTTTTAAATTAGTGCCAACAATGGGAGCAACTTTGTTATTATTTCTTATGACAAAGGAATGATTGTCTGTAGCAATTATCTCCCTGCCAGAAGCTGTTGTTAATTTCATCAATTTCCTATTGTATTTATGCCTGCTACATTCAACAATTCTTTTCCATTCAATTTTTTCTTCTTGATTAATGCTTGGTGCATAAAATTCGTAATCATTCAATGGGAGAAATTGTGTATTATTGAATTCAAGAATACTATTTTGGTTCATCATCCTATCGACAAATTCCCCGATTTTTAATATTTTTATTCTATCCTTTATCTTGACAATTATTTTTTCATCTTTATGAATGCTCATCTGGGTAGCTGGTTCTCCAAAGCTCTCAGCAGTGATGATTCCAATTGCCTCTCCAGGCGAGATTAATGCTGATTCATATTCTTTTTTAACTCTTTCAAGAACGTCTTTAAGCTGCGCCTTCGTGATCTTTACTTTGCTGACTTCTTTCTTAATATCGTCGATTAACTTGTCAGGAATTCCTCCGGAATATTCTTTATATAGCTCTTCCATTTTATTTTTTTTATTTTATTCTTTTTTTATTTTTTTATTTATTAATAGTCTCTCTGATTATTTTCTTGATGTTAATACTTCCTGCTTCGCTTTTGGAGATGTCTATGTCATCCTCTCCGTAATAGAACTGCACAATTTCCTTGTTGGCTGCCCTTATAGTTTTATCATACTCGACTCTTAAATCTTGCAATGCATTCGCCAGTCTCCTGTATAGATATCCTGATTTTGGTGTTCTCAAAGCAGTGTCCATTAATGAATCTCTCCCAGTCATTGCATGAAAGAAGAATTCATAGGGCTTCAATCCGCGCTTAAAGCCGTTCCTAACAAAGCCGTGCGGAGGCCCTCCTAAATCATGTTTCTTGAAAATAGGCAGTGCCCTCCCATTATATCCTCGGTTTATTCTTTCTCCTCTTAAAGCCTGCTGGCCGACGCTGCCTGCTATCTGAGCCAGGTTTAATTCATTTCCCCTTGCTCCTGAAGAAGCCATGATAATTGTTGGGTTGTCGGCATTGGAGTTTTCAGCAACTAATTTTCCAACCCTGTTCCTGGCTTTGTTCAGGGTTTCCAATATTTTTAACTCCAGTGTTTCTCTCAATGTTTTGCTTGGATATGCCTCTAATTTTCCTGATTTAAATTCTTCAATGAGTTCATCAACTTTTTTTAAAGCCTCGTCCATCAGCTTGTTAATCTCTGCGAATATTTTATCATCGACATCAGTATCTACTAATCCTGTTGTAAAGCCGTAGTTCGTAACTATCTTGATCCCTAATTTTGAAATATTATTTAAAATCTTTAGAACCTTTTCAGGACCATATTGGGCGTGCAGACTTCTTAATAAATCTCCAGATTCTTTTCCTATAATTGCCCTATCAACAACGCCGTTTAATAACTGGCCATTCTTAACTGTAACAACGCCTTCTTTTATACCCTCTTTGTGCATTAAATTATAGCCGATGAAATTAAAGTCCCTTGGCAATAATGCGCTTAAAACCTGCCTTCCGTTTATAGTCTTTGTTTTTGGGAATGTAGTAAAGTCATCACAGCCAATGCTCAACAGCAGCTCAATTGCTTCTTCTCTAGAAAATTCCATTTCTCTTGTAAGCAGGTAATTTCCTGTAATTGAATCCTGGATGCATGCAATTATGTTCAGCCCATTCTTTGGCGTTATAATATTGTGCTGGACATGCATCAAAATTTCTGCTTCAGCCCGTGCTTCCTCGCTTTGCGGGATGTGAATGTTCATCTCATCCCCGTCGAAGTCTGCATTATATGGAGTGCACGCGCTTGGATTCAATCTAAAACTTTTTCCAGGCAAGACCTTGATTTTGTGGCACATTATACTCATCCTGTGCAAACTAGGCTGTCTGTTGAATATGCAAACATCTCCATCCATCAAGTGCCTTTCAACAATGTATTCCTCTTGCAGCTCGTCCAATAAAGACTCTACTGTTTCTTCAGTGATCCTTTTTTTCTTTTCATCATGCCTTATTACATAATTCGCTCCAGGGTAGTTTTTTGGCCCGCGCTTAATAAATCCCTTCAGCCTTTCAATATTCCAGCTTGTTACTCTTTCATTGATAGTCAGCTCCATAGCAACTTCTAAAGGAACTCCAACTTCTCCAAGCTCAATCTGGGGATCAGGGCTTACCAATGTTCTTGCGCTGTAATTAACCCTTTTTCCTGTTAGATTATGCCTGAATCTTCCTTCCTTGCTTTTTATCCTCTCAGTTAAAGTCTTTAACGGCTCTCCTGACCTGTGCCTTGCCGGCGGCACAGAAGCAGTTGTGTTATCAAAAAATGTTGTGACATGGTACTGCAATAAATCCCATAAATCCTCAATAATGATTTCAGGAGCACCAGCATTTATGTTTTCAAATAATCTCTGATTTATCCTTACAATGTCCCCTAATTTATGCGTCAGATCATCTTCGCTTCTTTCGCCGCTTTCCAAAGTAATGCTCGGCCTGATAGTTACAGGGGGGATGGGCATATTTGTAAGCACAACCCATTCAGGGCGGGCGGCATTAGGATTATAACCCAGCAATTTTACATCTTCATTACTAATCTTTTCTAATCTTGTTTTTATTTCGAACGGGAATATTCTCTTATCATTTTCAAAAAACAGGGTTGGCTTTTCCACCCTTATCGGATAATTTTTTGCATCACATAAAGGGCATTTTTTAACATTCTTGCACTTATCTTTTATCATGCCTGCGATAATTTTTGCATCACTATTGCTCATGCCATTGCTTAACTTCTCGAGATATTTCTCCTTACTTTTCTCATCAAGCAGCAGCTTGCCGCATTCCCTGCAGGAACATCTCAGGAAATCATAAATAAAACTAACCCCTTTCAGATAAATAACTGGCCTGGCTAATTCTACGTAACCAAAGTGACCCATGCATTCTTTTAATTTGCTGCCGCATGTCTTGCACCTTAATCCTGGATCAATAACTCCAAGCCTGATGTCCATCAACCCACCGTCGACAGGATAGCCCTCTTTGTCATACAATTCCGGGGTTACAATCTTTGCAACCGCCATTTTTCTGATCTCTTCAGGGCTAAAGAAATTAAACTTGATGCTCTTAACCTTCCTGTAAATATGTTCTCCCATTTTTAGTCCAATATTTTATGCCTTAATATTTATCCTCTAAGATTAATTTCGGGTTTATGCACATACTCTTTAGCTCATCTAATAATAATTTAAATGCGTAGCTTAATTCAATAGCATTTATTTCGACATTGTCGCCGCATCTTGTGCAATACTTCCTGCTTCTGAAAAAATCATTCACAGCCAACAATCCGCAACTTTCGCATACATGAATCACTGTCTTGTCAGAGTCAAATCTTTCTTTTAACAGCAAGGATGCGCCATGCGCTACCAAACAATCCTTCTCCATTTCTCCGAGCCTTAAGCCTCCTCCCTTGCTCCTGCCTTCAATAGGCTGCCTTGTCAGCAATTGAATTCTTCCAAAGGCCCTTGCATGCAGCTTGTTTGCCACCATGTGCTTTAATTTCAAATAGTACATATTCCCAATATAAATGCGGACTTTGTACCTCTCGCCTGTAACTCCATTGTACATTATTTCAGTGCCATCATCTCTGAATCCCAATTCCAATAATTCCTGCCTTAAACTTTTTTCAGGCTCAGCATCAAAAGTAGTGCCGTCGACAAATCTTCCAGATAAGCTTCCAACTTTTCCAGCAAGAATTTCAATCAAATGGCTCACGGTCATCCTGTTTGGAATGCTATGCGGGCTATGAAGGATATCAGGGGATACGCCATCGCCTGAAAATGGAAGGTCAATGCTTGAGACAGACAGGCCAATGACGCCTTTTTGCCCGTGCCTCGAGGTAAACTTGTCGCCTATTTCAGGTATTCTTTGATCGCGCAATCTTGCCTGGACTAATTTATTTCCTTCTTCATTTTCAGTTAGTACAACCATGTCAACAACGCCTGCTTCTCCATGCTTGACAACAGAGCTGCTTTCCCTTCTTGTAGATGCTGTGAAACTAAATTCCTCCATCTCTCCTAGAAATCTTGGAGGGGAGGTTTTTCCGATTATAACATCATCAGCCTTTAATTTTTGGCCTGTGTAGACAATGCCGTCATTCTCCAAGTACCTGTAGTCTTTTTCGCTCCTATAACCCCTGACTTCCTTATCCGGAATTCCTACTTCATCCATAAGACCGCCGCTGTACCTTAATTCTTCTGCATTATAGGGCCTGAAGTAGGTGCTTCTAGCTAACCCTCTTTCAATGCTGCTTTTATTAAAGACAATGGCGTCCTCCATATTATAGCCTTCATAACACATCTCTGCAATTACGACATTGAAACCGCTTGGATGCTTGTTGTATTTGGAGACTTCTGCCATGAAGGATTTAACAACCGGCATTTGCAAATAGTGCAAAACAGAAACATCAGTATCCATTCGCAGCAGGAAATTAGCGAGATACAATCCCAGAGCATGCTTCTGGTTTTTACTTCCTCCATTTAATCTTGCTGCTGCATCATAATTAGCATAAGGGACCAGAGAGGTGGTTAAACCTAAAATAGTAACAGGGGCTAATTCTAAATGCGTGTGCTCATTTGTCAGCTCATCTTCATTTAGGGCGATTAGAGAATTTTCTTCTTCTCCAGCATCTAGGTATTCGATAATGCCTTCTTTAATCAAATCATTCCAATTAATCTCGTCATTCAATAATCTATCTGTATGCTCTTTAGTCAACTTGCTTTTACCATTCTCTACTGTGATTAACGGCCTTCTAGCTCGGCCATTGCAAATATTCAGAAATAATTCGTTGAATTCCTCATCATAGTAAATATTTAGACTCTTTAAGAACGGCTTTTCTTTCCTTTCTTTTTTCAGCTTTGTAATAAAATCCTTTAGATTGTCAATGCTTCCAATATATTTTTCATCCAAGAAAACATCAGTCATTTTCCTGCGCCTCCAGCAGCCGGGGCAGCTGCAGCTTTTTTAACGCCGATTTCATGCAGCAATTCCCTAACTTTATTTTCTTCAAGGGTTTCATGCGAGATACTGCAGAGCATAGCCAGGTTTTTTCTCAGCCCTATTGATGTCCCTTCAGGGGTTTCAATCGGGCATAGCTTCCCGTAATGGGTTCCATGCAAAGCCCTTGCATCAAAATTTTCCTGGGTTGAGCTTAATAAACTAACGACCCTCAGCAAATGGCTCATTGTTCCTAGAAAATTAGTCCTGTCAATATTCTGGCTAACTCCTTGTCTTCCACCTGGCCAGGAACCAGTTGCCATAGCGCTTGTTATCCTATTAGTTAATAATTTATCCCTGATAATTATCCTGATGCTGTTAAACTTCCCCCTCTTAACTAGTCTTTGAAAATTATACAGCATGTCATTTACTAAAACCCTGGTGTTAATCCTGAACAAGTCAGCCAGCAAATCCCCTGGCAGCTTTATCCTCTTGTTTAGATAATGGTCTTTATCTGTTAAACTGCAGCCATCTTTAGCAACCATCAAAAACTTTTTGACCATCTTGCATAGATTATATGCTTTTGCAATCCTGTCTTTGCTGGTTTCTCCAAGGTGAGGCAATAAATATTTATCAAGATACTCTCTTGCTCTTTGAATTTTAATTTCCCTTCCTTGGGTGATTCCGATCTGCCTTGCAAGGTAATCCAAGGCATCATCTTCTGTTTTATATTCACTTGCCTTGTAAAGATTAATGAAAATATCTTCATAATCTTTGTCTGCATTTATCATCATTGTAATATCTTGATCTTTAACCATCCCGAGCGCTTTAATAACTGCAAAAACAGGAACTCGCTTGAATCTTGTGAAGGACAAATAAATCGTGCCGTCTTTCATCTGCTCAATGAGGTGGGGAATCCTTAAAGCGCCTGATTCAGAGAAGACCCTTAATGAATACCTGCTTGGACCGATTGCATTCCTACTGATGAATATCCTGTTGCTTGCTAGATCTTCCACCATTATCAAAACACGCTCATTCCCATTCAGGATAAAATAACCGCCCGGGTCATCCGGATCTTCGCCTTTCTCAATTAACTCATCTCTTTTCAATCCATTCAGATTACAATGCTTGCTTTTAACCATTATAGGCAACTTTCCTATCTGCGTAGTGAAGTTCTCCACCTGCAAGCCATCGACATAAGCGCTTACTTCTAACAAGATAGGAGCGGCATAAGTTAATTGCCTGAGCCTTGCCTCCATGGGGAAAACTACCCTCTTGCTTCCATCAGCCTCTATCAGCTGCGGCTCTCCAATCCAAATCTTATTCAATTTAATAACAAAATCCTCGACGTTTTCAGGAATTATTGTCGGCCTTATCTCTCCGACTTCCTCGACTATCTTCGGCAAAACCTTCTCGACAAAATTATCAAAGGATCTTATGCTGGCATCTATGAATCCATCTTTCTCAAAATATTTTCCGATTATTTTCTTATAATCATGAACCATCGACGATCATCCTGTAGAATTTTATCTTGCCCGCGGTAGGGCTTTTCCTTTCAACCTCTATAATATCCCCTGCATTAACCTCCATCCCTTTTAATGCAAAATCTTTTCTATAAATTTTTGGAAGCTGGGTTTTAGAAATGTTATATTTTTTTAATAAATCTTCAGAAGCTTTGTCGTCTAATTTTTCATGCTTTAGCAACAGGACATGGTTTTCAATTTGAATTTGCTTATTAACCAACGTGGGCCTCCATTGGCTCTAATCATGCAGTATTTTTAATATTATCAACTAACCTGGCAAAAAACGATATGATTTTGAGCATCCGAACAGAAAAACTGAGCAAAACTTTATAAAGATTTCGGTTTGTAATTATTTTGTTCCATTCGAGATTATTAATATAACTTAAAAGTAGTAATAATATTAAAGTTTATAAGGCAAGAATCATTGCAAAGATTACAATGGCAGAGGATAAAAGTCTTACACAAGAAGAGATTGATGAAATAATATCTAAAGAGACAGGGACTGATAAATCTTCTGGAGGGGTGACTAAAGCCACTAGTGATGGAGATACGAATGATAAACCTGCAGAAAAATTGGCGAGCATTCCTAAAACAGAGAGAGAATCTGTTAGAAGAAGGCCTGCTCTTGTTTTACCGACGCGAAGAAGCCTTTTAAAAAGTCCAAGCACTTCCAAAGGCGCGGTTATGATTGGAGGAGCAAAAGATGGGAGATATAATGATGGAAATAATCCAGAACACCCATTACTTGGAAATTATGTGCTGCTTACTTTTGATTTAAGGAGCGGCAGCATTAAAGAGAGCAGGAATTTATTGTTTAAAAGTTTAATTGGAAGAGTGTTGGGAACTGAGCATGCTTATTTGGGGGGGAATAAAGAAAACCTTCTAGTTGCCAGGTTTGACAGCAGAGACGGAATTGTTAATGGGGTTTACAGGGCCTTTAGAAGCGATTTTAGTTCAAGAGATACTGGCCAGTTATATGAAACCAGGGTTGTTAGTGAAACTTCTGAGGATGAGAAATTTGTCAAAGATTTAGAGGGAGCAGTTAGAGCTTATTCTAATAATTATCCGATATCATCGGGCGGTTTACCCAGCATTTATGTTCAGAAAGAATTAAGGGGATTTGTTTATTCAGTTATCACAGCTAAATTAGAGGTTAATGTAGCAATTGAAGGCAACTTAGGAAGCTTTCCAAGAGAGGAAAAAAGAAGTCAATCCCTCTAAATTTTTTTCTTGGCTTTTTTATAATAATAAATAATAATTAACGATAATCAATGCGGGCCCGACGCGATTCGAACGCGCGACCCACAGCTTAAAAGGCTGTTGCTTCTGGCATCCTTTTTTCCGTGAACGCTTTTTTCTAAAAAGGGTTCTACCAAGCTGAGCTACGGGCCCAATAAAATAAAAAAGATAAAAGTTGATTTAAATAAGTTTCTAAAACTAAAAATTAAACCTTAATTTTAAACAAGTTCTGTAACCTTGAATTTAATTTCTACTTGACCGTTGCCAGCTGCCGTAGCTCCGGCGCATAAATTTCTGTTTTCGCCTTCATATTTCTCGCCCATGATTATAATTTCTTTGCCTTCATCTTCTGAAATAATATTATATTTATCTCCCTGCCCCTTCAGTATGCAGTCTTTATCCGTCATGATCTCTACTTTAACGTCTTTATCAGAATTCACTTCAACCTTGTATCCATTTCCTGATTTTTGATGAAAAACCACATTAGTAAAATCAAATGGAGGATTTCCTGCCTGGGCATATCTTACTCTGTCAACTAAAACTCTCCCTTCATTAAGTTCTTTAAGCTCATCAATAATGGTTTCGCTCTTTTCAATTTGGTCTGCTTGAGTTTCATCAATAATGTTTTCAGCAGATTCTTTTTGCTTGCTACAACCGAACCCACTAACTAAGAATAATGCAATGATTAGGATTCCCAAAAAAGTGATTCTCTTCATGTGCCTGCAACTATCCATCTCACTTATATAGCTTGCGGTTATTTCTTTAATTCACACTTTTAATTCATGCTTTTGTATACCCGATCCAGAATCCCTCTTCACTAGAATTAATCTCGTCATTCTCCAGCTCGTCTTCAATCATCTCTTCAGGGTAATCTTCCTCGTCGGTGAAATAATCTTTTAAGGCCTTTCTGAATCTTTTTAATCTGTACACCTTTCTCATAACTGCCCCCTCTGAATGCAGCTGCTTTAATTTGTATAAATAACTAGCTATGAAATATCTAAACAAACTTTTAGAAAAAATGGCAAAGGTTAAATATTTGTTTAACATCTCAAATTACAGGGATTTTAATTAAAAAGTGAAAATAGACAGTACCGACAGAAAGATATTAGCAAGCTTGTTAGAAAATTCTAAGTTTAGCTACAGGCAAATAGCCAAGAGGATAAATGTCTCGGCAGCGACAGTAATGAACAGAATAAGAAAACTTGAAGGCAATAATGTAATTACAAGCTACAGCAGTAAAATAGATCACAGCAAATTAGGGTTTGATATTACCGCCATAGTAGAATTAAAGATTAAGAAAGGCAAAGATGAAGATGTTTATAACGGGCTCATGGTAAATCCTTATGTAACCTCGCTATATAAAATAACTGGCCCTTATGATATTTTAGCAGTGACAAAATTCAGAAGCCGGGAGGAGTTGAATAAGTTTATTGAGAAATTAGTCGGGGATGAAAACATTGAAGACACGCATACTAAATACGTCCTTGATATTTTGAAGGATGATAATGCAATAAGAATAGACCATCCTGCTTTTGCATAAAAATAAAAAATTAAAGTTAAAAACTAAAGAAATAAAAAAGTTAGGAAAAAAATAAATTAAAGCTGTGATTCTATTGTTTGCTGGAATGCTGAGAATGGCTGGGCTCCGCTTACTGGAACCTCTCCGACGATGAAAAAGGGGGTTCCTTGCCCTCCTGCTTTTTGAGCATCATTAGAATCTTTATTAACTTCGCTGCTGTACTTTCCTGAATCAAGGCATTTATTAAAGTCGTTCGTATCTAGTCCTAATTCACTTGCCCATTGCTTCAAACTAGCGATGCTTAAACTTGCCTGCTTTTCAAAGATTACATCATGATATTCCCAGAACTTTCCCTGGTCGTCTGCACATTCTGCTGCTTCAGCTGCTTTCTGAGCCATTGGATGGATGCTGCTTAATGGGAAATCACGATAGACAAATTTTACTTTTCCTGCATCAACATACTCTTTTTTGATTTGGTCAAAAGTCTGCTGCCTGAATCTTGCGCAGAAAGAGCATTGAAAATCTGAAAATTCTACAATCGTCAATGGGGCATTTTTATTTCCCAGTACAGGATCATCATCTACTAAATCCTCTGCATTTACACTTGCGATTCCTGTTGGAATATCTGGGACATCGGGAATATTAACAGTCCCCCCAGTAACGCTATCTCTTCCTCGAAAGCCTCCGGTAAAAAGAGAAATCACAAATAAAGCAACAAAAACAAATGTGCTAATTTTCCACAGCGTGGACTTTTTGAAACTTATAGAGCCAGAATCTTTTTCAACATTGAAATTTTCCATTATTTATTCCCCCTGTTTTAATCTAAAAAAACAACTCATATAAAAGTCTTGCGTTTTTTGAAGCGCCCTGGCCGAGATTTGAACTCGGGTTATAGCCTCGACAGGGCCTCACATTCTCAAATAAATGAGGATTATGTGCTAGACCGGGCTACACCACCAGGGCATAAACTAACTCTGTAATAATTTGTTTATAAAACTTTTTGAAAACCCTGAAAACTCCGTGTGGGCAGATTTGAACTGCCAACCACAGCCTGTTCTGGAATCAAGACTCCAGGACTTTCGGTGGCGGCTGACTATACCTCATTCAAAGCCGATTCCAGCTCTGTCATATAGCGACTATATCATCTACAGCCGAATGCTCTACCACTTCTCTCACAGGAGAAGCTCCAAGTGATTTGAGCTACACACGGAGAATAGAAATTAAAGAAATTTTATTTATAAAACTAACTTTTCTTTTCCTTTGCACTGGCTTTTGTTAGCAGGGTTAATTTATTCGATCTAACATGATAGAGCTTTTTCCCTGTTTGGTATTCGACAACGGCCTCTGGCAGAAGCAATTTTCCAATGATGCTCAAATTGCTTTTAGCAATATAGCTTAAAATCCTTTCTTCCTTCCTGCCTAATCCATCAAAGTCCCATACTAGCCTCATTCTTCCATCCAAGCTTTTCTGCGTCCTTGTTGGCTTCATAGAGCCGAAGTCCTGGCTTGAAGCAGCGACTAAACTTGGAAGGTAATCAATAACCCTTATTTTTTCAATAGCTTTATTCCCCTTGTTTTTCAAATGCAGGATAATCTTGATTCCCCTGATTCCTTCCCTGTCCTTTGTAACATTAATCACTTTTTTAACAAGCACAACTTTTCTTTTAGTAACATAATAGGTGATGTAAGTTAATAATGAGATAACTAACAGGATTAGCAGATAAGTTCCATAAGGAATAGTGACGACAATGTCTTTCCTATCCCCTGGCTCAAGCAAAAATTTCCATTCAGCTAAATATTTTCCATCAACTTTGTCTATGGAATCTGGCTGTACATTAAACCTGGACAGGAGATTCTCGATAACACTTAATTCTATCTTAACTTGTTCTTTTCTTTCTTCAGTCCCGGTATTTTCTTTTGTAATGAGGATCTTCTTGTTGAACTTATTACTTATGAAAACCTTCCCAGTGACTTCTGAATAAGGTGAGAGAATTACTTCTTCAACTGCCCTGCCTAAAATGTAGTCTCCATCTCTGGTCTTGACGACGGCATTGAACTTATACTCTCCAAGCTTTGCATCTTCATTAAAACTCAGCTGGAATATTTCAACTCTTTTTTCATTGGCCTTTAATTTAAAATCCCTATCAAAAGAAAACAGCTCGCTATTAAATTCCAGCTTAACATTATCAATGTCGAAGTTATATAGGTTGTCGAGGCTGACCCTTGCAACACTCCCTAATCTGGGATCAATTTTATCTTCTACAATTAATTCAGTTTTTACATTCTCATCGCCAAAAGGAACTACCTTGACATCCACAGGAATTTCTTTGGAATAGCTTTTGTCCCTGCTTTCAATATTGATGACGAACTTATAATCTCCCGGTATTAAAAACCCTGTCGGACCAATATGCAGCTTGGTGCTTCTGCTAAAACCCGAAGCAGTGCTTACAAAATAAGGATCCGCTGCAACTCTCCATTTTTCACTGTAGAAATTTTTAGCAACAAAGAAATCCATATCCTTCCCCATATTGTTGGAGATCACTAAATCATATTCTGCGACATCGTTAGCAGTTATTACCCCCTTTATTTCATTAATCTCTACCTCTACCCCTTCTGACTGGGCAGAAACAAAGACAGAAAAAGCAAACATTGCAAAAATTAGGAGCGTTAGCAATTTATTCATGCTCCGAAAATATCAATTTAAATATTTAAATGTTTCTGAGATGAAAATAATATTCACAACTAACAAGGTTATATAAATACATATGGGGCTGCGCGGATTTGAACCGCGGTCGCAAGCTTTCCTGTTCATAGATAGCAATTCTTGCTTTCTCTAGGAAACCCCGAGCATCTTCCTCAATGAAGAGTTTGAAGCCTAGACCAGGCTAGCCGACAGCCCCTCAAAAGTTTTATATAAATAGGGGTTATTAAAATTTATGGGGGTGGTTAAAGACAAAAAATTATTAATAGCTGGGATAGATAATGGATCTACTAAGGGATATGCCTTGCTAGGCCTTAATGGGGACTTGATTAGAGTTTCTTCTTCCAAAAAATATACCTTGGCTTCTTTGACTAGGGAGATTTCAAGAGAGGGGAGAATAGTAAAAATAGGTGGCGATGTAAATCCCTGCCCCGAGTTCATAAAAAAATTAGCTAGATCATTAAATTCAGATATTTATACGCCTAAAGAGAATATCTTGATTAAAAAGAAAAATCAATTAAGCAACGATTATTTGAGAGAGAAAAGGTTAAGGGGCAAAATAAAATTAGAAGACCATCATCAAAGAGATGCATTAACGGCTGCAATACTAACATTGAAATCGATGAATCCCTTGCTGAATAAAATAAACAATCATCTTAATCAAAAAAATATGCAGCACCTTTCAGAAGAGATAATTGAAAAAGTGATTATAGATAAGATTCCAATTGCAGAGGCCCTATCAAAATCAAAAAATTAATACTGCTGAATTAATACTACTAGCTGACTTCACTAACACCATTTATTTTTCTGAATCTTAAAACATTGTCGACAAAGCTTTCAATCTTGTCTTCGTGGCTAACAATTATTATCTGCCTCATATCTAATTCATCTAAAACCAATCTAACCCTGTCGAGCTGCTCTGAGCTGAATCCATCTGTGGGCTCATCTAAAATTAATAAATCTCTAGTCTTAACTTCTCCAACAAGGTTATTCAAAACTTGGTTCAGGCTTAATCTGTAAGCTAATGCAACTGCAGTCTTTTCTCCCCCGCTTAAATCTATATAATCCATTTCAAAGCCCTCTTGCGAAATAACAGGAGTAAATTCATCATCAAGCCAAACTTTCAAGTTTTCATTCCCGATAATTATATCAAACCATTTCTTGAATAAATCCTCGAACTCGCTGTGCAGCTTATTCATGATGTTCTTCTCAATAATGCCCATCAGATTGATGAAGTGCTTATCAAGCCAGGTCTCTATTTCTTTCAGCTTTTGCAGCTTAATTTCAACTTGCTCTAAGTTTTTAATTTCCACGTCGATATTATTTATCATCTCGTTTGTGAAATTTATTTTCTCGTCGATTCCGGATTTCCTGATTTCAATTTCCCTTTCTTCTCTGGAAAAATTCTCAAACTCTCCTTTTATTTTTTTATACTCCTCCTCCAATCCTGCAAAAAGTCCAACCTCCTTCTTTGTTCCCTCCATCTCTGATAATGTTTTAGAAATGTTTTTTTCAATGCCACTTAACTGATTCTCAATTTCTCCAATTTCTTTTTTCATTATTAAAAAATTCTCGTATCTAACTTTTTTGGTATCTATTTTGCTTAATTCTTTTCTCAATCTTTCAATCTGCTCTTTGTTGCCTGAAAGCAATTCATTGTATTCTTTTTCTATGCTATTTAATTTTTTAATTTCGGCTTCGACTTTAAGAATAGTCTCATCCTGCTCTTTGAATATCCTCTCCTTATACTCATGCTTAACTGGCTGATAACAAGTAGGACATTCCTCTAAATTTTTTATCTTGTTTTTAATCTCAACTGCATTATTTCCCCTAGTGTGATAAGCGCTTATATTCTTCAGTGTGTCTCTTAATTTTTTCTCAACGTCCCCAATCTCGTTTATAATAATATCAACCTTCCCCTGCAAATCTTTTTTCAAGGATTCAAAATCCTCCTCTTTAATGTCTTCAATTCTCTGCTTCAGGAGGTTTAATCTGTCCTCATTTCTTTTTTTATCCCTTAAAGCATGCTCGTAGTCCTTCTCGATTAAAGAGGATTTATTTCTCAAGGCATTTAACTTGCTCATTTCTTCCTCTTGCTTCAAGAGCATGCTTTTTACTTCTGAGCCCTTGATTTTAATTTCATTCAGCTCTCTTTTTGCTTTTTCCAATTCTTTTTCGATATCAACCAGCGCCTTTTCTTTTTCATTTTTTTCAGCCATCTTCTTGTTTTTATCCTTTAACCTATCTTCATAAATTCTTGTTTCGGTCCGCAAATATCGCAAAAAGATTGTGCAATTCTCCTGAACTCTTTTGTACTTATCTGTGTCAAAAACCTTCCTAAGAACATGCAGCCTATCCTCTTTGCTTTCAATTAAAATTCTCTTCATCTCTTCCTGGGGGGTATAGACAGTATATTTATACAGCAACCCCCTGCTTCTAGTCAGATAATCTTTCGGATAATTCAGAAAATCTAAAATTTTAGCTTTTAGCTCTGTTGCAGTTCCATCCTCTTTAATTCCGTTTACAATTATGTATCCGGGATCTTGTTTTACACTTTTGTCAGTTCTTTTCAAGGTTCTTTTAATCATAATCCGCTTTTCGTCAAGCTCAAAATCCAGTTCGACGCTTCCGAAATTTTTTCCATTCCTCAACAAAGAACTGCCTCCGCCTTTGTCTAAGCCAAACAAGGCGAATTCAGCTGCAAGCAGCACAGTGCTTTTTCCCGACCCAATATCTCCGCTTAACAAGACAGTCCCCTCGGGGAAATCAATATCCTTGCTAGTATAGCTTCTGATATTTTCTAATCTTATCTTATTTATTCTCATCTTAAACCCGTCATTTTAAAATATCTAACTTCAAACTTTTTAAAGCTGTGTTTGTAATCCTTGCTTCAAAAATAGGATTTGTTTCCCCGTCTAATTTTTCCTGCGAAAAAAGCTCGATTAACTCTTCAGTTAATCTTTGTTCATTTTGAATTTTAAACTGCCCGAGATGCTCTTTGATCAATTCTTTTTCAATGTCTTTTACATCCCCTTGCAATTTAACTTCCTCAAATTCTTTCATTTTTAGTTTGTTAGTGTTCTTCATGACATAAAAAGCACCTTTCTCCTCGATTTTTTTTGCGTGGTCCCTTATTTTTACATCGCTGATTTTTCCAGTTTCTAATTCACCAGAAATTCTTAAAGTAACAATCTTGTTAGTGAAATTATCTGCCTCGATTATTTTTTCTATTTTTGCATTTATTTCATTCGGGCTCGAACCAGAGACTACAAAGCTTAAAACTCCATTCTTCAACTCCAAAAATTTTCTTTCGACGTTTAATTTATCATCGACGATGCAGAAACTTCCTTTTTTTAGCTCTTCAATTTCTTTAAAATTATTTGGAAATAAAGGACCTGGGTAAACTATTTTTCCATATCCCACCTTGAATGTGTCAAATAAATAATGGACGTGGCCGCCAGCGTAATAAGAAAAATTAAGTGGTAGATCCAGGTAGCTTGTGCATTCAACCTGGTCTAGATCTTTCGGCTTGAATTCCTCTAAAGCAGTATGAAACATGAATATCTTGAACCCATTTTCCTCTTCCAGATTTTTTCTCTCCAGCCTTTTGTAATCTTCCTTCTCTAATCCGCCCCTTTTCCCCGGCATCCCAGCTATCTTAACGCCAGTTTTATCCTCTATAATCTGCAGCCTTTCATTTTCAAGCTTGCAGGCATTAATGCATAATTCAGCGCTCTCCAAGATGTTTAATGCTGTTTTTCCTGTGACTGAATAGTCATGGCTTCCAGATATAATATAAACATTTACATCCACTTCTTTTAATCTAGCCAATTGCCTGGCAACCTCGTTGATAACATCATATCCCGGCATAGCAACGTCAAACAAATCTCCAGAAATCAAAACAAAGCCGACATTCTCATTCAAGCAGATATCAACAGCTTTTTTAAAATGCTCTATACTAAGCTTGTTTAGCTTCTCATCTCTCCATCCACCGACATGGCAGTCTGCTAAATGAGCAAATTTCATGTAATAAAATATAAACAGAAAATTAATAAGGATTTATGTTTTGAAAGAAAATACTCTCAGCAAATCCTGAATCATATTATCTTTCTTCTTTGTAGGCGGCGTCATGTAATCATCTAATTTTATCCCAAGAATTTTTGCGGCTAATTCCTTGTATGCCAAGCTTGCCTCGCTGTCTGGATAATTCATGAGAAGAGGCTTTCCTTTTATGTTTGATCTCCTCACATTTTTATCTTCAGGGATAATGCCAAGAACAGGATACTCTAGTAAATTCTCAATGTCCTTAACTCTCATGTCCATTCCATCATTTTTAAACCTCGTCAATAAAACCCCAAGTATCTGCTTCCTCATTTTCCTAGCAACTTGAATAGTCTTCAAAGCATCTGTGACAGCAGCCATCTCTGCATTTGTGACTATCAATGCCTTGTCGCTTGCATCCAATGCACTTATCGCTTCTTTCCCCAAGCCAGCAGCGCCATCGATAACAATATAGTCAAATAAACCTTCAACATCGGCCAGTACAGTTTTTAGTTTCTCGATCTTTAAAGAACTTAGTTTATTAACCCCCAAATCACCAGGGATTACTTTCAGCCCAGAATAGTGATGATAAACAGCATTCCTTAGATTCCTTCTATTGTCATTTAATACGTGATGGATGGTGCTTGGAACGCTCGGTACTCCCAAATAAATTCCAATATTCGGCGTTGTTAAATTTCCGTCGAGAACAGCAGTATTTTTCCCGAACTGGTGCAATGCCAGCCCAAGATTAATTGCAGAAGTAGATTTTCCCACGCCTCCTTTTCCAGATATGCAGCATAAAACTTTTGTCATTTTTATTTCTATTTCATAATCTTTTCAATATTATCCATCTGGTTGCAAACCTTTTTATAATATTCCTTCAGCACCTCAATCCCTACCTCATCTATAATATTTCCGCTTTTATCCTGCGCTATTAGCCTCACATTCTTCCTGAACTCCTCCTTTTTAAGGTGCTCTGCCTTCATGATTTTCATTAAATAATCATAAAAGTCAAGGAACTCGATAATGTTTTCGTCTTTTTTCAATTTTCCTCGTATTAATTCAACTTTTATTTTGTAAGGCTTGGAAGTATCAACATTTTTCAGCTTCTTTTTCTTTTCGAGCCATTCAAGCAGGGCGTCAATTGTCATCTGCTGAGCAGAGATTAATCTGGCTATAATGCTGGTTATCACGTCGACAGTCCTTGTATACTTCAAAGAAACGTAAATCAGATGATCAGCCCGTTTCAACTCTTCCCTTGCGTTAATGCTTTCTTCCTCGATCATTTTATCAGTTTATTTACTTTAATCAAGAAATTCTTTGTAGTTGATAAATATTTCTTTATTTCCTCAACAGAGAGGGTCTTTATCCTATAGTCCCCTGAGCACATTATGAACTTCCCGCTTTTTGTGAACTCCATGCTGGCTTCTTTCTTTTCATCCATAAGAGTTTTAATTTCGGCTATGAACTCAGCATCCTGACTGGCAAAGCCATATCTTCCCACAACCCTTTTCTTGAAGACATCAAGCCTTAAATCGAAGTTATTTGCCAACGGCAAGACCCTTCTGAAATACCTTTCATATTCTAGAACCGCATCCATGCCATGGAAGAGCGCTAAGCAGATATTATCTAAGGCAGTTGTAATAAGTTTAATGTCTTTAACAACAGGCAGGGTGACATAAATCAAGTGATCCGCTGACTTGAAAAACCTAACAGCTTCATTGTAGTGGTTTTGGTGCAGCTCCATAAATAACTATCGTTTTAGAGCTTTTTAAACATTATTATGATTTAGCTCTAAAATAGTTTTTGCTATGTCCCCATTGTTTTTTTCTAAAATTTTTCTGGCCTTTTTCTCGTCGCAGCTTGTCTGTTCAATTACAATCTTGACATCATCTTCACTAAATGTTTCAAGGCTTCTTTCCTCAATGCTTCCAGTGACCTGGAGGCTTTCCTGGCCCATCATATTCACTTTCTGCACACTTGGGTTTTTTATGATTAGCTCCTTGTCAGCACATTTAATTACAACTTCTTTGGCTTCAATCTCTTCCTGCTTCACTCCAAGCTGCTTCATCATCTTTTCCATCTGCTTGGGGTTTATTTTAGGAAACATTTTTATCTATCAGCCATCTCAGCCAAAGTGAACAAATAAATAGAATATTACAACAGCAACAACAAAGGCTATAAAGTACATCTTGTTTATTTCTAATTTGCTTTTATAATCATCAAAGTATCTAACTAAACCGCCAATTCCGCTTGGAAGCCTTATTTTTTCATCAGCCATCTTATCTCCTTATCTCCTTCTAAGTTTTTAAGTTTTGTAGGCAACAGTAAGCCGCATTCTGTTAAACCTCTTCAAATCCCGTTCTTTCATGAACATTTCTTCGAAGAAAGGTTCTCTGACATTCGACTTTGCGTCGTAAAGACTTGCACAAGCCGGGGCTCACCGTTTCATCGCATTCCTTTGATATATTCAGTTTGTAGCTCATTCCCATCGCTGGAAACTTCATTAACATCATCACACCAAAGGACCGTGTCGTTTCTGTGTGGTTGCCTTCCATTTCTGGAACTCGATAAAGAGCAGCCTTTTTTATGTGTGCGGACTTTCCTCAGCGGGCATTATTTCAAGGGCAAATTCCATTCACGAATCTACCCTAATCCCCCCGATTGTCAGATCAGTTGCCTACAGTCTTTTATTAGAATCAGAGCTTTATAAAATTAACGAAACCAATCGAGCACGGCAAGCACTATCCTCTTAAATATACCGCTATAGCTGCTTTTAGCTTCCCCTGTTTTACCCCTTTCAACTTCTTCTTTCTCTTCTACTTCTTCTTTATCAATGATTCCTTCTTCAATGCCAGCAGTTTCGTCAGATTCTATTTCCACATCTTCTTCGGTAATGTTTTCGGCAATATTCCTTGCAGCATAGCATCCGGAATTGTCGCTTACTGTGCAATCATCGCAGTCAGCATCAAGAATAATTTTAACTCCATCGTCTCTAAAACTCCTGATTTCGAAATACACCCTACCTGCCCTTCTCTCGTCTTTGATAATATACCTGCTATTATCAACGCAAACCAGCACCTTATCCTTTTTCTTATTATAGTCCATTAAAGTAATATTAATTCCTTCCATGACAAGGCTGTCGCCCCTGTCGAGAATGACTGTCTTGCTTTTAGCATAGCCGACTGGCAGTAAAAATAGAAAAATAGCGAACAGAGCGAAGATTTTCATGATTAATATAATAGGGAAAAAATTTAAATGCTTATTCACTGAACAGATGCCATGAAAAATCCGCTTTCAATAGGGATTATTCTTGTTTTCATATGATTTGTTTTAAAGATGCAGAACTTTATTTAAATAGTCCCTTCTTTGGGCAGGCATGCAGATGAAATCCAACGCCGAGACAGGGATTTGAACCCTGACGCCCCGAAGGGCCAAGCTTTATGGCGCGTAATTCCAGGCTTCTTCGCAAAATTTTTGATAAAACTTTTTCAAAAAGTTTTAGTGCGATACCAGATTACGCGATCTCGGCTTGAAGATTAAGATAGGAAGCATGATTTATAAAAGTTTAGTCAAGCATCTCAATTTCAACAGAAACAGAATCAGGAATTGGAACACGCATAACTAACCTCAATGCTCTCTCATCCACACCAAGGTCAATCAGCCTTTTATGAACCCTCATCTCGTACCTCTCCCAGCTGGCCTTTCCCTCCCCATCAGGGCTTTTTCTTGTAGTCAGTTTTAATTTCCTCGTCGGCAGGGGTATTGGACCAGAGATCTTTACCTTCGTCTTATTGGCTATGTCTACAATAGCGCTGCATATTTCATTTAGCTGATCAATGTCTGCGCTTGCTAAGTTTATTCTTGCTTTTGGCATAAAAAATAAATCAAAATAATTATTTATAAAACTACCTATCCCTGCTCTCTGTGTCGGGTAAACCTGTTGGGTAAACCAAAGATTTTTAAATGTGGAAAATAAAATCCCTGCTTATGAAATCTCAAAAGGTGGAGCAGAGCATAGAGGCTATTAAAGCAGAAAGCGTCGACGAGATAAAGAAAAATCTGCATGAAGCAAAAGCCAAAATAGACAAGTTTCAGAAACAGCTCTTAAAAAAGTTTGATAAGTATGTTGCGGGTATATCCCTCCTGCCTCCGAAAAAAGAAGACAAAGGCAAGATTGACTTGCTAGTGTTATATGATGATTCTGACAGCAAAAAAATGAACAAGCTTGAGCTGAGGGACAGGCTGTTTTCCATGTCAAAGAGCATTGCAGATGAGATTGACAAGAATTTTGTAATAGAAATATCTTTGCTCAGCGAATTAAAGCAGGACTGCTATGACAGCAAATGGGAGCTAATTGGCTTGATTGGAATTGGAATGATCTTGTATGACCCGAATGATTTGCTTGCCGCGATTAAGATAAGTGAAATACATAAGAGCATGGTGCTGAAAAAATTCGACAAATATATTATAAGCTATGTTGCTGCCGGAAGCTTATTCAGGGGAGAGAAGGCGAATGACATTGATGTTTATGTCATAGTGGACGATACCGACGTAAAAAGGATGCCGCGCTTTGAGCTGAAAGAGAAATTAAGAGCCATTATTATAAGCCAGGGCTTTGAGGCTGCTGCAATAACAAAGGTTGACAAGAAATTTCATGTCCAAGTTTATATCTTGACTGACTTCTGGGAGGGCATTAAGGATGCCAATCCTGTATTCTTTACTTTGTTAAGAGACGGAGTTCCTTTATACGATAGAGGGGTTTTCGTACCTTGGAAACTGATGCTCGAGATGGGGAGGATAAAACCTAGTCCTGAAGCCATAGATGTTTTCATGAGCACTGGAGAGAGAATTTTGGAAAGCGTCCAATACCGGCTGAGAGACATTCTTGAAAAAGATATTTACTGGGCTGTTTTAAATCCAAGCCAAGCAGCTTTAATGCTGTATGGCGTTAATCCTCCGACGCCAAAAGAAACAATAGATTTAATGGATGAAATATTCGTGAAAAAAGAAAAACTGCTGGAAAAAAAATACGTTGAGATTCTTGCCGGGATAAGAAAGTGGTACAAGGATTTAGAGCATGAGAAAATAAAAAAAATTACAGGGAAGGAAATCGATGCCCTGCTGAAAGAAAGTGAGGATTACCTAGCAAGGATAAGAAAATTATTCGACCAGATTGAAAAGAAAAAGGAAGAGGAGGACATTGTGCAGATACATGATGCAGCCAGGAAAGTAGTCAGCGATGTCTTGAGCCTGAATAAAATCAAATCAAAAGACCTTGAGTTTGGGCTTTCTAAACTGGCAAATAAAAACGAGCTGGATAAAAAATTTCTAGTCATATTTAAAGATTTGACAAATGCGAAGGCGGAGTATAAAAAGGGAAAGCTGAGCAGGGCTGAAATTGACAAAGTCAGGAAAGAATCCAGGTTATTCATAAAAACATTAGTTGATTATATCCAGTTTAAAAGAGCCAGGGAGCTGGAGAGGGTAACTGTTAGAGTGAGATATAACAACAAGCTCGGTGAGGTAATATTATTTGACGAGGCAGCATTCATAATAGAGGACAGCGCGAAAAAAGATAAAATAGGAAAAGGAAAAGTAGGAAAAGACGGGAGCATAATCGGGGTTGAGCAGTCAAGCCTGGAAGAGCTCGAGGGCTTTGTTGCCAAAGAAAAAATTCCTAGAAATGTGTTCATTAAAGAAAAAACATTTGAGAGCCTGAAGAATATTTTTGGGAACGATATAGAGATCCTTGTCGGTTATTAGCCCTTGTATATTGAATAATAAGAATAATAATCTTTTAAATTTTTGTGATGTCCCACTTTAATTTCCTCTCGATATTTTAGATTAGTATTTCTCATATTTATTTCTTCCTCATCTTGTCAAGGAAAGCTTGACTAGGAGTTCTAAGCTTCCCTTCATTGGTTGTTAAGCTTCTATGAGGTCTTTTATCATTGTAGTGCTTAACAGCTTTGTCAAGACTGCCTAGTTTTCCCCAGAGGATTTTTATTGTATCTCCTAATTTCTCCATCTTGCCATTGCCCTGTGGATGTTTAAGCTTAGTGAATATCTGATGAACTCCCGCTTTCCTCACAACTTTCTCAAAGTCAGCTTCTCCTTTCTTCTTACCTTCCTGCTCATTGGATCTGAACACTGAGCCATTATCCGAATGGAATTGCTTTGGAACTCCATACTTCAGGCTTCGCTTGAATACCTTAATAGAATTCTCTTTGGTTGCATGCTTAAACTTACTATGGCTTGTTATGAAGCGTGAAGCATCATCTTCTATCAGCATAAACTTCTCTCCTCTGTATCCAAACCAATCACTATGCACAAGACTTAAGCTATGCCTTCTCTCATATCTTACCCATTTCCTTCTTCTCTTCTTATTTTTCTCTTGCTCTGCTAATCCTGCTTCCAGCAGGATTTTATGAATCCGGTTATGCGGAATATGGATTCCCTTTTCATTCAGAATTACTTCAATCATAGTAGCGCCTACAAGATATTCCTTGTAGGTTTCTATCACCACTCTCTTATCTTCATCACTAACTGGCTTTGGTTTTCTTCCAGGTTTAAGCAATACAGGATCTTTTACATTCCTGTATTTCTTATGCACTCTTCTTGCATGTCTTGGAGTTATGTCTTGTACATTTGCTATAGTATAAACGCCCATATCCCTTTTGTTAACCTCTCGAACTATCCATTTTATTTTCCTCTTGTTTAGCTTTTTCATAAGCTCTTGCTGTTCAGCAAGACTTATGTTATTTGTCGAGAGGACATTATTTCGGGATACTACAATCTTTTAAATTTTAGAAATCTTTTTAAATACCCTAGCTGAGCTATTCTTGAATGAGGGCAAGAATTGTAAGTTTCAGGAGAAGCAGGAGAAGGCAGAATACAAGGCAGATAATTCTGAAAGTTGAAAACATTGCCTCAAAAGAAAAAACCAAAGACGTAATTGGAAAAACAGTTGTTTGGAAGAGCTCCTCTGGAAAAGAGATTAAGGGGAAAATCAGCAACTACCATGGCAATTCAGGAAACGTTCGCGCTATCTTGGATAAAGGAGTTCCAGGGCAGGCAATCGGCGATGAGGTTGAGGTAAAGTAGAATGGGAACAAACTATAATGAAAGGTTAGCTGAACTTATTGGCAAGATGGAGGACAGGATTTATAGACAGACTGCTGAAGCAATAAGAGTGTCAAGCCTTGATGTTTATAGCTATTATCTGAAGTATGGAACTGTTCCAATACTGAACGATGTTAATTTGCATGCCGCTAGAAGAGGGATTGAGCAATTGCAGAGGGAATTAGATGAAAAGAATAAAGAGAGCAATTTAACTTCATTAACTTCATCAACACCATCAACACTAGGGATGGAATAATTATCAACATTTAGCTTAAAAAATAAAAATATAAAGATATAAAATGGCAACATTAAGAAAGTTCAAATGCTACAGGAATGTGACAAGGGCGTATACTAGAAAAAGCAAGTATAAGCCAAAAGCGTATATCAAGGCAATTCCAAATTCCAGGCTAGTAAGATATCATATGGGGGATGTGCATAAAAAATTTTCCCATAAAGTAGATTTGGTTAGCAGGGAAAGGGTGCAGGTAAGGGATAATGCCTTGGAAAGTGCAAGACAAGTTAGTAATAGAAGGTTGGAGAATGCACTCGGCAGGAGTGGGTATTATTTCAGAATTTTAATTTATCCGCATCATGCATTAAGGGAGAATAAAATGCTTGTTGGAGCAGGAGCAGACAGGATGCAGACAGGGATGCAGCAGGCATTTGGGAAGGTAATTGGAATAGCAGCTCAATTGAGAAAAGACCAGAGTGTGTTTAGTGTATATGTTAATCAAGACGGGATAGAAGCAGCGAAAGATGCATTAAAACATGCCAATCATCGTCTTCCATTTAGATCTTCAATAATCATCAACGAGATAAAAAATTAGATTAAAATCTTGCTCTCTTGGTTTTCTACTTTCTTTCTAACTAATTTCGGGATGAATCCCAGGAGAATTTTTTTCTATTCCCATGCCAGATTTTATGTAGACGGGGCCTTGCAATAATGTATTTATAAACCTCTTTTTGATGAACCCCTGTTGCTTCTCCTATTAATACCTGCGGACATCCCATATATGCCAGTGATTCTATAACCTCCCAACTGCTTCTTATCGGGCTGAATCGCCTGTTTTCTTCCCTCCATTTCTCATACAATTCAGGATGATCAACAAGGTATTTGTGTATTTCTGTTTTATAAATCCCTGTTGCTTCTCCTATTAATACTTGCGGACATCCCATATATGCCAGCGATTCTATAACCTCCCAACTGCTTCCTAGTAAGGTGTATCTTTTCCTTTCTTCCTTCCATCTTTCATATGATTCTGGATGTTCAAGGAGATACTGGTTTATGGTTTGTTTATGCGTTCCTAATATCCTGGCTATTTCTGTTTGAAGTGTTCCTTTCCTAGCTAAATTTTCTAAAAGCTCTCTGTGTTCTGCTGCTATTCCATAAGAGCCTTTTTTTCTGCCTCTTTTGCCTCTTGGCAATTTAATTAGCCTGTCTCTTTCTAAACCATGCTCCTTGATAGAGCTAATTTCTTCTGTTTCTAGAACTAATCTAACCCTCTCTGATTCTCTTCTTCTGCTTTCAGCAACAGCATAGGCCATTTCATACCCGATTATGCAATTAGGTTAGTAACAATAGGAAAAGAAAAAAATAAAAGATTTGCTATCTGCTTTTTTAGCGAGGTTTAACAAGGGGAACAAAAATAAAATCTCCTAGTGATTGATGCATTATCTTATGCTTTGTTTTTCTCACCTTTATTAATTTCTGATTATAGCTTGGTCCTATTGGGGCTAGATATATCCCGTTAATTTTCAGCTGCGCGATCAAATTTTTTTGAAGCGACTTTGAAGCTGCTGTCTGGATAATGCGGTCAAATGGAGCCTTTTCTTGTAGTCCTTTACTGCCGTCTTTCTCAAGCACTTTAATGTTCTTATAATTTTTTAGGTTCTTTTTTGAGTATTCGACTAATTCCGGAATTATTTCTAAAGTGTAGAGCTTTCCTCTCTTTCCGATAAGCCTTGAAATTAGGGCTGCATTGTAGCCTGAGCCTGTTCCTATTTCAAGGACGTTTTGTTTGGGTTTCAGCTCTAATTCCTGCAGCATAAATGCTACTGTATATGGCTGAGATATTGTTGCCTTATGACCTATTGGCAGGGGTATATTTTCATAAGCCTGCTGCATGTATTTTTTTGGAATAAATTTTTCCCTTTTTACTGACTTAATAACTTCAAGAATTTCATCTTTAATACCCTGGCTTCTTAATTCTTCTAAAAGGGAATTGATGTCCATACAGTTTACCTTATTCAGTTTATTAAGAATGTTTGTTATTATTTATAAATAATTAACTTGCCCTATTTCTTTGGTTGCTGTCCACCAATAATAGAAGGGTTTAAAAAATGATTATCATGGGACTTTCAAAATGGATTGCGATTGCGAACAATTAGCTGAGGTAAGGGAAAAAAAGAGAAGGATAAGAGACTTGGATGAGCAAATAAGGAGATATGGGGACTTGCTTTATAGCATGGGCGAAGAAGAGTCTGGTCTTGATATTGAAATAGCTTTAATTGACAGGATGGGGGAATCTTCAAGAGAGTTAAAAGACTATTCTGGTGTTTTTGTAAAGGCATGTATAGATGGAAGGATTTATGCCATGTTCAAGCTGAAGAAAAAAAACTGAATCTTGCAAAATATGAAAAATTACTAAATAGAAAAATAACCTTATTTTTTGAAGAAAATTTCTCAAGGCTGAGCAAGGAACTTAAAAACAATATTTTAAATGGAATTGTTTTAAAAGGATATATAAAAGTGTTTTAAAATGGACTTGATAATAATCCTAAAATTGAAACAATTAGCAGGAAAAAAGTTAGTTTCAATCAGTTGAGGGGCGCGAACAGCTTCCATTAAATAGTTGCTCTCGGTACATTTTATATTCAGAAAATCTCTGCTCACTTAAATTTTCTTGAGCATATTTTGTATCTCGATCTGTAATGTCTTATGTAGCTCCAAAAGGTAAGCATAATTTAGCATTTGCTTATTTTGGCTTGGCGGAAAGAGCTTCTTCATTTATCGGACCAATTGTTTGGGGATTGGTGGTTACAAATTTAGTTTCAATTGGAAGTTATAGATACAGAATAGCTGTCCTTGCTGTCACAGGGTTTATTATACTCGGTATTATTGCACTTTCTCGTGTAAAAGACGACAGAAAAGAAAAAGCAGTTCCTTCTGCTTCTATTATTTCCAATACTTAAACTAAGGGCAAGATTTGTTTATCCTTGTATATCAAAAAGAGTTTTACTTTATAAGTAGCCATTATCTCATAGTTGTTTAGCAGTTATTTTTTTGCTGTTGTAGACTTAATCTTTCTGTCACAGAAATTCATAGCGGGATAATATTTAATAATCTTGTTAATTTTAGCTATCCAAGTCCCGACAACGCAACAAAGCTACGCTACCCAAAGATTTATATATCTTAACTAAATAGGAGTAACCATGAGTGTGTTTGTAAATTATGAGGAATTAAGAAAAATTATTGATGGTCTTGAGGTTAAAGACTATGAGGAATTTAGTTACGGTGATTTAGAATTTCTCCTTATGTGGAGTGATAGAGATAGGAATGACCCAGGAAATCTGCCTGCAGAAAGTAGACCATCAGATTTAGCGGATTGGGATATATATTTATGGAGAAGCATCCCAAGAGATTTTAAGAGGCCAATATTGTTACATGAGATTCTTGAAGCAAGAATTTTTGACTATCTGAAAATGGAGAGATATCTGGATGATAATATTAAAGCAGGGGAAATTGCTCATAGGATTGCGAGAAGATATGATAATGTCCAGTTAGAACCAAACCAAAAACCCATAATTGTTGTAGCAGTTACGAATAAAGCAAAGTTATTAATAAATCCAATAAAAGGTAAAATAAGAACCCATCCTGCTAATACAAACATTAAAGTTCTTTTATGGCCAAATTTATCTGCAATCAACCCAGATAGTGTTCCACCAATCGCAGAGGTAATCAATATCCCAAGCAAAATGTAAGTTTTTACAGTATCGGAGACTCCCCAAACTTGTTCAACAAAAATTGGAAAGTTATTTGAAGCAGTTAAAATGGCATCATTAAATAAGAAATAAGCAAGAAGAAATAGACTTACACTAGATAATGAAAATAATAGCTTTGTTTCAGTTATCATTTCTTTCAATCTTGAGCCAAGCCGTAATTTTTCTCTGGGTCTTTTAGGTTCCCTGAATAAAACAAGCATCGGTAGAGAAAGTATAAAGAATATTAAAACAGAAGGTAAAAGCGTCTCTGCTCTAGGAGCAGAACCAAAGAAGCTTAAGCTACCTGTTGATAAAGGTAATGCAATTAGTAAGCCAGTAATCTGCCCAAGATAGTTAGCACTTATACCAAGACCAGATACCAATCCTCTTTTTTCTTGTTTTGATATATCATTTATTAATGGAGTATAAAAAGTAAAAGAAAGTAAGTATGAATATAAACCAAGTGTGAAAAAGATAAGAGCGCCAACTGCATTATTAGATATGGCAAACAAAGCACAAACTCCATAAAAGACTGTTGTAAAAACTGTGGTATAGCGTAAACCAGTAATTCTTCTTAAGAACTTATCAAGTAAAGTACCAGTAAGAGGAACTGTAAAAAGTAAAAGGACTGCTGAGATTGTAAATGTTAAGTTAAAATATAAATCTGGAATTCCTCTATCAATTACTATCCATTGAGAGAAATATAAAAAGAAGACAATGGAAACAATAGAATTTGCAAAATCATAAAGAATCCAAAGAAAAACATTTCTTTTTGTGTCCATATTTTTGATAAGATAAATGGTTTTAAATGGCTACCTATTTTAATACCCTGTCTGGAAAGACATAAGTTATAATGGGGTAGTTATAACTTACTTAGTCTAATCAAATCCAACCACCTATTAACCCCTAATTTTAGGTTTGGGATTGAAACTTCAGCAGGAGTTTTACCATCAAGAGCTAAGTGTTTTCTTACAAAGTTATAATTGATTTCTAAACCCTTCATGATTGCATATGCAGAGTCTAAACATCCATGAAAACCACGCATAATTTTTGTTCTTTCCCTAATTGTATTATGCAATCTTTCAATTGGATGATTAAAACCCCTTTCTGATG
>Ga0209541_10001565_pt1 | contig 45132 bp, 45 predicted proteins | sample RifCSPlowO2_01_FD_184027 | JGI IMG/M metagenome (GOLD analysis project Ga0209541, IMG submission 184027) | Groundwater microbial communities from Rifle, Colorado - Rifle CSP2_plank lowO2_0.1 (SPAdes) (version 2) | ecosystem: Environmental > Aquatic > Deep subsurface > Groundwater | place...
GTGGAAGGAATATACCGAAGAGTGGTGCATTAATTCTTCGCAGTTAATTGAAAAAATGTTAAAAGAATATCTTGAAAAGAGAGGTAAAAATGCAAAGAAGAGGAATTAGAGAGAGAGAGAGAGAGAGATATTTTTGGAAACTTTAATTTTAATTATAATTTTTTTAATGTCAATTAGTTTTGTTACAGGCAATTCTTACCAACCAAGGAACTTCCAGGGAAGCCCATACTCAGACTTAAACCCAAATTTCAATGGAACAAACAATCAGCCAGGAAGCAATGGAGCAGTCCAAGGCATCTCAAATAATGACGAAGACTCAACAAGTTACGAGCAGAATCTCAGCAGAGAAAATGTAACAATATACATAAACAACACAAGATATGACCCATATTCCCTATTAACAGGAAACTTCACAATAGGAACATCAAATGGAAGCGAAGCTGGAAACCAGCAAAATGGAAGCACAATCCAAAATGACTACCTGACTGATTCAGCATCTGTAATAGCAAACATAGACAGAAATGCTTATTATGATTATGGAAGCTCAATAAATGCAACAGTATATGTCCTGCATGATGCTGCTGTAGGAACAGGCACAGCATTATACCAGTATAGATTTGCATATTATAACTCGACAAACACGACCTGGAGTTATGATGCCTGGACAGATGGGAGCTACCAATGTCCTGGAGGAGATGGTGTCTGGTGCAATGCAACAGGCATAGGTGCTATATCGAAAATAATAGGCAGCAACTGGGGTGGGGGAGATGACCATTACAACTACACATTCCAGGTTCAGGTAAGGATTTCTGCATTAGACAGCTGGTCTGACTCTTCAAATGTTTCAGCAATAGCAAAAAACAAAACACAGCAATACAGGTATAAATGGGTATATTCAAGCGACAATGGAACAAGTCTGACAGATGGGACAGATTTTACAAGCTGGGCATCAATCTTCATAAGGAAAGGAACAAGCAACCAAATAACAGCAACACAGCATACAGCAGAACCACACTCAAACATCACACATTACGGATTATTTGTGGAAATAAATGGCTCTGATTCTTGGTATAGAAACTTAGATATATTCAATGCAACAAGAAATGCAACACAATCATCTTTAAACCTGACACAAACAGCATTTACAACAGGAAATACAACATATTTCCCATCAACAGAAACATCAAACACAACTCTCTGGTTTTATGGTGAAATAGGATATTCTTATGGTGCAGATGCAAAATACTATAATGGAACAGGAAGCCCTGTAAATGTATCTTTATACAAACCAACCTTAAGTGGCTACTCTTTTATAGAAAGCAAATTTCCAAGCTTAAATGAAAATGGAAGTTTCCAGGCAAATTTCACTCTTCCAGCAAGAAGCCAAGGAGGTTTATGGCTGATAAAAACAAATTATAATAGTTCTGATGATGTTTTTCCAGAAACAAACAGTTTTTTTACAATAAAAACAATAGCAAATGAAACAAGAGTTTATGGCTTCTATGGGGAAAATATATCAGCAAGTTATAGCCAGCAAAACACAACAAATCTTCAGGGAGAGATACGAATAGAAACCTATTTCTATAATAATATAGAAAACTTCACGCCTGTCTGCAATGCCACAATACAAAATAAGGGAACAGTAAATATGACTTGGAATTCTACCTGGAATTATTGCTATAATAACACGCAAGCACCAGCATCAACTGGCGAGAAATTTATACAAACCAATTTCACAATAAACAGCAGCTTTGGCAAGACAGAAGATGGTTTTTCATCTCAAAATGCCATCATAAATGTCTCAGATGTTTTGATAATAAATTCAACAGATGCTGATTATAATATTTATAACAAAGGAGAAAATGCAACACATCGGGGTTATATATTCAATGTCAGAGGAGAGCCATTACAGGACAAAACAATTCAAATTTTATTGATAAATTCTACAAACATAACACAGCAGGGAAATTCAAGTGTCAGCTTAGATGGAAATGGCTTTTTCAACATAACATCTTTCATAAATTCTGGGAATTCATCGCAACATTCAACATCTGGAGAGCCATACAGAAGCAGAGTTGTATGGAACAATAATAATGGAAATTCAACAGAAGCAAGCTTTAATGTTTCAAGCTTGTTAAATATTACAAATACTGGCTCTAGTTATCTTCTTTACAATCGGGGAGAGGAAACAAGGCACTGGGGAACAATTTATTCGGTAGACGGAAACAGGTTACTAAATAACAAGGATATTACAATAAATCTAAAGGACGTTAATAATCAATCTGTGACTAACCAGACTGTCACAACAGATTCATCAGCAATATTCAATGTAACCTACACTTTATTAAGCACAGACTCAGCAGATTACAGCACATCAGGAAAACAATATATATATGACATAAATGACAGCTATGGAAACTGGATAAACAAGACGGGCTCAATTTTTAATGTTTCTTCATGGTGGCTTGTGAATGTCCATACTGAAATTGACTCAAGCAGGCAGAATATAAGTTCTCAGGTAACATTTCCAAACCAGAACGAGACAGGGCAGGCATCAACAGGGATTATAGCAGCAGATGTCTTATACATCTGGGGGGAGGTTATAAATATAAGAAATGAAACTTTAGGCAATATAAATGTATCTCTCAACCTATTAAGACCAGATGGAACTTCAGCAGGAAGTGAAAATCAGACAACAGGAGGGGATGGCTGGACAACATCTTTTTATGATAAATCAACAGAAGCTCCAAGCGGCACATGGACAATAAATGGAAGTGCATCATCAAACGGAAATTACGGGGATGAGGTTGACAGCATTAGCTTTATATCGCCTTATACTGGAAATATTGGAAAAGAATGTTACCTTCTTCCGCAGATTGGAACACCTGTCCCGAGCAATTTATGGAGCATTAATGAAAATGTAACTCTGAGATGCGAATTCAGAAAAGTTGAGAATTTTGTTGATACCTTAATTGATACCGACAACAATGAAACAAGGTTTAGCATACAGAAAATAGAATTAAATGGCTCTCAAACTACTATTTTTAATAATGTTTTAATGAACTGGTTTTCAACTGGCAAATATGACTATAATTTAACTTTGAATAGCTCAAATGGTTTTATGGGCAGTCTGGCATATGTTATAAATGGAAATGCTAAAATAGAATCAAGAGATATTTTAGCTGACAGTCATTTTTACATTAAGGATTCTGAATTAGATAATGCAACTCTTGTAGATATCACAAATTATCCCGAGGTAGAAGCTGGCAATGAATATGTTGCCGAAATATCTGTAAAAGACGGTAATGGAAACTACATAAATGCTGATTCTACTCCTTCAGTAACTTTAATAGACCCATTAGGATATATTTCTGTTGGTCCAACAACATCAGGAGTTTCAAACATAGAAACAGGCAGGTATAATTATACAAGGGCGACTGCTTCCTCATGGACTGGAGGGCAATGGCAGATTTTAGTTAATGTTTCAAGAGGAGGAAACTATTATCAAGACAGAGAATATTTTAAGATTACTTCTGGACCATTTGATGTAAGGAATATAACAATTGATGACAGCACAACACCTTCTTTACAAATTTCTGTTATTCTTGAGAATACCGGTGGTTCAACAAAAGACATGTATGTTGTATGGAATTTAACAAGAACAGATACTAATGTATTATTAGGTTCTGGTTCAGATACTTTAGCTGTTTCTGGAAGCTCTACGAGAACATATACAATAACCCCTTCTGTTTCTTATGTTGGAGAGGTGAAAATAAACTTCCTTGGGTGGTATGGAACAGACTTTACAGAAAGGGCCGGAGCATATAACACCTTCACAACAACACAAGAAAGTGCTGCTGCAGAAACTATAACTTCTGGCGGAGGCGGAGGAAGTGTAGCAGCACCAGCAATAACAGGAAAGACAATACAGGAAATAGGAAAAATACAGCTTATTGACTATCCTGAAAATATAAAAATCAAGCCAGGAGAGTCTATATCAAAAGAAATAATAATAAAAAATGTTGGAAATGACACCCTGCATAATGTTCAGATTCTAATTTTAGGATTGCCTCTTGAATTGTACACTATCTCGCCAAAAACAATAGACATTGCACCAAAAGATATAGGTAAATTTGTTTTTATTATTAGCCCTATTAAAACTCCCCAGAAATACATGTTTGCATTTGTTGTGAATGCTATTGAAGGAACAAAAGAAGCAAGTTCCATTTTAATTGTTGAAGATGAGAAAGAATTTAGGGAATATAAAAAATTCTCTCTCAAGGAAATTGCCTTAAGAGTTATTAATAGTTTCAGTTCTGTTTCTAAAGCTGTCTTAAATGCAAAACTTAGTTATTTAGGATGGATTATTATCCTAATAGTATTAGCCACCTTATTAGTTTTCTTTGGAAAAACTGCAATAATTAGAATAATCAGCAAGATTAACAAATTAATTGAAAGCTTAAAAATTTTAGCAACAAAAACCCCAACTGTTGGAGGGTTGATTAATAAAGAAGTGTATACAGATAATGGAGAGTATATTGGCAAGATAAAAGATGTTCTTCTTAGGGATAGTAAGATTTACGGGCTAAAGGTTAAGCTAAAAAATAAAATAAACGGAATTTTCGGAGTAATCATCAAAAATAAAGATGTTTCTAGATATGGGAAAATTGTGCTTGTAACTCATGAAGTTGTAGACTTTATTAATTCTACAAATCTGCCAGAGCCATAAACAGAAACATTTAAAAGTCTAAGTTTTCTAGGTGTTTTAATTCTAAGATGATTTACATTGTTAAGGTTACAACGAATAAAGAGCAGAAAGTAATGGAGCTTATAATGGATAATATCGAGAAAAAAAATCTTGATGTTTACAGCATTGCTCATCCTCATGGATTAAAGGGCTATATAATGATAGAAGCGCCTGAAAAAGAATTTGTTGAAGAAGCTGTTTTTAATCTTCCTTATGTGAAAAATATTCTTGGCAGAACTGTCAGCTATGAGGAAATAAAGAATATGTTTGAGCCTGTTGCAACTGAAATGAAGATTGAGAAAAATGACATTGTTGAAATTATTGGCGAGCCATTCAAAAAAGAAAAAGCGAAAGTTTTAAGAATAGACAAACAGAAAGAAGAAGCTATAGTAAACTTGCTAAGTGCTGCTGTTCCGATTCCAGTAACAGTAAAGCTTGATAATATTAAGGTAATAAGAAGGGATAAAGAGGAAGGGGAGAAGAAAGATGAAAACCAAATTCAAATTGAAGAGGAGTTTGAGAATTTAAGAATATGATAGTAAAATTAATGGTTGATGGTGGAGACATGAAGCCGGGGCCGGCAGTAGCCCAAAAGATAGGACCAATGGGAATTAACATGGGCAAGGTTATTCAAGATATTAACAAGGAAACTGTTTCTTTCAAGGGAATGAAGGTTCCTGTTGAATTGGATGTTGATGCCAAGACAAAAAATTTCACAATTAAAATAAGCACTCCGCCTGTTGCAGAATTATTAAAAAAAGAAATTGGGCTGGAATCTGGTTCTGGAAGGGCAAAAATAATCAAGATGGGAAATGCTTCTATTGAACAGATAATAAAGGTTGCAAAAACAAAACAGCAGGGAATGCTTTCTAAAGATTTGAAAGCTGCTGTAAAGTCTGTTGTAGGAAGCTGTGTAAGCTTGGGAATTTTAATTGAGAATAAAGAAGCCAAGGAAATAGAAAAAGAAATTAGCGAAGGAAAGTTTGACAAAGAGATTAAAGAAGAAAGAGAAGAGACAAGCCAGGAAAAAAGAAGCCAGCTAGACGAGCATTTTGCAAAGGTTAAGGCAGAGCAAGATATGGTCTTAAAGAAAGAAGAAGAGGCAAAAGCAAAAGAAGAAGAGGAGAAGAAAGCTGCAACAGCTGCTGCCCCCGCTGCTGGTGCAACTCCTGCAGCTACAGTTGCTGCTCCTGGTGCTGCAACTGCTGCTCCGGCAGCAGCAGGAAAGAAGCCTGCAGAGGCAAAGAAAGAAGCGAAAAAGAAATAATTAGGTTTATAAATACCTCGGGATTTATTCCCCCGAGGGATTGTGGGGTAGCTTGGTTAGCCTTCAAGCTTTGGGTCGTAAGGAAACTACGTTTCCTTTTGGTTCAACCTTCTTTCGAGGAGGAAAAGACAATGCAAAAAAGCTTGCGACCCCGGTTCAAATCCGGGCAGTCCCATTGACAAGTCTTCAAAATTCAAAAAAGAATTTTGATAGCTATCAGAAACCAAGGGTTTCTGAAGTCTAGAAGAACTTGTAGTAGACAATGTGCTTTCAGCACATTATATCAACCAAAGACTGTTGATAGGGTATATTATATAGGAGATAAAACATGAGCAGAGGAAGACTAGGAAAAAAAGTTAAAGACAAGATAAGAGAAATAGAAGGAAAGCAGAGAAAAAGGCAGAGCTGTCCTTACTGCAAGAGGCTCGGAGTTAAAAGATTATCAAAAGGAGTTTGGAAATGCGGTAAATGTGAGAAGAAATTCACCGCAGACACATTTTACCTTCCGAAATAATAAGAAGATAAATATAGATAACTTTAATAAATTAGACGGAGAGATTAAAAATAATAGGCGAGAAGGAGCAAAGAATTATTAATAAAAAATAACAACCTAAAACTCAAATATGGCAAACTATAAATAGAGAAGATTTAGAAAATCTTCTATCAAACAACATATATTCGATATGTTACATCAACCAGTACAGTTGATGTTTATATTCAAAATGGCAAACTATAAATGTTTCAAATGCGGGAAAGCAATTTCGCATAAGACACTTGACAAGAGATTTGTATGTCCTCATTGCGGCGGAAGAATTTTTTACAAGCCAAGGTCTCATGAAAAAACAGTGAAGGCGGTATAGATGGCAAAGGAAAATCTAGAAAGGGAAATCCAGGAATTTCAGATATCAGAGCAAGCATTGCAGAATCTTCTTCTTCAAAAACAAGCTTTTCAGATGGAGCTAACTGAAACTGAAAATGCATTAAAAGAAGTTAAAAATACAAAAGAAGACGTATTCAAGATTGTTGGACAAATCATGTTAAAAGCAGACAAGCAGGAAACAGAAAAAGAACTTTCCCATAAAAAAGATATTCTTCAATTAAGATTAAATTCTATTGAGAAGCAGGAAAAATCTGTCAAGGACAAAGTAGAAAGCTTGAGAGAAGAGCTTTCTAAGAAGATAAAGTAAGGTTTATAAAGGGGGCAATACCTTAATTTTTAAACCTGGGAAAAGAGTTCTGATAAATTAAAATGTTAGATTTAGGCTATGCTGGTTCGAATATATCGGGAAATGGTTTTTTGAAAAAAACTGAAAAGCCTAATGGTAATACTGCTGAAGCTTATAGCAAACTGCAAGATTATTACAAAAGAGCAAGAGCAAATCAAGATCCTGAATTAAGACAGGAGTTTTTTAATAGTGTTCTAGCAGCTAGCCCGGTTGTAGGAACAGAACTTTGGGAAGCTATAGCCAAGTTTAAGTATAAACAAATTCAGGAGTTTAATTCGTTTAAAAATCCTCTTTTACTTGGTGCAGAATGTTATATGCAATCTCAAAAAATTGTGGTTAGAGCGTATGATGCTGCACTTAGCTGCACATTTGTTCTTGACGAAGTTTTGTCAATGATTGATCATGACGCATCTCATTGCTCCTATCATTATCTCGGTAAATTTGCAAAATCTAGACTGCCTGATTTTAGATATCTTTCAAGAGAAGAAGCTGAAACTTTTGCAAGAAGCCATTGGCAAATGAAGCTTTCTAACTTAGTCTTCGAATTAGTTGCCAACATGGACATGATTGCAGAAGTAAATAATGGCAGAAGAGTGGTTACTAGAGAGTTTACAAAAGAATGTATGGGGGGGATGAATTCAGTTATACTTAAAGGCATAGAATCTTATACGGGAGCGGGGGGGGTAGTTGGAAGATGGATGAAGGAATTGAATAGTTATTTAGAAACTAGTGGTTGCCTTAAGGTAAAACCAGAAAGGTACGCGAAAGTTTAATTTCTAGCCATTTCTTTAAAAGCGAAATATTTAAAAAGGGTGTTGTAATTGTAAAATAGTAATTAAAATGGATATTTGTAATCTAAACAAAGTGATGAAAATAATTTCTTTGGTGTTATTAACATTTTTCTCAATGCAGTTTGTATCTGCTGCTGCAATGGCAGCGTGGGGAGATATTCCAATTCTCACGCCAGAGACAAGAATATGGGACAGCAATCTTGAGCAATGGGGGAATACAGAAAATGGGATTGCACTTCCTCCAAGCCAGAAGCCATATATTGTTGACATAGAGCCGATTAACAACCAAGTGATAATGATTGCAAGGTCAGCTAAAAATCTTTATGCAAGAACCTGGAGTGAAGCAGGCAGCTGGACAGACCCGGTTTACATTGGAGGGCCTTCTGGACAGCTTAAAGGAAAGTCACAGGCATTAGAGAGTTTTGGCAGCAATGTCATGGCTGTATACTCTGACAATACAAACGCGCCTAAATACAGAATATGGGATGGGCTTAACTGGGGAGCAGAAGCAAGCACTTTGCCTTTAGCTAATATTCCTTATTGGATGGTATTAAAGAAAAACCCAAATTCAAATGAGATGGTTTTAGTTACAACTGATGTAAGCTTTAATGTTTATGCGCAGATATGGGATGGAGACTCGTGGAGAGACCAGATTCTTCTTGAAACAAGAACATGGAGCGGATTAAGAGGAAGCATTGACGTTGAATATGATTCCTCTGGAAGAGCTGTTGTTGTGTGGGTTGATATGGACACAAAAACAATGCAATACAGAATATGGGATGGTGTTTCATGGAGTGTTGAGGGAAGCGCAGTTGATACTGCTTCTGGTGATGCAAAAGGACCTGTGTGGGTTGAATTAGCAGCAGATGCTAATTCAAATAATATGGTTTTAGTTTCCCAGAGCAGCAATAAGAACATAAGAAGCCAGGTGTGGGATGGAAGCAACTGGGCTAATACTGAGTTGCTTGGTGTTGGAAATGACTTGTGGTTCAAGAATATTGACGCTGCTTATGATTCTTCTGGAAATGCCATTGTTGTGTGGAATGCAAATGTCCCTGAGACAGTTACAAAATATAATATCTGGAATGGCGTGTTCTGGGAAGCTGATTTGAATACAGCTGACATGACTGGAAAATATATTCCAAGATGGCTTGAGCTTGAGGCAAGCCCTTTTAATGACGAGATGATTCTTATGCAGACAAGCAGCAATTCGAAAGCTTATGCACAGGTGTGGGACGGGGATTCTTGGGGCGATGGCATTGAGCTTGAGAGTTCTTATGCATGGAGAGACGGGGCTGCTGTTGACGTGGAGTATTTATCAGCAAATATTTCAAACCCAATATCAATAACAATAATTTCTCCTGAAGACAGAAGTTATAATACAAGTTTAATTGAATTTAATATTTCAACCCAAAATGCAGAGAGCTGCTGGTTTTCTTTAGATGGCAGTGACGAGATTGAGATGACAAGATTAAATGAAACTTATTTTTATTCTAATGGCGACTTAAATGAAGGAGAGCATAATATTGCATTCAGATGCGAAGATGCAGATGAAAATGAAAATTCAGCAAGAAGGGATTTTGCAATAGACTTGACTGCCCCGATATTTACACTTTTTGGAGAAAATCCATCAAGCCCTGCGGGCTATTTACCTAATCAATTTTATGAGTTCTTTGCTGAAACAAATGATGATGATGTTGATTCTGTCTGGTATGAGTTTAATGGCATAAGTTCTTATGATACTTATAATATGGGAGACAGATATTATTTCAATCAAACAGATTTAGCTACTGGAAACCACAGCCTTAAGTGGTGCATTAGTGATACAGCTGGAAATTCAAATTGTTTTGACAGAGAGTATGTTATAAACAAAACTATTATGCCTGTAAATCTCTACTTAAATGGAAACGAGTCTGATTTAAGTGTTGTTTATGGCACAGAGACAAATGCCACTGGAACAAAGCTGTATTCAGAAGGAAATTTATTTTTATATAGAAATGGAAATCTTATAGCAAATCCTGAAATAAATGTGCTGGGAGTTGAAAACTATAATTACACTCTTGTTTTGGGAGAAACAGAAAACTTTACATTTAATTCCGTGACAAGATGGCTGATAGTTGGACAGGCAACACCACTTTTAAGTCTGTCTGCAAATCCAAACTGGACAGTAGATTATGGAACACAAACAACAATAACTGGAAACTGCCCTGCTGAATTGACATGTGAATTATACAGAAATGATATGTTGGTAAGCAATCCTGAAACAGAAATTCTTGGAGCGGGAACATATAATTACGTGTTTAATACAACTGGAAATGAGAATTATACATCTGCAAGCGTAAGTGCTGATTTAAATGTGAATAAGGCAGCAACACAATGCACATTAATTACTAACTCGCCTGTTTTATATCCTGAAGAAGCAAATGTTCTGGCTTCCTGCACAAATACTGAAACTCTTTTAACCTTATATAGAGATGATGCTGATGTGACAGGAGAAAATGGATTAAATGTAAGACTTGGGGCAGGGAATTACACATATAAAGTTAATGTAAGTGAAACAGAGAATTACACTGCCGGAGAGGCAATAACAAATGTCATAGTAAACAAGGGATTTCCTATATTAGAGGTTAACAGTTCAGCTGGATGGAACATAGACTTTGCTACTGCTACAACATTAGAAGGATTAAACTGTCCTTCAATAGGTGCAGATGATGTTATATGCATGCTATTTAATAATGATGTTGAAATAACAAATCCTTTAACTCTAATGCTGGGTGTTGGCAATTACTCAGTAAGGTTTAATTCAACAGAAGGGCAAAACTGGAGTTCATTTTCTGCAGAAAATAATTTAATAGTTAATAAAATTCAAAGCAATGTTAATCTTTATTTGAACACTTCAAGAAGCAATTTGACAATAGAGAAGAATAATTCTGTAGATATAAATGCAACACTAATTTCTGGCGAGGGAATTATAAATCTTTATCTTGACGGCAACTTGATAAATTCTGGAAATTCTCCATTGTATAATAGCACCTTATTTGATAGTGTTGGGGTATATAACATAACAGCTGTTTATCCTGAAACACAAAATTACACTTCTTCAAGCGAGACATGGTTTGTTAATGTAACTCCAATCCAGAGCATTTTGAATTTAAGCTTGAATAATTTACACAGCAATATTGTTGTTAATATCAACCAGAATGTTAACATGACTGCCTCAACAATCTTGCCATTGAACGGGTATGTTGAACTTTATGAAGACTCTAGCTTGCTAGCTAATGAAACTTATGTTAGTTTAATAAGAAACTACACAACAACTGGAACAAGGAACATAACAGCTGTTTATGCAGGAAATTCTGATTATTACCCTTCAAATCTAACATACCTCATAGATGTAATAAATGATACAACTGCACCAAATATAACCTTAATTTCTCCTGGAGACAATTACTCAACAACATCTGTAAATTTGATTTTTAATTACAATGTAAGTGATGAACTAAATGTTGATTCATGCACATTATACGTCAATAATGTCAGCTATCAAACTTCTACAAATGTATTGAAAGATGTTCTGCAGGCATTTAGCGCTGTGCTGACTCCTGCAAGCTATACATGGAGAATTTCATGCGTTGATTCTGCTGGAAACATCGGAAACTCTGAAACAAGAAATTTAGTTGTAAGCAGTTCAGATGAAGAAGATGATGACGATGATGGCGGAAGTTCTGGCGGCGGAGGTTCAAGCGGAACAATTTATGTCAGCGACGGAAGCGGTAATAAATACAGCAAGAACGAGACAAAGAAAACAGAAAGCGGATTAATAAGCTTGAACGAGCAGGAAGAACAAAGAACAGAAGGATTTTTTGACTTGATTGGAAACTGGATTTTTGTAATAATTGCGCTAATACTGCTGGCTGTTATTCTCGCTGCTGTATATTTTCTAAGAAAGAGCAGATACTAAAAACCTTCAGAACTGGAAAACATATCAAAACTTCTATCATTATTGCAAAACATTTTGTTCTTTTGTTATATTTTGCATCTTCAGGAATGCTCATTAATATTCACATTCCTGATAGCTTCAGGATTGAAAATCCTGATAGCCATCGAAAATACATTTTTGAGATCATCAAAATATAGGGTTATAGTCCTATATTTTGAGATATAGAAATATTTATAAACCTCTTGCTTATAAACTTATTATGGCTTTTGATGCATTAAAAAAAGGGTTGGATAAAGTTCTAGGAAGAGAGATGTCTGGGACAGATTATATAGAAGTTGATGTTGGGCAAGAAATCAGGAAAAATAAGGTTATAATTAAGCCGTTTGTTCTAAAGCAATATGATGATGTTAATGAAATTTTAGAGGCATTAAGAGAAGGCTATACAATTGCTATAATTGATATAAAGGTATTAAAGGGAAAAGATATGATTGAGTTAAAGAGGGCTATTTCTAAGATAAAGAAAACAGCAGATGCTATTGAGGGCAGTGTTGCTGCTTTCGGAGAGAATACAGTTATTGTGACTCCGCAGTTTGCAGAGATACACAAGACTTTGAAAAAAGAGCCTGAAAAAAAGAACCCTATTGAAGATGATATGTATTAGGGGGAAATTTAAAAATAAGTTATATGACTGCAGTAATTGATAAATCTCAAAATGAAAGACATTCTGGCTCCAAGAAACCAGTGTAGGCATTATGTTGAAAAGCATGGGGATAAAAAAGTGAGGTGTATTGGAAAAGAGGAATTTGACAGGCATTGTTTTAATAATGATTTTTCTAATGGGCCGCGTAAAGATACATTTGGAGATGGTTACGGAGAACCCTATAATCCAAACAGGCAGGCATTTGGAACATTAAAAGGTGGTTTAGTTGTTTTTTGTGAATTGCCAATTTTGATACCTAAATAGGATTTAAAGCAACTTTAAAAACCATTATTTCTCTCTTTGGAGATGTATTGGAAATTTAATCTTAAACCAAGATTTAATTCTCTGAATAAGTAAGAAAGAACTCAGTATCGCAGTTAGAAATAAAAGGATTTTTGTAATTTGCCAAATTCCATAAGGTATATTAGGATCTATTAAATATATCAAATTAAGTAAGAGGGATAATATTATAAGCAATCCATAAATAATAAGTAAATAAAAAGAGTATATTTTTAACCAAATAGATTCCTTAAATACAGATTTGACATAATAACATAGGGAGATTGATATCATCGAAATAGGGATAAAAGTGAATACCATTAAATAATTGTGGGACAGAAAATAATAAACCTGTAACTCTGCAAACCTGTACTTGCATTGAATCTTGGTCTTGTTCTAGATGGTCTTCTTGTTCAAGTAGTCAGCAAACAAGAACTTGTAGTGATTCAAATAATTGTGGCACTACCCTAAATAAACCTGCAGAATCTCAATCTTGTTCCTCTGGCTCTAGCTCAAGTGGGGGAAGTTCACATCATCATTCAAGCTCTTCATCCAGCTCCAGTTCAAGCTTGGTAACAGCTCAACAAACAACACAAACTCAAGAACAAACGCCAATAGAAGAAGAGCCACAGACAACAGAGATAATACAGTTAAATAAACCAACAAGTAGAAGTGGAATAACTGGTAACGTGATTGGATTTGATAATTCTACTTCCCTACTAGTTATCTCTTCTTTGATCGTGGGGGTAATTTTCTTGTTTGTGTTTATTAAGCTGATATTTAGAATGTAAAAATTAAGCCTATTTATTATATTAGTGGTTATGAGGGTACGATAAATAAATTTATAATGTGTTTAATGCATAATGTATTGTATGGAAAAAGAAACAATCTGTCTAGATACTAACATGATAATTGGGAAAGCTGTACAAATAATTAAAGAGTGGAGAAAAAATAAAAGAGAACCTATAGAAAAAGTGGTATTGCGAGTCTTGAAGAAAGAAGAGGGTTTTTTATTTAAATCTTCAGGTTATTATAACTTTTTTACTTCAATTATTTCCCGATATGAATTTATAAAATCACTGAAAAAACCAGACGGCTTAGAGAAGCATGTGTTAATTAAAATATACGAGTCCATAATAAGCTATTATTCAATATACGAAATAACATTTAAAGAATTTGGGAGTTTCTTGACTTATAGTTTCTTTGAGGATTTAATTAAATGTAATCTTGATTTAGCAGATGGTATACAACTTTTTGTAGCATATAAAAGGGAATTGCCTTTTGTTACAGGGAATACCACACATTTAGAAAACATGAGGAAATTTTATAGCGAAGTATTTAGTATAGGGGAGATATATAAAAAGATAGAATTAAAGAAGAAGTGCTAGCCCTGTTGGATGATTCTGTTCTGATTTAAATTCTTTTGGAATTTCGTTTTTGTTTATTTTAGAAGGTACAACTATTGTAGTCTTTACTCCATTTATCTTTACGACTTTTGTCCTTTCCTTTAACGTTTCTTCTTTGCTTTCCATTTTGTATACAGATTTTAAGAAAAAGATATTTATAAAGATTCCTATTTGAGCCTTGTATTTTTACAACTAAGAATGTTTTAAAAACTCACTTTTTCTTATAAATTTGTGATAAAGGAAATTATGCATGTTGAAGCTGGAAAGAAAATTGATGTTAATATTGGGAAGCTTGTTGATAAAATTGCTGACAAACTGCCTTCTGAAATGGTTTTGATTTATTCCATACAATATAAACAATTTGCTCGGCAAATTGCTGATTTGTTGCGAAAAAAAGGCAAGGATATTGAAATGCCTAAAATTGACAATACACCTTACATTGGACAGGTGCTTGGATGTTCTAAGCTAAATACTGATAGGGACGTTCTTTTGATTGGCTCTGGAAGGTTTCATGCTATTAACATTGCTGCATCTTCTGAAAGAGAAGTCTGGGTTTTAGATAATGAAAATTTATCTAAGATTAGTAAGGAGGAAGTGGACAAATTGATGAAGAGGAAAAAAATGCTTATAAATAAGTTTCTTCATGCTGATTCTGTTGGAATAATTGTTTCTTCTAAATATGGGCAGGAAAAAATGAAGCTTGCTGAAGAAATTAAGAGGGAAATTGGTAAGAAAAATAAGAAAGCAAGTATTTTCCTTGCTGACAACATAAATCTTCAAGAACTTGAGAATTTTAAGAGAGATATATGGGTAAATACCGCTTGTCCTGGCTTGTTCCTAGACAGCGACAAGATTGTAAATTATGAAGATATTTTAGGATTGTTATAGATGCTACTTAGATTAATAAGATGCTTCTATCCTGTTAATTAATTTAGAGTTTAATTTAAATTAATCCTCCTTGAATAGTATCCCAGATACCTCCAACAAAATAAAAGAAGAAAAATAAAATAAAATTATACTTTAGCTATTGAGAATACTGATTTTAATGCTACTACTATAGCTGCTGGAATGAATAGAGCTAGCATTGCATTAAAGATGTTCTTAACTAAATCTCCTAAAGGAAATGCTAAGATTTCTGCTCCAGATATTACATTAAGCCCTGCAAAGCTCACAATAACCAATGAAACTGCTGCCAATAGAAATGTTCCAACATCCCTGTTTCCTATATTTAACAAACCTACTAACAATCCCATTAAAACCAATAAGCCAGATATAGTTGCGCTTGTTGTTGAGCTAAGGCTGATTCCGATGCTAGGAATAATTCCAATAACAACTGCCAAGATTACTCCTACTAAGAAAGCCCATGCACCAACTAAATTTTCCCTTGCTTTTACCATTTATGCCTCCTTTTTGAGTTTTTATCTGATTTATCGACGAATCTTTATTTTATAAATCTTTCTAAAAACCCTGGAATAGTGAAAAATATCTATATTCTGGACTATAGAAAAGTTTATAAACCATCGTAACTACAAAATCGTAACAAAATTGAAGTTCAAACAAAGATGAATAAAATAAAAACCAAGGTTTTTGATCCTATAAAGATGAAAACGTTACAAAATCTTTTGGCGATAACAACAGCTATTTTATTGGTAGTTGGAATAGCATCTGCTCTTCAATTTACACCTTCTAGTGTTCCAATTACAGCTAATCATAACAGCGTAAACAATGCAGTTTCTTTTACAATAAAGAATGACGATGTTTTACAAAACCTAACTAGCGTTGTTTTCACAGCTGGAGATTTAAGTTCAGCTTCTGGAACAATTGGAAGCGGAAATGTTACAAAGCCAGCAACAATTGCCTTACAAGCTAATGTTTCAAGCAATCTAATTGCCTATATTAATATACCTGCATACCAGGCACCTGATACATATACGGGAACATTGACTGCTACAGGAACATATAATAATGGAACACAGGTTGCAGCTAACCTGCAAATGATAGTCACAATTAACACTGCAAATTCTATAAGCGTGTCTGCAATTCCAACTCTGTCAAAATCAACAAACAAAACTTCTTTTACAATAACAAACACAGGAAACACAAATCTTAATGGCTTGGCAATTTACGCTTCACCTGCAATGACAGAAGGAAGCGACACAATAGTTCTTGCCTTTACACCTTCTAGCTTAAACTTAAACAAAGGGCAATCTGCTACAGTCAATGTAACAGCTACAATTCCTTCTGATATGGAATATGATGAATACTCTACAAGTGTTTATGTTTCTAATCCTAGTGTTAATGTTTCAAGCGCATTAGTTGTTAGTGCAGACTTTTGCGAATATGGCTCATTGGGCTCTGGAATTGAGATAATGGATGTTAAGGACAGAAGCGATGTTGAAGATGACTGGAACTGGTATCCAAACGACAATATAGAATTAGAAATTAAGGTAAAGAACAACAATGATGATGAGAAAGATATTGTGGTTGCATATTACCTTAAAAATGATGATGAAGTTGAAGACGAAGACACAATAACAATAAATGACAATGACCGTGAGACAATAACATTCAAGTTTAAAATTCCTGCTGATATGACAAGCGGAGATTACAAGTTGTTCATAAAAGCTTATGAAGAAGATGAAGAAGACACAGAATGCCAGGATTATGTGCAGGAAATAAAGATAAAGCAGAAAACAAGAGAAGTTATAATTGATGATGACAGCGTCTCAGCTCCAGAAGAAGCTGGCTGCGGAGAAGCTGTTGAAATGACTTTTGAAGCAGTAAACATAGGAAAACAAGACGAAGATAAAGTTAAAGTAAGAGTGTATAACAAGGATTTGAATGTTGATTTATACTCAACTGGTTTTGCATTAGATTCTGGAGAAAGCAAGAAGGTAACATTCAGCTTTAGTGTTCCAAAAGATGTTTCTGAAAAGCTTTATGATTTAGCTGTCAGGGTTTATTACAAATATGATGAAGATGATGATGAGTATGATGAAGAGTCAGATGAATTTTTACAAACTTTGAAAGTTGCAGGAAGCTGCAAGGCATCTGCAACAGGCGCTGATGTAAGCATTTCAGCTTCTCTTGATTCAGAAAAAGCTGTTGTTGGAGAGGAATTAGTTGTTAAGGCTACACTATTAAACACAGGCGATGCAACAAATACATATGTAGTTGATGTTTCTAATGTTGCTTCATGGGCTTCAGATGTAAGAGTTGATCCTAAGATAGTTTCAATTGACAAAGGACAGAGCAAAGAGGTTTTGATCTCATTAACTCCATTGGCAGGTTCTGCTGGAGACCAAAGCTTTACAATAAAAGTAACTGCAAATGGTAAGGCAGAAGAAAGACAAGTTGCTTTGAGCATTGCTAATAAAGGATTCTTTTCTGGAATAACAGGAAGCGCAATTGCAGAAAGACTTGGAGAAAACTGGTTTATCTACTTAATCATAGTTTTGGATGTTGTTCTTATACTTGCAATAATCTTAATTGCAAGAAAAGTTTCAAAGTCAAGGACTATTGAGTATTAAGATTTAGAGGGATTTTTTAAAAATGGCAAATGAATTTAAAAGACCAACAAAAGATAATGTAGAATTAGGAGATTTTGTAGTGAGAGAAGCAGTTAGGAGTATAATACTATCTCCAGTAGAAGAAACCGACAAAAAAGCCATCCATGCAATTGGAACAAGTGTGAGATATGAAGATGCTGTTGTTCTAAAAAAAGATGGGAGTTATTTAGTTGGAGAGAATATAACAGTCCCATAAAAAAGGTATATGTTTATCAGATAAACATATAAATTCTTTTTCATTAGCTTATTTATGGATATTCGCAAAAGAGAGAAGAGAAGAGGAACTAAAGGGGTTGTGGATATTGTAGTTAGATATGTGATTTTGCTGGTTCTTGGGATGTTTATGAATGTGTTTTATGTTATGTTTAAGCCATTGACTATTTATCCTGTTTATTATATTCTTGGTTTGTTTTTTAATGCTAGTTTAAGCAGGAGAATTATATCTGTTGAGGGGATAAATTTTGAAATTATAGACGCGTGTGTTGCCGGCTCTGCTTTCTTATTGCTTACAGCTTTAAATCTTATGGCTGGGAAAATGGGGTTTGGAAAAAGAGTTTATGCCCTGTTTTTTTCTTATATCTCCCTGCTTGTTCTTAATATCTTAAGAATAGTTTTGCTTGCTATTCTCGCTGTAAATTCCAGCTTTGTTTTTTCTGTTGTTCATATGGCTTTCTTTTATGTCATCAGCATTTTGTTTGTTTTTGCGGTTTGGATAGCTGAAATAAGAATTTTCAGGATAAAAGAGATACCACTTTATTCTGATATCAAATATTTATTAAATTTTATTAAAAAATAGATTTTGTTAAGTTAAAAAGGTATAATCATTAATATTCTTCTCTTAATTAATAGCTAATCGCTATAAAATAGATGGAATTACTAGAAAAGCTTACTTTATCGCTATTATCGATAGTTGTATTAATAATATCAGGCATATCTTGATGTGTTTACCACTATAGCAATTCTTATAAGTGTAGATTATGCTTATTTATTATGGTTGGGATTGAAGTGGGATTAGATTACTGCAGACTTTTTCTTGGTATTAAGGAATTAGTTAGAGTTATGGGAGAAACTCGTGGGGAAGATGGCATTGTTAAGAAAGTGGAAGATATTTTGCCTTACGCGGGAGAGCGTATAACTTCTGTAAGATTTAAAAAAGGGGCAATCGGTAAGGAAAGAAGAAAGGTTATTAGAAGAATTGTAAGAGAGTATAATAAATCTTTTGTTAATAGCCTCTAGCCTGTGAGATGCTTGCCATGACAAATCTTTCTGTTGCATTCAGCAACTCGCAATTAGCTATTTCAAGATTATAGCAGTTTGTGTCTGATTGAGTGATTTTTGTCACGCTTCCCTGCTTTATTGAGATTAATGTGTAGTTCTGGTTTGGAACACATGCTATATACATTATTCCTCTTTCTTTGGCTATTTCAAAGTCTGTTGTTCCTGTATAAACATCTGTGCCCATTGCATTTAAGAATTGCCCTAATAAAACACCTGAAACACCTGCATAACTACAATTTGAGACAGCATCATCTGTTGTGACAGCAACTTCTTTTTGAAATCTCATTTCTGTATAGACAGGGATATTATTGCTTCTCGGGTCGTTTCTCAGATAAAGATTATAATTCACAACACTCTCGTCTGGGCGGGTAATCTGTATTTTTGTGTAGAAGAAAGGCATTTTATCAAACATAACTTTTTCAAATTTCAAGCCCGTGTATTCAAAGTGTTTTGCCATGTTAGAGGCAACTGTCACAAGAAAAATTGTAAGGAGAAGGGCTGCTGCTATGATAACTATTGTAAGAACATATTTGTTCTGAAGTTTTTCCTCTTTGCTGGTTTTCTTATTAATTTCCTGCTTTTCTTTTTCTAATTTCTTTTCTGTTTTTGTTTTCTTTTTTGTTTGTTTCTTCATCTTATAGGATCAAAAACCTTGGTTTTTATAGTTTATAAATTTGAGTTACTGCTTTATTCCGAGAACTTTAAAAATAAATGCATCGGCAGCCCGAACCAGATCTTCGCTTTCAATAAAAACACAATTATCTTCTTTCCAGATTTTGGTCTTGTTTTTTTCTGTTAGAATAATAATGTTATCAGAGCAGTTTTTTACCGGCAGGTCTTCTATTAAACACTGCCTGCCCTCTACGCAAGAGGGCTGCATTCTTGATGAAAAATAACCAAGACTTCTTGCTAATTCTGTGACTGCTTCTTTTTCTTGGGCTGACTCTGAAACCAGATAAAGAGGCTTGTTAAGATAGCTATTAGAACTTATAAATAAGGGGATAGAAATGTTTTCCAGTTCTGATGGATTAAATCTAGTTGTAAAGTCTAGCTCATTTATGGTGGTCTGCCAGAAACCATTTTCATTAAGAAGAAAGATTGTATTGCCATATTTCACCCTCTTAGTGTCAGTATCTTCCTTGCTATAAAAAGAGTATCCCAAGCTGCTTACAAGCAAGATAGCAGCCATTACAACTGCCACAATAAGCTGGTTTCTTTTGGCTCTTTTTTCTTTTGCTTCTTTTGATTCTATGGCTTTCATTTCAGTTTTAAGAAAAATTGGTTTATAAACTTTAACATAAAAAAACTCGAAGATTTTTTAGGATGCCAAGAAAACCTATGGTTTTCGGGCACAGAAAATCTTGCAATTTTCTTGTGCTCAGAATTTAAAAACAAGATATCAATTCTGACATAGGCAAAGCCAGGCAATAAAAAAATAAAAGAAAAAGAAAAAATTAAATTAAACTTTATGCAACGTCAGCCAGTGTTGTGGTGACTTTCTTTACAACCGCATCAGCATCTGTTGAAGGTGCTTCTTTTGTCATGTAGTCAACAGCTTTTGTTGTGTCAGCAGCTTCGTAACCTGCGACAAGCATTGCAATCTTTCCAGTTGTGTAGGCATCACTATATACCTTCAACAAGAACTGTCCAGAACCAATACCTGTAGCTTCTGTGAAGTCAGCTCCACAAGCAGCAGTGCCAATCAGTTTGGCAGCTACGCTGTTTACACAACTACCCCCAACTACTACCAAGTTCTTTCCAGATACGCTTGATACTTCTGTATCTTCTACAGTAACAGAGCCAAGCTCAGAAACTGTTCCTCCTGACGATGTGCCAGCAGTTACAGTTGCTGCGGGTGCTGTGAAAAGAATGTCAATATACATCTGAGACGAAGGTGCTTGGATTGTTGCAACTCCATTCTCGTTTGTCCTGTCTTCTTTTGTCACATACACTCCATATTTGTCAACTGCTACTTTCTTGTATGTATCAGATGTCAAAGTCTGGAATCCAGATGCTGAACCATTGAATACAGGGTCTCCTATGGCTATTTCTGTTGTTCCTGATGTGGTCATAGGAATACAGATAAAGTTGCCATAGCTTGAGTCATCCCATTTCTTTGGCTCAATGTATAAGATGGCTGGTCCTTTGTTTCCTCTTGTGGTATTGAAAGCACAATAAGGATTGGATATTGCAACTACACTTGGATTAAGCAAAGTTGCTCCGGTATTGTTAATAGACCAATTGATTCCATTAACCATTAGCCCAACTGCTCCGCCATCTGCAGCAGTTCCATTGATATTAGATACTGCTGTTCCAGAAGTTGTTAGAGTTGTCAAGCCATCTGGGAAGATAACATTTGTTCCGTTAGGAACAATTTGTTCTGCCAATAAAGCTATCCATCCACCACTCTTTAACTTTATTCTTGGGAATAAAGCTGCTGTTCCTGCTGAACTCCAAGTCAGATTCACATATGTTCCTGCCTGGTTAACTCTTATTGTATAGGATTGCCCGTCAAATAAGTTTGTTGTTACAGCATATGTTGTACCATCTGTATTATTAGTTATAGTTGCTGTTTGCGACTCGCTTGTTATAGCATCTACAAACTTAACTGTACCAGATGTAGCTGTGCTTATTGTAATGGTATCAACTTCAAGGATTCTGCCAAAATCTCCTGGATTAGCCATAATCCAGTCTCCTTCCTGAGCATTTTCACCTTCCAATACATGGATCTTTCCTTTTGCATTAGAGGCGATTGTTTTAGATGCTAATAAAGGCTGAACTGCAGTTGAAGCAGTATTGTTATCGTATACATATGTTAACCTCTGCTCCCCTTTATCACCTGCTAATGCAGATGTAAAAGTAACTCTTGCAAATTGGTTATTATCTGTATCCACAACAACTTTTGCTCGTGTTTCATCAGTTAGACTTGGCACTGGTCCAGAAAACTGAACTTTCAATCCACCAATAACAGGGTCAGAGAATATATCTCCAACAGCAATATGGTCAAGTTTTGATTGAGCCATAGCTACCTGTATAGTGAATCCGGAAATTAATCCGTTTCCAGCTGCAGTAACGGTTGCTCTTGTGCCTTTTATTGTTGTATCATCAGCTCCTTGTGTTACTTGAGCTGCATTGGCAAGTGTAAGAGTGTTTGCACCGATAATAAGTTCTGCATTTCTGATATCACCCGCATATGCTGGATGTGTTACATCCTTAACATATACAACAACATCTCCTGCAAATGCATACTTACTACCTTTTGTAGTAGTCTTGCTAACACCATCTACAGCTATCTTTGCGCTTGTTGTTGAACTTGTTGTGATTAACTCTACAACATGTTCTTTTCCAGCAACAGTTACTGTTTTTGACTCTCCGCCTGCGATAGTTGCAGTTTCACCTGAACCATACAAGTAGAGTGTCTGATTTGTGGAACTTGAGCCGACAACATAGTCCACTCCGGCAATGTTTATTTTTTGGCCTTGGACATTTGTTGAATCAGATACATTAACATTTTTTGTGAAAGTTAATGTATAGTTGTAAAGTGGGTCTGTGTTTGTTGTTCCTACATCTATATAAAGAGCAGGATCTGACAAATCACCCCCGCTTGTTCCCAATGCAGTAACAGTATCTCCAATAGTTACAGATTGTGTATAAGAATATTGTATCCCTGAAAGGTCTACAAATTTTCCATCAGCTAAGATAGTTGGCAGTTCCCCTTTTGTCAAGGTTTGCCTACCTGCATTTATACCATCTGCATAGTATACTTTTCTTGCAGAGGTTGCCAGATTTATACTATCTCCACCAGATGCTGTTGCGCCTGTAGAAGTGCCTGAGGTGGCTGTCTGTTTTGCAAGTTCAACCTGCAAACTTTGACCGACATTTACAGCTGCAAGATAGTCACTTGAAGCTGCAGAACTACCTACAACAACTGCTACATCTGCTTTTCCTCCAGACACGAATGGTGCCGGGTAGTTTGAAGCAGCAGCTGCAATTCCTACACTACTACCAATCATTACCGCACTTGCGATAATTGATGCGATCTTTCTGTAATTAAATTTCATTTTTTAACCTCCTTTCATTGTTATTAATATTGCCCATTGGCGTCTCCTGCAAGGTGGTGTATAGGGAATTACCATCCCGCTTAGAGAGTAAACTCTTGTGTCCCTATTAGAATATCACTGTCGCAAACTAGTTTGTCTTTTTTTGACAATTATGACTAGTCAAAATTCCTTTAAAAAGCTTTCTATAGTCTAGTAGCATATTTTCAGAGTATAGAACAAGATTTGAACAATAATCAATGAATAGTATTTAAACCTTTCGTTGTCACTAAGTTATGGTTATGATTGATTTTGTTGCCTTGGGGGCAAAGATTTATAAATATATGTTTCTTATATACACTATATAAATTAAATATAGTAAGTTTAATATATATTTTAGGGGATATACATTGAATAACTAAAACGCATTTTGGTTATTCGCCGACGACAAAAATGTAATAAAATGGTTAAAGAAAAGAAAAAAACAAAGACATTGTATGTTGCGCTTAATTTAAACCAGGGTATGTTTTCTAATATACTCAAGAAGATAGGGACAAGAAAAGAGTTTGATTTGTCTGATATGGGTGTTTTAAGAAAATTGCTGAGCAATGAAAGAGCTAAAATTCTTTACACATTAAAGGAAAAGCAGCCAAAATCAATATATGAGCTGGCTAAGATGCTTGAAAGGAATTTCAGGGCAGTCAGGAATGATGTGGCTCTTTTAGACAGGTTTGGGTTTATAGAATTAATAGCTGAAAAAAAAGGAAAAAGAGAGATGTTAAGGCCTGTTCTGGCTATAAACTCGCTGAATATAATAGTAAATATCTAGATTTTATCACATAGTTTTAGCTCTATAATTAGGCTATTTTCTCCGGCATTTACCAGCTTCTGGGCAGCTGAATATCCTGCTGAACAGCTGGTTTTTTGAGAGAATATGGGGGTACCTGCGTAGATTTCTAAGCTGGCATTTTGCTGGAAAGAAAGTTGGAGAACCTCTTTTAAGCTGGCGTTTATGTAGCTACAGGCAGATGTGTTTTCTTTGCAATTTTCTCCAGTGTAGCAGGCTTTTATAACATCCTGCATTGAAGCGAGATTGGTTCTTAATGTGCAGTTTGTTGTATAATCAAATAAAGCAGTAAGAAAGTTTTCAGCATCAATATTCTGCTGGTCTAGACTAAGATTTGGTTTTCTTAAGCTGAAGCCTAGAAAGATTACAGCTATGATTACAACTAGGCTTACAATCAACACAAATCCTAAAATCTCTTGCTGGGCTTTTTTATCCTGTCTCAATTTCAACTCCTATGGCTAGTTTTGCTATTTCGCATTTTTTTATTTCAAGATTATTGATTATTTCCTGTCTGCATAAAGAAACAAATGTTGAAAGCTGGCGTTCTTCAACATTTTTTGTGAAAACATTGTAATAGCCGCAGTCTGGGTAGGTTTTGTCTGTGCATTCAACATCATTTCTAGGGTAGATTGTTCTTACACTAAGAGAAGAGAATCCTAACAGCTTTTTGTATTCTGGAAGTTTTTTTAATATCATCAGTTTATCTGAATCTATACAGAGTGTTCCGCATGTTAGTTCTGGCATTTCTGCAACTTTAGCAAGACTTGTCAGAGCTTGTTTTTCAGCTAGCTGAGTTGCTGTCTTTTGAAGATTTGTGTATTGAAAAGCAATATAAAAAAGAAAGACAAGGACAAAGAAAAAAGCAAGTGCTAGGAGCATAAATGACATTTCCTGTATTTTTAGCTGTGCTTTTTTGTTATGCATTCGTAAGACACCTTCGGTTTCTTTTTGTTCGCTCACCAATTCTGTCCGCTTGGATCCGCTCAGTTCAACTTCCCTTCTAAATTTTTTATTCATTGCCATAGTTTATATCCATTTTCTATATTTTGTTTATTAACTTCTTCTGCCTGCAAGTTTATCAAATTCAAATCAGTTGAGTTGTTTGTTAGTTCTATAAACAAGATTAATTGAGTATCTGAAAGACTTATTCCTCTTTGCTTCAGCATGTTTGATTTCTCAAGATAGATTTTTGAAACAGAATTTATTTTTTCAACAAGACGTTTGACATTGCAGTTGTAGATTCCAGGGTCTGAGAAAATAGCTGCGTACATAAGGCTGCTGCCTGAATATTTTAACTGCTGTCCGGCTTTTTCAACGTAATTAAGGTAAGTGTTTACATTTATTTTACAGTTTCCTTCAAAACAGACTTTCTTGCTTTCTGCAGAACAATTAGACAGCAGCTCGCTTAGCTGTATGTTTTTTATTTTTAAATTTTCAATTTCTTCTCTAATGTCTTCCGGGGGCTGGATAAAACAGAAGTTATCTGAAGTTAGATAAACTAAATTCGCTATTCTGAAGGGCATGTCAAGTGGTTTTGAAAAGATGTAGAAGTTCTTGCTTTCTTCTATGCTTGATGAAAAAATGTATTTGTAAACAGGCACTCCTATTGTTGGCTCTTTCCAATCGCCAAGTCCTGTCTTGCTGATTGCCTTTATTTCATTTTTTCCAAAATCCTCGCTAAAACACTTATTATAAATTCTTGTCTCGCTTTTCATTGTTATAACCTCTGCGCTGCCTGAAAAATAGCCTCTTTCCAACGGGTCTGTGAGAATTGAAAGTTCCTTGCTTATTTCAACACTTGTTTGCTGCTTGTACGTTGAAATTGTTTTTGATGCCGCATAGATTGCAAGAAAGAGAATCATTGCTCCGACAATAATTGCAAAAACCAATTCTAACTGGAACTGTGCTTTTTTTTCTTTCATACATAGAAAACGAAAATGATATTAATAAAGGTTTTTGTTATAGAAATTGGTTTATTATGATAAAGAAGATAAATCCTTATAAATGAATTAATTATTGGTTTCATGGCTAAAACTCCAAAACATCCGTTAGATGGCAAGGTAATGGTGTTTAAATATCATGAAGAAGATTGGAATGATGGGGGAGATGCATTAGCATATTTTAGACTCAGAAAAGGTAAATTAGAGACTATATTTAATCCCCAGGCATTTTTAGAGCCAGATGAGCTTAATTTCAATATACAGGATGAAAAAACTAGCGAGTTTGTCTCGGTTGAGGAACTTGGTATCAGAAGAATAAAAAGATTAGAAATAAAAGAGGTTGTATCTGTTTTTATGTATAAGAAAAGAAAATTCTTTGGCATAGTTTATGGGCCTAAAGATTTAAGTGATAAGACTAATGAAGAGGGAGAAATTGAATGTTGGGAAGAATGGGGTCCTGTTTATAGCGGGACCGATGAGTATGAACTTTTAACAGAAAGGAGTATAAAAGTAAAATTTTGGGATGAAGATGCTGGAAAATTCCTTGAATAAATTTAACCTACTCTTACAAGAGATTCGTAGAAGCTCTTGGTTATTGTTATTTCAATTTTATCAGAATTTTTTATGCAGTATGGATTTCTCATGTCTGTCATATTAATATGCTTGATTTCTTTTGAAAAACTACATTTTTTTGGTTTTGGGTATAGGAAAAGATTTCCTTCTTGAGGATATTTTTTCAGCTCGTCAAAAATCTTTCTCTCGTTTGAATTTCCTGAAAAGCTTTTTGTAAAGTTTGCAAAACAAACATATTCTACATCTTGCGGAAGAGTTGATTTGAAGCTGAAATTGCTTGCTTGGGTGTTCCATGCCCTGTCAATCTCTGACTGCAAATCAGAGAAAAATAATCCGGTATCTGTGCATTTTTTTAAATTTAAAAAATATTTTATTCCTGTAAAAGCAGCTATAATAATAAAGATTGTTATTAAAATTGAGAAAATTACGCCAAATGGCAATCCCATTACCTGCCCTCTTTTTTCCTTCATATCTAAGAGAAGAAAACAAGATTAATAAATCTTTTCTATTGCTTTTGCTATCGCTCGGCTCGAATAAGATATACTCCTTGTTAAATATTAACTAAACTTTATCTTAATACGCAAAGTAGAAAGGTATAGGATTATCAGAATAACAAAGGTTATTTATCTAATAACAAATAAATAATAATCGCTTGAGCAATTGGTTAGAGTAGTAAAGTTGAATCTCAAATTATTCGTTATCAAAGACGTCATAAGGATAGATTATCATTGAGCAGGTACTGGCTTCGTTTCCTTTTTCATCCTTGCATTTGATGTAGAAAGTTGATTCTGTTTTCCAGTCTGTGTAATGGTCTACACTGTCTGAATATGGCATGTTTGTTCCTTCTTCAAACAAAAAGTTGCAGCTTTCTGGAGAGTAAGTGCATGTTGATTTCTCGTCTGTTTTTATTTTTAGCTTTCCGTTTTCATTATATGCTTTTATTATCAATGGTGGAGATGCGTCAACATCTACCGCGAATCTTGTTGAGCTGTATGCTATATTCCCCCCCAAGTCAATGCATTTGATGTAGTATGTGTATTCTCCTTTATTCAAATAAAGTGTTTGTTTGTGGACTGATTTGCCCTGTGTTTCGAAAAACTCTATGAATGTTCTGTTGTCTGTTCCATAATAGCAAGTTGCTTTCCCCTTATCTTCTCCGTTTTCTGTTTCAGCTTGAAGGTAAACTGGAAGGGGCTCTGCTGTTCCGACTGCTGTCTCATTTGGCAGAACTTTTGTTATGTATAATGAGTTTGTTGTTCTTAAGCTGAAAACATAACTCTGCTTATTTACATTTCTGTCAGAGCCATTTACAAGCCATGGCTGGTCTTTGCACCTGAAATAGAAGCTTGTGACTTGATTTTTCTTTAAGCCTGTTAAAGTTGTCTTGCAAGTGTATGTTTGTTGGGCATTCATATCCCAGATATTTTGAACGCAACTCATAGTTTGCTCCATGTTACTGTAATCTTTATCTTCCCAGCTCCACTTGCAGTCTGCAGGTTCATTTAAGTAGAGTTCAAGCGGTGTTTCTGAAACATTATAACCAATTGGTGCGCTGTTTGTGATGCTTGTGCCTTCTACTTTTGCAGGTGTTGTGTCAGGGCCTTTTTCTACGCAGAATCTTATTGCGAATTCATCTTCATTGTAATTTCCGTTTGCATCCCTGCATCTTACATATAAAGTATAACTTCCATCGTTTTGAAGTTCAGGTGCCTGCGCTTTCAGAGCTGCAGGGCCTAGAAGAGACATTTTTTGAGTGTGATTGTATTTATACAAGTTAGTTTCTCCAAAATAATACTGCATGTTGTCAAATTTAGCTGTGTGGTTGTAATCTACTTTGCATTGGCTAGGCTCATTCACACTGATGCCGAATGTTAGTGGCTCAAATGCTTTTACACAGCCATCTGATGCTGAAGTTCTTATTATTCTCATTCCTGTTCCAGGAGGGCGCAGTTTGACGTCTGTATAGGAATAACCTGATGTCAGTGCTGAATCTAATGGAGAAATGCTTGGGGATTTTACATCATTTTGATTTACCCATGCGCAGCTTTCATTTGATGTTCCTGCATTTAGCAGCTGGCACGCCTGCCCTAAGCTTCTGCATCTGTATTCTGAACAAGGGATGTATTTGTTTTTATTGCACAACTCGCAATCTTTCCCACCTATTGGTGCTTCCCATGGCTCGCAAGTGAAATCTATAATTTGAGTATATTCTTGTTTGTAGAATGCTAGCAATACTACCACTCCCACAACACCTCCGACAATTAATCCTGTTGTTGCGCTGCTTACCCATGCCATTTTTACTGCAAACATTCCTGAAAAAGTTCCAAGCCCGGCTGCTGTTCCGATTGTTTGCGCTTGTTTTCCTGATGCGCCTGCGAATTCTGCTATAAATCCTGCTGCAAACCCTACAATCAAACCCCATGCTGCTGATGACACAATTGGGCTGTATAAAACAGATTCTAATGTTGTTGCGCCTTCTTCGCCAGCACCTATTCCCAATGCCTTATTGAATCCTTGTGACCATGAAGACGATGCCCCTGCACCTCCGCCTGCTCCGCCAACAGCTGCTGGATCCTGATATAATTTATAATCTCCGCCCTTGAATCCAATTTCTTCTGCTGGAGCATTCTTTCCTAAAGAAGCCAGCCAATCTGCTTCTGTTGATGGGCCTAAAGCACTTACCAAAGCACCTGGCAGAATTCCTGACAAGCCCTTAATCACTTGCCCGACAATTACCCAGCCTGTTTTGTTGAATCCTCCTGAAGAGGTTGATGAAGAACCAGAAGCTTTGTTAGCAATATTAACTTTTCCTCCGCAATCTCCTAAAGCATTACACATTGAATTCATTTCTTCTTTCCAGCTTCCGTCAAGACACTCGCAGTTCTTTACGCAGGTTTTCTCGCTTGATATTAATCCTTTTTCAAATTCTACTATGCATTGGGAATTTCCTTGAGAGCAGATTTGTTTTATATCACTCTCCTCTCCCCAGAAGTTTAATCCAGGGGGATTTAAAGGAACACATTTGTCATTTTCTCCAATCCAATTGCAATCTCTTTTGTCTGAATTTTCGCAATCTTGCTGATTAGCTGTTCCGGTACAATCCTGCCATCGATTTGCTCTGCAAGCAGCTTCATTAAAATCTCCTGCAGAAGTTTTTACTTTATCTTCTATGCAAACTTCCTGCCTGAAATCCGCACACGGCTCTATAATCTCCTCACCCTGAATGCAGATGTGCTTGACATATCTACTTCCTACAACATTAGCTGTCTTGTCTGTTGCGCACCAGCTTTCTCCGTGCTTGTGGCTTTTTCCATCACTTGTTTTTGCACAATTTAAATTTCTGCAGAAATATTCTCCATAATCTGGCTTTACACTAGATGAACCTTCTCCGCTATTCCATTTTCTGCAATAGCTTCCTAAGAAATAATCGCAGTTTCCGCAAGATTTGCTTCCAGCATTGCTAGAAGATGGATTGCAACTCTCATCTTTATCAAGTACTTTCCCATTATTCCAGCTTTTTGTTTTGTCTGAATCATAAATATTTTCCCGGTTATTGCATGAATCAAACCAATAAACCTCGTCCTTGCCTTCCACGCAGCCTGTATGATGCTGTCTTGCGCAGTTTGTTCCAAGCTCGTCATTTGAACAGAGATAATTTTTGTGGAAAGTTGTGTCTGTTGAATTTGTTTTCATTGCTTCGCAAGAGCCTTGTGTTCTGAACTTACATGTTTTTAAAAATTCAGAGGTATAAACACAAGCGCCTAAATCCTGGGCGTTTGCAATTCCTATGCAAGTTTGTTCGTCTTTTATACTGCTTCTGTAATCAGCTTCAACACCATAGAAAGTTGCAAGTTTTTTGCATCTTACAAGAGTTGTTAAACTAGCTTCGCCACCAATAACACAACATCCTAAATTGCATTGAGGAATATTGCAGTCTTTCTCTTCATCCCATGCTCCACCAGCAGAATCGCAAACAGCTTTTGGGGTGTTTTCCATGCAAAGCCCTTCCTTGCTGTCATAACAGCATCCTCCCTTGCAATAGCTTGTGGAATCGCAGGAGGTTGGGGTTGATTTATAATTCGGATCGCATTTTACCTGGTTTTCATTCTGGCAAGATGCACCACCGACTGTCTTCTCGCAGCAATAGTTTATTTCTGCTGAGACAGGAGAAGCTAAAAAGAAAGAAAAGGCAAATATAGCAAGAACTAGGATTGAAATTTCAAAACAGCTTGTGAATTTTTTCATTTTCATTTTTATTGCACAACCCCCCCATAACCTGCTGGCCATACCATGCTTCTTGACGCAAAAACAAATTTCTCATTGATTAGCCTGTCTGTTACAACATAGACTGTTGAGCCGTCGCCTTGCTTGTATTTTTCAACTTTGAAATTAGGGTAGTAGAGCATATAAGCTTGGTTGCTTGAATCTCCGTATCTTGCCTCCCAGTTTATTATTGAAGAAGAGAGCATAATTAAGTCGTAGATTGAAGAGTCAATTTCATAGCTGAATTTTTCATATGCTGTTGAGGCTTCTTTTACTATTGTCAACGGCTGGTTGATTTCAAATGAAACACCTGTAGGAATAATTTCTAATGTTATGTCAAGTTTTCCAGCTTTGACAAAATAACCTTTTTTTTCTAATTGCAATTTATATGCGTCAATGCACTGCTGGAGTTTTGGCTTGAGATATTTTTCCAATTCGTCTTCAATTGATTTTTTTAAAAACGGTTTTTGATTAAGGCATGGCTTGTAATAGGCATTTATATAACAAAGATAATCTACTCGGTTATCGTCATAAAGAATATAGTTTTCAGGCTCTAAACTTCCGCCTTGTTTTTCCAAAAGTTCTAAGGCATTTTTTGCATCTTCTTTTATGCAGCTTTCTATGTATTTTTTAGGGTCTTCTGTTGCTCTTAAGTAGGAGACATTGGGTCTTATTACAAAATAGAACAGCAAGACTAAAGCGATTATAATAACTGCGACTATAACAAATATTGCTACCTGCCCCCTTTTGTTTTCCATCTTTTCTCTCATTTTTAATGTTAAGGCTATTTATAAATATTATTGATGTTAAGAGAACTGCTATAAGTATAAATGTTCTTTGCGACTTCTATTCTTAACTTAAAACTATTTGCCCATTTTGCATAAGCATTCCAGCCTTGGAAACTTTCAAGAAGCTTTTCTTTGCTGATTTTACCTTGCTTATGCTTCTTTATCCTCGATAGCATCTTTCTGATATTTCTCTTTCTTAACAACTTATGATAATAAAAATTCCTGAAGCCGACAAAGTCTATTCCTCTGGAAAGAAGAATTATTTTTGATTTTTCGGAATGAAGCTCTAATTTTAATTTCTCCTTAAGAAATTTGTCAATTTCAGCTTTCCATAATCTTAATTGTTCTTTAGAACTATGAAGGATAACAAAATCGTCAACATACCTAATATAATATTTTGCCTTTAAATTGTTCTTAACAAAATAATCCAATTCATTAAGATAAACATTAGCAAAAAACTGCGAGGTTAAGTTTCCAAGGGGCATTCCTTTTTTAGCTTTATTCTTGCCATTGTGTAAAATCTTTTCAATAAGATTAGTTAAAGGTTCGTCTTTTATTTTTCGTTTAATAATCCCTAATAAAATCTCGTGATTTACTTCTTGAAAATAATGTTTTATATCTGCTTTTAAGCAGTAACCTTTAATTTGATTGTCATTAAACCAGCCATTTATTTTACCATTCCTAGAAACCTTTCTTGCAAAGATATAGAATCTGTTTAGTGCAAACAAATTCCCCTTGCATTTTCTGTTTGCGCAAGAATCATAAATAAAAGATTTGTCAAAAATTGGCTCTAAAACATTGACAATCGCGTGATGAACAATTCTGTCTCTAAAAGCTGATTTAGAAATTTTGCGGGTTTTTGGGTCGCGTAGAATAAAGGTTTTAAGTGGTTTTGGCTGGTAGGTTTGATTTTTTAACTCTTTTTGTAGCTCTATTAAATTTCTAACTGTACCTCTCTCAAATTCTCTAACATAATCTTTCCTTGTCTTGCCTTTTCTTGCTTTTCTCCATGCAAGGATTAAGTTACTAATCTTATAAATTTCTGAATAAAGATTACTATAAGTTTTAGCCATGTTAGTAAAATAAGTCTTAGAGGCAGGGCTATTCCAGAAGCATAACCGTTGTTGTTGCCATCATGGTAGCTGCCATTGAGGTTAAGCCCGTTGCTGTTGCTGTTCCAGTTGGAGTTGAGCGCGGCACAGTTATGTAGCCTGTTAATTAAAAGTAAATCACCAAAGCTTCATATTTCAGAGCAAGCTTACTTAATGTTGCCTTTGAATTTCATGACTCACCTAAGAGTGCTATTAACAGGCGTGTAGCCCTAGCTCATAGGAATTGCCTCACTAAGACTAAAAAGAATTAAAATCAGAGTTAATAAACTATTCTAAAAAATTTCGCGAGTGCCTTCGGCACTACTTGCATACCCCAGAAGCAAAACCGAGGTCGCCAACAAGGTAGCCGCCATAGAGGTAAAGCCCGTCGCAGTCGCCGCACCAGTAGGAGTAGAGCGCGGTTAATCTTTTTTCATCAGAGTTTGCTTTGTCTAAACCAAAAACATAAGCTTCTTTTTTGTGACAAGCTTTAGCAACCCTTTCAACAGTTTCAAGCATATCTTCTCCAACTTGAGCAATTGTATAGGGATGTTTTAAAAATTCTAAAATAGGCATAACTCCTATTTCAAATCCTGGTTTAACAAACCTTACTCTTTTGTCTTTTGCATCACGCAATTTAAGCAATTCTTCACTGGTTTGTGGCATTTTTCCGTCAGTGTTATCATAAACAAGAACTCCTTCTGTAAAGGATAAGCTTTCTGTAGCAGTCCATAAATAGTTATTCTTAAATCTATTTGATATTTTAGCGCAATGTTTTTCATTAAGATTTTGCATTGCTAAATCTACTAAAGAAAGTTTCTGTGCAGTTGTTGGTCTGTATAGTTTTTGGGAATCAATTTCTCCCATTACATCTTTATGATAATCTGGACCAATTAAAGGAAGCATAAAAGTCAAAATCTTTCCTAAATGTGGAACATCTAATTCTGTTCTTCCTATTCTTAACTGCCCATTTCCATTTAAATTTATAACTGCCATGCTTTTTCTAGAAAAAACTCCTTTATAAATCTTTCGTTTCTGTTGTTCTTATAAAGAAGTAACAGATATTATTAATATGCCTTTATTATAATTGAACATTCCGAAGGAATGTTCCCTAAGTTGTCTTTGCATTTAATATAGTATTTCTCATTGGTTTGCCAGTCTGCATAATGTGTCTTGCCTGAATTTATCATTGATGTAGAATTTGAAAATTCAAAGTTGCAGGTTTTTGTTGTATAAGAGCAAATAGAATCCTCATCTGTTACAATTTTTAGTTTTGCGTCTTCTTTATACGCTTTAATGACAATTGGAGGGCTTGTGTCTTGTTCAATATAAAAGCTAGAAAAACCAGATGCAAGATTATTTGCTGAATCTAAACATTGCACATATGTTGTATAGCTTCCTTGAGATAGCTGGAGATTTTGCTTATGAATTGTTGAATGTGTTGAAAAGAAATCAACAAAATTTGTGCTATCTAAGCTGTATTTGCAGTTTGCAATTCCGCTTTCGCTTCCTGCTGATGTTCTAACCTCAATATTAACACTTGCTAAGTCTGATGAGGTTTTTATTGTTGAGTTTGGATAAATTGAATCTATAATAAGATTGCTGCTTCCAAACAGGGTTAGAACATAGCTTTCTATGTTTGTGTTTCGTTTTGACGAATTTTCCCCAACTAGCCATGGCTGATCCTTACATTTAAAATAAAGTTTGTTCTCGCTGCCTGAAGTGCTTAATAAGTTTGTTAAGCTTGCATTGCATTCATAATATAAGCCAGCAGAAGAATCATGAGAATAATCAAAAATATTATTTACACAAGCCATAATATTTTCCATTTGATTGTAAGTTTTGTCTTCGCTACTGTACTTGCAGTCTGCAGGCTCGTTTAGCATCAGTTTGAAATAAATATTGCTTAAGTCTGTTGCAAGATATGAGTTGCTTGATGGCTTGCTTCCAAGAACTTCTGGAGGAGTAGAATCTGGCAGTTCTTCTATGCAGCCTGAGACTGCATAGTCTCTTAGATTTTTATTTCCCTTGCTATCCTGGCATTTTATATAGAGCTGGAAGCTTAGATTTTCATTAATGCTGAGAATAGAACTCATATGCTCTAAAGGCAGGAAGTTTAGATTTATTGAATGGTTTTTCTTGTAAAGATTTGAATCAAAATACTGCATATTTTCAAAATCTTCAAATGGCTGGCTGGAATATTTGCATTGAGAGAGCTCATCTGAGATGACTCCGAGTTCTATTTTTTCATTGCTTGGCAGACATTTTCCATTATTTGTTATTGTATATCCGTTATCAATCATGTTTATTTGATATTTTGGTGGATAGAGCGGAGAGAGAACAGGCGGCTTGATTTCATTGGGGCAGGTTTCTGCGCAGAGTTCATCTTCTGTTCCCTGATTTATTATTCCGCAGCATTGTCCTAAAGACTTGCATTTATATTCTGAACAAGGTTTGTCTTGATTATTGCAGAGATGGCAGTCAGCGCCGCCAGGCGGCGCTTTCCAAGGAAGACATCTAAATGAAACTGTTTCTGTTTTATATTGGACTTCTCCTACTCCTGTTATTTTAAAAAATAAAGAGGATATAATTCCTGCTATCAGCGAGGTTCCTAATGGAGACAGAAATGCCATAAATGGATTTAAAGTGATTGTTGGAAATAAAATTGCTCCTGCTATAATATCAATAACAGCTGAAGCAACAGAAACAGCAGCAACTGCAAAGGCAGCATTTGTGTTTTGAACTCCTAATGTATCTGCTAAATATAAAGACAACAATGCTCCTAGGGAAATTCCTGTAGCAGCGCTTGAAAAAGCAGCTACATTGCTGCTGACAGCTGCTATTGCTCCTGTTGAAATTTGCTGTAATCCCAGATTAGCTAGAAAAGTTGTTCCTGCAAGAACTCCTAAACCTCCTGAAATTTTTCCAAGAACTTCTACTGCTTTTTTTGTGTTGTTTATGTCTGAATAAGCTTTATTTATAAAAATTGAAGCAGGAAGATTTTCCATTGGTTCTACATCTACTTTTTGATTAGCAAGAGGAATTGCAAAAGACGCTAGATTTGAAGCAGATGCTTTTGGGGCATTAGAAACAATATAGTTTTCTGTGACTTTTCCTGCTATGTTTGATTCCATGCCACAGTCTCCGAGTCTTCTGCAGAAATCATTTATTTCAGAGGCAAATGCAGCTGTTTTGCACTCGCAGTTATGCATGCACTGCCAGGGAGAATTGCCTTCTTTTTTATAAGTTACCTTGCATTGCAGATTTGCCATTGAGCAGTATTCTTCCCCTGAATCTTCACTCCAGAAATCAAAACCAGATGGGTATTTTGGCAGGTTTATTGTGAATTGAAAAGCATTGCCTACCTTAAATGTTTTAGAATAACAATCAATTGAATCTGCTTTGTCAAAACATTTTCTCCAGTTATTTAGCCTGCAGCTTGCGAATGTGAAATTAGCTTCTGATTGCTCTACGCAAACTTCCTGGCGAAAATCAGCACAGGGCTCTGTCTTCAGTTCTCCTTGTATGCATGAATATTTGTAATGGCGGCTACCAACAACATCTTTTCCCTCACCAATCTGGCTCTCAAATACACACCATGATTCTCCATTTTTCTTTTTAACCTGCTTGCCATCTATCTGAACATTGCAATTTTCTTCCTTACATATAGACTCTCCAAAATCCACAGCAAGACTTCCTGCTGGTTTGCAGAAGCTTCCCTTAAATCTGTTGCAGTTTCCGCAAGAAGGGTTAGCAGCATTATTGTTTGCGGGATTGCAGGAATTTTCCTTGTCAAGGACTTTTCCATTGTTCCAGGATTTTGTCTTGTCTGAATCATAAATATTCTCCCTGTTTCCACAAGAATCAAACCAGTAAACCTCGTCTTTTCCTTCAACACAGCTGGTAGTATATTGTTTTGTGCAGTTAGTGTTTAGTTCTGGATTTGAACAAAGAATTCTGTTATAGTATTGAGAGTTTGAAATTGACAGACATTCTTGCTTTGTCATGAATCTGCAAGGATTTGAAATCATACAAGCCCCTTCGTCTGTTAAGTTTCCGGGATTTGTGCATTCAAGCTCGTTTAAGCCTAGTCTAAAATCAACAGCATATCCTGAAAAACTGGAAAGTATTTCGCAGTTTTTGCGCGTTGTAAATTTATTTTGCAGGCCGAGAAAGCAGCAGCCCATGTTACATTCATTGACATTGCAGTTAGCGTCTTCGAAAAAGTCGCTATTTGTGCCGCATAATTTTCTTGGGGTGTTTTCCTGACAAATTCCTTCTGAATTCCGGCAGCATCCTAGTTTGCATTCATTAACTTCGCTGCAAGTAGTTGGTATGCAGCTTCCTGCGCAATTGTCAAAACATTTGTCTAGTGTATATTCCTGGCAGGCAAGTCCTGTTTTTGTCTGAGTGCAGCAGCTTGGAACTAGTCTTGCTGCTGAAACCTGGGCAGGAGAAGCTAAAAAGAAAGAAAAGGCGAATATAGCAAGAACTAGGATTGAAATTTCAAAACAGCTTATTGTTTTCTTTGTTATTTTTCTCATTTTATTATTTCAGTATCATTAACATTTGCATATTAGCAGTTTAGTAAGGCGGCATGGTACAGCTTTTTATTGCAAATAAAAAACTGTCTTCTTTTTTCCTGTTTGTTATTTTGTATAAAACTGAATTATCATATTCTATTTTGTCTATATTATAATCTGGATAAATTAACATGTAGCCGTCTGAATTAAAATCGCAGAATTCAGCTTCCTGCCTTAGAATTTCTTGTGCTATCAGAGAAAGTTCGTAAAGAGGAGAAGGAATTATTGTATCAAATTTTCCAAAATCAGATGCAGATTCTTTAACAAGAGTAAGTTTTCTTGTTATTTTGATTATAATCTTTCCTGAAACAATCTCTGAAGATAGATTCATGTCAGAAAATTCAACAGAATAGCCTCGTTTCTGCATTTCATATTTATAAGAAGAAAAGCAGTTTTCAACATCATAAGAAACATATTTTGCCATGTCTTTTTCCATGTCTGTTATGAGATTTGGCTTTTGATTTACACAGCTTTTATAGTTTCCAGAATAATAGCAAAGATAAGTGTAATTTTGCCCGCGATACATCTTGCTTAAGGACTTATTATAGATAAATCCGCCGTTTTCCTCAAGAGCAGAGATTGCAGAATCTGCAGAGTCTTTTGCGCATTTTTGTATATACTCAACAGGATTATTTAGATTAAGAGTTATAATCCTCTTCTGGATAAAAAACGAGAAAATCAGGATTGATGCAATTATCACAATTGCCAGAATCGCAAACAATGATACTTGCGCTTTTTTGTTTTTATTTCCGCTCATTTTTTCACAAGCCATAAATTTACTCCATCTTTTTTTAGTTTCTCAATTCTCCCAGATATTACAAGTTCAAGAAGATATTTTTCAGCTGTATTCCAGGATATTTTCATATATTTTGCAACTTCAGAAGTTGTAACAACTTTTTTCTTCCGCATAAAGGCAATAAAGTTATGATTATTCATACTAATATTCTTATGAATATTCATATTTAAATCTTGCGGATGTTATATATTCTTGAGTATAGATTTGTTTAAAAAAGCTGGAAACCTCTAAAAGCTGCCAGGGAAAAGAGTTCTGATATATTAAAATGTCTGAAGTAATAGAGTTAAAAATAGAATATAAAACCTTTCAAGAAGAACGGCTGCCGCAGGTTGGGGTGTATTATGTTTTTCCTAATTTTGATGGTGTGGGCATATGTAGGGAATTTTCACTTGATATTCCCAGATTTTTAAAAGACAGGAAGAAAGTTATAAGGCCGAGGTTTGGATACCATTTTGTTAATGAAGAGAGATTATTAAGCGGATTGGAAAGAAATAGATATCAGGCAGCAAGAATTATGATGGTTGAGGGGTTTAGCTTTCAGATGCTGTCGAGATTAATAGCTGGAATACATTTTGAAGAATTTTTTAAAAGGCATGAATGGCTAAAAGCTATTCCATTTAAGAGTTAATATGAAAAAACTATTGACAGGATTGGTTGTGGCAGCATCATTGATTGTTGGATGCGCTTTTCCTCCGAAAGACATTGAAGGCGTATTAAAAGAATATAGGAAAATAAAATATGTGCCTGAACCAAGATTCCATGATTATTGGCAGAATCCAGAAGAAACAGACAGATTAAAAACAGCAGATTGCGAGGATTTGGCAAGCTGGCTTGATAAAGAGTTTAAGAAAAGAAGCTTGGATAAAAAATACAACAGCAGAATTGCCATAGGAAAAGCTCCTCTTAATCTTAATCCATTAACATGGCATGCTTGGTTTGAAATTGAAAAAGATGGGAAAGTTTATGTGATTGATGAAGACAACAGATTCATGCCTAAACCATACGAGCTGACATTTTACAAGAAAATGGGGGTTTTGACAGATGCACTTCTTGGAGAAAAGTGGAGAATGCAGGGAAATCTTCCCAATTACCTTATGAAAGAAGAAGATTATAAAAGAGAAGTTGATGCGTTTGTAAGGTTTTTGATGCGAAAATAAAGTTGGGGTTTTTGCTACTTTTCATTGATAATATAGATTTATATAACTTATAATCACAATCCTGATATGGAACTGCCAGAAGGAATGAAAGTGTATAGAATAAGTGGAGACATAAAATGTCCTCCAGGCTTTCCAGACTGCACACCAGATTTTTATGTACCTGCAGATGATTCTAAGCAGGCTTTTGATAGATTTATTCTCACAGGTGGAGTTTGTGTAGGGGATGACAAAGGAGAAGTTAGAATAAGCGCTGTGCCCCTAGAAGAAATCCCTAAAAAGAATTTAGAAAAACAAGTTCTGAAATATTATCCTGATGCTATGAAGTAAGGGGGGTGAGCCGAGTTTACTAAGCGGGCGTGGTGTGGGGTTTTTACCCAGATTCGTCTAAACCAAGATTTTTTCTTAATTTTTCTAGTCTTTCTCTGTAGATTAAGACAGAATTATCATTTTCTATTCTTAAGGTTTTAATCTTGATTTCTAGTGCCTTTAACAGACCTTTGTCTATCTCCTTAAGGTGGTATCTTCCTCTATCAATATTTTTTTCCAAGATATCATTTTCAATTTTATTGAAATGCTCTTCTATTTCTTTTTTCAGGCTTTCGATTCCCTTTTCTATCCTTTTAACTCTTTTAGCCATTTTTTAGATAAATTAATTGCATTTATTAATTCATTTGGGGAGAGATTATTTAATTCTTTCTCGTTTCTTTTTACTCTTAGATAAGCTAAATAAACATTCTCCCCAATAAATTCTAAAAAATCTTTTTTATTATAGACTTTATTAGAAAAAAGGCATTTTATTAAATATAGCTCTCTCAATCTTAAGACAATAGAATAAACAATCCCATCAGGTACATTTGCTTTATTTTCCTTACACATTTTTACAGCATCTTCATTTATTTTAATAATTCTTTCAATCTCCAATAAAGCTTTTTTAGTATTAAACTTGTATTTTTTATGTTTGTACTTCTCAATTAATCCCTTGTTGAAAATGACTTTTATTTCTTTTAAAATGCTTAGACGATTTAGGTTATTTGGCAGGTTTTTTAAAAAAGAACTTTCTGAGACTAAAAGAATTTCATAGTTATTGTAATTGACAAGCTTGTTTGTTTTTTCTGTTATAACCAATACATCTATATCGCTGTTAAAATCAAAGTCGCCTCTTGCATAACTTCCAAATAAATAAATCCCTTTTATTTCTTCATTTAAATCCTGCTTAAATAAACATGCTAGAATATCCTGGGCAATTTTCTCTTTTGATGGTTCAAAAAGAGTTACAACTACCTGCTTATTTAGCCAGCCTCTTGGAAGCAGGACTCCCGCTGATGTTCCAACTTCTCTCGCTTGTTTTACTATGGTTTCCATTATAATATATTATAATGTTTGTATTTAAGCTTTTCGGTTATGGGTGGGCGAGAGAGCGTGGTGGGGGGTGGCAGCAATCCGACCCGCATGTCGGGGGTTGCGTGTGGGAAGCGGGGACGAAGGACAAGTAGGGGTTGGATTTTAATCGTAAGCATTTTTTCTGTGCCCAATTTTCAAAACCAAGATTAATAACTCTGACTTTCTAATCTGATAAATTGCTCTGTAATCTCCAATTCTTAGGCTCCATAAGCCTGCTAAATTACCTGTTAGTGGTTTGCCTAATTCAGGATTGTCTTTTAGATTCTTCAATTTCTTGATAATCTTATCCCTCTCAAATTTGTCAATTTTTTTAAGAAATATCTCGGCAGGCTTTTGTAAGATTACTCCATACATTTTATCTCTTTTTCAACCTGTTCAAGAGTTTTTCCTTTCTTTCCAGAATTAAAGGCTTCCAGTGCCTCAGCTATATCTCTCATTGTTTCGGGATCAGATAAAACTTCTATTGTCTCAATCAAACTTCCCCTGTTCATTTCTTTTGGAGAAAAATTTTCTATGATTCTTGCCATTAGTTCATTATATGTCTCTCTATGATGGAGTTTCAGCTTATCTAATTTTTCTTTTAATTTATCATCGATTTGTATTGTTGTTATCATTTTTGTGCTGTCCTATATCTAGCTATGGGTGTCTATAGTTTATAAGCTTTTTGGTGTGGGGAGTGGGGTTAGTTGAGCTTGACATTATCAATAAAACTATTATTAATCACAATTGTGGATGAGGCAATCTTCTTCAAATGAAATGAAATAGATTTTTTATTCCCAATTGCCACATAAATGACTTCCTTGCCAAAACTAATTGCAGAGATTACAGCTCCTGAAAAATCACCATCATTTGAAATGAGATAGGCTTTATCGTAAACACTCTTTTGCGCATCTAAGGCAAGGTCTAATGCTAAGTTAACATCGCTTGCTTTTTCAACGTAATAGATTGCATTATCCAGCTTTCTTCTTTCAAGCCTGCCAAATATTATTTTTAGATTTTTAATCTGCTTTAATTTATCAAAAAATTTCTGCTGTTCCTTATATCCTTCTGGGTGGCTTTCCTGGTCTACTGGCGCAATATAATAATTGATTTTTACAAGCTCTGACTCTCTTATTAGCTGTTTACAAAATTTTTCGATGTCTATTTTGCATTTAAAAGTATTCTTAATAGAAAAATAAAAATTACTACCATCGATATAGATTGCAACTTTTTCTTTAGAATTATTATCTTTCATTATGAAACAAGGGGTTTTTGCAAACCCCTTGGGGTTTATTAGTTATTGAAGATATTTTGTTGTTATAAAGCTTTCGGTATCAGTATGAGTTAGGAGAAGTGGCTGAGGAAGGAGCGGCAGCAATCCGACCCGCAGGTCGGGGGTTGCGTGTGGGAAGCGAGGACGAAGGACGAGTGGGTTAGGAATAATCTTTAAATCTTAGTTATATATTTTGAATGTATTCTATTTCAGGTATTTTAGGGTATTTTTTTCTTAGAGAAGACGCCTTAGGAATTGCCCACTCTAGATTTTCTTTAGTCCAATGTTCTTTGTCAGAAGTTAACAATATTAGTTCTTTATTATTGTGCTCTTGTATTCCGGAGGAGAGAGTCATGACATCAGACATATTATTCTCTAAATAAGTAAATAGGCTGCTCTTTAATTCATTATCTATTTTATCTATAGGAATAACTTTTTCGTCAATTAGATTTCTTAGAAAAATCTTTATTCTCGCTTCTGTATGAATCCATCCCCTTTCTATTAATTCTAAAAAATCATCCTTACCCTTAGATAACTCGTATTTTTTTAATATTCTCTCTCCATCAATTTTATCTCGCCCTTTTTTGCCTCTGCTTCGAGTTCGTCGCCTGGTTTGAAACCTGACTTTTTCCCAATGATTCTAAAAATAATTATGACTACTAAAATTATGAATAATAAAAATAATACTTTAATAGAAGATGCCGATTTCTCAACTACTCTTCCAGTAACTGCTGATGATTCATAATAAAAAAGAGTCTTTATACTTTTAGAACAATTAATTTCAATTCTCATATTGTCAAGGTAGCTTATGGAGGAAGAATAATCTCTTTTTGAAAAAGAATTGCTTGCGTCTCTAAACAGATCACTATTTGTTTTAAGTTCAATATCTTCACTATTATTACATAATTCGATTTGATTTTCTAAAATCTTTGATTTATATGTTAGTTGCGTTAAAACCTCATTGAATAATAAATCTCCTTTAGCGGTCTCTACAGCCTCCCCAGATATAGAGTTACTATTACTTTGGAGGTTGTAATAGGTCCATAAATTAATTATAGCTAGGAGAATACCAATTACATAAATTGTTATGGCTAATCCGTCTCGTTCTCTATAATTATACCTGACCTTTGTTTTGGTCAGAATATCGCCTTCCATTTTTCCCCCTTTAACCTTAAACCACCTAATTATTTCCGATATTTAAGCCTTTCGCTTGGTACTAGGCGAACGAAACATTTATAAATACAAAATTCATATATATTCTAGGAAAAAGATGGTGAAAATGGTAAAGAGTGTTAATGGCTGTAATTCTCCTTTTATTCGTGAGAGTGAAACTCATGAAAAAATACATTCCCATCTAAAAGCTCATCCTCGAGGGTTGACAACTCAAGAAATAGAACAGCAGACAAATATTTCTAGAAAAGCGGTTGAAAAGCATCTTCAGATGCTTTTGTTCTCAAATGATATTTATATGAAACAGGTTGGAAGTGCAAGAATCTATTACCCCAACCATAGATATCATCATTTGGATTTTAATTATTTTGATGTTGGAAAGAAGAGATTTTACCTCGATTTGATTGAGAATAACTATGGAAAATCCATTTTAATTCAACAGAAGATAAAAGAAGGTGATAAGTGGATAACAAAGGGGAGTATATTTATTCCTCTTGAAGCTGGAGAAGAGTTCATAAAAAAACTTAAGGGGATTTTAAGCTCGAAAAAATTAAAAATGGGGGCTGAAAAAAATGAGTCAAACATTTCTATTTTCTGAAGAAAAAACGATAAAGAAAGGTTTAGATGATTTTAAGATATTTTTGGCAAATGAAGAATTAAAAAATCTTGAAAATGAATTTTATTGGAGATTGGCCTTTTGGAGCCAAATAAATAAAATTTTTCCCCAAATTACTTTCTTTGAAAAAGATGGAAGGTTGGATTCTGGTTATCTATCTCATAATTGGCATTCCTTCCCTGCAAAATTCTACCCCCAGCTAGTAAGGTCCCTTATGAATATTTGTAAAGTTAAAAAAGGATCAATCATATTTGACCCTTATGCTGGATGTGGCACAACTTTAGTGGAATCTAAGTTAATGGGTTTTGATGCTACAGGGTTAGATATATCCAAACTTGCAGTTATGATAACTAAAGTTAAAACTAATTTAGATATTGACTTAAATTTACTAAATAAAAATTTGTATTTAATAATCTCTAAATCCGAATCAGATTTAGTTAATGAAAAAAATAATTTTTATGCCACGGATTTTGAAAGATATTGGTATAGTGAAGGAAATTTAAAACAATTAAAAATCCTTAAAAAAAATTTAGATTCTGTTAAAGAGCAAGATATTAAAGATTTCTTTTTAGTAGCTTTATCATCAATATTAAGAAGAATAGCAAATACTAAAAGTGGTCAAATAGAGGTAAGGCATCAAGTAAGGGGAAAAGTTTTAGATGTTTTAAGTTTATTTAAGAAAAAGGTTAAATCTATGGAAGGGGATATTTTAAATTATAGAGAATATTCGCCAAGAAGAAAATCAAAAACAGATATAAAATTTGCAAATGCATCGGAAAGTAAGATTAAAGAAGAGTCTGTAGATTTTATTATTACTTCTCCCCCATACGGGAATGGGTTGGATTATTCTAAGATACACAAACTGTCAATAGCCCTTATCTTTGGTGAAGACGAATTAGAATTCTTTAAAAACTCTCAAACAGGAACCCTTTATTCTCAAGGATTTGAAAGTTTAGTGGTTCCTTTTAGTAAGAGAGGACAAGAAATAGTGGAGGTGCTTAGTAAAGAAGTAAGTTTAAACAGAGCAAAGGCAATGTCAAAATATTATTGGGATATGTTTAGCTCTATTAAGAATATGTTTCAAGCGCTTAAAAAAGAAGGAAATTGTGTAATAATAATCGGAGGGACAAAAATAAGGGGATTGGAAATAGATAACAGCCAGGTTTTATTAGAGATAGCAGAACATATTGGATTTAAAAGAGAAAGAATTCTAAATTGGGAGTATGATAAGACGCGAAGAAGTGGGTTAGAGCATAAAATCAAAGGTGAAGCTATCCTAGTCCTTAAAAAATAGGTGTGACATCCTCCCACGACTAAAGTCGTGGGCTTCCTAACGACGAATCACTCTTCCATCATCCAGATAGTTCCATGATGTGTGTCCTGATTTCTCACATATTCATTAACAACTTCTATCT
>Ga0209541_10001566_pt1 | contig 45127 bp, 38 predicted proteins | sample RifCSPlowO2_01_FD_184027 | JGI IMG/M metagenome (GOLD analysis project Ga0209541, IMG submission 184027) | Groundwater microbial communities from Rifle, Colorado - Rifle CSP2_plank lowO2_0.1 (SPAdes) (version 2) | ecosystem: Environmental > Aquatic > Deep subsurface > Groundwater | place...
ATCTTGCATTTCTGGAAGTATCGCTCCCCCCGGTAAGGTGGCCTGATTTTCTTGGGGAGATTGTTCTTGCATTCCTGGAAATAGGGGAGCCTGAGGAGAGGGGGCCTGATTTTCTTGGGGAGATTGTTCTTGCATTCCTGGAAATAGGGGAGCCTGAGGAGAGGGAGCCTGATTCTCTTGGGAAGGCGATGTTGCGATATTCTTAACAACAACGTAACCGCAATTTTTCTTTGCGTGTTCCGCGCATTTATATGCGGCCTCAGCGGGAGACACATACATCCTCGGTCCAGCCCACCCATAGGTTTTAATGGGATTCTCTATTATATACTCCGGAGACCGTTTAGTCGAACCGTACCCTCCATACACCCTCGGATCCACAAGGAAGTAATTACTTAAAACATTTCCCACCTTTGACAACATAGCATAATTAACCTCAAATTTCGAAGGGTCGTCAGGAGCACACTTCACTGGATAGTTTTCACCGCCGGAAAAAGGGCAAAACCCGTGGCCCATTTCCGACGGTACGCAACAGTAACCAATATCTTTTAGAGGTGATGGGATGTAATCCAAAAGGACGGAGGCGCCATCACCGTATGGAATGTAATCCGGATTCATGATATTAGCCGTCACTAAAGCGCGCAGTTCTCCTGACACCGAGTACCAAACAGCCATGGATGTCACTATCAGGAGCGCCGTGACGAAGGCTACAGCGATAGGTCGCCGGAGATGCGTAGGACTCTTCATTTATAGAGGGAACCAATGAAAAAGGTGGACATTTTGTCACCCTGAGCGTAGTCGAAGGGCGACACAATAGCTTGCCGGTGTGATGGTTCGTCGGTTCCAGAGATGAATATGCATAACTCCAATAAGAAGAAGGGTACCAGATGCGCTATGGATATCCACATGACAACGTATCGCGATGCTGGTGTGGATATCCGTAGGAACACTATCTAGGAAGCTACCACCTCCACTTTCTGCGCCTCTTTTTCTTTTGCGGGTTGGCCCCGACGGTGGAGAAAAACGCGGGCAAGGATATGGTGGATGCTGGAGGAGAGAGGAGGGGCGTCTGTTTCTGAGGGGCGGTCTTCCACAATCTTCCCGGAAACCATGCGGAGACGCCGTGCGTCGAGGGCAGAAGCGATGGACTCATCCCGCGAGCAGCAGATGATCGTTTGACCGTTAACATGGGCTTCAGTGAGGAGCGACACTGCGAGGGTGAAGGCATCGAGCGAGAGATCGGCAAACGGCTCATCAAGGAGAAGAATCATCGGATGAGCGATGAGAGCCCGACCAAGGCCGAGAAGTGTGCGAGCCTCTGGGGAGAGATCGGGAGGGCGGTGTTCCGCGTGTTCGAGGAGACCGAGACGCTCAAGCATACTCTGCGCGCTCCGCGAGCATTCCCGCTCGTCGATAGCATGGAGCAGGAGAGGGAAGGTGAGATTCTCTGTGACAGTTTTCCGAAGGAAGAGGTTGCCCTCCGCAAGTTTGAGTCCGATACGCTGCCGGTAGAGGCGGAGGACGGCGGGCGGGACGATCTGCAGATCAACGTTGTCGATGCTGATGACGCCTTTTTGGGGGGATTCGGCGCGAAGGAGGAGACGGATGAGAGTGGATTTTCCTGCCTTCGCGGGACCGGTGATGCAGACACACTCCTCTGGACCCACCGTGAACGTCACATCAGAGAGCGCCACCCTTTCTCCATACTGCTTTGTCACGCGAGAGAACGCAATCATGGAAAACAGTGTAGCATACTTACAGACATGATCACTGCCGACCACATAACCAATCTCCTTCTTAAGACCGGCGCAGTCTGTATATCAGTAGACAAACCTTTCATCTGGACAAGCGGCATTCGAGCCCCCATCTACTGCGATTTGCGGAAGCTCTACGGTCATCCGGAGGAGCGCGCGAGTATTGCAGAAGCTCTTACGGATGTGATCCGAGGCTTGCCGGTCATGCCGAAAGGCATTGCAGGGACAGCGACCGCAGCGATTGGCTGGGCAGCGCTCGTGGCAGAGAAACTGGGGCTCCCCTTTGCCTATGTGCGTCCGATGGCAAAGGAACATGGGACGCGGAAGCGGGTGGAGGGAGACCTTCCGCAATGTGCGTCGATCCTGGTGATCGAAGATCTTTTGTCCACTGCAGGGAGCGCAGTGGCGACAGTCGCAGCGCTGCGTGAAGAATGCTCTGCTGATGTGAGGGATATCGTAGTAATTTTCAGCTATGAGCTTCCGTCGGCATTCGTGAATGCCAGGCGTTGCTCTGTGCGGCTCCATCCTCTCGCAACGCGCACGGATCTCCTGGACGTTGCGCGGAAGCGCGACATGTTCTCTATAGGAGATATTGCAGACATTCAAGCGTTCTTTGAAGCCCCGGAGGAGTGGTGGCCACGGTTACGATTCCAGAAGTTGACGCCAACATCCAGTATTATATAGTTATTTGATGTATGGATAGAGATAGATCGTCGCAAGTGCATTCAATCGAGGAACGTCTTATGAAGTGCATAGAGGAAAAGCGGTACTCTGATGCGCTGGTGATCGGGAATGATCTCCTTCCACTCATTGCGGACGAGGATCGTTCTGTACGCCTGCGCATTTACCATCTGCTCAAGCGCTGTCCGGAGGTGGAGCTTTCGGAGGCACATCGGTGGAATGCGCGTGAGGTCGCGGAGGAGGTGATGGCGGACAGTGCACGTGCGCCGGAGGAAAGAATTCGCGCGCATATGCTGCGTTTCCTCATCGGTTCGTTCCCGTTTGGGACACCTCCACCGGATGGGGCCAGGGTCGCCGCCAATCGTCGATGGCTGCCGCGCGAGCTTATGGAGCTCTACGCAGAGGAGGCGGCGACGGAACTCCTTGGCCGTGGCTCAGAAGGGGATCCGGAGATCCGCCGTGATGCGCATATCGTTCGCTGCTTCACCTGTCCTGATCATCGGTCGGTCGAAGTGCACATGGAGGCATTACTTGTGGATGGGGATGAGAATGCCATTGTCCAGGGATGTTGCGGAGCATCGGAGGAATTTCATCAGGAAACGGCGTGCCGATTCCTCAATCGGGCTCTTGCAGCCGTGACGAAGGAGAAAGAAATTGCGCGATTACTCGAGTACAAGCTCTCCGTACTCCTTGGGCTCTACATGCGGGAATCAGTGGAAGGAGAAGACCAGGAAGAACAGCGCGATGCTGTTTATCGGGATTTTGTGGCGACGATGGCTCATCTGGAACTCTGCGGCGGAGCTCCATTTGAGCGCGCGCATGGGCACGTGTACTTCGCAATATTCGCCGAGTGGCATTCGGAATGCGCTCTCGCCGAACTGCACTGTGATATGGCGCAAGTTCTTGCGGAACATCTGCAGAACCCGCGTTTTCAACAAGACGTTGCGCATTGTCGCGAGTGGATCCTGTCCGAAGAGAATGACGAGGCGCAAGGGATGGACGAAGATGATGAGGACTCAAAAGATTATGATGAAGATGCCGATGACGACGATGATGGGGAGGAGTGGAAGAGGGCCTAGAACTGTTCCAGGAAGCGCGGATCATTCTCGAAGAAGAGCCGGATGTCCGGGATGCCATCGCGGATCATGATCATCCGCTCGACTCCGAATCCGAAGGCGAAGCCCTGCCAACTCTTTGGATCAATGCCGCAGTTGGCGAGGACATTGGGATGCGCCATCCCGCAGCCTGCGATTTCCATCCACTCCCCTTCGTTTCTCCACCGCATGTCCATTTCCAGGCCAGGTTCAACGAAGGGAAAGTAGCCGGTCCGGAAGCGAAATTCTGTTTCAGGGGAAATGAGTTCCTGCACTGCGGCAATCATGACGGCCTTCATGTTGGCAAGGGAGATGTCCCGATCAATCATCATTCCCTCCACCTGATGGAACATGGGGGAGTGTGTGGCATCATCATCCTTCCGATAGACTTTTCCCGGGCAGATCATGCGGAAGGGCGGAGTGTGCGTCCGCATGTAGCGGATTTGTACTGGAGACGTATGTCCACGGAGCAGCCATCGGTTTCCCGGCGCGGCTGGGAGAGAGAGGTAGAAGATGTCTTGGGCGTCGCGCGCGGCGTGTTCCCGTGGAAAGTTCAGAAGATCGAATTGGAGTTCCTCCGTTTCGATCTCCGGTCCGTAAGCAACATCAAATCCCATACGGCCGAAGACATCCTCAAGCTCTTCCATAAAACTTGGGATGGGGTGGAGGTGACCGCGTGGGGAAGGGGGAAGATCGATCGTGAGGTCCAGCGGATTCTCTGCGAGAGTATTCCGGTTTGCTTTCCCCAGAGCGGCGCGCTGATCGCGAAGAGCAGCGAGCGCCTGCGTTTTAAGGGTATTGAGAGACATTGCATCAGTTTTCCGCAGATTTGGCTTGAGAGAAGAAATGGCCGTGAATGCGATGGTGAAGACGCCGTTTTTGCGTCCGAAGCATTCATGTTCAAGCGCATCGAGCTCCGCGATATCCTGCGCATGCAGGATGCGCCGGAGGAGATTTTCGATAGGGGGAAGACTCTTAAACATGCAATGCAATTTCCACGAGGACAAACACGGTCAGGACAAGAAGAGTAATCCACCATGTGAGAATTTGAAAGAGGAGGAGCGAGAGGAGGAGAAGAGTGGATAGTCCGAGAAAGACCCCTTCCCTGAAGGCAATGCGGAAGATGATGGTATCGTTCTTGGCGGCGGGACCGAAACGTTTCCAGAGGATGTAGGCCAAAATCATGCTGATGGAGGACACAGAAAGGAGGAGGCTGAGATAGAACGCGGGGAGCGCATGGAGGGGCGCCTGTAAGGGGCTCACGCGGAAGAGGATGACGAGGAGAGAGGTGAAAGAAAGGAGCGCCGAGAGCCAGAGACTGAAGAGGAGGCTGGTCATGGGGCGAGTGGTTTGGCAATCGCGACAGCTGCGAGTGTGCCATCGAGGAATTGACGGAGACGCCGGAAATCTTCGGCGAGCGCTGTGCGGAGACTGGGGTTATGGAGAGCGGCGGCGGGATGGTAGATGGGGAAGATGGTCACGGCATCCGTCAGTGTCATTGGTTTTCCATGGACGGTCGTCATACTGAGCGTTGGGAAAAAATGACCGAGGGCATGGCGACCAAGAGGACAAATGACGCGTGGCCGAACGATAGCAATCTCCATTTTGAGCCATGGCATGCATTGCTCTTTTTCCTCCGGTGTCGGGTCCCTGTTGCCGGGGGGGCGATATTTCACGACGTTCGAGATGTACACGTCCTTTCGTTGAAGGCCGATGGAATGAAGGAGTTCATCGAGGAGTTGCCCTGCGGGTCCGACGAATGGGCGTCCGAGTTCGTCCTCTTTCTGTCCGGGCGCTTCCCCGATGAACATGACCTCCGCTGCGGGGTTTCCCTCGCCAAGGACAGGTTTCGCAGACTTGTGGAGCTCGCATCCTTTCCATGACAGCAATTTTTCCCGGAGATGATCGAGGGTCATGTCCATGTATTCAAGTATACCCTGCTTTCACCAGCGCTATCCGCTCCAGAATCTTCTGCCGCAGCGATGCGTCGCTCTCTGCGAGGATTTTCACGCATCACCGGCACGTCCGACGTCATCGGGAGGCTGATTTGGATATTGATGAGGTTTCTGTTATCCTCCTTTCCATGAGCTGGTTAATGTTAACAGTCATTGCTGAGCTTGTGGTATTGTTGCAGTTCTTGCATGCAGATGTGTCAGCAGAAGCTGGAGTTATTGGCTTTTGCTGTAAAGATAGAGGACAAGCTTGCATCCGGGGAACTAGAGAAATGTGCGTTAGAGGTACGTATGTCGTAGATATTGGCGTCGGAGGCCAGAACGATTGCAATTACAATATATGCAATGTGCCAACCATGTGCTGTACACAGGATAACTCTGCATTAGGTGGCTCATGCTTGGATAGAGTATCAAAAAGTGAATGCCTGGCACCAAACATATTTATGCCGGGGGCAACCATGGATTATTGCAAAATAAGCGAGCGACGGGGCTGCGTTTCTGGAGAAGAGTTTAATCCATTTGGCGCCGGATGGCAAGGTGGGCGGTGGAGATGGTTGAATCCATTTGTCGGCGGAGGGCAAGGTGGGCAGGTAGGGGGAGGGTTGAATCCACTTGGCGGCGGAGGGCAAGGTGGGCAGGTAGGGGGAGGGTTGAATCCACTTGTCGGCGGAGGGCAAGGTGGGCAGGGATTGGGAGGGTGGAATCCATTTGGCGGCGGAGGGCAAGGTGGGCAGGGAAGGGGAAGTGGTATGCCACCGATGCCGGATACTCTTAAAGCCGTACAAGATGCGTGGAAAAAGCAGAAAGCGTTACGAGACGAAGGGGCGAGTGGAGAGTTGTATCGAAAAGCAATGGAGGCGAGCAATCGTTTAAAGGAAAAAATAGCGGCGCAGGGCCAAGGCGGAGGCAAATCGCCAGGCGGAGGCAAATCGCCAGGCGGAGGCGGATCGCCAGACGGAGGCGGATCGCCAGACGGAGGCGGATCGCCAGACGGAGGCGGATCGCCAGGCGGAGGCGGATCGCCATACGGAGGGGAGCTTCCAGTCGTACTCTCTATCGAAGAACTCCGTGGCATGAAGGAGGAACTCGCAAAGCTCCAGACGCCAGAAGAGCAGGCGTTGATGAAACAGTCGCTGAAAGATCTTCAGAATGGATACAAAGAGTCTTTGAGGACATCCACGGCTCTCATGAACAGTCTCGCGAAGGACCAGCAAAAGTGGAAGAAGAAGCTTGATGATCTGGAAAAGGAGCCGCTGCTTGTAACGCAGACTCAACGCTTTCAGCATTGGCTGGCGCAGCTTCTGCAATCACCGACCGGTGGCGGCGCAACAGATCGGCCAAGCCCGATGACGACTTTGCAAAATCTCCAGCGGCAAATGCCTGATCTGATGTCTCTGCTCAATCTTTTTCTCAATCAAGCGGTGGAGATAGAAAAGCGGCTCCGGCAAATTCGTTTGCAGATTGCCAATATCCTGAGTAAGGGGCAGAGACCGGATGCGTCATTGGAGGATCAGGCGCAGTGGTTCGAGAAGCAACTCAAACTCAGGCAGGAGATTCAGCAGTTACTGCTCGATGGCGGGCAGTTGCTAACGCAACTCTCTGACAAATGGTACCAACAGACGATCCAAACGATCAGGCCGATACAGGCGCAACTGAACCAATCGAAGCAGAGTCTCGCGGATCTGCTGCTGCAATCGGAAGGTGACAGCGCTATGCTCGAGGATCAGCGCGATACGGCGACGGAGGCTCTCAAGGATGTGCAGAAGCTCATGGAGTCACTCGCAAAGCAGCAAAAACCCATGCGCACGCGGGGCAAGCTCCAGAGTACGGTGTCGCTATTCCTGAAAATACAGGAAGATTTAGAGAAAATCGAAGAGGAGATGGTTCGCTTAATGGGGTTACTCGACCAAAAACATTTCGAGAGTGATAGGAAAACTTTCGATCTGAATGTGAGCAAGTTTAATGCAGTGCAGGGGAAAGTGATCGTTTTGCGGCTAAAATTCGCGAACGAACAGAATAAGAATAAAAAGCTTCAGGAAGACTATGAGAAGTTTTTTGGGGAAACGGCGGATTCTGACGTAACCCCGCAAGAGATCGCGACGTATAATGAGAATTTCAGAAAGTTTAAAGCGGAGTCAGAGGCGACGCAGGCGAAAGCCGTAAAAACTCAGCAGGATGCGAATCAACAATTAATAGTGTCCGGGCAGACGTCTCAGAGTCTCCGGCAGGCGACGACACAATTGAGCGACAAAGTGGAACTCCTCGATCAGCAATTCAAAATTTTGAAGGACAGAGTCGAACAGCTCCGCGCAAAATGGCTGCAGTACGCCCCGAACACATAGTGAAAACTGTCAAGCCAATATTTTTTGCTGGAAAATGTTGGCTTGAGTATAATACTCTCATGAGCGTTCGCCGAATATTTTTCTTCACGATCATCCTTCTCCTGTTCGGCGCATCCGTGTGGTTCGGAGCTGTGATGCGCAACAGCAGGAACGCGCAGGAGCAAGCCGTACAACCGGGATGGTGCTGCATGCTTGATCAGCGTCAGTGCATTATAGCGCCGGGTGAGGCGGACTGTCGCATAGGAAGAGGCTCGACGTTCTCGTTTGACCGCGCCGCATGCGAGGCCGTTTGCAAAGCGACGGCCGGTCGCTCGATTCCATAAAAGCAGTTATTTGATCTTCCCATGACTCCATTGATGCGTGTCAACCTCCGAATCCCGCGCTCCCGACCGCTACTGTTGCCATTTTTTGTGATCGCTGCTCTCGCGATGCTTGCGATGTCGGGCGGAACGCGCGTGGCGCTTGCTGGAGAGATTTTTCCGGTGATGATAGAAGGAGGTGAGCAAGGAAGTGAGCGGCGAACTGAGCCATCATCCGGTCCGACAGGCTTCTGCTGCTACGATATATACTCGGAAGTAAATGATGGCGAGTGCGAGGAAGGGTGGACGGAGGCAGGGTGCAAGGGGAGTGACATCGACGGGTTAGGCAAACTCTGGAACGGCGACAAGCCCCTCTGCGATTTCATGTGCGGCAAGCAATATAAATTCTACTATTGCGATCCGGAAACGTACACCTGCAGCGATGACATAGATGACAGACCGGCATATTCATCTACAACCCCAGCGAACATCAGAAGAGGGTACAAGGAAGCGGAGTCATGCATTGCAGAGTGCGTTCCGCCGACTGTGGAGTTGAAGGCGTTTAGTCTTTGTTCTGAAAAGGATCATAACGATAATTCTATACCTCCTACCCGGTATGGTGGGTTCTATATAGACTTTCCGACAGATGTAGAACGAAGGTCTAATTACAATTCCACTCCGGACAAATTAAGATATGAGGACATGCATTCTGGAACCAGGATAACGTTTACGGTCGATGCATGTTTAAAACCTGTAGGTTTTCTGAGTGAACCGTTCAATATCGGTCATTTATCTTGGATAGTATCGTACATTCCAGGCAGCAGCATTATAGAATTTTCAGCTTCTGATTTGGATACTTCTATCGCCGATCCATCTTATGCAACCAAAGAACTTAATAATAGAATATCCGAATTGACTCAGTACGATCGATCATCATCCGAAAGAATCTTATTTACGATGCCTGTAGATTACGATTGCCCTCCGGGAGACACAATCTTCAGCGAGGCTACAATCGCATTGCAAACCGGTGAGTCGTTTAGAACCATACGGTCGGAGGAGGCCTCCTTCACCATCAAGGGCTGCGGTTGCAGCGTGTGCAAAGAGTGCGAGACAGCCGAAGGAGGAAAATGTGATTTTTCGACCTGCATATTCGAAGATCCCTATTCGCGCTATTGCAAATGGATGAGTTTAGATGACGTTCAAGGAACCGGATATTGCGTACCGGATTCGGAAAACGAGCAGTGCGATTACTTCTACGCTTGCTGCCAGAAGAAACCAAGCGTATCTAACCTCCGGATAGGTTCTCTTACTGCTCAAATGGGCGGACTTTTTTCTGATGAGGTGATCGATTATTCATATAACGATAACAGGTATATCCAAGCAGCGCGCCAGAATACATATAAAACTGATTTCTTCGATGAAGCGCAGACTTGCGAAAATATGGTTGCATCCACCGCCGAAGATGAAGTCTACCTTGCTGCCGATATGTCTTCTGAAGATGCTGTTAATTTGCAAGATAGAATTAATACTATTAAAAATTATTGCGAAAAACCAAGGTCAAATGATCTCTGGTGCGATAGGAGGCTCTCCCCGGACCAAGTTACTGCCTGCAGAGTTCGCGATCCAAGCGGTGAAGGTCAGAATCCGTTCGTCGGGACAGTGATGTTCGTGCCTCCGTTTTTCAGCGCTAATCCCACGGATAGTGACGGTGTGTCCAACTTTCCAATAGGGGAAGATAGCGGCATGGAATGCGAACCTTACTGCGAATCACAACGGAACATGGGCGTCTGTTGTCGTCGACCGAGAGACGGCTGCGTGACCATGTCCGTGGATGAGTGCAATCCTCAGGGAATACTCCTGCCGTTCACTGACGTGTCGGATGAATGGCATTCAACGATGTGTTCGTCCTGGGAGGATGCAGGTGACTGCATCCGTTCGTCGGGACAGTGATGTTCGTGCCTCCGTTCTACAGCGTGGACCCTCTGGATGCGAATGGAGAATATACCGTCTATGCGATAGGGGAAGCTGACGGCGAGAAATGCGAACCTTACTGCGAATCACAACGGAACATGGGCGTCTGTTGTCGTCGACCGGGAGACGGCTGCGTGACCATGTCCGTGAATGAGTGCGATCGTCAGGGAATGCTCCTGCCGTTCACTGACATGTCGGATGAATGGCATTCAACGATGTGTTTGTTCTGGGAGGATGCAGGTGCCTGCAAATAATGGAGAAACTTCTCGCAAAAGTGGGGAATGTGTCTGGAACATGGAGAAATGGCGCTGTCAGTGGCGGAGTTTTTCAGTATCTCCTATACTCGCTTCCATGAGTCGAACGAGGCAATTCATCGCAATTGCGATCGTCGCGGTCAGCTTGGGGTCTGTCCTGCTGGCGTTGCCGTCTGGGGGAAATCTCCTTGGACAGCTTTTTAATAATCCTTGTACTGTGTGGGTTAAGAAAGGTACTATAACTGATCCAGAATACGAAAAAATAGAATCCAATAGTACAAAGACTTTTAGCGATAGATCAATTACAATTGAGTTTGATAAATGCTTCAAAAGGTCTTCAAGAAGAATTGGGGCGGAATTCTCTGTGGATTTAGTACCCCCAGATGATATACCCCCGAGTTATAACAGCTTGTCAGAAGGCCGCACTGTAATTGGTAATTATACTTCTCTCGATCTAAGAAAAAATTTGCTCAATGTTTTTTTTGGAGTAAACAGCACACCCAGATTCTTACGCTTTAAGATTAATTCTTCTCTTTTTTCCTACACATATTTCGCGCTCGTCTACCTGCCTCCTCCTCGTCCCGCTCCTCCTACTCCTCGTCCCGCTACTCCTCCTACTCCTCGTCCCGCTACTCCTCCTACTCCTCGTCCCGCTACTCCTCCTACTCCTCGTCCTCCCGCTGGTGGTGGGGGCGTTGATTGGGGCTTATGCTGTATAGATATTGGCTTACCTTGTGACGATACCGATGAAGAACTTTGTCTGTTCATTGGAACATTTGTCGCGGCTAACGAAGGCCAGGCAAAGTGCGATTATGATATTTGCCATGTGGAGAAACAGTGCTGTATTCCGAGAGGAGACGATGAGCCAGTGTCGCGATGCAAAATAAATTCAAAAAGAGGATGCGAATCGTTTGGCGGCACGTTTTTGCCTGATGCCACTGAAGCACAGTGCAACGCGCGTGCGCTACGAAACTGCGATGCTATTCCAGGCGTAGTGCCGCAGGGTGGAGGCGGATTGCCTCCCGCTCCTCCCACAATCTTATGCTGCATTCCCGATCCTTCGGGGGGAGTATGCGAGAATATATCTGATGAAACTTGCACATTTTACCATGGCACTAAAGTGCCGGGTGAGACTCGCCTACAGTGCAACGCGCGTGCGCTACGAAACTGCGATGCTATTCCAGGCGTAGTGCCGCCGGGTGGAGGCGGGCCACCATGGCCTGGAGGAGGCGGATGGCCAGGCGGAGGCGGATGGCCAGGCGGAGGCGGATGGCCAGGCGGAGGCGGATCGCCAGTAGGAGGCGGATCGCCAGGCGGAGGCGGATCGCCAGTAGGAGGCGGATCGCCAGTAGGAGGCGGATCGCCAGTAGGAGGCGGATCGCCAGGCGGAGGCGGATCGCCAGTAGGAGGCGGATCGCCAGGCGGAGGCGGATCGCCAGTAGGAGGCGGATCGCCAGGCGGAGGCGGATCGCCAGGCGGAGGCGGATCGCCAGGCGGAGGCGGTTCAGGAGGAGGGGCAGACAATATCCACCTCGCCTGCAAGGACAGAGCCTGCGCGGAGGTTCCCGGAGCAGAGCAGGATTCCTGTGCATCCAACGAAGATTGCAAAGACAATATCCACCTTGCCTGCAAGGACAGAGCCTGCGCGGAGGTTCCCGGAGCAGAGCAGGATTCCTGTGCATCCAACGAAGATTGCAAAGACAATATCCACCTTGCCTGCAAGGACAGAGCCTGCGCGGAGGTTCCCGGAGCAGAGCAGGATTCCTGTGCATCCAACGAAGATTGCAAAGACAATATCCACCTTGCCTGCAAGGACAGAGCCTGCGCGGAGGTTCCCGGAGCAGAGCAGGATTCCTGTGAATCCAACGAAGATTGCAAAGACAATATCCACTGCACACCAACAACGGGAACCCTTCTGGCCACTGTCCCGCTCGATGCCAAAGTGGACATCATAGCGACCGGCGTCATCAACGGTATTGTGTACCATGCTCCGGTCAATAAACCAGTGCGCATTTCTGTCCCACAGGGAGGTATAGCCGTGGCATACAAGGGAGGGGCTTGGGATGCATGGGTAACCTCGACTGATCCATCGTTTAAACGCTGGAGCAACGTAAGCTATGTCAATTTCCGTATCAACGGTGTAGCGAAAAAAATGGCTGTTGGCGACGGCGGCCAATTCTTAACGGCGCAGATGGCACAGACAGCGGGTCTTGGCGTTTTCACGACATTCCAGACAGATGCAGGCCAGATTGATCTTTTTATTGCGGACAGTGTTGCTCTCGATAACGCGAACGCTCCCAATCCGATCGGTCCCGTGACGGTTAAGGTGTTCTCTTGCATCTCCTCTTCCTCTTCCTCTTCCTCATCCTCTTCCTCATCCTCATCCTCTTCCTCATCTTCTTCCTCATCTTCTTCCTCATCTTCTTCCTCATCTTATTCCTCATCCTCTTTCTTTTCCTTTTCCTCATCTTCTTCCTTTTCAGTCTCGAGCGTTAGGTCTTCCTCCTCTTCCGTCTCCTCCCTTTCTGGGGATGTCTGCGAAACGATCTGCGGCGATTGGATTTCGGTTGGCAGCGAAGAATGCGATGATGGGAACACCATGAGTGGCGATGGCTGCTCCGCGATCTGCGGATGGGAGCAGAGATCCTCCATTTCGAGCGCTGGGAGCAGCGCAGTCTCGAGCATATCGAGCGTTGGCAGTGTGAGTAGTGGAATAGGTACAATCTCATTTGCCTGCTGTAATCCAATGACAGGGGCGTGTAATTTGCGCAGCGGTTGCTCTTTTTTTGAGATTGAATATGACTCTATGGGAGAATGTACGGCATCCTGCAGTAGGTCTTCTTCCTCCTCTTCCCCGGTCACAAACACTTACTGCAACCTTGATAAGGCGTGCAAGGTTCGCATGGGTCCAGGGACGAATCAATGCGGGACGGATAGTGATTGTAGGAGGGAGCAGCATCTCGAGTGCTTCATGAATGCCTGTAAATCCTATGACGGTCCGGGACGCGACCTCTGCGCGAACGACGATGACTGCCTGACGGGGCGCGCGGTGTGCATGGGGGACCGTTGCGTACTGGAAGCGGGCAGTGGCAGCAATCAGTGTTCCACAGACAGCGACTGTACGAGGCAAATGCACTTTTCCTGCGTCGCGCGAGGATGCAAGGAGGTCTCCGGAGCCGGAGCGAATCTGTGTGCGGTGGACCGCGATTGTATCTTTACCCACGCGGTCTGCCGTCTCAACCGCTGCGAGGAGGCAGCGGGCATAGGCATTGTCGAGTGCGTATCGGATGCGAATTGCGTGCGGCAGAGCAGCAGATCATCGCAGAGATTTTCCTCATCCGCTTCGTCCTACAATCCAAATCAATCTCTCTCTTCACGTGCCCCCAATCTTCCGCAGTGTGCCGATGCCATCGATAATGATTTGGATACAGCCACCGATGGCTCCGATCCTGGTTGTCACAGCGATTGGGATGCTGGAAATCCAGCGAGCTATGATCCCAGTGACGATGATGAGCGCGATGGACGGGCGGCCTTGTGTGGGAATGGGATCATCGATGACGGAGAAGAGTGCGACCCGCCTTCGCTCATGCAGAACTTCGGACGAGCAGGCGATGGAAACAGGATGGATTTCTACAGCTGCACGAATGACTGCCTCCTTGAGATTGGGATCTGTGGCGATGGGATCGTGCAGACACTTCTGGGAGAGGAGTGTGATACCACTTCCTTTGATCCTGAGGCGCCTTTCTCGTGTAAGGAATGCAAGGTACTCTCTCGTTTCTGCGGAGATGGGAAGGTTGACGTCGGAGAGGAGTGCGACCAGGGGCCGAGGAATAGCGATGCTCCCAATGCAGCATGTAGAGTAAATTGCCACTTTCAACGCTGCTCGGATGGCATCAAAGATTCCTGGGAACTCTGCGATGATGGGAACCGCGTTGGCGGCGACGGCTGCGACCGATTCTGCAACACGGAAGACGCAGCAGCTCCAGTACTCTCATTACCAACCTTGCCCACATTATCCATTCCCTACGCTTTCCTGCCCCCATCATCTGCCCCATCTTCTTCTGCCAAACCAACGCTCGCGCAGCTCCACTCACTGAAAGCTCTTCCATCGAATCAACCAACCGGCCCCGAGATCATCGTCATCATGGCTGCCGGAGCAGCAGGAGGATTGGCGTGGATGCGACGAAAAAAACTTTTACGCTCGGAATGACAGTGCTTCGATGGTCTGGTTTATCGGTAGACGTTTTTGCTTTAGTGAGTCTCTATCGCGCATTGTCACCGTATCCTTCCCTCCCTGCGTGGCGTCCTCACCGAGTGTACCGAAATCGACCGTGATGCATTGCGGGGTGCCGATTTCATCCTGGCGCCGGTAACGTTTTCCGATGCTTCCAGTCACATCGAAGTCGACCGTGAGGTTCGTTTCTTGAACAATTTTTTTATACAGTTCTTTTGCCTTTGCAATGAGGTTTTCCTTCTTGCTTAATGGGAGTACAGCGACGTCAATCGGCGCGAGGATTTGGGGGAGACGGAGGACGGTGCGCGTGGCGTCCGCAACCATATCTTCCGTGTAGGCTTCGAGGAGCAGCGTGAGCACCGTTCGGTCGCAGCCAAAAGAGGGTTCGATAACGTGCGGAATAAATTTCTTTTTCGGATCATCGGGGTCGGTGAAAAGGAGCTCTTCACCGCTGAATTTCTGATGTTGTTGGAGATCGAAATCCGTCCGGTACGCGAGACCGAAGAGCTCCCCCCAACCCCACGGGAATTTGTACTCAATGTCAATCGTGCGTCGACTGTAGTGGCTGAGTTCGTCTTGCGAATGCTCGCGGACGCGCAGACGTTCCTTCGCAATCCCAAGGTCTATGTACCACTGCCAAATGAGATCTTGCCATAGCGTAAATGCTTTCTCCCATCCATTTTCTTCGCAAAAATACTCAATTTCCATCTGCTCGAATTCCCGCGTCCGGAACGTGAAGTTCCCCGGCGTGATTTCGTTGCGGAATGCTTTCCCGATCTGCGCGATCCCGAAGGGGAGCCGCGGCCGCATCGTATTGAGAACATTCTTGAAGTTTACGAAGATGCCCTGGGCGGTCTCTGGGCGGAGGTACACGAGCGATCCCTCTTCCTCAATCACGCCCTGATGGGTTTTGAACATCATATTGAACTTCTTCGCCTCCACCCACTGGAGTTTCCCGCAAGCGGGACAGGGGATCTTCTCTGCGATCAACATCGGTTGGAGTTGGTCGATTGTGAGCACAGCCGCAGCCTCTGCACCGATTTTTTCTTCGAGGAGGTGATCTCCGCGGAAGCGTTGGTGGCAGGACTTACACTCAACGAGCGGATCGGCGAAGCTCGTCACATGACCGCTGGCCTCCCAGACCTTCCGATTCATGAGAATCGATGCATCAAGTCCCCACATGTTCTCGCGCCTCCGAACGAACGTGTCCCACCAGTGGCGCTTGAGGCGGTTCTTGAGCTCCACCCCCAGTGGGCCGTAGTCCCACGTGTTCGCGAGACCGCCGTAGATGTCGCTTCCGGGGAAGATGAACCCCCGGCGTTTGCAGAGGGAAACGAGTTGGTCGAGGGAGGAGGCGGGCATGGCTCGATAAACGTACCATACCTTCTTGCGAGAACGAACCCACAAACGTTACTCTGGCTCCCATGCACGACAAACACAGGGCGACCGACGCGGTTGCTGGACGCGCTCTCTGTGTATGGGAGTGGAATGATTGGCTCACAGTGCTTGCGTGGGGAGCGAGTGTGCTGTTGGCATTCGGTTTTCACGTCCTGATCATGCCTGTGATCGGCAATGTTCGGTACCAATTTGAGGGAAAGGAATTGCACACTGCTCACACGCTGCCGCTCCTTGTGAAGTCAGAGGGATCAAACATCACGATGGATTTCCAGATGGACGTCCTCGCGATTTTCCCAAAAACCTACTTTCTCAAGCCAGACGATTGCTTGAAGGAAGTGAGTGTGAACGGGCAGATAGTCAAAAGCTCCGAACTTGGCGCATGTTTTCATAATCCTGCAAAGAAGGTTCCTCTGGGATCCTTGCTCCATTCCGGACGCAACGATATCCGCGTTGTCATCGAGGATCATGGAGGATTCGGCGGCCTGATTATGGCTCCGTCGCGGACGGATCCTCTCTATCTCAGCAGCATTCTTGCTCTCGTACTGTCTCTCGGATTTTTCCTTCGTTCTGTCTTCCGCTTCGTACCTCTCCTGCGGCCCTATACACGGCTGGGTCTCGTGTGCTACGGCGGGACAGTGCTGCGGATGCTCTATGTCTTCACAACTCCCTATATTCTCCGCGGCCATGATACGGATGCGCACATCGATTACATCCGCTATGTGGTTGATCACCTGAGCATTCCGCCCGCGATCACGGGGTGGGAATACTACCAGCCGCCGCTCTACTACTTTTTCATGGCGTTCTGGGTCAAGCTCAACGGTATTCTCGGATGGACGTTCGATGAGCTCATGTTCAGTGTCCAGCAGTGGTCGCTGTTGTTCTCCACCGCGTCATTCGGTATCGGGCTCTGGATTTTCGCGATGCTCTTCCGGCATCCGGAAGATGAGGGAAAGGTACTCATGGCGGGTGGCATTCTTGCCGTCTATCCCGGCCTCATCTATACCGCTGCCCGCATCAGCAACGATCCGTTGATGCAATTTCTTTCCTACCTCTTCCTCGCCATCCTCATCCGGTGGTGGCGCAGGGGTCGCCTGCAAGATTGGTACGTCCTGACGGTGATTATGGGTCTTGCTCTCCTCACGAAAAACAATGCCTATCTCTTCCTGCCCATTGCGTATGGCTGCATGTTTCTGAAGCGGAAAGTTCCATGGAAAGCGAAAATACGGTTATCGGCGTTGTCCTGCCTCATCCTCGTCGGCATGGTGGGGTGGTACATCGTGGTGCGCGCTCTCGAAACCAATCACTCGGCATCCATCATCGGCAATGTGGCGGGTACCCATTCAGGGCTCCTCTTGCAGAACCAGCCGCTGAATTTCATTGCCTTCCATCCTATCCGGAATCTGCAAATTCCGTTCAATAGCCCCTGGGAAGACGCAGCCGGCCGGCAATTTTTCTGGGATTACTTTTTCCGCTCATCGCTCTTCGGAGAATTTAATTTTGGCCAGACCTTGCGGCCGCTTACCTCGCTCATCGTTCTCTTTGCGGAAGGCATGCTCCTCTGCTTATTCTGGGGGCTGCTGCAGGACATGTATAAACGACTGTACACAATGATACCACTTTCCCTGACAATTAGTCTGCTGTTAGGAGCACAACTTGGCCTGCGCGCAGTGATTTCATTCTCGCCTCTCCAAGACTTCCGCTACGCGACCGTGCTCACGGTGCCCATGAGTTACTACATTGTGCGGGGCATCGACGGCCTCCCATTCTCCCTACGAAAGTATGGCCTTGCCTGCCTCGGAGTCTTCGTCCTCCTGAGTGGCGTCTTTCTCACCGTGCTGTTCTTCCAAGGAGTGTAGAAGAAATCAGCCTCTCATGCGCGGTGATCATTCAGGATTTCCCGGGTGATGTACCGTGGGCGCTGCTTCGTCTCCTCGAAGATGCGTCCCACGTATTCGGCGATAATGCTCATGCAGAAAAGTTGTATGCTGCCGAGGAAGAGCGCGAGAATAAAAATGGTGGTGAGGCCGCGGGGCACATCCGGATAGTAGAAGAAGGTGATGAAGTAGAAGAGTATGCCGATGCAGGAGAGGAGCACAGAGCATCCGGCAAGGAGCGAGACCCATTCCAGTGGAACGTAGGAAAAGGAGAAAATAGCCTTTTTGGCCCATTGCAGGTTCCGGAAAAAGCTGTTCGTCGAGGGGCCCGCGTACCGTTCGGGCCGAACGTACTCGACGCCTGTCTGCCGGAATCCCACCCAGGCACGGAGGCCGCGAAGGAGGCGGTCCCGTTCCGGCAATGCGTTGATCCGCTCCACGACTCTGCGGTCCATGAGGGAGAATTCTCCGGCGTCCAGGGGCATGGACACGTACGAGAGGCGATGGAACAGACGGTAGAACTGGTGGTAGAGCCACATATTGCATTTCCCCATGCTGCGCTCACGCCGCCGTCGGATTCCGTAGACGACGTCGTATCCCTCCTGCCACTTTTTAACGAAGGCGGCGATGAGTTCGGGCGGATCCTGCAGGTCGCCATCGAGGAGAATGACCGCATCGCCCATGGCCTGCACCATGCCGGCGGTGAATGCGGCCTGTGCGCCAAAGTTCCTGGACTGGTTCATGACGGTGAGCCGGGGGTCGGCTGCGGCGATGGCCCGGAGAATGCCCTCGGAGCCGTCGGGACTTGCATCGTTCACATAGATGATTTCGTAGTGCGGCGTAAGGGACTGAAGGGTCTGTGTCAGGCGCCGGTAGAGAGCCTGGATGTTCCCCTCGTCCCGGTAGCACGCCACGACAGCCGACAGCGTCTTCTGCGTGAGGTGGATCATGACTTCAGTATCTTTGCACTGATGGCTGCGAAAAGTCCATCGGAGAGCCGGCGGCTGCAGCGCAGCATCGCCGTGGAGAGGAAGGGGTAGTAGAGCGTCTCCCCACCCGAGGTGATGAAGGAAGCGAGCGCCGTCGCCGCCTTCTTTGGCGCCGGCACCAGCCAGTGCGTCTTCCCTTCCCACATCTCTGTCGCGATGGGTCCGAGGATCGCGAGCGAGAAACGAATGCCCTCAGGGGCGTACCGCAGGCGGAGCGTGCGAAAAGCCATGACGATGCCTGCCTTGCTTGCGGCATACGATGCGGACCGCATGGATGGCCGGAGGGCCACTGTCGAGGCAATCGCGACGAACCGGCCAATGCCGCGTTTGTGGAACAGCGGCTGGAACGCCCCGACGCACGCGAGGGCCCCTCCAAGGTTGACGCGCAGATTCTCGTCGCCGGCATGATGATCGTACGTATCCAGGAGATCATTCTGCTGAACTGAGGCATTGAGGACGATGCAATCGGGCTGAAAGTTCGTATGATCCACGTCGTCAGCCCAGCGCGCGATGGCGGAGGCGTCGCGCACATCCACAACCGATGCCCTCCACAGCGTTGCCGGCAGTGTCTGGGACATTCCCCGGAGGATATCCTCGCTGCGCGATACCCCCCAGACCGTGTGCCCTCGTGCAATGAGCTGCTCCGAGAGTGCTTTCCCAATGCCCTTCGATGCCCCCGTAATGCAGATATTCATGGGTGGGATTTTATCCTACACTAGGTTCGTATGGCAGGAATACCTGCAGCACAGGCAGTGGAAGGGCTTCGCGCACTGAGTCGGCAGATGCGTGAGGACGTCTTCACCATCGCATATCGTGCGAAGAGCGGACACCTCGGATCCGCGTTTTCCGTCATCGATCTCCTCGTCTGTCTCTACTTCCACCACCTGCGCCTGAAGCCGGAGAAGCCGGATGATCCCGATAGAGACCGGTTCATTCTCAGCAAAGGCCATGGCTGCTCCGCGCTCTACGCCGTTCTTGCGGAGCGCGGATTCTTCCCGAAGGATGACCTGGCGACATGCACAAAGGACGGGAACCGCTTTCCCGGACACCCCAGTTCCACGCTTACCCCTGGCGTCGAGGCGTCCACGGGCTCGCTTGGACATGGGCTTGGCGTCGGGGTTGGCATGGCATTGGCCGCAAAGCTCGATGAGCGTCCATCGCGGACGGTGGTCATGGTGAGTGATGGGGAGTGCGACGAGGGGTCGACATGGGAAGCGATGCTGGCGGCCAGTCATTGGAAGCTCGGCGGACTCACCTGCATCATCGATTACAATAAGATCCAAAGTTTCGGCCGGGTGAGCGAGATCATGGAGCTTGAGCCGTTCGCAGACAAGTGGCGGGCGTTTGGGTGGCACGTGCAGGAGATTGACGGACACGATCACGAGCAGATTCTGGCTTCTCTCGCGGCGACGTCTTTGGCGGGGAGCCGGCCTCACGCGATCATTGCCCACACGGTGAAAGGCAAAGGAGTTTCCTTCATGGAAGACGCCGTCGGCTGGCACTACTGGACTCCTCAGGAGGAGCATTACAAGCAGGCGATGGCGGAACTCCGTTCTTGCTGAACCCATGCGAACCACATTCGTGAAGACACTGCTGGCCATCGCGAAGCGCGACCCGCGCATCATGCTCCTCACGGGCGATCTCGGTTTCACTGTTTTTGAAGAGTTCAGGGACACTCTTGGACGCCAGTATCTCAACGCGGGAGTCGCTGAGCAGAATATGGTCGGGGTCGCCGCGGGCCTTGCTCTCAGCGGCAGGAGGGTCTTTGTGTACTCCATCGTCCCTTTTGTGACGTTCCGTTGTTTCGAGCACATCCGCAATGACGTCTGTTACCACAACCTGCCGGTCTGTATCGTTGGGGTCGGCGGGGGATACAGCTATGGTCACATGGGTTCGACGCATCATGCGCTGGAAGACATTGCAGTCATGAGGAGCTTGCCGAACATGAAGGTGCTCTGCCCCGGCGATCCGCTCGAGACCGAAGCGCTTGTCCATGCAATCGTGGAACAGGATGGTCCTTGCTACCTGCGCCTTGGCAAGGCGGGGGAGCCGACGTTGCACATGGAACCTCTCTCGCTCACGATCGGGCGGGCGATCGAGATGCGATCAGGGCAAGATCTCACGCTCATCGCTTCCGGCACGATGCTGGAGAGAGCTCTGGAGATTGCGGATCGTCTGCAGGGAGGTTTCGTGCGTGCTTCCGTCCTCAGTATGCATACCGTGAAGCCGCTTGATGTGGAGGCGGTGCGGAAGGCGGCGGCGGCGACCCCTCTGCTCGTCACGTTGGAGGAGCACAGCCGGATCGGAGGGCTCGGAAGCGCCGTGGCCGAGGCGCTCTCCTTGGAGGGGTTGGCGGTCCGGCATCTCCTTTGTGCCGCACCCGATGGTTTTGCAACGTATGCAGGGTCACAGGAATACCTGCGTGCCTGTGCAGGGCTCACGGTTCCATCCATCTGCAAACGCATTGAGGAAGTGTGCAGGGTTCCCGCGTAATGCCATGCCAGACACTGTCTGCATTCTCTGCGGTACGAATGACTTTGCGCGAGAGTTGTACCCGCGGAATTTTGCGCCCGAGGATCTCAATCCGGAGGTCTTTTCCGCACGGCGTTCCCCCGATCGTCTGCACGAGAGCATGCTCCGATGTGGGCGATGTGGCCTCGTGTACCCAAAAACCCTTGTCGATCCTCTGCGTCTCGCAGCGCTGTACGCTGCGAGCAGGTATACCTATGCGGAACAGGAAGGCGCCATTCGGAGGACGTACCGGAGGTACCTTCAGCAAGCTCTCCGGCGTCTGCATGGGCAGCCCACATCCTGGTCGTACCTCGATATTGGGTGTGGCAACGGTTTTATGCTCCTCGAGGCCCGGTCGCTGGGCTGCTCCCCTGTGAAAGGTGTTGAGCCCAGTCTCCATGCCGTAGAGTCTGCGCCTGCATCCGTGCGACCGGGGATACGCCATGGTCTTTTCGCGACGTCGCTTTTTTCCCGTGAGCGGTTCGATGTCATCACCTGCTTCCAGACAATCGATCATCTCCAGGATCCGGTGCAATGTGTCCGGGATTGCTTTGCGCTCCTGCGCCCTGGGGGGGTGGCGCTCTTCATCAACCATAACATTGCATCCTGGACTGCGCGCTTGCTTGGTGAACGCTGCCCCATGATTGATATTGAACACACGTACCTGCATACACAGGGGACCATGCGGGCGCTGTTCCGGCGGGCGGGGTTTAATGATATCGACGTCTTCGGCGTCCGGAATGACTATCCCATCGAGTACTGGTTGCATCTGTGCCCATTGCCGCGGCGATGCAAGGCATACATCGGTGGTTTCCTTCGGCTGCTGCGTGGGGAGCAGTGGATTCTGCCATTTCGTGCGGGGAATATCGGACTCATCGCTTCCAAAGCTGTCACGGATTCTCCTCCATCTCCGCTCGGCATGACGGAGACTGTGTCCATTGTCCTTCCCTGCCTCAACGAGGAGGGAAACATTGCCCAAACCGTGGGCGCGGTGCGGGCATGGATGGGAGAGAGAGGGGTAGAGGGGGAGATTATTGTGGTTGATGATGGATCGAGGGATGGGACGGGGGAGATTCTCGAAAAAATGCAGGCGTGTCATGGTGAGCGTAGTCGAACAATGACAGAAGGCGTGTCGTTCCTCGACTACGCTCGGAATGACACAGTACATCTCCGTACCATCACCCATCCGCAGAACCTCGGCTACGGTGCAGCAGTCCGATCGGGATGTGATGCCGCAACGACCGATCTGATTGCCTTTATGGATAGTGATGGGCAATTCGATCCGAGAGATTTTGAGAGGTTATTGCCGTTTCTTAAGGATGGAGGGCAGATGGGATATTCCCTCCCCCCCGGGGGAAGGGTTACCCGCCCGAACGATCCCGTTCGGATCGGGCGGGGGGAGAGGGGGTACGACGTCGTTGTCGGCCGCAGGCGCAAGCGGGCAGATCCATTTCTTCGCAAATGCAACGCAAAGTTCTTCGGATTGCTCTCATGGGTTTTCCTCGGTATTTGGGTGCGTGATGTGAATTGCGCGATGAAAGTGTTCCGGCGGGATGTCTGGCAACGCTGCTGTCCGACAGTGGCAACAGGGGCGCTCTTCAATGCGGAGTTTTTTTATAATCTAAAGCGGGCCGGTATTCGTTGGCATCAAGTGGATGTTGCGCATTACCCGCGCCGTTCGGGAAAGCAGACCGGAGCGAACATGCGGGTGATTTTGCGGACATTGCGGGAGCTTTGGGAATTACGAATTAGGCACCAATGAACAATGTCGATGTGTCATGGTGAGCGTAGTCGAACCATCACATCGACAAGTCATTGTGTCGCCCTTTGTCCCTCGACTACGCTCAGGGTGACACACAATTACCGTACTCCCTGCACAAACATGCTTTCCCGTGGGCAGTGCACGCAGTGGAGTTCCCAGAGGGGGAAGAATGAGCGTCTCTTGAAGGCGTCGTCCGTGATGGGCTCGTAGTAGGCGAGTGGCTTGAAGAAGAGGAAACCGAGGAAGACTGTTACTCCAAGTCCGAGGAAGATTGTGATCTGCCTACTCTCCGTGAGGCGCCACTGGAGAATGTGCCGTAGCTCCAGGAGGGAGAGGCCGAGGAGGAAGAAGCTCACGATGAGCGGGAAGAAGTAGTGGTACGTGTACAGGACGCGGTCGAGGAGGAAGACCCCCCCCATGAAGCCGCAGTGGAGGATGAGGAAGGTGAAGAGCAGTGTTGGATTTTTTAGTTTCTCCTTCAATGGCAGCGTCCAGGATGCGAGGAGGAGGCTCATGGCGAGGAGGACGCCGAGAAGTCCGCCCCACCACACGACGGGGTTGGCCTGAAGGTAGAGGTACTTGTACGCGACGCCGTCCGGCGTTTCCCAGCGGTAATTGATGGAACGACCACCGAAAGGCCAGAGGAAAGCGGGACTTCCGTTTTCGTCGGCCTTACACAGATCGAGCCGCGGGACGCCGCGGGAGTAGTGTCCGACGAACCGCAACGAGTCTCTGAGCATGATCGGGAAGGAACGGGGAGACCGGACGGCATTCCTCTGGAGAATATCTTTGTACTCCGCCGATGCCTGATAGAAACCTTGATCTGGGAGGATGGGGTTGATGCGGGTTCCGAGTGCGAAGTGTGCCTGCCATACCGCGACATAGAGGAGGAGGAACGTGCTTCCGGAAGCCGCCACGAAGCGGAAGATGCGCGGAAAATCCTTGCGCCACTCAAAGAGGAGGACGAGGGGGAGGAGAATGAGGACGAGTCCGAGGACTTTCGTGAGCATGATCATCGCAAAGCCGAGACCAAAGAGGAAAGAGGCGAAGAAGAAGTGTCGCCTTTCGACAGGCTCAAGGTGACATAGTGGCTTTTCCTGCCGTGCCCGAAGCATCAGGAAGGCGAGAAGCGTGAGCGCGCTCCCGAAGAGATAGGGCGACTCGAGCATCGCACCGCGCAGGTGCACAATGAGCGCCGTATCGAAGATGTAGAGGAAGCTCGTGAGGAGTGCGATAATGGGACTCCTGAGGGCGATGGCAAGGGCGAGGAAGAGGATTGGGGCGGTGAGCCAGGCAAGGAGCACGGGGAAGAGCCGGTATCCGGCGAAATTGAAGCCGGGGGGCGGGGCCTTTGCATAATCCGTGCCGATGAACTGGTCATCGCGCTCGTTGAGGTTGAGGAGGGCTTCTCCGGCGGCGATCACGAGCTTTCCCAGCGGCGGATGCGGCTCCATGAAGAAGGTGCGGTTGAGGTATTTCTGGGCGGAGGCGATGTGGTAGTTTTCGTCCCAGAAGAATGCCTGCGGGGTCCAGAATTGCGGGACGTACGCGAGGAAGCTGAGGAGGGTGACGAGGGCGAGACAGAAGAGCGTCTCGCGGCGGGGGGAGGCGGGGGCCGCTGGCATGGGGGAGAGTGTAGCAGTATAATAATCCCTTATGCATGCTCCGGAAGAGTCTCCAAACATTGGGCAACCGAACCGTCGAAAAGCGCTCAAAATTGCCATTGGTGGCATTGGTGCAGTGGCTCTCGGTGGGCTTGCCTACCTCCTGGGTGGGCGGGAGAATGGCGGTATGGAACATCATGATCACGAGGAGTCTCCGGAGGATCGGCAGAGAATGCTCGACAAAATGCTTCAGCAAGCGGCTTCTTTCCGGGAGGATCCAAAGGGGTGGTTTGCGCGGCACCGGGAAGCTCTCCTCATCCAGGGGCCGGCGACCTATGCGGTCGAGTGTGTGGATGAAGGAGATGACCTCGATCGGTTCTTGCCGGGACAGGGGCATGTGCTTCCGAAAAATTTCGATGTGATTTCCGTCCCCGGTTCCGGTGTGAAGTACCCGGGATTTGCAGCGGACCTCCGGATGGTTTCCGCAACGAACCATCTCATGGGTATTACGAGTCATCGAAACTGTGGTGCATGTAATGGGGACGACGCCGTCGCCAGGAATCATGCCGGAGAACTTGCAGCAGAACTGGGTGTTGCCAATCTCGGCCACGTCGAAGAGCTCCAGCGTCCTTCATATCACGTCGCTTTGGGGGCGAATCTTCGGTATACGCGGAAGGTCAGGAATTTGCGATTTGCAGAGGGTGCTCCGCGTTACTTCGATGCCTCCCAGTGGTGCCTTTCCGACCGGGCAGCGCGCATGGAAAACGTTCGGCTGATGTTAGACATCGCCTATAAACATGGTTTCAACAATCTCTTCCTCGAAAAAAACATCCCTTTTGAACTCGTCATTTGGTACGACCCCGAGGATCCCGCCTTCACGAAGGAAGAGGTCGCATCGGAGGTACGAGAGGCTTTCCCTCCAGAGTTGCGCAAGACGAAAGGGCTTCTCAAGCTCACGTTTGTGGAAGTTACATAGGCCATTGTCGCCCTTCGTGACGATCCGCCCGTGTCATGGTGACGGGCGGAACCATCAGGGTGACAATGTCCACCTTTTCAGTCCCCCCCTAATGCCGCCTTGCTCGCGGAGAGTTCGGCGAGTTCCGCGGTGATGCCCGCCTGGCGGGTAATGTTATAGGTGAGCGTGAGATCATCGAGGAGATCCGAAGCGTTCTCCGTGGCGTTGCGCATGGCGACCATCCGCGCGGAATGTTCGGAGGCGACGGCTTCCAGGAGCGCTTGGTAGATCTGCACTTCCGTGAGTTGTGGGAGGATTTGGCGGAGGATGTCGTCTGCGGAGGGCTCGAAGAGGTATTCGGAGACTCTTAATTCTTGATTCTTACTTCCTGATTCTAGGGAGCCTTTCTTGTGGGGGAGGAGGTCATCGAGCATTTCCTTCAGGCTTGTTTTGGAGAAGGGGAGGAGAACTTTGCTAGTGGGTTCCTGGAGGAGGGCGGAAATGAAGTCGGGGTAGAGGAGGACGACGGAATCGCACTGGCCGCCGAGGAAGCTGTCTGTTGCGAGCCGCACGATCGGGAGGATATCGCGGAACTGCGGGTGAGCGCTGAACGCGGGGAAAGCGGCAATGATCGTTTGGCGGTTGCGGAGGAGGAATTGTTGCCCCTTTTTCCCTACTGCGACGAAGGAGAGTTCTGGGGGGGCAGAAATGGCCTGGAGTTTCGCGATGTACTGCATGACCATCCGGAACATCTGCGCAGAGAGGCTCCCGCAGAGGCCGCGATCGGGGGAGAAGAGGATGCCGAGAATGCGTTGCGGTGGCCTCTCTGTGAGAAATGGGTGGAGACCGGGGTTCGCTTCCGCCAGAGTTTCGAGGATCTGCCATGCCGTGAGCGCGTAGCGGCGCAGCTGGACGGCGCTCTGCGTCGCGCGGCGCATTTTGGAGGCGGCGACGAGCTCCATGGCTTTCGTCACCTGCCGCGTCGAACGGATGGCTTTCATCTTGCGCCGGAGATCGCGGAGTCCGCGGGCCATATCATTGTGTCATGGTGACATTGTCTTTCATATCTTTTCGGAGGTACCGGCTTTCCACTGTTCCTTAAAAGTGCCTAGGAGTCGTTTCAAAGTTTCCTCAGCCTCTTTCGGAATATCCGTGGAAAGAGTTTCCAGGAGGTCGTAGTGCTTCGCGCGCAGGAAGCCGAGGAAATCCTTTTCGAACGTCTTCACGTCGGGGACCGGAACATCGTCGAGAAAGCCGTTGACAGCGGCATAGAGGATCGCCACCTGCTCTCCGACGGGGGCCGGTTGGTACTGGTCCTGCTTGAGGATTTCCGTGAGTCGCGCGCCGCGGTCGAGCTGTTTCTTCGTCGCGTCGTCGAGATCGGAGCCGAATTGCGCGAAGATGGCGAGTTCCCGGTACTGCGCAAGGTCGAGACGCAGCTTCCCGGAAACCTTCTTCATCGACTTCCGCTGGGCGGCGGATCCGACGCGGGAAACGGAGAGGCCGACGTTCACCGCGGGGCGGATGCCCTTGTAGAAGAGGTCGCCTTCGAGGTAGATCTGTCCGTCGGTGATGGAGATGACATTCGTCGGGATGTAGGCGGAGACGTCCCCTGCCTGTGTCTCGATGATGGGGAGGGCAGTGAGAGTACCGCCACCGCGCTCGTCACTGAGGCATACCGCGCGTTCGAGGAGGCGGGAGTGGAGGTAGAACACATCGCCGGGGTAGGCCTCGCGTCCGGGGGGGCGGCGGAGGAGAAGGCTGATCTGTCGGTACGCCCACGCGTGTTTACTGAGATCGTCGTAGACACAGAGGACGTCCTTTCCCTGGTCGAGGAAGTACTCACCCATGGCACAGCCAGCGAAAGGCGCGAGGAAGGAGAGGGAAGCAGACTCTGCGGCTGCGGCACTGACCACAATGGTGTAATCCATCGCTCCGTGCTTATTTAGCTCTGCAACGATTTTTGCCACCTTCGCTTCCTTCTGACCGATGGCAACATAGATGCAGATCACGGGGCGATCCGTCGTCTGTGTCTGCTTCTGGTTGATGATCGTATCCAGCGCTACGGCGGTCTTTCCTGTTTGCCGATCGCCGATGATGAGCTCGCGTTGTCCGCGGCCAATGGGAATCATCGCGTCAATGGCTTTAATGCCGGTCTGGAGAGGGACACTCACGGACTTTCTCTCGATGACGCGCGGGGCGATTTTCTCGATGGGATACCGCGTTTTCGTGAGTGGTGGCGAGCCCGAATCCTTCACCTCTCCGAGCGGGGAGACGACGCGGCCTAGGAGCGCTTCTCCAACGGGGACAGAGAGGATCTGTCCAGTGGCTTTCACTGTTTGCCCTTCTCGGACATGCGAGTATTCCCCGAGGATGATGGCCCCAACTGTGTCCTCCTCGAGGTTGAGGGCAACGCCGAAAATTCCTTCGCCAAAATCGATCATCTCCCCGGCGCCGATCCTGGAAAGGCCGTCGAGCTTTGCAATACCATCGCCGACTTCCAATACCTTTCCCACATGTTCATGCTGTACTTCTGCCTGGAAGGTTTTGAGGCGTTCGTCAAGCGCAGAGAGGAGCGAGTCACTCAGTGTCATAGGGGAGAGGGGAGGAGAGGTGACGGTGGAGCACAGCGAGGGAACCACGGATTGAGGCATCGAAACGCTCATCGTTGTACGCAAGGAGCGCGCCGCCGAGGAGACCTTTATCCGCAGATTCCTGCAATTCAACAGGTTTCCCGAGGGCGAGGTGGACGAAGGAGGCGATGGATTCCGCATGCCTTCCTGCATTCCCGGATGGAGTGACGAGAGTGAGGGAGAGCGTCGTAATGTCCTTTACAAGGGAGCGACGGAGGAGACGGAGGAAGATGGCTCTCTTTTGGGGGAGGCCTTTTTGGTCGAGGAGGCGGAGAACTGCGTCTGCGAGAGCATGGAGATCTTTTTTTGGGATGGTCCGTCCTATCTCGATAGTGGCCTGTGCGAGAGCATCGAGGGTCCTCATACAAGGAGAGATGGGAGGGAGCGCTCGATAGAGATGAGAACACGCTCCTGATCGCGAGGAGAGAATTCTCGTTCGAGAATCTTCTCCGTCATCTGGAGGATGGCCGCCGCAAGGGATTTTTGCATGTCCTGAAGGGCATGTGCGCGTTCAGAGCGGAGTTGTTCGCGGCTCTTTGTCAGGAGGTTTTTTGCTTCAATGTCTGCAGCGAGAAGGATTTCTGCCTTGAGACGTTCCGCGTCGTTCTTCGCTTTCTCAAGGAATGTCCCGCATTCCTGGTCGATCTTCCGCATGGCCTCCTGCCGGGCTTTGGCGATTTCCTCTTTCTCATGGGCGATAGTGTCGGCATCTTCCATGGCTTTGCGGATGCGCTCGCGCCGCTCGTCAATGACGCGGAGGAGCGGCCGGTACACGAAGAGGGAGAGGACTGCGAGGAGGATCGTGAAGTTCACGATCTGCGCAAGGAGGAGCTTCCAGTCCACGCCGAGTTTTGTGAGAAGTTCCATAGGGAGCTATGAGCTATGAGCTATGAGCTATGAGCTATGAGCTATGAGCTATGAGCTATGAACGACTCAAAGCTCAGAGCTTCTCAAACGAACTTGATGATCAGTGCAACCACGAGCGAGTAGATGGCGATAGCCTCAGTAAAAGCGATGGCGAGGACTAATGGAGTCTGAATGCGTCCGGCGGCCTCGGGATTGCGGCCGATGGCTTCCATGGCCTTGCTCGCGATCCACCCGATGGAGAATGCGGGGACCATGCTTCCGATGGCCATAACGAGAGCGACGAAGATGTTTTTGTCCCAGGATCCTGCGAGCTGGGCGACGGCGCTGATGGCATCTGCCTGTTCCATAATAGAAGGGGGAAAGTGGGCGGATTCTAGTGGTGGGTCGCTGGGGAAGCAAGGGTTCTGTGGGTCTCATCATGCCCGTGGGTCATCGTTGCCATTTTGAGGAAGACGATCGTGAGGAGAGCGAAGACGAGGCCCTGGATGAAGCCGACGAAGAGTTCGAGGCCAAGGAAGGGGAGGGGGGCGATGTACGGGAGGAGGAAAGAAATGACGACCAGGAGCACTTCCCCTGCGAAGATGTTCCCGAAGAGCCGGAAGGTGAAGGAGATGACTTTCGCGCACTCCGCAATAAGTTCCAGAATGCCGACGAAGCTCATGACGGGATCCCTCCAGGGGGCGACGAAGTATTTGCCGGCGTAGGGGAGGACGCCGAGAGCGGCAATCCCGAAAACCTGGGTCATCGTGACGGCAATGAGAGCGATCGCGAGCGTCATATTCACGTCGGCGTTCATCGAGCGGAAGAGGGGGAGGGGGACGAGATGTCCTTCATGCATTCCTTGGACGGTGATGATGCCGACTCCCGGCAATATCCCCATCCAGTTTGCGATGACAAGGAAGAGGAAGATCGTCGCGACGAGGGGGAAAAATTTTCTGGTTTTTTCGCGGTCCTGGACGACTGAGTCGAAGAAGTCGAAAAGTCCTTCGACGATGAGCTCGATGAAGGCCTGGAACCGTCCGGGAATCATACGATAGTTGGTCAGACGAAGGCGCAGCGCCAGGGCGAAGAACACGAGCATCGCGAGCCAAGCCATGAGCATGGTGTTGCGGAGTTCAAAACCGCCGATGTGACCGATGGTTTCGGAGGCCAGTGTGGGGGCGGTGATTGCGACCATAGGGAGAAGCAGTATACTGGGGCTATGGAGAGTATGCATCCCGATCCAATCCTCGAGCGCGAGGCAGAATGCATTGTGCAGGCAACACGGGGAATGGGGAAGGTACGAGTGAAGGCCTTTCCTTCAGGGAACATCGTGATTCTTGTCCAATCACGCAGGGTAAAGAAAAGAGTGGAAGAGCTCCTGGGTACTCTGAATCTTCGGAGTAAGGTAGAGGTCCTATGTCAGCCCTATCCTTGTGCGGGTTCAGAGACCTGAAATGATTTCCCGTAGTTTCCGGTAGACCCCCACCGCTGAAATTCCCATCGCGAGAGCGAGGCTGGGGAGGATGAACCACGGGGAAGTGCCGAACGTCCGATCGAGGTAGGCCCCACCGAAGCCGAAGAGGACTGCAGGAAGGGCAATGATATAGCCAAGGCTCCACGCGAGGCGGACTGCGAGGAGGAGATCAGCCGCAATGGAACGCTGGACCATGGTGCTCAGTAATGGTACGTGGTTCTGCCAGGCTGCGCGCGCGCAGTCCCGATGCGGTTCGGATTCAATCGGGCAAGCGAGTGCTGCCTGGAGAACCACGAGAGGATCGGTGCCTCCGCACGACCTTCAACCGCGCGAGTTCCCGATCGAGCATCGCGGCAGCCTCAGCAAATTCTTCCGCGTCCGCTCGCTTTTCCTTCAGGAGCTGCTCCGCTTTCTCCTTCGCCTGTCGGACAGCCTCTTCCTCCAGCTCAGTGGCGCGATCAGCCGTGTCCGCGAGGACACGGACATGCGTTCCGTCTACTTCGATCACCCCGCGGGAGACAGCGAAGAGGTGTTCTTCCTCCTTCTGTCGGAGGAGAATGGAGCCCGGCGAGAGGATACTGAGGAGAGGGATATGGTGCGGGAGGATGGTGATTTCCCCTAGGGGAGTGGGGAGGGACACGGCATCGACGTCGCCCTCGAAGACGACGCGGTCTGGGGTGATAAGTTCGAGGGAGAGCACGAGAGAGGTAAGAATTAAGAATTAAGATCTAACTTCTTCGATACTCCCTTTCATGTAGAACGCTTGTTCAGGCGCCTTATCGAACTCTCCATCGAGGATGGCCTTGAAACCTCGTACCGTCTCTTCCCGTTTCACGAATTTTCCCGGAGTTCCCGTGAAGGTTTCGGCAACGAAGAACGGTTGGCTGAGAAATTTCTGGATCTTGCGTGCGCGCTGGACGGAACGTTTATCCTCTTCCGAGAGCTCCTCCATTCCGAGAATGGCAATGATGTCCTGGAGCTCCTTGTACCGCTGGAGCACCTTCTGTACAGCGCGGGCTGTTTGGTAGTGTTCCTCGCCCACAACAGTGGGGGAGAGGATGGTCGATGTAGAATCAAGAGGGTCCACGGCGGGGTAGATACCAAGTTCTACCAGTGACCGTGTGAGGACGATCGAGGAGTCGAGGTGGCCGAACGTCGTCGCGGGGGCAGGGTCGGTGAAGTCGTCTGCCGGGACGTACACCGCCTGTACCGATGTGATGGAGCCGCGTTTCGTTGAAGTGATGCGCTCTTGGACCTGTCCCATTTCGCTGGCAAGTGTTGGCTGGTAGCCAACAGCGGAAGGGATGCGGCCGAGGAGGACAGAGACTTCAGAACCAGCTTGAGTGAAGCGGAAAATGTTGTCGATGAAGAGGAGAACATCACGTCCCTCCTCATCGCGGAAGTACTCTGCCATCGATAATCCTGTGAGTACGACGCGGAGCCGGGGCCCTGGTGGTTCGTTCATTTGTCCGAAGACGAGAGCAGTCTTCGGAAGGACGCCCGATTCCTTCATCTCATAGTAGAGGTCGTTCCCTTCGCGGCTGCGTTCCCCAACCCCTGCAAAGACCGAGTACCCGCCGTGTTCCGCCGCGATATTGCGGATGAGTTCCTTCACAATAACAGTTTTCCCCACACCTGCTCCTCCAAAGAGTCCCACCTTCCCTCCCTTGAGAATCGGGCAGATGAGATCAATGACTTTGATCCCGGTTTCCAGCACCTCTGTCTGTGTCGACTGATCGACGAAAGATGGGGCGGGACGGTGGATTGGGGAGGTGGTCTTCACGTTCAGTGGGGGAAGACCGTCGATGGGTTCCCCGAGCACGTTGAGCATGCGGCCAAGCGTAGCCGGCCCCACAGGAACGCTGATGGGAGCGCCGGTATTGCGTACCTCAGCGCCTCGCCTAAGTCCGTCTGTCGATCCCATTGCAATAGTCCGAACTACTCCGCCACCTTGATGTTGTTGCACTTCGAGAGTGAGAGTGTCATCCCCGACCTTCACATGGAGTGCGGAGAAGAGGGAGGGGAGAGAATCCGCGTGGAACGTACAGTCGACGACTGCACCAATCACCCGGGAGACGGTTCCTGTGGCCATTTGGAACGGAGGAAAAGTAAGGAAATGCTACGGGACAGTACCAGTCCTGCCAAGGGTGTTGTGGGAAGATGGCGTGTGGAAATCAGTACAAAACTATGGTATAATATCCAGATGCTTCCTGAGGTGTTCCCACTCGACTTCTCTCTTACGAGAACTGCTGCAGTCCTCGTGGCGGTGGCTGCATTGGCCGCGTATGACATTTCCCGTCGTATGCATCGGCATCCGTCCCATGCTCTTTTTGCCTGTATCCTTGGGACGATCCTATCGCTCGGGATCCTCGGCATAACGCAATCTTTCCTTGGGGCGATGTCAGCGCCAAAGCCGCACATTCTCGGTCTTGCTGTCCTCCTGGTTGCTCTTCTATGGCGTTCGCTCTTTGGGCCGTGGGAGGTGCAGACGAAAGGCATTCTTCTCGGCGTCTTCCTCTTTTGGATTTCTCTCCACATCATCGCTGATATGGCGCCAGCCGAGCGGTCGGTACGATTCATTGCTACGATTGTGGCGCTAATTCCTGCAATGCTCTGGTGTGTGCTCTTTCTGAAGTATCACAAGGAGCGTATCGGGTTAGTGGCACTCATGTTCTTTTCGGGGATGCTCGCAACCGCCCCCATCCTTTTCTACGATGCGCTCGTCCGGCGGGGGTCGGAGCTGAACTTCTTCGTGTTTGCGTTGAAACCGGAGAGCTTCAATCGCTCTGCGGATCTTTTTGTCTCTGGGGGATTGCTCGGAAATCCGGGACTTAAGGGGACCATTCTCGCAACATTCCTTTCATTCGTCGTCGTTGCGGTGATTGAGGAAGTGAGCAAGTACTGGGTGCTCCGGAAAAGCAGTGAGGGGTTTCCCACAAGCATCGACGATGTCATCCAGTTCGCCATTGTCGTTGCCATCGGTTTTGCCTTTGCCGAGAACGTGCTCAACAGCAATTACTTCATGGGGTTTGTGCGCGAGTACCTCCTGCGTCCCAGCGGCGCTGATATCCTCGGTTTTCTCAGTAATGTCACAGGCCGATCGGTGCTTACGAGCATGGTGCACATCGTGTCCACCGGGGTGCTTGGGTATTTCCTGGGACTTGCGATGTTCGCCGGTCCCTATATTCGTGACGGGCAGCGCCACGGACAGCGTTTCCCTCTGTTCCGTTCCTGCAGTCGGGTACTGCACTTGCCGGAGGAGACGCTCTTTCGGCTTGGGACGCTCACGTGCGGACTGCTCGCGGCAGTCCTCCTCCACAGTGTCTTCAATTTTCTTGTGACACTCCCAGATCTCCTGCCTGGGAACCCACGTACAATTGGGGATATTTTCGGTTCCCCCGCAGGGTCTCCGTTCCATTGGATAGCGCTCCTCCTGTTCCCGTCACTCTTCTACGTCTGCGGTGGTTTTTGGGTTCTCACTGGGCTTTTCCTCCGCCGCGAAAACATACAGGAATTCGGTCATCCTGTACACACGGAGGTGTTCGTGCGGGGATAGAGAGAAACGTAGATTCCCTCTCCCTGCGGGAGCGGGTTAGGGTGAGGGGCTATGGGAGCTTGCTGAACGAGTGGAAGGCAGTAGAATGTGCGGGTTCCTTATGCAAACAATATTCTCCCGCATGATGGGAGTCTTCATCATTGGCATCACGCTCTTATCACCGGCGGGGGTAGGGGCGATAGCAGTAAAAGATGTGCTCCAGGTAGGGGAGAACGCTGTCGTCTCACGCGGAGAATTTTTGCGGAGCGCAGTCATTCTTTCCGGGTTCGATGTAGAGAAGGGAAAGCGCGTTAGGTTGCCCTTTAACCGCCCGGTCCCGCGGAATCTTCTCCCCTACATTCAGGTGGCTCTGAAGCACGGAGCGCTCGAGGCATTTGGAGAGGAGTTCAGAAATGCGCGGGGGATAACGCGTGGCGAAGCGCTGCAGGTTGTCGTGGCGCTCCGCAATCTGAAGCCACGGGTGACTGGCCCACATTTTGGTGATGTTGCAAAAGGGGGGAAGCTGGAAGCGGCAGTGCATATTGCAGTGGAAAGGGGCTGGCTTGATCCTCTGCGCCAAAATATCTTTGGTGTCCAGAGGGCGCTCACAGGAAAGGAAGCGACGCTGCTTCTTCAGCGTGTGCAAGGGGAAGCACCCATTTCGAAGAAGTTCCAGAGGTCAGAGGTACCGGTCGTCCATATCCGTCTCGAAACCGTTCCTGTTGCCGAGATGCCGAGAGAGGACGTGCTTAAGAGTGTCTGGCGCATCATCAACCAGCTCTACCTCTATAAAAAAGAAAAACTGAAGGGGGACGAAGCGGTCTACAGCGCGATTGATGCTCTCGTGAAGTCTCTCAAGGATCCCTACACGATATTCATGCGACCCACTCCCGCGCAGGAGTTCCAGACACAAATTCAGGGCGAGGTGTCGGGGATCGGGGCGCAAGTGGAGTTCATCAATGGTGTTCTTACCATTGTGGCCCCACTCCCTGGATCCCCTGCGAAGAAGGCTGGGTTATTGCCGGGCGATCAGATTCTCGAAGTCGGTGGAGAGACGCTAAATGGATTAGGGTTCCTCGATGCGGTGGGGAAAGTACGAGGACCAAAAGGTTCTATGGCGAAGTTAAAGATCAGTCGCAATGGGAGTGAACTAGAAGTTTCAGTTGAGAGGGATACCGTCCGCGTACCGGAGATCGAACTTTCCTATGTGAAAGATATTGCGGTCGTAAAGCTCGTGCAATTTGGCCAAACCACGGAGAAAGAGTTCCGTTCGCTCATCGAGAAGGTTCGGGATAGTCATCCGCAGGGAATCATTCTGGATATGCGTGATAATCCTGGTGGACTTCTGCATGCTGCGAGTGTGGTTCTGAGCTGTTTTCTCCCTGAGGGGAGCACAGTTGCTTCCATTGCGGCGCTGGATGGGACGTACAATGAGGTGACCGGTCATCCGCCGGTCATTGATCCGGAGACGCGCATGGTCGTTCTTGTGAATAAGGGTTCTGCCAGCGCGTCGGAGATCGTCGCTGGCGCATTACAGGACGCAAAGCGAGCGACAATTATTGGGGAGACGACATTTGGGAAGGGGACGGTGCAGCAGCTCATAGATTTCACCGATCAGTCGAGTCTCAAGCTCACAGTTGCCGAGTGGCTCACGCCGTCTGGTGGCAAGATTGAGGGGAAGGGAATCATCCCTGATATTCTTGTCGAGGGGCAGAGTGACCGGGATGACCAGATGCTACGCGCGCTCGATCTTCTCCGGCGATAGTGATGTCATGGTGAGCGGAGTCGAACCACGAGTACAAATATTGCGCGTATCTCTTCAAGGGTTTTTTGTTGTTGTTCCGCGGAGGAGTTTCCTCATGTACCTCGGAGAGATCGCACACCATTCGTATCCACTCGCTTGCCGTCAATAGCTATTCATTGAAGAGTAGAGCGCCCAATGCGTACGATCACCCCCAATGCCTCTGGATTCTCCTGAAGGATCACAGGATGAAATACAGGAGGGGGGCACAGTAGCCCCGGAGAAAGGTAATGCCAGTGGCGGATTGGATTATGAGCCACGAAGGTATGATGGGGAATTTGTTGAACGATTGATGAAGATTTATAAATCGGGTAGTGGAGTGCAGGAACAACAGAAAACTGGTGAGAGACGTCGGCAATTGTTTGTGCAGCTTTCCCTGACCGATGAACAGTTTATTGCATCATATGAGAGCGTTCGTGATTTTTTGAGGGAAGAGGTCGTAGCATTACTTGTCTCATTACAGAAGAAGGAAGATTCGGAAAAGCTGAAGACGCTGGAACCAAAGTTTCTCGATACCGTGCAGAAGAAAGTAGACGACACACATGTGCCGCTCGGCATTGCTGAACTGAAGCAGTACCATGTCCTTCTTGTCCGTGAGGTGGGTGTGCAAGGCAAAGATCCTGAGCGGATTATCAGAAGTATACATTCTGTTAAAGAAGAGGATGGACACCAGCGTCACATGATCGTTGTGCGTGATGTTGAGTTGGGTTTGCAATTACAGGCGCTCGAGATGGAAAAACCGAAGAGAGTAGAGGAAGCCCTCGAAGGTCGTGTATCGAAGCAGGCGACAGCTCTGAGTACCCTTTTACAAATACGGAAGGACGTCAGTGCTGCCCTGAGAGATATTATGCAGAAGAAGCACGAACAGTCATTTGATCCAGTCGTGACTATGGATGCTTTCTATGCGGAAATTGACATGGAATGCCGGAGCAAACAGGAGCAGCAATTGCCTGAAAAAATTCTCGGTCTCTTCGGGCGTAGCGGGAAGAAGAAACCGTTTTATCTTGAAAAGGAACTCTTCGAGCGACGCCATCAGTGCGGCGCACACATTGAAAGAGATCGCTTTGAATGGGCTCTCGGTATTCTGTGTAGCCAAAAGAAAATTGCATTTTTATCAAGTAAACATGGTGAAGAAGCGATGGTGTGTCGTGATCCTGCAGTGTTTACGTACACGCCTGAAGAATTGGAAAGCGTCCTTGATGCCAGTTTGTATGATCAATTGGGGCATTTTGTTTCTATGGGGGTGGCGACGAGTCCCAATCAGAAGATGAGTGTGGCGTACTTACGTGGCAACGACACTATTCTTGGTATTCCTTCTGAAATTGCTGAACAGATGATGCTTTCCTATGAGAAGGCAGGATGTGTGAAGAAGAAGGAAGGTGGAGGAGATAAACCTGCTGTCTATTCTCTTGATGAAAAAATCTGCCAAGGACGTGCTCCGAGTTCTGCAATGCTTACACGCATGCAACATGTGAAGGATGTTGTCGTGAGAGCGATGGAAGAAAAAAGTTCGCTTGCGAAAAAACTGGTTGACGAAGTGGATTCTCTCTCCGAAGAGACACCGGAAGCGTTCATGAGGAAGTTAAAGGAGTATTATAGAAAATACGACGCAAAGCGTGTGCTCAAACAATTTACAAGTGAGACGGAAGAAGGACGTGAGCCGCTCGTTATGCATTTTACGAATATGCAGCTAGGACATGCGTGTTATGATCCAGAGTTTATGGATGATTTCCTTGCGTACTTGCAAAAAAACGTCTTTTCAAAGAATGAGAAGAAGCACATTCCGACGATGATTGTCATTCACGCTGGGAAGCATGGAAATTACAAATATCAAAGGAAGAAACGGCAACGCCTTGCTGTAACATCGATAGATGTTCAGTATGAATCCGAGAATGAGTTCTTTCGGTTGTGTCTCAAGCTTAAGAAAGAGTATGGCATTACTGTGGTCTACAACATGAGTCACGAAGATGAGCTGTCCATCGAACATTACGCAATGGATACTGCTCTTCGCCTCCTTGAACTGGAACGACAGCGCGAACGCGCCGAACGTGATGCCATGCGTGGTCGCGCGACCAGTGCGACCGGTCCCAGTCTTGTTAGTCAGGCAGCTGGAGCAGGTATCATCAACTATAAGCAAGTTGATCAAGTGCGTCAGACATCACTCTATACCTATTTGCACGAATTTTGGTGGGATGTTGCCTATCCGTATTCCTGTAAGGTGGGGCGTGAACTGGGGTTTGATGAATTTCTTTCTCTCCAGAAGGCATACGATGATTTAGTGGGAGGCAATGAACCGAGTGACGAAATAAAGAGCGTGATCGATGTCACAAAAATTCCCCTACCGGGGAGGCGACTTGAGGATGAAGAGATTATCATTGTAGATGACTATCAGGCACTTTTGAAAAGGAAAGGAGGGGAGGATATCACAATAAGAGGGAGTCGTTCTGTGCGCGGGACAGAGAGCAGCGCTTCCAAAGATCCTCTCGATTCACTTCGTGATCGTGTGGGGCACATGCATGCGAAGCGCAATATTCGCAAGCGTTTGGGTAAAACATCGCGCATCGACGATGAACCGCCGGACGTTTGGGGAACGTTCGACCAAAATCTTTTGAGTGCAGAAATGGTTGGAGGCGATCATGGGAGCCTTATCTACTCCACGCCAACCTTGCGTCGGGGGCGAATGGACTTAAGTTCATTCGCAAAAATTCAGGACGATAATCTCTGGCGCGCGCTCTTCAATCGCAAAGATCCCGTGACGCCGGGAGTGATGGCACTGCGTTTTTCGAAAGACGGGCGGTTTAGTTACGATATCTATAATGAGACGCTCATGGCGCTCTCAGAGGTCTCGAAGCATCGAGCAGCTATTTTTCTTACGTCCGATTGGCAGGTTGGTTCAATAACTGCGCGAACGGAATACCTCATTAAAATGCTCACGATGTTTTGGCACGACATCGCAGCGAAGTATCCAGAAGTTTATGCACTAGCGAACGGTGATGAGAATCATGGATATAATTACATCATGGCCGGACAAGAAGGAGAGCCATTTGGGCTGCCGCAGATTCGTGATCAGAATCGATGGATAACACGTACGAATCGAAATATTCTTTCTTGTGTGCCGAAAGAGAATAAGAGAAATGTAAAAGCGTGGCATATCACGAATGGCAATCATGAAGATAACAAAGCCTTAATGCAGTACGGAACATCACACCAACACCCTCTCGAAGTTGTTCTTGATCTTATGTCCGAAGGGACTTATGAGACGTATTATCATGATTATGAATACAGTAGAGCAAGAAAAGGTGTTGTTTATAAGGGGAGCATGATGACGGAAAAGGTGGCAGGACATAATATTTTTGCGCGACACTATCTTCTCGAGCGTTTTGGGAAAGGCTCCGGTGGAAATCCGGCAAATCAGGGAAGGGATCTGCTTGCAAGTCAGGCGATGCAAATGGCGCTCGTAGATTTTCTTTTATTTTCTCATTTCCACAATCATCGCATGATATGCGTTGGTGATAAACCTGTTATTGGAAATCTTGCCGCTGCAGATCCTTCGTACTATGAGAGCATGCGGGCGTATCTTGATGCTATTGGTTGTACGGTGATCTATCTTGGAGGTAGTTTGCCACCGACAGTAGAGGTGGTTACGAAGAAGGCACTTGATAATTACAAGATGCCCAAAGAAGCTTTCTACGCTGATGAAAACAAGAATATGAGCGGATACGAGACAGATCCGGGTTGGGATCCCGATGAGCATGGCCTCATTAATGCTTTTCTGGAAAAAGGAAAATCGAGTGCGCTCCAAAAGAAAGTTGCTGCGGAGATGTGGGACATTAAAAGACGCATGAGTCAGGGGTATCCAGATGAAGAATAGTGGTGAGGAAACCCATTACGACGATCCCGGGGGTTCTAGGACGGGTTATAAAAGTTCCCCCAAAAAACTCTTCCCATTTCCAAACTTTTCTTCGATCCCAAAATTCTTCGCAATCGTTGCGGCAACGTCGGCATACGTCGTTCGGATGCCGAGGGCGATGGGACTACGCATGCCGGGGTGAAACGCTAGGAGAGGGACGCGCTCACGGGTGTGGTTGGTGTGTAGTGGGCACGAGATCCTTGAGCCGGCTTCGTAGGTAGCGAAGAACGACGGTTTGCGCGCGATCGGAGTACAGGGCGAGTTCCTCCCTGGTGGCGGTGACGCGGCCTCCCATGCGGTCGAGCACGGCGCAGACGTCGGCGGCGGCGATTCCCGCCCGGCCGCAGAATCCTGCGAGCGCGGTCGCTTCCATCTCCGTATTCTTCATGCCGAGGCGCTTCAATTCTTCCGCCCATTCCCGCTGCTCCGCTTTCCCGTACCCCGCGTCCAGGGCGCCGAAGAGGTTGGGTTCCTCCTCGTAGAAGCAATTGGCGGCCAGCGTATCGCCGACAACCACCTCGATGTCGCCCCGCGCGGCGTAGATGCGTTCGCGGAGCGCGGCGTCGAATTCCGTTGGGAATTGGTGCGTTTGTCCCATCCGGTAAATTTCATCGACGGGCTTCAGTGTGCGAGGATGAATGGCGCGGGTGGAGAGGACGACCTGTCCGATCCTGGCGCCGATGCCGCCGGACGTGCCGATTCGGATGTACTCGACGCGATCGAGGATGTCCCGCGTGCTGTTGCCGGCGTAGAAGAGGAGCTTCGTAAGCTCGTGGAGCAGGATCCGGATAGAGCCGATGCCCATGCCGTGCGAGACGGAGAGGACGGGGCCGACTTTGTGCAGAGTGAAGCGCTCGGTTTTTCCGATGGGATGAAGCTTTGTAGGCTCGACGCCAAGTTCCGGGATCTCCGTCGCAATTCTTTCTGCGAAATGCGTCATGCGATCGGCGCTTCCTCCCATGCAGGCGATGCGCACGTCGCCGAAGAGTCCGGCGAGATCCATGTCCTTATCGAAGCCGAGGTGGTACAGAGGATCGCTCTGGAGATGCGCGAGCCGTGGATTGATGCCGTTGGGCAGGGCGTGGGAAAACAGAGGAAGTCTCACACTACATCGCCGAATAGAACTGCTTCTTCTTGTTCTCCGCGCGGAGGCGTTCCCGATGGAGGGCGCGAAGGCGCTGCGCGCGCCGGTTCGGGTGGCGCTGGAGGACCGCACGGGTGCGGAGGAGCTTGATGAGACCGGATTTCTGCACCTGCTTCTTGAAGCGATGCTGCAGCGCGTCGTTCGTTTCCGTTGTTTTCTTGATAGCGTAGATGGCCATGGGCGTAGGTTATAGGTTTTGAGAGGCGACGCCAGCGAGATTCTCGAGGTGCGTGATGCGGTGCTCATGGGAGTCCACTTTCTGCGTCAGTCGTTTCTCGATATTTGTGAGTACTGCCAGAATCTGGTCATCGGCTTCGTAGAGTCTTTCCCATTTATGATCGAGTCTATCCATCCTTCCCGTGAACTCATCCATCCTTCCCGTGAACTCATCCATCCTTCCCGTGAACTCATCCATCCTTCCCGTGAACTCATCCATCATTCTTTCAAAATATTCCTTGAGTGTTCTGATGTCTGCCTTGGTAGCCGGCTGCTGCGCATCGTCCATATCGAAGGCAGTGTAGTGCTGATTGTAAGGGATGCAAGGTGCGAGATTTGCTTTGATTAGGGGATGCGGTTCTACTAGACTGTCCGGGATGCCTGCAGCAAAGGGTGCATACACGGCGGAACACATTCAGGTCCTCGAGGGCCTGGAGCCTGTGCGGAAGCGTCCGGGAATGTACATCGGTTCGACGGACATGCGCGGTCTCCATCATCTCGTCTACGAAATTGTCGACAATGCCATCGACGAGGCGATGGCGGGGTATTGCACGCAGATTACGGTTACTCTCCAGGACGGCGGATCGGTGAATGTGGAAGATAACGGCCGGGGCATTCCCGTGGACATCCACCCCCAGGCGAAGCGCCCGGCGCTGGAAGTCGTACTCACGACGCTCCATGCGGGAGGGAAATTCGGCGGGGACCAGAGCGGCTACAAAGTGTCCGGCGGATTGCACGGGGTCGGTGCATCGGTGGTGAATGCCCTCAGTAGTTGGATGAAGGCGGAAGTACGGCGTGAGGGGAAGGTATACGTGCAAGAGTACCGTCAGGGGAAGCCTGCGCACGATGTTCGTTCGACGGGGAAAACCGAGAAGCACGGCACGACGATCGAGTTCACTCCCGATCCGAAGATTTTCGCGACCATCGAGTGGAGTCTCGACATTATCCTCACGCGTCTCCGCCAGCAGGCATACCTCACGAAGGGCGTCGCGATCGGCGTCATAGATGCCCGCAAGGAGCGTCCGGAGGCGGATAAAAAGTATCCCCGCCTGTACCGTTTCGCATTCGAAGGGGGGATCCGTGCGTATGTGGTGCATCTCAATGAAGAGCAAGAGGCTCTCTCGGAGGCGATTTCTTTTCTCAAGGAGACGCCGGAAGGGGTGGTGGAAGTCGCGCTGCAATACAGCCAATCCTTCCAGGAGTGCGTCTGGAGTTTTGCGAACAACATCCACACGGCGGAAGGCGGCCACCATCTCACGGGATTCAAGACCGCGCTCACGCGGACGATCAATGCGTATGCGCGGCAGTTTCAGCTTCTCAAGGAGAAGGATGAAAATCTGACGGCGGATGACGTGCGGGAAGGTCTCACGGCCGTCGTGTCCGTGCGCATGCGTGATCCGCAGTTTGAAGGTCAGACGAAGAGCAAACTGGGGAACGCCGAGATGAAATCTGCCGTGGAGACGGTGGTGAATTTAGAGCTTGGTCGGTACTTGGAGGAGCATCCGGGGGACGCAAAGCAGATCGTCGCGAAATGTCTCCTCGCGTCGCGCGCCCGTCTCGCCGCCCGCGCCGCCCGCGATAGTGTGATCCGGAAGGGCGCCTTGGAGGGCATGACGCTCCCGGGGAAGCTCGCGGATTGCTCAAGTCGCGATCCCTCCGAGTGCGAAATCTTCATCGTCGAGGGAGAGAGCGCCGGAGGCACGGCGAAGCAGGGCCGCAATCGTAAATTCCAGGCGATCCTCCCGCTGAAGGGGAAGATTCTCAACGTCGAGCAGGCGCGTCTCGATAAGATGCTCGCGAATACAGAAATCAAGGCGCTCATCATTGCGCTCGGGGTCGGAATTGGCGATGTGAAGGATTTCAGTAAGCTCCGGTATCACCGAGTCGTGATCATGACGGACGCCGACGTCGATGGCGCGCACATTCGCACGCTCATCCTCACGCTCTTCTTCCGATACTTTCCGGAACTGATCGATAAGGGGCATCTCTTCATTGCTCAGCCGCCACTCTATCGTCTCCAACGGGGGAAGGATGTACGCCATGTGTTCAGTGATGTGGAGAAGGGAGGTGTATTGAGGGAGTGGGGGATAGGGCGAGGGGCGTTGGAGGCAATAGAGGAGGGGGAAGGGGAGGAGATTGAAGGAAAAGAGGGAAAGGAGACACCACGGAAGGTGGGGGTGCGGGTGCAGCGCTACAAGGGTTTGGGAGAGATGAATGCGGTGCAACTATGGGAGACGACGATGGATCCGGAAAACCGCATTATGCTCCAGGTCACGATGGAAGACGCCGAGAAAGCGAATGCCGTCTTCCAAACTCTCATGGGCGCCGAGGTGGCTCCCCGCCGCAAGTTCATCCAAACCCACGCAAAGACGGTGAAGAATCTGGATGTTTAGTCTTCATCAAATTCCGGTCCCATCTGATCTTTGATGACATACGTATCGAGCTTTGATTTGCCGATGAGACGTAGGACTTCGGGGATGGCGGTTTCATATTGGATCTCTTTCTGTTTTCCCGCTTTCATATCGCGGAGAATGATCGTTCCTTTCTTCGCTTCCAATTTTCCGAGGACCAATGTATAGCGCGCCTCGAACTTGTCCGCGAGGCCCATCTGACTTTTGAGGCTTGCCTCACCGAGGGCGCCTAATGTATGAACCCCATTTTCCTGGAGCTCCGCAATGAGAAGGAGACACTGCTTCTTCGCATCGGGACCAAGTTGCGCGACGAAGACGTCGATGTGATCTTTATTGGGTACGCGGACGCCGGCCTCTTTCATATGCCAGATCATCCGTTCTACGCCTCCGGCAAAACCGACGCCGGGCGTTGGTTGACCTCCGAAGAGTTCCAAAAGTCCGTCGTATCTTCCCCCTCCGCCAACGGCATTTTGCGCTCCCAGAGAGCTGTCCCAGAACTCGAAAACCGTCTGTGTGTAGTAGTCGAGACCGCGAACGAGCAGGGTGTTCTCCGTATAGGGAATATTGAGGATCGTGAGGCACTCAAGGAGAGTTGCGTGATACTGCTTGCTTTCATCACTCAAAAATTGCGAGAGCGTGGGAGCGCTTTTGAGAATGAGTCGTGTGTCCTCCTCCTTCGAATCGAGGAGACGGAGGGGATTTGACTCAAGTCGAATACGATCAATCTCCGGAAAGCGGCTTTCCTTTCCGATGAAGAAATCACGGAGAGCGGCGACATAGGCTTTTCGGCTTTCCGCAGCGCCAATGTTATTGATTTGGAGCGTGAGGCGGGAGAGGATCCGGATATCGCTGAACACTTTCGTAAGGATATGGATAAGTTGCGCATCAAGGCTGGGATCTTTGAGGCCAATAATTTCAAAATCGAACTGATGGAATTGCCGATAGCGGCCTTTCTGTGGACGGTCATAGCGGAAACACTGGCCTATGGCATAGAGTTCCACTGGTTGTGGGAGCTGTTGCATTCCGTGCTCGATGTAGGCTCGGCAGATACCAGCGGTGAACTCGGGTCGCAGGGCATACTCACGTTCTTTTCCTTCCTCATCGCGTTTACCGCTCACGGTAAAGAGCTCCTTCTCGACGATATCCGTATGTGCGCCGATCCCGCGCTCAAAGATGCCACGCTCTTCAAACATCGGAGTATCGATCCGCTTAAACCCCGCTTGTCGTGCCCGGTGCCGCACGGCCTTCTTGATGTACGTCATGTACTGGTGATCCTCGGGGAGGACATCGTGGGTACCTTTGGGGGTACGAAAAAGTGGCTGGGACATTCCTTCTCACTATAGCGGGATATGTTCAGCATTCACATCCCATCGGTATGACGTTACTATGGGTATCGTGGCGGGAGTAGCTCAGTTGGTTAGAGCGTCTGGCTGTGGTCCAGAAGGTCGTGGGTTCAATTCCCATCTCTCGCCCCATGAATCAG